>OGGG01000150.1_pt1 | contig 79034 bp, 66 predicted proteins | sample 1571201 | NCBI WGS metagenome assembly OGGG01 (sample SAMEA2581946, study PRJEB24529) | metagenome | biome: Human gut stool | place: China | collected 2011 | reverse complement strand
CCGCCATCTTGGTTCTGCTTCCGGCTTCTCTTGCGATACTTTTGATCTCTACCGTTCCGTCTTTTACCTCGGTCACTTCAGACTCGAACAGACGTTTTACCAGCTCCGGATGTGTGCGGGATACCATGATCTTCGGTCCTTTTGGTGTATCTTTGACTTCCAGGACATATACTTTGATACGCTCGGTCGGGTGGAAGACTTCTCCTTTTACCATTTCATTTTCACTGAGGATCGCATCTGCTTTTCCGAGGTTCACACTGACGTTTCTTCCGATGTAACGCTGTACAATACCGGTTACCACGTCTTTTTCTTTCTGATAGTATTCATCAAACAGTACTTTTCTTTCTTCTTCACGGATTTTCTGAAGAATGACGTTTTTGGCATTCATCGTAGCAATACGTCCAAATTCTTTGGATTTGATCTCTACGTTTGCCACATCCCCCAGTTCATATTTGGAGTTTAACTGTTTTGCATTTTCCAGGCTGATCTCCATGACCGGATCTTCTACTTTTTCTACTACTGTTTTTTCTGCATGTACGTTAAATTCACAGGTCACCGGATCAATAAATACTTTTACATTGTCCGCTTTTCCAAAATGATTTTTACAAGCCTGGAGCAGAGACTGCTCGATTGCTTCCAGAAGGGTATCCTTGCTGATATTTTTCTCTTTTTCCAGTACATTTAATGCTTCCAACAACTCGCTGTTCATTTTCTTTTATCCTCCTACACTTTAAAAATCGAACGCCAGCCTTACAAGAGCGGTCTCGGAACGCTGAAACGTCATTTCGTTGTCTTCCATCACAATCGTGAAACTGTCTTTATCAAATTCTTTTAAAATACCTGTAAATTCTTTCTGTTTATCAATGGCGCGGAATGTACGGACCTCGATCTCTCTGCCGATGCTTCTTTTGAAATCCTTTTCCTTTTTCAGCGGACGGCCAAGTCCAGGGGAGCTTACCTCCAGAATATAGGAATCTTCTATATAATCCTCTTCGTCCAGTTTGTCGCTTAAAGCCCTGCTGATCACCTCGCAGTCATCTACAGCGATCCCGCCAGGTTTGTCAATATATGCACGCAGATACCAGTTTCCCGCCTCTTTTACGTACTCTACATCGACCAGCTCAAACCCATGTGCATCCACCAGCGGCTGCAGGAGTTCTTCTGTCTTTGCTTCATAAGTCTCTCTTCTCGTCATTCGCGTCACCCTTTCCTCTTGTACAACAAGAATGAGTGGACGAAACGTCCACTCATACTCTAGTAATTTCCTATCATCACCCCGATTATAGCACCCTCTATGTAAAAAAGCAAGGCTTTGATGAAAATTTTTGATTATTTGATTGAATGCGAATTTATAAAAATCCGAAAGTAGTACTAAAAGTACTTATTTTTTGATCTTAACTCTCTTCGCTTTGCTCATTGCGCTGACTGTCTTACCTTTTACAGCTGCAATCTTGTAGTAGTAAGTCTTTCCAGCTTTCAGTTTCTTATTTACAAGAGATGCTGCACCCTTTCTGGAGGTTGCTGCTTTCTTATAACCGCTGTTCTTCTTAGTGGAACGGTAAACCACTACTTTTGTGCCTTTTGCTTTCTTCCAGGTCAGTTTTACACTCTTGGTTCCTGCTGATGCTTTCTTGATCTTCGGAGCTTTTGCGAGTTTCACTGCTACGGCTGCACCTGCTTCGCTGACGGTCTTGCCATCTGCGGATACTGCCACTGCATAGTAAGATGCACCTCTGATCGCTGTTGTATCTGTTACAGCCGTCTTGCCTGCCGCTGTTGTGCCGACCTTGACTGCCTTGCCTTTTACCACACGGTATACATCATAAGCTGCTGCATCTTTGACCGGTTCAACCGTTACGGTTACGGTTACACCGCCTTTTGCTGCTTTTGCTTTCACTTCTTTTACAGCCGGTGCTGCAAGTTTCACTTCCGGTTTCGGTGTCTCAGCCTTCTTCACGGTCAGGGCTCCCTGTGCTTTCGTCAGTGCTGCTGTCAATGCTTTCAGTGTGGCTGCATCTGCTTTGGCATCAGCATTCTTCAGCGCATTGTATGCATCGCCAAATGCTTTCCAGCTTGCATCATCGTAATCCTTCTGCCCTGCTTCGTAGGTTGCTTTTGCTGCTTCCAGTGCTTTTGCTGCTTCTGCTTTGGCATCAGCATCTGATTTTAATACCAGCTTGCCTTTTGCCTCTGCGATCGCCTGTTTTGCTGCTGCGATCTGCTGTTTGGAAGCCGTTCCGCTGCTGAGCAGTCTGTTTGCTGCATCTACCGCATCTTGCAGTTTCTGATAGCTTTCTGCTGTATAGTTATTTTTATCTGCGATCTGACCTGCTACGCTGTCTACCTCATCTTGCAGTTCCTTCTTTTCTGCTGCACTTGCTTTGTTGCTCTTAACAGTCAGGGTTACGTTTTTTTTCTTAACAAGTGCCTCTTTACCTTTACGTGACAGGGTTGCAGTTACGGTGATCACTGCAGTACCAGCGTCTTTTACAGTTACCGTTCCGTCTGTTGTTACTGTTGCACCGGTCTCTCCTGCGGATTTCACTGCGTAAGTATATACAACTGTTCCGTCATGTCCGTCGACTCTGCAAGGTGTAACCGTTGCTGTCGGATGAAGTTTTACACTCTGACTCTGGCTGTCAGCTACGTCAAGTTCAACCGTCTGGTCCTGTACACCTGTGATATCACTCAGGGCACAGCTGCAGGTAATCTCTTCTGTTTTTCCAAATGTCTTTGTAACTGTCATGGTCTTGCCATCACTGGAAATGGTAACCTTTGCACCATCAACCGTTGGTTTGCTGTTTTCCGTAAATTTATAACCGGTACGTGCTGTATATACCGTTGTTACCGTATATACCTTACCTGCTGCAAACTTTTCTCCATCTGCCAGCGTTTCGCTTCCGCTTGTCCATGTTGTGGCTGCTGTGTATGGAACTACTGAAATATCAGCATCCGGTGTTACCTTTTCCAGGGCAGTCTTAATCTCATTATAAGTTTTTGTCATACCCGCTGAATAATCGGTGCCTTTGTAGAGTTTGATATCTGCAATCTTACCATCAACCTGATCCAGTGTTGAATACTTTTTAGAATTGGCATCCGCACCATGATTCGTGTCTTTTGCAACATTATATCCAATGGTGAACACACTGCTGTTGTAAGATTTCAGTTTAACATCGTAATTATCTGCTGCATTTGGTCTTCCCTGTACAGCTGTACCTGCGTTGCCGTCTACATAAAGCTGGATCTTCGTGCCGGTATAAACAAGTGCAATATCATGCCATGCGCCCCAGAACTTATCTGCGTCATATTTATATTCTACTTCCGGCCATTTGCTGTTTGCATCCTGGCAGTAGAAAATCACGCGGTTTGCAGAGCCATCTACCTGAATACCGTACTGTTCATCCATTTTACCGAGAATGTTTACAACTTCCGTTGTTTTTGTATTCAGTTTTACTTTTGTGCGGAGAACCATCGGTGTGTCACCGGACACATCAAATTTATCATTGTTTGCTCCGCTGTTCGGTGCAGTCAGTCTTCCCTGAAATGCCCATACACCGTCATCTTCACCAACCGTTGTCTGTACACCGTCTTTCACTTCCAGTGTAGCCGGGTTTGCAGACTGATCTGCCATTGCCACATAGACCGGTGCTTTTGCACTTTCGCCTGTTACCGGTGCTGTGTAAGAAAGCTTCGGTGCTTTGATGACTTTGTCTTCATCCGGTACTTCCGGTTTCTTTACAAGATTGCGGATCGCCTCTTTCAGTGCATCTGCTGCTGCCTGTACTTCTTCTTCTGTTGATGCCTCTGTAATTGCATTTGCTGCTGCAAGAGCAGTCTTGTATACTGCATAAGTTTCTGCTGTGTACTTCTCTTCTGCTTCTACAGTTTTCGAAGCTTCCAGTGCTTCTGCCAGCGCTTTACGTGCTGCAGATTCTGTCGGTGTTCCTTCATCTTCCTTACCGATCACACCAAATTCTGCTGCGTTGATATGTTTGTTTTCTTCCTTTTGTTCGCTTCCTGATGTCTTAGTCACTTCTACTTTTACTTTTGTAACCCCTGAATAAGCCTGTGCAAAAGTTACTTTCTTTTCTTTAAAGTTCTCATCTGCACCCGCTTCATCCTTATTAGGATAAGTCCATCCGCTGATTGTTCCGGCTTCGGTCCAGCCTGTGCTGTCCTTCGTCTGAATAAGAATTCTTCCTTCCATGATTGCACCACTGGCAAAAGCGCCGTTACTGCTATAAAGTTTTCTCGGCATGTAAGTAAATTCAGTTACAGTGGACGGCTTCTCCAGTGTGATCATGTAAGTATTATTGCCAGTCAACTTACCACCACTACTTGTTGGCTTTGGTTTAGTGGCATCACTCCAGTTTGTGTGCCAGAAAGTATCAGCTTTTCCATCCACAGCTTTTGCAGCCGGACCATTTCCATTTTGCTCACCTGTCAGTTCTTCACTGTCTGCCACTCCGGTCAGTCCGGTCAGTTTTGCATACTGTACTGCATCTGCCGGCACGGTGAATTTGTGTGTCAGTGTCATGGTCTTGCCAGCGCCACCGATGACTGGCGTCACCTTCACATTCTCTTCGCCGACCTTGATGGTGGACGGTTTGCTTTCTTCTGTGAATTTATAGCCTTCAGCCGCTGTCAGGGTAGCTGTCAGGGTATAGTCTTTTCCGGCTTCGAATGTTGTTACTTCTCCACCCGTGGAATCTGTCCATGCAGTTTTAACTGTGTATCCTTCTGTATCGGCCGCAGTTACATTTGCAGGCTTGGCTCCTTTTACAGGTGCAACAGCCGTAAGTACAGGTGCTTCGATGACTTTGTCTTCAGATACTGGCGGTTTTTCTGCATCTTTTTTACCGATTATGCCAAATTCTGCTGCGTTGATAAATTTATTATCATTGCCACCCACACCTTTTGTGCTTAAAACCTCGAACTTGATGTTGGTAACGCCTGCTACCGGTTTTTCGAATGTAATCGTTTTCTTCACATCAGTGCCTGTGTAAGTCCATTCTCCGCTTTCTCCGGCTTTTTCCCAATTTGCTCCGTTATCCTTGGATGTGTAGACGTTACATTTTGTAATGTAGCCATTACCCGTAACCTGTCCATCCTTTGTCCTTGGTACATAAGTAACTTTGCTTACAGTATAAGCGGCATCCAGCTGAACATAGTAATTGTTGTTCTTGTTCTTTGTCGAATCATCGTGGTTCAGGACTACGTTGTTAGATGGCTTGTACTGTGAATGCCAGTAGGTATCTTCTTTTCCATCCACTGCCTGTTCAGCCTTACCCTGAGTACCACCGCTTTCTCCGGACATCTCTACACTGTCTGCTGTTCCTTTCAGGGCACTTGCAGGCAATGCTGTATATTCTTCTGCAGGTGTTCCTGCCTCTTCTGTTGCTTCGTAAACTCCAATCTCTGCAGCGCTGATATACGTATCTTCTTGGTTTCCGGCGGAATGTTTTACTTCAATACGGATATGTTTTGCCATTTTCGGTGAAAACATTACTTCTTTTTTATCCGCATTATTATCCCATTTTACTGTCGTTACCTTTTCCCAGTCTGTGATCGTAGAAGCATCAGCAGTATCTGAATTGGAAACATAGATATTGGCTTCGGTGATTCTTCCGTTTGTAATTCCGTTACCTGATCCCTGGCGTGGCAGATAAGTAAGTTTTCCAACAGTCTTTTCCTCTGACAGATTAATGTACAGATTATTTCTGGAAACCAGTTCCGTTGAAATGGTGGTTGTACCAGGACGTACCACTTCGCTAAATCCTTCGCCGTCTTCAACATTTCCATCGTTTTGGTACCAGCTTGAATGATATATTGAACTTTCATCATTATCTACAAGATTTTTTAACTTTCTACCTTTCTGGGATGAGCACTCCGCTTTTGGCGTAATCTTGTTGCTGTCTACTTTTGTACTGTCATCACTGTATATATACAGCTCCTTACCGGAAATGAACATATCGGTCGGGTTACCTGCAGTGTTCAGCACCTCTATCTTTATCTCTTTTACGTTATCTAATGTATCTTTGAATTCTATCGTTTCTTTATTATTATCCTTAAAATCCAGTGTGTACGGATCTTCCTGCACTTTCTGGAATTCTGCATTCTCAGCAGATGTTTTATAATAAATATTACATTTTCTGATCGTGCCGTTTTCGTTTTTACCTTTTGAAACATATTCCAGTTTCTTAACTGCAGATGGATCAGATAACGTCAGGGTGATATTATTATTTTGGTTCATCTGAACTTCAGCATGTCTTTCCGGCTGCTTATTAACATCACCTTCCCATGCTGAATGCCAATAATTATCCTCTTTACCATCTACTATGACAGCTGGCGTTCCGGTTCCATCTGCACAATCAGCAGAAGCTGTCAGGCCTTCTGTAAGTTTCGTGTAAGTATAGCTCTTTGTTTCTGTGCTTCCACCTTCATCTGCTGCCAGTGCACTTAACGCACCCAGTCCTGATACCGGTGCACTGGTCACTACCATGGCACCTACCAGTAATCCGGCTAAAACATGTTTAAATTTCATACGCTTTTACCTTTTCCTTTCATAAAAATATTTACAAAAGCCAACCTATCTGCCAGCTTTTCTCACTCTCCCAGCAGCTTTTATGACTGCCGTTTTGAAATGTATCAGATACATTTCAAAATTTCTTATTCTGTGTTTGTACGAGTTTCATAAGTCTTTTTCCAAAAACTTGATTCCTTATACTATGTTTTCAAACTATTTTCAAGTCCTTTTTTGTGAATAATTGCTATTTATCTGTTTTTACTTTCTTCTTTTTTGTTCAATATATTACATTTCTTCCTATATGGTGCGATACGTATCTATAAAAGACATTTTTCTGCATCAAAAAAAGAACAGCTCTTCGGATATTTCTATCCGGAAAGCTGTTCTTTTTTTATTTTCTTTTCCGTGTATTGTTTTGATCACTCGATCGGATCGGTCTCGATGATGAATTTGACATTGCTGTCCACACCATCTGCTTTTCCGCTGAAGGTATCGTATGTGCAGTCACTGGAGCTGAGTGCCTTGATGCGGTCGATCACGCTCATCAGATCATCCTCCACAGTATCTTTCAGTTTCTTTGTACCGTCTTCTTCAAATTCGGATGCGCCGTCAGCAAGCTCTTTTGCACCGTCAGCAAGCTGTGTGATACCATCTGCCACCTGTCCGCTTGCGCTCTGTAAGGTGCCTGCGCCTGTGAACAGCTCATCGACACCGTCAAGCAGTGTCCCGGTCCCCTTGTTCAGTGCAGCATTGTTGGATACCAGTGTGGATGCTCCTTTGGAGAGCTGTCCGGATAACTGGGATACCCCTTTTGCAAGCTGTTTTGTTCCGCTCTGCAGTGTCTCTACGCCTTTGTCCAGTACCGGTGCATTCTGCTTCAGTTCTTTTGCACCGCTTGTCAGGCTTTCGTTGTATGCATTTAATGCATCGAATCCGCCCAGCAGGCTTTCGATGCCTTTTCCTGCCGTCGGAAGGGATGTTGTCTGTGCCTGCAGTGTCCTGACATTTCCGGAAAGCGCTCCGATACCGGCATCCAGTCCCTGCATTCCGGTATTAAGTGCTGCAACGCTTCCTTTCAGTTGTGCCATCGGTGCTTTTGGAATGTCCACACTGGTGATGCCGGAAAGTCTGGTCTGCATGGAGTCAAGCTGCGTGGACATGGCTACTGCTGCATTTTGCAGTGTCTGCAGACTGCTTCCCATACTGGTCAGTGTCTGTGTCAGCGCTGCTGTGTCTACGTTTGGCATATCTAACGAAATCTGCGGTGCACTGATCTGGTCAAGCGCACCTGCTGCGGATGTGTCTGCTGATACCGTTGTATCTACTTTTGATACAGTCGGCAGGTTTGCTTTTGCACTCTGCAAAGAACTTACCAGTTCTGTATTTCCTGCTGCATCTGCTGCTGCGATCGCCGCATCCAGTGCAGATCTCGCACTGTCGATCTGTCCGTTTGCCGCATCGATCTGTCCGTTTGCAGCATTGATCTGCCCATTTGCCGTATCTGCCGCAGAGCTGATCGCACTCCTGGCTGCATTCAGTTTACTGTTGCGGTCATCAATCTGTCCGTTTACATTCTGTACGGTGCTTCCCATTGCCGTCTGTATCGCATTCTGCGCCTGTGTCTGTAAATCAGAAAGTGTCGTGCTGATCGTCGTAAGCTGTGCTGCCAGTGTCTGTCCGTCTGCCATCAGCTGTGCTGCCGGTGTTTTGATCGAACTGTCCACTGCACTTGAAAGTGCTTTTCCCTGTGTGATCAGATCGCTTCCGCTCTGTGCAAGGCCATCGATCTGTGATGTAAGACCTGACATGCCATCCAGCGCACTCTGAAGCTGCTGTGTTCCGGCTGCCAGTGCAGAAGATGCTGCTTTCAGATCCTCCTGCGTGCTTCCTTCTCCATCCAGTGCTGCGTACATCTGATCGATCGCTGCGCTGATCTGGGAAAGACCGGTTGTCAGTGGCTGCAGTGCCTTTGCTCCCTCTGCCAGTTTCTGTTCCCCTGCCACATAAGAGATCACACCGTCTGCCAGTGTGGAGGTTCCTTTTGTATAAGTTTGTACACCGGACACGACAGAATTGACACCATTTTTGTATTCGCTTACTTTTCCGGTCATAACACCTTTGCTTCCAAGATATTTCTGGATGCCTTTGTTCAGCTCTTCTGCTCCTTTTGTATAGGCACCAACAGCGCTGTCCAGTGTCTTTGCCCCGCCGTTCAACTGGCTGATACCGTCTTTGAGTGTTCTGACTCCGTCATTGAATTCTGTATATTTATCCTTCAGCGTATTTGCCCCATCGGATAATTCGGAAGAACCATCGACCAGCTTCAGCGCTGCATCTTCCAGTTCATCCAGTGCGTCCGTCAGTTCATCGGTATCTGCTATGCCATCCACATCCAGTTCCTTCAGGACATCACTCATCGCAACCGTAAACGTAGAATCCATCTGGAAATCCGTCACATCTGCTGTGATTTCCAGGCTTTCCGGAAGGGTAACGTTTTTTGCCTGGTCTTTTGAAAGGTTCAGGCTGTCCTTCAGCCCAGGCATCGCCACACCTATGACAATGTTTCTGCTTCCGTCTGATATGACTTTTCCGTTATCGATCACGATATTGGAGAAATGTTCATCGGAAAGGATCATGCCTGTCACCATGACAAATGGATTGTATACACTTTCCGTCCTGCCATCGATCTTCGTCGTTGTCTTTGCTTTGTTCTGATAATCTGCCTGGATCTTCAGTTTGCCGCTTTTTCCGACCAGCTCCGATGGTTGCATCTGGACACCGTTTAAAAAATATTTGAACTGTACCGATACCGGAAGTTCTTTGTCTGTCTTTCCCTGATAATAAATATCCGAACCGTCTGCCTGCCAGCTCATGGAATCTCCGCTTCCGCTGTAGGTCTCATCACCTTTGACATTCTTGATATCCTGCAGATCGGACTTGTCTTTGATGGCTGCATCGCCGCTGCTGTTTTTCAGCCAGTTGGATACCGTCACATCCGTTGCGTTTCCGGACGCATCTGCATTGACATATACCGTTTCTTCTTTTCGTGTTTCCCCGGATGCTGCACTGACCGGGACACCGCCCATAACGGCAGCCATTCCTACCGCAATTCCTCTATAAACAACTTTTTTTGTATTTGTATTTTTTCTGATTCTCTTTGCCATGATCTATTACCTCCTACTGCCGCCACACTGCGGCATATTTTTAAGCCAGCTCTTCTTTTCACGTGACATTATATGCTTGCTGTCTTTTAAATTTCATTAGTCACTATACAGCAGGTGTATAATTTTTCGACACATTTGGAGAAGTGTACAATTTATTGCAAAGCAGCCCCTTCTTCTGTTTCGCTTCTATGATCTTCTGTGCGCCCATGATCTGATCTGCCAGGTAGCGCAGATATCTGCAATGCTGATCCTGGAAAGTTTCTTTTCTCTCATCAGTGCCTTCATGGTCGCCGCCATCGCATTTTTTGTAATATTGGAATCTGCCATTTTTCACCTCTGTCCATCTCACTTTTTTGTATCTTATACCATTCGTCCGGAAGGTGCAAGTGACTTTTTTCCATCTTATTGCATTTTTTTGTCTTTTCCGCTATACTGTTGTTCAAATCAGTTCCACAGCACACCCTCTTTCTGAAAGGAGTTTTTATGAAATCCATTTACCGTATCTGTCTGCTTCTCTTTCCTGCGTCTTTTCTTTTGTGCGGATGCAGCAGACACAAAAGTCCGGAGCCGATCCAGACCGAAGCTGCACCTGTTCAGACGGAGATCGGCGGTTATGTTTCCAGTACTGTGGAAACAGCAGCACCTGCCGAATCCGAAACGGATTCTGCTGTTCTTCCGATTCCACAGGCACCGCCAGAAACGACAGGTTCCAGTGAAGCAGCAGCCTCTGTTTATATAGGAAGCAACGGCAGTTTTCTTTCCTATCCTTTAGAGATGGAGGGAGATGTGATCACACCGGATTTTCTGATTGCTTCCATGGCATCCCTGACCGGCTGGAATCTGGATCTTGCCTCCTCTGTGACCGGTGAAGATGAGAGCAGCCTGACGGTCTGCTTTTCCCCTTCCTGTTCTCTGTTCAGCGGGCTGCCGCAGACAGCAAATGCCAGCTTTCCGGTTTACAGTGATCAGCAGTTCTGTGCGGAAATTCTGGACAGCATCTGCTATACTTTACAGTCAAATTTTTCAGACGAAGATGGAAATATGCTTTCTGTGTATTTTTGCACCGTTGATGAAAACGGAGCCGAAATTCCGATCGAACTTCCCAGGCTGGATGTGACTATCCCGTCCGGCGAGCCATATCAGCATTTTCCTTCTGCTTTCTGACCATTTTTCTTTTATGGCTTCCTTTCTGCAGGAAGCCATTTTCACACTTTTTTCAAAGAAAAAACACATTCTTATCTCATATCGAACACAAAACCTTTGTAAAATATGGAAGATGGACTTTTATATGAAGGAGGATTTTGTTTTGATCGAAGTCAGACATTTAACCAAACGCTACGGCGATACCCTTGCTGTAGATGATTTGAATTTCACGATTGAAAAAGGGCGTATTTATGGTTTCCTTGGCCCAAATGGTGCCGGAAAATCCACTACGATGAACATGATCACCGGCTATCTTGCTTCTACCGATGGCAGCGTTACGGTCAACGGACACGACATTTTAGAGGATGCGGAGGCTGCCAGGAAACATATCGGCTATCTGCCGGAACTTCCGCCTCTTTATTTTGATATGACAGTGGAAGAATACCTGTCTTTTGCAGCCGAACTGAAAAAAATCCCAAAATCAGAACGCAAAGCACAGACAGACCGCGTCTGCGCGACAGCAAAACTGGAGCAGGTACGCGGCCGCCTGATCAAAAATCTTTCCAAGGGTTACAGACAGCGTGTGGGGCTTGCCCAGGCACTGCTTGGTTCGCCGGAAATCCTCATCCTCGATGAGCCTACTGCCGGTCTGGATCCGAAGCAGATCCTTGAAATCCGCGACCTGATCCAAAAGCTCGGTGAAGAACATACCGTTATTTTAAGCTCGCATATTCTTTCCGAAATCAGCGCCGTGTGTGACTACGTGCTGATCCTTTCACACGGGAAACTCGTTGCCAGTGATACTCTGGAAAACCTTTCTTCTCTGATGCAGGGACAGAACAGCCTGATCCTGACCGTAAAGTCATCCAAAGATGCTTTAAAAGAGCTCCTGCAAAGTATCACCGCGATACAGGAGTATCACTTTCTGGAGGACTGTGAGGAAGAAGGCTGTGTAAAAGCAGAAATCAAGACAGCTACTTCTTCTGATATACGTGAACTGCTGTTTTACCGCCTTGCAGAAAAAGATCTGCCGATCCTTGGCATGCAGCTTATGCGCCTGTCCCTGGAGGATATCTTCCTTGAACTGACCGCAGATGATGCAGCCCGAAAACAAACGAAAGGAGAACCTGACGATGCTGTGCATATGTAAACGTGAACTCAAAAGCTTTTTTCATTCCATGATTGGATGGGTATTCTGTGCCTTTCTGCTTCTCATGGCAGGTATTTATTTTACAGCCTATAACTTAAATTATGGATATCCGCTCTTCAGTTATACGCTCTCTTCTATTACATTTCTGTTCCTGATCGCATCGCCGCTCCTTTCCATGCGGACACTTGCGGAAGAACGGAAACAGAAAACTGACCAGCTTCTTCTGACTTCACCTGTCACGGTATGGCAGATCGTATTTGGAAAATATCTGGCGCTGGCTGCTACGTTCCTGCTTCCGGTTGTGATCCTGTGCTTTTATCCGCTGATCATGGCACAGTACGGCAGCATTGCCTTTGTTTCTGCCTATGTGGCAATCCTTGGCTTTTTCCTGCTTGGCTGCACCTGTCTTTCGGTCGGACTGTTTTTCTCTTCCCTTACCGAAAGTCAGATCCTTGCTGCTGTCGGTACATTCGCCTTTCTTCTGGTCTGCTACCTGATGGAGGGTATCAGCAGCTTTTTCCCGGAAACAGCAGGTGCTTCTTTTTTTGCACTGGCCGTGATCGTACTGCTGATCTGCCTGCTGATCTGCCACACAACACACAGCGCAGTGATTCCTCTGTGTATCGGCATCCTCGGTGAAGGTGCACTGACCATTGCATACTTTGCAAAGCAAAACCTGTTTGAAGGCATGATCCAGAAAATACTGGATCTGTTTAACCTGTCCAGTCATTTCAGCAATTTCACAAATAATATTCTCGATCTGACCGGAATTGTTTACTACCTTTCTTTTATCGGAATCATGCTGTTTCTGACGGTGCAGAGTATTGAGAAACGACGCTGGAATTAGGAGGATGGACTATGAATATCAATCTGAAACAGAAAAAACCCGCAGAACTTCTGCGAAAAAAGAATAAAAAACTCTTCAAAAAAGGTTCTTACAGCCTGCTGCTGACTGTTGTGGCCGCTGCGATCGCCATCTTTGTCAATCTTCTGGCAGGTGAGCTTCCATCTTCTGCCACAAAGATCGATGTCAGTGAAAACAAACTTTATACGGTCGGTGACAAGACAAAATCCGTTGTTTCTGCACTGGACGAGGATGTTACCCTTTATCTGGTTGCAGAGGACGGCAGCGAAGATTCTACCCTGGACGAACTGCTGACACGCTACAGCGATCTTTCTTCCCATATTCATTACGAAAAGAAAGACCCTGTCATGAATCCCAGCTTTACTTCTCAGTACAGCAGTGACGAGGTTGCCTCTAACAGTGTGATCGCAGTCAGTGACAAGCGCAGCAAAGTCATCCCTTACAGCGATCTTTATGAGAGCAGCGTCAACTATCAGACCTATTCCATGGAGACGACCGGATTTGACGGAGAAGGTCAGATCACCAGTGCGATCGCATATGTCACCACCGATGACCTGCCTGTACTGTATACCCTGCAGGGACATGAAGAAGGCACACTCGATTCTTCCATGCAGTCTGCGATTGAAAAAGAAAACATCGAGATCCAGGAGCTGAATCTGATCACATCAGGAAGTGTTCCGGAAGATGCTGCCTGCCTGATGATCAATGCGCCGCAGAAGGATCTCTCAGATGCTGAGACATCTGCTGTCCTTTCTTATCTGCAAAATGGCGGCCATGCATTCCTTGTGTCCGGCTACAGTACAACGGACATGCCAAATTACGACTCGATCCTTACACAATATGGTGTCTCCATCGAAAGCGGTGTCGTTCTGGAAGGTGACAGCAGCCACTACGTATCCGGCAATCCGCTTTATCTGGTTCCGGAAATCCAGTCCTGTGACGCTGCCGGAAGCCTTGCTGATGCAAACAGTTATGTACTGATGCCAGTTGGGCAGAGTATAACGACACGCGAAGATAAATCCGATGACATCACGGTTACGGATATGCTGACCTCAACAAGCTCTTCCTATCTGAAAGCAGACCCGAAAAACATACAGAGCCTTTCCAAAGAAGACGGGGATACAGACGGTCCGTTTACACTGGCTGCCTCCATTGTACAGACCGAAACGGAAGCTGAAGGTCAGAAAGAAACACGGCTTGTTGTACTTGCCAGCAGCCAGTTTTTAAGCACCAGTGCAGATTCGGTTGTTTCCGGCGGAAATACCAAATTTCTGACCACTGCACTGAGCTGGATGTGCGGTCACAGTTCCAGTATTTCCATTCCTTCTAAGAGCATGGAACTTTCTTATCTGACCGTAACTTCCGCAAATGCCAATCTGTGGAGCATCGTCACCATTGCCATACTCCCTGCCGCATTTCTGATCATCGGCGGTGTGATCTGGATGAAAAGGAGGAAAAAATAATGAAGAAAAACACACTCAGACTGATCGTTTCCGCATCGGTTCTTGTGGTTCTCGCCGGCAGCTATGCCCTGCTGGCAAACCACAACCGCATACAGCAGGCAAAAGAAGATGCCGCCGAGTCAGAAACCGGCATCGATGTCTCCACAGCCGCAGCAGACAAAATCTCTTCTTTTCAGCTTGCAGACGGTGATACTTCTTTTACGCTCACCAAAACAGACAGCGGCTGGACCTGCGTCCAGGACAAACATTTCCCGCTTTCCGGAGACTCTGCGGATGAACTGGTAAATGCATTTGTTTCTTTCAATGCCGTCCGCGACCTTGGCACTGCACAGGATGGAGAAGATTACGGATTCTCCAGTGCTTCTGCCACAGTTACGCTCACTTCCTCCGACGACACAAGCTGCCGTCTTGTTCTGGGAAATGCAAACAGCACTACCGGTGATTATTATATGAAACGCGAGGATACCAACGAAGTCTATACCGTAAGCTCCTCTCTGGCAGATTCTTTCCATAAGACACTTGCAGACCTCGCCGTGATCGAAACATTCCCGACTGTTTCTGCAGACAATGTCCAGAGTCTTTCTGTTACCGAAAACAACAGTACCCTGATCTTTGCCAGCAGCAGAACCGGCTCTGTAAAAACATGGGATATTTCCCGCTCCGAAGATGCCGGAAAGACCGAAAGCACACCAGAGAAAGCGACTGTAAATACTGTTACAACGCTTATTGATCATCTTGGCAGCCTCTCTTTCGAACGTTTTGTCGATTACAAAGATGATAATAAAGAACAGTACGGGCTGAAAACTCCCTCTCTGACACTCACCTTCCAGTATACAGAAGCAACCGGCACGGAAGAAAGTGAAGTGTCCTCCGAAGCAGAAACGGAAGCCGCATCCGAAACAGAGAAGGAAACCGAAACCGCAGAAATTTTAAGCGGGACACTGTATGTCGGAGATCAGACCGAGGATGGTTCCTGTTACGTACAGCTCGCCGGAAGCAGCAATATCTATCTGATGTCCGCAGATAAACTTTCTTATTTCCAGAACTTAAGCTACGATGATTATCCGGAAACGGAAGAGACTTCTTCTGAGACAGAAAGTGAAACTTCTTTAGCAGAATAAAAAGAAACGGTACTTTGCAGGATTTTTCCTGTAAAGTACCGTTCTTTTCTTCCAGACAGTCCGCACTATTTTGTGGTCGAGCCAAAGCCGCCGTTGCGCACTGCAGTCACTTCATCATCTGTTGTAATGCCATATTCTACAAAGATTCCCTGCATGAATCCCTGTCCTTTTTCTACGGTGAGGGTTTTGTCCTGCTTTGCATCGCTTGTGATCTTTGCAAACATATGTCCTTCATTATCTGAATAAAAATAATCACTGTCGATGATGCCGACGGTATTATCCAACTGCAGACGATATTTGAATCCCAGGCCACTGCGCGGATAACATTTCAGCACCCAGCCATCTTCCATCTCGACACGGATCCCTGTCGGGATTTTAATTGTCTCACCGGATTTGAGACTGAACGTTTCCGGCGCATAGAAATCATATCCTGCAGAACCTGCCGTTGCGCGCTTTGGAAGTCTGATATCCTCATAGATTTTCTGCAGTTCTTCTTCCGTCGTCTGTGGAAATTCTCCCAGCCATCCTGCCTTAAACTGCCCAAAACTCACTTTATGAAATTTTGCGATTCTCTTCATACTCTTCTCTACTTTCTGTATTGACCAATTTTGTGTTCTGTATATCCTGCACCTGTGGGTATTCCCAGGATCATGCACAGTACAGACAGATTTTTCCTGTTTTCAGAGTTTTCCTGACATCGATCACGCGCTGATTGCTGCTGCCTCTCCAGTGAAGCTGTACGTCCCGTTTCTCTTTTTCGTATTCACCATCCACACAGACATCCACGTACTGCATCACCTCAAAATGGCTGATCTGTTCCCAGAGATATCCGGTATAAAGCCAGATCGTCTTTTCCGGGTATTTCTCCCGGATCTCGCACACCAGTGCACGGATATCCAGACGGTTTGCCGGATGCAGCGGATCTCCGCCGCTTAATGTAATTCCAGAAACATAACTCTTTTCCAGTTCTTCAAACAGTTCTTTTTTCGCTGCTTCATCGAACGGAATCCCACCGTTCGAATCCCAGGTGACAGGGTTCTGACAGTCCTCGCAGCAGTGATTGCAGCCGGAAACCCAAAGCACTACACGCAGCCCGTCTCCATTTAACATATCATCTTTGGTTATATTATGATATCTCATACTGTTACCTCGTTTTCTTATTTTATTTTACCCTATTTAGTTTCCACATTCAATACTGATTTCATTAAACAGATCCAGTACGTCATCCACATTCATATTTTTCTTTTCTTCGCCCTTTTTGTCAAGGATCACTTTTCCCTGATGCATCATGACAATACGTGTTCCGTACTCGATCGCATAACGAAGATTATGCGTAACCATGATCGAGGTCAGATTCTTCTCCCGTACGATCTGATCGGTCAGACGCATATTGATCTCTGCCGTCTTTGGATCCAGTGCCGCCGTATGTTCATCGAGGATCAGAAAATCGAGCGGTGTCATGGTGGACATCAGAAGAGACATCGCCTGTCTCTGGCCGCCGGATAAGGCTCCCACTTTTACATGAAGCTTATCTTCCAGTCCAAGATTCAGCGGACGGAGCAGCTCACGGTAGGCATCTTCTCTTTTTTTATTGACTCCTTTTCCAAGATTGTATGCTTTCCCCTTGTTTTCTGCCATCGCCATATTTTCCAGAATGGTCATGGAAGGACATGTCCCCATGGAAGGATTCTGAAAAACGCGTCCGATCTTGTTCATGCGCCTGTATTCCGGCATGTTGGTGATATTTGTTCCATTGATCAGAACAGCGCCTTCATCAATCGGAATACTTCCGCAGATAATGTTCAGCATGGAGGTCTTTCCGGAACCATTGCTGCCGACTACCGCAACAAATTCCCCATCTTCTACTTTAAAATTAAAATTATTGAACAGGCACATTTCATTGACTGTGCCAGGATTATAATATTTATAAATCTCTCTGAGTTCAAGCATCGACTTTCACCTTGACCTTCCTGTTGCGTTCCATTCCAAGTACCAGGATCAGCAGGAACAGTGCCGCTGTGATAAATTTCAGATCGGTAGATTCAAAACCAAAACGGATGGCGATCGCCACACAGGCTTTATAGATCACCGAACCGATCACTACACTCGATGTCACTCGCAGAACTGTTACTTTACGGAAAAGACTGGTTCCGATGATTACGCTTGCAAGACCGATCACCATCGTTCCAGTTCCCATGGAAACATCAAAATAACGCTGCTGCTGTGCAAAAACGCAGCCGCTTAAGGCAACCAGACCATTTGAAATCGCCAGACCAACCACTTTTACTTTTCCTTTATTTACACCAAGAGAAGTGATGATACGGTCATTATCTCCTACTGCCCGAAGCAGCATACCGGATTTTGTCCGCAGATACCAGTCCAGAATGTATTTACTGATCAGTGTGATGACCAGTACAATGATCACAACCTTAAAAGGTGAAAGACTCTGCGGCAGGATCTTATCTGCAATGTCATTCTGGAAAATCGTATTTTTATTGTAGATCGGCAGGTTGGCTCTGCCTGCGATTCGAAGGTTCACTGTATAAAGTGCGGTCATCATAATGATACCGGACAGCAGATCGCGCACTTTTAATTTGACATGGATCAGTCCGGTAAGGGTTCCAGCTGCTGCCCCAAGCAAAAAACAGACCGGCAGCGTCAGCAGGGGATTCACATCCCTGCTGATCAGTGCAGCCGTAACCGCCGCACCCATCGGAAAACTGCCGTCTACCGTCAGATCCGGGAAATCAAGGATCTTGTATGTAATATAAATGCCAAACGCCATGATCGCGTATATCAGTCCCTGTTCCAGGACACTTATGAGCAATGCCATATCAACCTCCGACTATTCCACTGTAATCTCGTCAAACACTTCTGCTGCACTGTCGATCGTATCCTGTTCCAGTCCGAATGCAAGTTTCTCTGCAACGGCTGTATTTACATAAAGGCTTGCACCGCTGCACACTTCATATGGCATTTCTTCAGCCTTTGCTTCGCCTTTTAAAATCTTTGCTGCCATCTCACCGGTCTGTTTGCCAAGTGCAACATAATCAATACCCATGGAAGCCAGACAGCCGCTCTTTACCTGCTCGATCTCGGAACCAAATACCGGAATATTTTTCTCATCTGCTGCTGCGATCACCGTCTGAAGTGCAGATACTACGGTGTTATCCGTCAGATTGCTGATGCAGTCTACTTTAGATGCCAGATCTTTTGCCGCCATCTCTACATCGGCTACGGTATTGATGCCACTGTCAACGATCTCGAAATCATATTTTCCTGCAAGTTCTTTGTACTCTTTGATCGTACTGACGGAATTTGCCTCACTTGTTGTATACAGAATACCGATCTTCTGTGCTTCCGGCATCAGGTCACGAATCATCTTCAGTTGTTCTTCTACCGGAAGTTTATCAGAAGTTCCGGTAATGTTTCCTGCGGATTTGCCTTCTTCATCCGCAAGTCCTGCTCCAACCGGATCGGATACCGCAGTGTATACCACCGGGATCTCACTGTCCTGACAGCTATTGTAAGCACTCATGGCACTCGGAGTTGCGATCGCGCAGATCAGATCCACGTTTTTGGATACAAAGTTATCGGAGATCGTGCTGGCTGTTCCGGTGTCTGCCTGTGCATTCTGGTATTCTACGGTAAGATCCACACCTTCCTCGATACCGGCACTTTTCAGACCTTCCAGGAATCCTTCCCGGCAGTTGTCAAGAGATCCATGCTCTGCAAACTGGGAAATACCGATGGTATATTTGCCGTCTGCGGCACCTGCTGCCTGTGTATCTTTTGTGGCATCTGTGCTTCCACATCCTGTCATCATAGCCATAACCATTGCTGTTGTCATAATACCTGCTAATACTTTTTTCTTCATAGATAAAATCCTCCTTTTCTGCCGTGGACCTTAATCCCCGCTCTTCAAATAATTTTTTACTTTACAGAAAAGCAATTTCCTGTAAAGTGAAAAAGCGTCCCAGGCTCTTTGCCTGAGACGCTGATATCTATCAACGCGGTACCACTCAAATTGACTTCTGTCCACTCTGCATGTACATGTTATACATTCCTGATTGATAACGGGTTCGGTTCCCGACAGCGCCTACTCTTCTGTGATTTCGGGCTGCCCTCAAAAGTCCATTCAGTAATCCCTGCCGTACTGCAATCCCACCGCCTGCAGCTCTCTGTAACTTTGTGGAAAACTTACTCCTCTTTCTCATCGGTTTTTCTTATGTGTTAAATACTAATACTTTTTGCTGCCTTTGTCAATGAAAATTTGTTATTTCTGCTCAACTGTTTTCACCCGGAAAAAGAAATAGAAAATATGGCATATCCATACAACTGCAATGCAGATTCTTCCGGCCGGCACATTTTTCATACAAAGAAAACCAATCGCCATAACAACCGTGACCATTCCGATGATCTTACACTTTGTGCCAAGCGTCATGGATCTTTGCTGTACAAAACTGTCCAGATGCTTTTTATACAGATTTGTTGACAGAAACCAGGTATGTAATTTTTCTGAACTTTTTGCAAAGCAGAATACAGTTGCCATATAAAATGGCACGGTAGGCAGAACCGGCAAAACAATGCCGATGGTTCCAAATGCCAGACATAAAAAACCAAGCAGCATCCAGATGATATTAACCGGTGTTTTTTTCATAAAGGTATCCTTTCTGTCTGTCAGATATTCAGGGACTCTTTTGTTGGAAGCCGATAATCCTGTATGGCTACCACCGGGTTTCCGTTTACTTTCGTTACCAGAAGATGCACACCGTATAGTTTCTGTATGCTTTCCTCCGTGATCACCTGTGCCGGTTCTCCTTCGATCTCTACATGGCCACCCTGCAGACCGATGATCTTATCGGAAAAATAGATAGCCTGATTGATGTCATGGAGAACCATTACGATCGTGATGCCAAATTCTTCATTGAGCTTTTTCACCAGTTCCAGGATCTCCAGTTGATAACGGATATCCAAATACGTGGTCGGCTCATCCAGAAACAGAAGTTCTGTATTTTGCGCCAGTGCCATGGCAATCCACACACGCTGCCGCTGGCCGCCGGATAATCTGCCGATCTCCCGGTCACGCAGTTTTTGAAGCCCGGTCACCTGAAGTGCCTGCTCGATCAGCCGCTCATCTTCTTCGCTTTTTCCACCCAGCATTTTCTGATACGGTGTCCTGCCATAGGAAACAAGCCGTTCGATCGTGATATCTTCTGCCGCTGAATTATGCTGATGAACGATCGACACTTTCCTTGCAAATTCACTTAAGGAATATTTGCGGATATTTTTGTCCTGTAACAGGATTTTTCCTTTTCCCAGTGTCAGATTTTTCGTCATAAGTGAAAACAAAGTAGACTTGCCACATCCGTTCGCACCCATGATCGTTGTAATCTTTCCCTTCGGAATCGTCAGCGATATATCCGACAAGATCTGATTGCTTCCATAGGCAAAGCTTAAGTTTTTCACTTCCATCGCATTAGTTTCCATATTTTTTTGACCTCCGAAGCAGAAGAATAAAGAACGGGCCTCCAACCACGCTCATGATCACAGCCGCACTTACTTCATATGGTGCAGCGATCGTCCTGCCGATCGTATCTGCGAGCAGGAAAGTAAATGCACCTGCAAGTGCGGAAAACGGAATCAGCACTTTGTGATCGCTTCCAACCAGCAGCCTGCCGATATGTGGAACGATCAGTCCGAGAAAGCTGACTGTCCCGGCTACTGCCGTAGATACACTGGCAAGCAGAACAGCCGTCAGGGAGATCACGATCCTGGTCCGGTTGACATTGATGCCAAGCCCCCTTGCTGTCTTATCCTCCAGGGCAAGCAGGTTACATTCTCCGATAAACAGAACGGCAAGAAACAGCCCTGCTGCCACATATGGAAAAAGCGTACTCACATCGGACCAGGTTTTCTGTGTGATATTGGCTTCTACAATCGATGCCACCCCGGTACGCTGTCCACCTGTCATCGTGCTGAATACGCTGGAAAGTCCGGTAAACAGCGCATCCACCGCCACTCCGGTGAGGATAATACGCAACGGGCTTAAACCTTGTTTCCACGAAAGACAGTAGACCAGAAAAAACGCTGCCACTCCGCCAAAAAAGGCTGCAAACGGTGTAAAAAAATAGAGTGTTGGAAAAAAGGTGCTGATACACACTGCCGCAAAGCCCGCTCCGCTGGAAATGCCGATGATTCCAGGATCTGCCAGTGGATTTTTCAGAACTGCCTGAAAAAGAACACCCGATACTGCGATCGCTGCTCCGGCAAGCATGGAGATCAGGATACGTGGAAAACGCAGGTCATAGACAGCCGCCACATTTTCATCATAAGATACAAAAAGGCCACGAAGGAGCTGTCCAAAACTGACCGAAAGACTGCCGGTATTGATCGCCGCAAAAAATACGGCCAGAAGCAGAAATAACACAACCACAAACGAAAACCAGACTCTCCGGCGTTTTTTCTGCTTCCGCAGAATATCTTGATTCATAGAGCATTCTCCTTCTTATTCGTATAAGATTTCTTTTAAGGTTTCCAGCGCATCCGGATAAGCAAACGTTGCACTCATTCCAAACTGTTCATAAGGAAGATCATAGACTTTTCCGGCTTTTACTGCCTGAAAATGTTTCCAGATATCATTGGTTTTAAAATCTTCTGCAAACATTTCCGCGACCTGATCCGGAAGTGCATGTGCCGCACGCAGAATGATATCCGGTTCTTTTGTTTTCATATCTTCTGTATTGACGCTTAAAAATTCCTGTCCCTGATCATCATAGACATTTTCTGCCCCGGCAAGTGCTCCCAGACTTCCGATATAAGATTTTTCAGTCGCGATCACATAGCTTCCAGGCAGTCCCATCAGAATCAGTACTTTCGGATGGTCTTTGCCTTCAATCTCTTTTTGAAATTTCTGATAAAATTCCTGATAAGCGTCGGTAAGTTCCTGTGCCTGTTCTTCACGGTGAAAGATCACCCCCAGTTCCTCAATAGACTGATACATGCCCGGTACACTGCGCAGATTGAGAAATGCCCAGTCACTTCCAATCGTCTCGTACTTTGGCTGAAGATCACTTTGCAGAGATGCCGGACTTAAAATCCAGTCCGGAGCCAGAGATGCCAGAATCTCCATATCCGGACTCATCGCCGTTCCAACAGTTGTCAGTTTCTGATAACGCTGCGGAATTTCTGACGTACTGCTGCTGCAGACACCGACAAGTTCCAGATCCAGCTTATCGCAGATCTGTGCTGCCGCCGGAGAGGTGGCAACGATACGTGGTTCCCTTCCAAGTGCCTCTACTTTTTTTCGCGCTGCTTCCACTGCCTGTTCTTCTCCACTTCCAGTTATGCCTTCATCTGACATCCCCTTATCCGGATGCTGATTGACACATCCGCCAAGCAGTATGCAGATAGCAAGCCCTGCGAGCAGCCAGAAACGTTTACACTCAGTCATCCTCCCAGTCTCCTTTCCACTACTGCGGATGTCGCTGCAAAAGAAGAAATACACCCGTTCCAGCCGCCAGAAGAAGCAACCCGGAAAGTGTCATGGATACTGTCAGCGCCAGGATCCAGTCAGATACCGTCATTACCATTGTCCCTGTCTGTATGTTTTCTGCTTCTGCCTGTGTTTCATTGGAAGCTGTTGACAGCGAAAGCCCTGCCATCTCCGTCTCGCCATCCGCAGTTTCTTCTGCGTGCATTTCTGCGCCCCGGAACTGTTCTGCAGCTTTCTCTGTAGCTTTTTGATTTTCTCCGCCGTCAGGATCTGCATTTTCATTCCCGTTTTGCTGTGTTTCCTGATTCTGTGGCTGTTCCTGTGCTTTCCCGGCTTCCGTTGATGTTTCTGTTACCTTTGTCGCTTTCATATCCGTCTGATTACCGGTCTGATAATCATCTGGATAAAAGTAAAAGATCACATCTCTTCCCATTGGCTCTACATACATCAAACAGCGCAGAATACACTGTTCTGATGGCACTTCGATACAAAGATCTTCGTTGCTTCCACTGCTGTCACTCCCCGTCGCTGTCACCGTTCCCACCGTCTCAGTCCATCCATTCTCCCCGACATTCTGTACGGAAATCTCATGACCGGAAGCATAATCCATCAGGCTGAAACGCACCGTCAGGTAATAATTTCCCGCATCGGTAACTTCCAGGATGCCCTGTGCACCCACTGCGCCTTCTACCATGCCCTGACCCGTAACGGAACCTGCCATGCCCCCGGCATCCTCTATGTCTCCGGTCACCGGATGTGCATAACTTGCCGTGATGCTGCAGGTATAGATACTGCCACTTTCTGCATATGCCTGCTCCTGGTCAAGAAGCAGGATTCCACAGAACAGAAGCAGCCAAACTATGTATGTTCTTATTTTTCTTTTTTTACTGCTTTTTCGCATGATCCTCCCCTATAATACCCATCTGCGGCTTCGTATTTTATAGAGCACACCAGCGCCTGCTGCAAGAATCGCTCCAAGCGATGGAAGAGCTGCGGCAACCGGGTTACCATGCCCGGATTTTTCACTTTTCGGAATATCTTCCGTATTTGTTCCGGATGTACTTTCCGTTTCCGGCACCTTGGATGCTTCCACCGGATTGCTAAGTCTGGCACTTTCGGTGTTCTTTTCTTTTTCAGAAAATGTTTTTTTCTCACCTGTCTGCACTTCAGAGCGGGCAGTGTTGCCTTTGGATGCTGTACCACTTCCTGGAAGTCCCTGATTTCCAAGTGACGAACCACCGCTTTTTGCGACTGCTTTGCTTCCTGCAGAAGTACTTCCTGCCGTGGTACTGCCCGTATTCTTTTTTGAACTGCTGCCATCCGTCTGGTTACTTTCTGATTCCTTTTTAACGCTCTTTTTGTCCTGTGTGATACCCTCAAGATCCAGTTTCAGATAAACATTCTGCGTGCCGCTTCCCGCTGAAATGGCATCCATGACCGGAACAAACACCTGCAATGGCACATAGCCATCTTCTTTTGCTTCTTCGATCATTGAAAAAGAAATTTCCTTTGGATAATCCGCATTGTTCTGCTTTTTTGTCACCGTAACTGCCTGCATACTTCCGGATGGCGCACCATATGCATCTGTTTTATAACCTGTTTTATAGTATTTTAACCAGCCAAGATAACCTTTCTGCCCATTGATCGTCAGTCCGGAAAAATTCAGTGTCAATGTATATTTTTTCTTTTTTACGGTCAGTTTCACCGTATGATCCAGTGCCTCGTTTGCCATGGAAACGGACTGCTTATCTGTTTTTAACATCTTTCCGGACAGATAATAAACACCATCCGAAAGTGTTTTGATATCCAGTTCTTCCTGTGTACTTTTTTCTGTCGAAGAGGTCTGCTTTTTCTGTTCCAGATTGATGATCGCCTGTGAAAGTGCATTCTGCTGCTTTGTAATCTGAAGTTTTGTGGCATTCTCGTTGTCGTATACATTCTGTGCTGCTGCAATCGCTTTTTTCAGTGCATCAAGGCTGTCTTTTGTATACACAGATTCTCTTCCAGATAAGCTGGTCGCAGACAGCAGAAGCGTATGCAGACCGGATTTATCTGGTTTCTGATTCTGACCACCATTTGTCGAAGTACCAGGATCGGTCGATGGCTGGTCGGTTGACGGCTGATCAGTTGACGGCTGATCAGTTGACGGCTCTTCCGTTGATGGTTCCGTTGATGGTTCCGTTGGCTGCGAGAGCAGTTTCAAGGTATTCCAGTCTAACTGAAGCTTTGCATACTGCTCACCGCTTCCGGCGCTGACCGCCTCCATCACCGGTACATAAACCTGCGTCCAGATCTGTGTTTCACCCGCATTTACCGGAATGGCGATCTGTTTTGGATAGATCATGCCTTTTACATTTTCATCCAGACCATTCTCCGGATCATTGTAGCTGTCATAAACGCCATCATACTGTGATAGAATATCCGCTCCCACTGCCATATCATTTTCAGAAGGCAGACTGCCTTCAATCTGTGGAAAATAAAGCAGTTCTGCAAGATATCCATTAAAATCTTTCTTTCCAAGCCGAATCGTAAGCGGAACCAGATCCAGGATCAGAGAGCACTGTCCATCTGCCACTTTTAAAGTCAGGGGCTTTGCGATTGCTGTATTTCCCATGGAATCCTGATCCTGTGTGGCATGGCGCAGCACCCCGCTGATGCTGTATGTGCCATCTGCAAGGGTTCCTTCCTGCACTTCTGCTGCATAACACCTGTCTGCTTTCCTTCCCTGCATCGGTGAAATCAGAGATCCAGCAAGGATAACGCCTGCCAGCAGACACACCTGCCACTTTTTTCTTTTCTCTGTTACTTTTCTCACCATCTTGATCTCCTCCGCCATCCGGTTGCTGTTACATCTTTACTTTTAATACTTTTGAATACGTTCCGTAAGCTTTTTGTCCGCCGTTTTTCTTATAAGCACGTACTTTGAAATAATAAGTTTTTTTGGCTTTCAGCTTTTTCACTGTAAGCTTTGTTGTTTTCCCTTTGGAAATGGTCCTGATCTTCTTGTATTTTCCTTTTGCTTTTGCCGCCTGATAAACCTCATAACCATTTGCCCCGGAAACTTTTTTCCAGCTTAAGGTCAGCGTGTTTTTCTTTCCTTTTTTCTTTTTCAGATTCTTCACGGCTGCCAGAGCTTTTGCAGATGTCTGATTCTTTCCGTTATCGTTTTGATCACCGCTACTATTACTACTATTATTTCCGTTACTGTTGTTATTGTTACTGTTATTATTATTGCTGTTATTATTGTTATTATTGCTATTATTGTTATTCTTTCCGTTATCACTTCCGGCGGTGCGGTTGTTCCAGTCCAGTTTTACGATCACATCCTGATCAAAGCCTGCCATGGCATCAACCGAAACTCTGGCATAAAGACTTTTTTCCCCTGCTCTGTCACGCGTAAAGGAAAAGCTTCCCGGATAGGAATTTCCTTCTTCGCTATAAAAATCTCCGCCGGTTGCCTCTGTTTTCTCAGATTTCGTATCACCTGCATAAACCCAGAATTTTTCCAGATGTCCTTTTTCTGTGCTGCCTGCCAGATTAAGATCCATGCTGTGAAACTTCAGCTTATACTGTGTTTTTCCGTCTTTCACAACTACTTCTGCAGCCGGTGAAATTGCCGCTCCTGCCATGGATACTTTGTCCGGATTGGATGCACTCATCAGTGTTACCGGCACTTCATAGCTTCCATCTGCGATTGTTTCTTCCTGTGCCTTCAAGGTATTCCAGTATACTTTTGTATAACAGTCCGCGCTGAACCTGCCCTGATCAAAGGCAAGTCCTTGGTAGGTACCGGTCAGGTTCTTCATAACCGGCACATAAATACTTGCTTTTGTACAATACATATCTGCAAAACCATTCTCCAGAGGAAATGCAACCTTTGATACCACATCCATGCTTTTTGTTTCTTTTCCATCCTTATAAGACATGGATTTCGTCGTCACTGTGGCATCGGTTTTTAATTCTTTTGTTGTATCATTTCCGGCATAATATCCATCAAACTGATAAATATAAAGCGGTTCTTTATCGGTGCCGCTTATAAGATCGGTGACCAGTGTCATATTCCCATCCGCATCCACCTGGATTACTGCCTGTCTTGTCTCGTCCTCGACCAGACTATGCCTGATCTTATCGGTGTAATAAGAAATCGTAACGCTGTAGGTACCTTCTTTTAATTTTTCCGTCGGAACTACATTTTCCTCTTCATCCCATTTCAGTTCCAGTGCCTCAAGGACGGCATCCCGGATTGCCTTTGAAGAATAGGTTGCCCCGGAAACCACATCCACTGCTGCAATCTCTTTTGCATCTGCCGCAGATTTTCCGACATAAGCCTCTTTCAGGACATCGGCTGCCATCTTCAGTCTCGCCTTATTGTAACCTATATAATTTCCGGCATAATTTTTCCCTTCGATCGTAAGGTTTTTGATTTTCTGATCTTCCACATCAACTGTAACCGCAACATCATACTCTCCAAACTGGCTAATATGTGCTGCCCCTGTATATGACTGTGCCGCCGATGCGGTAACGGACGGCAGTGCAGTCAGTGTCAGCACTGCAGCCGCAATGCATACGTCAGCTCTCTGAAACCATTCTTTTTTTCTCATGAAAATTCTCCTTTACTCTTTGTTTCCGAATTTCGTTTTTGTATCTTTGGATCGTGTATATAGGTTAGTTCAGACTACTTTTCGTTATAACTAGGTAACACATTTCAATTTCCATGTCAAGCGTTCTTTTCCTATTCATGCCCAAGAAGCATGAAGCAAAAATCTTAGAGATTTCGGCACTTTTTTTCTTTTTTGATTTTTAAAATATTTTCAACATTTAATCCATTCTGTGCTGCTTCTGCTGCAGATTTCACATATATGACTCCTTGCACGGACCACACGGATCACACGGATTGCTCCGTACTTCGTACTCCCGCAATCCTGCCAGCTATTCGCATATCGTGAAGCTCACGCTCCACTTTTATGCTCATATCTGGGCATGTTTCAAAGTCTGATCCCACCTTTGTGCAAGCACAGGTGGAATCAGACTTTTCAACACTGTGATCCTACATCCAGAATACCAGCACGGCGGTGCTTTCCGGCATATGGCTTCTTCCTACGCTGCAGGTCATGGTCACGGACAGTTCACCGCGCACTTCTCCACCCTGCCGTCTGTGAAACTGAAATGCCTTGAGCGGTATCCGGATCATACCGTCTTTATATTCTGCCTGGATCAGGGTTCCTTCCTGATCGTATTTCAGGGTATCCAGATGTCCGGTCATACACTCACCGTTGATGCGGGAAAATCCCTGCATTTCTTTTCGCTTCAGAAGCAGCCAGCTTCCTCTGCGGTTATGTTTCAGCATTGCCGGTTTTTCAAACCCATGATCTGCCATGGAGACGGCCGCCCTGCCATCTTTGTTCCGATACAACATAAAATAAACCGGACATTCGATCTTCTCTGGCAGCATTTCCCGCAGAAACTGTTCTGTTAAACGTTCTCTCTTTTCCCGCACATGACTGCTTTGCATTCTTTTATAATTCGCCAGCATGGTAGAAATCGTATAGCAGGCAATGTTTTCTACCATATCACGCACATTCTGTTCCAGTTGTGCTTCCGGAATACCGATGCTTTTGAAATAAGATGGAAGTTCTTTTAAAATACGCTTATAATTCTCCAGCCACGCCTGTCCTTCTCTCGTAAACTGATAATCTTCCGTCAGAATCCCTTTTTCGCAGCAGCTTTTCAGATAACGGCTGACTGGTGCCGTACTCACCTGGCAATTTTCTGCAATTCTTGCGATCATGCCGCGGGTATTTTCTTCTTTTTCCAGTTCCGTCAGATAACGGAGCTGTTGCAGAGTCGGCAGATTTCTGCGGTTCAGATTTTCACCTTTTTCCATGTCTGTTCCACCTCTTTACCATATATGAATATTCAGTTCCCGGCACTGCATCTCCTGTGGTTTCTGGATTCCTTCCGTAATTCCAAGCACACCATCACATTCTGTGATCGGAGATGCAGAACTTACCGTGCAGACAACCGCTTTTTCCGGCAGCCAGAAATCATCTTGCTCCCGCTTTGCCATACGCCATTTTTCACCATCCAGATACCACAGCCTGCAGTCTTTGGCTATCCGCTTTCCATGCAGGATAAAAAAACTCTCTTTTTCTCCGACTTTCAGATCTGCCATTTCTAAAAACCAGGCAGACTCTTCTGCCAGACGACGTGGAAAACGCTCTTCCATCCGGTAAAGGCTCATGCTGAAGGAATATGTCCCTTCCTGATACAGATAGCGCAGATCCACATCCCGCACCACGCGGTCATACGTTTCTCCGTATTTCAGAAATTCCTGCACGCCCTGTAAAAGATTTCCGCTGATCACATGCTCCATACGGCAGGCATTCTCTTCTGCCTCTTCTTCCTCAAGTCCACATGTCATCTGTAGAAACTGTGTCAGATTATGATGACGCAAAAGACATTCCTCTCCCTGTATTTTTCCAAGTTCTGTAAGGCGGTACCCGCCATTTTGTATTCTTTTTTTCAGATAGCCCCTTTCCAGCAGTCCGTTCTCCAGCCGTTCCCGTTCCTGCCCGGTCAGTTTAAGATGCATCTGCACCTGCTGCGGCAGAATCTCCACGCCTGATTTCCATCCTGTGTAAAGATACTCCAGAAAGTCCTCTTCTTTTTCTTCTTCGCTGTGTGGAATGTTCATCTTCAGCTCATCCTTCCTCTCTCAACTGAATACACAACGTCTGCAATACGCATCGTAGATTCTCTGTGAGATACCAGAACTATCGTTTTTCCGGCCCGCTCCTGCTCCAGTGATCTTAAGATCACCGCTTCGTTTAAGCTGTCCAGATTGCTGGTTGGCTCATCCAGAAGCACAAATGGAGCGTTATGCAGAAAAGCTCTTGCAAGTCCGAGTCTCTGACGTTCTCCACCGGAAAGCGTATCCCCCAGCTCACCAACTGGTGTCTCATACCCTTTTGGAAGCTTTTTGATAAATGCATGGATGGATGCCTTTTTGCAGGCTTCTTCCAGTTCTTCCTGTGTGGCATCCAGTTTTGCGATCCTCAGATTTGCCGCAATGCTGTCATGAAACAGACAGGTTTCCTGTGTCACAAAACTTTCCATATCACGCAGATTGGAGGTATTGATCTGTCCGATCTTTGTTCCGGATATGGAAATCTTTCCTTCCTGCGTATCCCAGAACCGCATCAGAAGCTTTAAAAGCGTAGATTTTCCACTTCCGCTTTTTCCGTTGATGCCTACCACCTGGTTTTCTTTCATATCAACTGAAATATCTTTCAAAATGGTTTCCTGTCCATAAGAAAATGTCACATGTTCTGCCTTTGCACCGTAAAATGCCACTTCTTCTTTTCCGGAAATCTCTTTTACCATCGGCTCTTCTTCCAGAATATCCAGTACCCGGTTTCCGGCTGCAAATGTATTTTGAAGAGTGCTTCCCAGATTTGCGAGCGCCGTAACAGGGCCAAAGGAACTCATCAGTGCTACCGTACTGATAAGCATACCGAAAAATCCAAGATTTCCTTTCTGATAAAGTATTGCAGAAACAAACAGCATTGCCAGATCAAAAAACAGGATCGTCATACCCGTGATCGCTGCATTTCTTCCGGTTGTCTGTTTCATATGCTCCTCTTCCCTGGACAGTTCATCCGTTCTGCGGTTCATCTGCCTTAAACGTTCCTGTCCCTGGCCATACTGCAAAGTCTCCGAAAGACCACGCAGGGAGTCAAGCACAAAGCTTCCAAGTTCTCCGGATTTGCTGCGGAAACGCATGCCGTCATCCCCGCCTGCCTTTGAAATTGCAAACGGGATCAGCATACCTACGCTCAGATAGGCAGCCAGTGCAAGGATTCCAAGCAAAATATGAAAATGTCCGATAAACAGACACATGATCACGGTATACAAACAGGCGATCGCTGCAGGCGAGATCGTATGTGCATAAAAGACTTCCAGAAGTTCAATATCCGATGTGATCACGGTGATCAGGTTTCCTTTATCCTTTCCTTCCAGTTTCGCCGGAGTCAGTCTGCGCAGTGCCTGAAATACCTGGTCACGGATCAGCGCCAGCAATTTAAAGGCAATAAAGTGATTGCAGGACTGCTCTGCATAGCGCAGGATGCCCCGCAGCACTGCAAAAACTGCCACACCAGAAAACAGAAGCTTAAGCGATATTTTCCACAGACCAAGCACCTGCAAAATTCCAAACGCTCCAAAGATCGTGATAAAGGAAGCGCAAAGATGTCCCAGAAGCCCCATCAGGATTGCCAGGATCATATAGCCGGTCAGTGGTTTTACCAGATGGATCAGTTTTTTCATAACTGTAAAATTGCTTCTTTTTTTCATATGTTTTTTCCATCCTTTCCGTAATGTTCCAATGCCTGCTGCGTATCCCACATTTTCTGATACAGCCCTCTTTTCTGCAACAATGCTTCCTGTGTACCAGCCTCTTTGATTTCCCCGTTTTCCATCACATAAATGCAGTCTGCTTTTGTGATATTGGTAAGGCGATGCGAGATCAGGAGTACACTCTTTTGTTGTTTTGCCAGCAGTAAGATCTGCTCCATAATATCGTTTTCACTTTCCACATCAATATTGGAAGTTGCTTCATCAAAAATATAGACCGGGCTGTCATGCAGAAGCGCCCTGGCAAGCGCAAGTCTCTGGCACTGTCCCCCGGAAAGATTCGATGCTTTTTCCGCAAGTTCTGTATCCAGTCCGGCTTCGCCTCTCAAAAATGCTGCCAGCTTTGTCTGTTCCAGGACTTTCCACATCTCCTGCTCACCTGCATCCGGATTGCCCATCTGAAGATTTTCCCGCACCGTTCCTTTAAACAGATAACTGTTATGGCTGATATACGTAATGTTTTGCATCAGACTGCATTCGGAAATCTCTGAAAGTTCTATGTCACCAATCCGGATCTGTCCCTGATAACCACGGTTTCTCCCCATCAGGACCGACGCCACTGTTGATTTGCCGCAGCCACTCTCCCCGGCAATGGCAACCAGCTTTCCTTTTGGTATCTTCAGATCGATGCCTTTCAGGATTTCCCGGTCTTTTTCGTAGGAAAAGTAAAGATTTTTACAGACAATCTCTGTATTTTCCGGAAATTCTGCTTTTTTTTCCGGTGCTTCCGGAAGTTCCAGAAAACGAAAGATCTTATCGCTTGCCGCCATACCGTTCATAGCAATGTGGAAAAAGCTTCCAAGCTGACGCATCGGGATAAAGAAATCTGCGGACAGCAGAATAACAAGAAGCGCACCTGCAAGGTCTACCTTTCCTTTCTGATACTGTGTCACTGAAAAGAATACTCCAAGTGCCGCTCCGCCATAAGCGATGACATCCATGATCGTAATGGAATTGAGCTGCATGGTTAGTACTTTCATGGTGATCTTCCGGAACTTTTCGGATTCTTCATTCATTTTCTGATTTTTGAAAGCATCTGCCTGATAAATCTTTAATGTAGTAAGTCCCTGAAGATTTTCAAGGAAAGTATCACCAAGTGCCGTATACTGCCCCCAGTATTTTGCCAGCAGCTTCTTTGCCCAGGTCTGTACACCTGCGATCGCTGCCGGGATCAGCGGAACGCAGACAAACAGTACTACTGCAGATGGTACATTTACACGCAGCAGCACGATAAAAAGAGTCAGCGGTGCCAGCATGGCATAGAAAAACTGTGGCAGATATGCTCCGAAATACGTTTCAAGCTGGTCTACCCCTTCTACGGCAACCTGCACGATTTCGGATGTCCGGATCTGTTCTCTGTAGGCTGCACCAAGATTTAAAAGCTTGCTGTAAATCGCTTCTCTGAGTGTTTTTTTTACTTTTTTTGAAGAAAGGAATCCCATCCGTGATGCACCGATGGCACAGAAAAAACGGACCGCCACTGCCAGAACGGCAAGGATAGCAAATCCAACGAAGTCCCTTCCGGTCACTTTTTTTGCATATAAGGCCGCAAAAAAGCGTGTGATGCTCATCATCAGCACCACATTTGCCGCAAGTGAAATCCACTGCATCAGAACGTTTCCGGCAACGTATTTTTTACTCTCCGGAACCATCCCGATCAGACGCTTGTCAATCATCATATTTATTTCCTCACTAATATTTATTAGTGTCTGCTAACTATATACGGTTGCAGTATAACAAATCAGTGAGGAAATGTCAATCATGGGAAAGATTATTTTTTTGCCCAGCCTCCGGCACAGGAAACGGCTCTTTTCCAGCCTTTCTTTGCTTCTTCCCGCCAGCTTGCTTCCTTTTGCGGCAGGAAAGTATGCTCCATTGCCCAGTTTTTCTGTATTTCTTCCAGGCTTTCAAAATATCCTACACCAATGCCGGCAAGATAAGCTGCTCCAAGTGCCGTTGTTTCGATGCAGTTTGGACGTTCCACTTTTGCACCGAGCAGGTCTGCCTGGAACTGCATCAGAAAATCATTAGCACAGGCTCCGCCGTCCACTTTCAGAGATGCGAGCGTCAGTCCGGATTCTTTTTCCATTGCTTCAATCACATCTGTAACCTGATAAGCAAGGGATTCGACGGTCGCGCGGATCAGATGTTCCTTTTTTGTACCGCGTGTGATGCCGACGATCGTCCCTCTGGCATAAGGATCCCAGTATGGTGCACCCAGTCCGGTAAATGCCGGAACAACATAAATGCCGTTGGCATCTTCCACTTTCCTGCACCAGATTTCCGATTCTGCCGCACGGTCGATCATACGAAGATCATCGCGGAGCCACTGGATCGCTGCTCCGGCTACAAATACACTTCCTTCCAGTGCATACGGCACCTGATCACCGACTCCGGCGGCGATCGTCGTCAACAGTCCATTTCCGGAAATAACCGGCCAGTCTCCGGTGTTCATCAGCAGGAAGCATCCTGTCCCATATGTATTTTTCACTTCTCCGGAACGGAAACAGCACTGTCCGAACAATGCAGCCTGCTGATCACCCGCCGCACCGGCAATGGCAATGCCGTCTCCGATCAGACAATCTTTCGTGTATCCATAAACTGTACTGGATGGTTTTACTTCCGGCAGCATTTCGCACGGGATATCCAGCTTTTGCAGGATCTCGGTATCCCACCTGCGTTTATGTATATCAAAAAGCATCGTCCGGGATGCGTTGGTATAATCCGTCACATGTACCTGACCGCCTGTCAGTTTCCAGATCAGCCAGGTATCCACAGTTCCAAATAAAAGCTCCCCGCTTCTTGCCCGTTCCCTGCCCTGCTCAACATGATCCAGAATCCAGGCAAGTTTGGTTGCTGAAAAATAGGCATCCGGTATCAGTCCTGTTTTTTTATGTATTTCATCTCCAAATCCATCCTTTGCCAGTTCTTCTGCTTTTTCTGCTGTTCTGCGGCACTGCCAGACAATAGCATTATACACCGGCTTTCCGGTCGCTTTTTCCCAGACGATCGTCGTCTCTCTCTGGTTGGTAATGCCGATCGCTGCGATGTCCTTTTCCGTTACCCCAAGTTTCCCCATCGCTTTTGCTGCAACAGCGATCTGCGTGGACCAGATCTCCATCGGATCGTGTTCCACCCAGCCAGGTTTTGGGAAAATCTGAGTAAATTCCATCTGTGCCATACTGCAGATGCTTCCCTTTTTGTCAAATAAAATACAGCGGGAACTTGTCGTTCCCTGATCGAGTGCCATAATATATTTCTGCATAAACTTCACCTCATCTTCTGTTTTCCAGTTCGTTTTTCAATACATCTTCCAGTTGTTCCAGACAGATCTGCATATCTTCCGGAAATGGTGCGGCAACGATAACTTCTTTTTCACAAAACGGCTGTCGGAATGTCATTTTTCCGGCATGGAGTGCGGCTCTTTGCATCTGGCTTCCATACTGCTTTCCTTCCCCCAAATGCGGTGCACACGCTTCTGCCAAGATGCCATACAGACGGTCACCAAGCAGTGGATGACCGACATCTGCCATATGTACGCGGATCTGGTGTGTCCGTCCGGTCTTGAGTTCCAGACGCACCAGTGCCGCATGTGGATACTGCTTTTCTACTTCAAAATATGTGACCGCCCGTTTTCCTGTTTCGGATACACACATCTTCATCAGGCTGCCGGGAAGCGGCGCGATCGCACTTCTGTGACAGCCTCTTTTTTGTTCAAATGTGCCGCTGCAGATTGCAAAATACTGTTTCCGAAGTACTCCTGCTTCCCGCTGCGCAGAAAGTCTTGCAGCCGCCGCCCGGTGTTTTGCAAACAGCACGATCCCACTTGTCTCCAGATCCAGTCTGCCGATGCTGTGTACTTCCACTCTCTGTCCGCTCATCCGGAAATAGTAGGCAAGCTGGTTTGAAAGCGTATCCAGGTAGTGCCCGTGAGATGGATGCACGGCAATCCCCGCCGGTTTGTTTACCGCAATCACATCCTCGTCCTCGTAAAGAATCTCCGGCATTTTTTCAAGCGACAACAAATGCGAAGAAGCACCCTCTTTCATAGCCAGCAAAACTTCCAGCACATCCCCTGCCTTCAGTACCGCTGTCACCCTCTCTCTTTGTCCGTTGACACAGATGCCGTCCTCCATAAATTTCATGCTGCGGATCTGTGCTTTCGAAAATCCCGCTTCTCTTAGATACTTCTGGATCTGCATGCCATCTTCTGTTTTTCCTATATTGTATAGTTTCTTATTATTCACATATTCTCCTGCTGATTTCTAAAATTTTATACTTACAGTCCATTTTTCTGCTCATCTGACCAAATCCAATCACCTTTTCATCTTCGGCTGGAAGATCAGGCTGGCAAGATAGGAAAAGACCAGTGCCGCACTGATCCCGACGGCGCTCGCTTTAAAACCTCCCATGAAAATCCCAAGGAATCCATTTTCATCTACGGCTTCTTTTACTCCTTTCCATAGCAGATTTCCAAAGCCAGGCAGCGGTACGGATGCCCCTGCCCCTGCAAACTCGACAAATGGCTGATAAATATTGAATGCCCCAAGTACTGCCCCGCTGCACACCAGGATCACCATCACTCTTCCCGGCATCAGTTTTGTTTTCTCCAGAAGAATCTGACACAGGGCGCAGATCAGTCCGCCCACCCAGAATGCTGTCACATAACTCATATTTTTGTTTTCTCCTCTCTGCTGTTTTTTATTTAACAATGTTCGACCACAACTGCATGTGCAATGCCCGGTACGGTCTGTCCTTCATTAAAGCTGACCGTAGAAAGCAGCGCTCCGGTCGGCACAAACAGAACCCGTTTCCAGTTACCTTTTTCGATGTTTGGCAGGATCATCGCCGAGAACGTCACAGCAGAGCAGCCGCAGCCGCTTCCACCGGAATGAGTATCCTGTGCTTCCCGGTCGAAAATTTCGATTCCACAATCCATATGCTGTTTTCGGATATCAAATCCCCGCTCTTCCAGCAATTTAAAAAGTATCGTCTGTCCTACATAACCAAGATCCCCTGTAATGATCTTATCGTAATCCTGGGGCTGCCGGTTAAAATCCATCAGGCTGGAGATGATAGTATCTGCCGCTGCCGGTGCCATGCATGCTCCCATATTCAGGGAATCCCGCACACCATAATCAACCACTTTTCCGGTCGTGATGCCTGTGATCTTTGCATGACTCTTTTCGGTTGATAACAGAAACGCTCCGCTTCCGGTCACGGTCCAGGTCGCAGAGAGCGGTCTCTGGTTTCCATATTCCAGAGGAAAACGGAACTGTTTTTCCGCACTTCCGAAATGACTGGAGGTGATTGCCAGCACCTGGTCTGCATAGCCGGCATTTACTGTCATCGCTGCCAGAGAGAGCGTCTCCCCGCAGGTCGAACAGGCACCATAAAGACCAAAAAGCGGAATTTCCAGTTCCTGCACGCCAAAGGATGTGGCGATGAGCTGCCCCAGCAGATCACCTGCAAAAATATATCGGACACGCTGCGGCATCTGCCCTGCTTTCTCCAGAACCAGCTTTGCCGCTTTTACCTGAAGCATGCTCTCCGCTTTTTCCCAGTTCTCCTCACCAAGCATCGGATCTTCACAGATCAGATCAAACAGGTTTCCAAGCGGTCCCTCGCCTTCTTTTTTTCCTACTACAGAAGCACTGCACCGGATATAAGGTGGTTTTTCAAAGCAGATGCTCTGTTCTCCCGTCATACGATTCATATTCTTATTCCTGCCTTTTCAAGGTTTTATTCTATGAATAGTATGGCTTTCTTTCCGGCAGAGTATGCAGGTTCTTTTCTCACTTTTCATATGTAAAAAAACGGCATAATCTTTCCGTTTCAGATTATGCCGCTGTATATCAGATAGAAGATTGAATCCGGCGGATTGCTATTTTTTTACAATACCAAACCGGTCTGCATGATATGTTTTCTTTTTTACCGTAAAGGTACGGTTTGCCAGTTTTTTCCCTTTGCTGTTCACATAACAGGTCCCATTCGTAAGCGGCAGAAAACGGCTCTTATAGAGCTTGCCTTTTCGGTTGTAACAATACCAGCTTCCATCTTTATATTCCCAGTTATATTTTCCTTTCTTCACAGTTCCGTACTTTTTCAGACGGCGAAGAAAATAGCGGTGGATCGAGCCATAAGAAGAATCGGTGTAATGTACACCATCTACGCTGTTGATCCCCCAGCGAAAATAGCTGAAAATGTCCAGATAACGAATGCCTTTTTTCAGACCACTTTTCATTTTTGCATTAAAAACCCTGACGCTCTCTGTTGATTTGCTCGGCGTTTTCCCTACGGAGGTCGTCGGTGTCAGTGACAGGTAATAAACATCACAATTTTCTTCTTTCAGTGGTTTATAATAACTGTTCAAAGCCGTAATATACTCTTTGATGTGATAGGTGTCGTTGATCCCGATAAAAAAAACGACTGCTTTACGTCCTTTTGTCTTTTTCACTGCCTTCTGCAGCTTTGGATATCCGCTGCCTTTCAGCCAGTTTACGCCGATCCCGCGCTTTGCGATATACTGGATGTTGTCATTGGCCACCAGGTCAGACAGCTCCACCATCCTGGAATCCCCGACAAAAATCACTTTATCGTACTTTACGCCTGCAGCCTTGGACTTCAATACCGGAAAAAAAAACACAGTAAGCACAGCGATCAGTCCCAGCAGCGCCTTAAAAATCCCTTTCCTTTTCATGCCACACTCCCTCCTGTAAATTCTGGTATCATTCTAATACTTTCTTATAGAAATCAAATCCGTCAAAAGTCGCAAAATAATCCTTCGGTGTCTCTGCACGGCGGATCAGTTTTGCCTGTCCTTCCTCTGTAAGCAGAACTTCAGCGGATTTTAACTTGCCATTGTAATTATAACCCATGGAAAATCCATGTGCACCGGTATCGTGGATCACCAGAAGATCACCCATATCAATCTTTGGCAGCATACGGTCAATGGCAAATTTATCATTGTTCTCGCACAGAGATCCGGTCACATCATACATATGGCTGCACGGTTCGTTTTCTTTTCCCATCACGGTAATGTGATGGTAAGCACCGTACATGGCCGGGCGCATCAGGTTTACCGCACATGCATCCACACCAATGTATTCCTTATAAGTATGTTTTTCGTTAATTGCTTTTGTTACCAGACAGCCATACGGTCCCATCATAAAACGGCCAAGCTCTGTGTAGATCGCCACATCGCCCATACCTGCCGGAACGAGTACTTCATTGTAGACTTTCTCTACGCCTTTGCCGATCACACGGATATCATTCGGTTCCTGATCCGGACGGTAAGGAATGCCAACGCCACCGGACAGATTGATAAATCCGATATGGACATCCACTTCGTTTTTCAGGCGTACTGCCAGTTCAAATAATTTCTTTGCCAGAAGCGGATAATAATCATTTGTGACGGTATTACTTGCCAGAAATGCATGAATGCCAAATTCCTCCACACCTTTTTCTTTCATGATACGAAATGCTTGAAAAATCTGTTCTGTCGTCATACCATACTTGGAATCACCCGGATTGTCCATAATATCATTGCTGATTTTGAAGATTCCGCCCGGATTGTAACGGCAGCTCATTTTCTTTGGAAGCTTTCCAACTGCTTTTTCTACTTTCTCAATATGTGTAATATCATCCAGATTGATGATACCATCTAAAGATGCTGCATAAGCAAACTCTTCTTCCGGTGTATCATTGGAAGAAAACATAATGTCATCTCCGGTTGCGCCGATTGCTTTCGAGAGCATCAGCTCCGTCATGGAAGAGCAGTCACAGCCGCAGCCATACTCTCTTAAAATCTGGATCAGAAAAGGATTCGGTGTTGCTTTTACTGCAAAATATTCTTTGTATCCTTTGTTCCATGCAAAAGCCTCTTTTAATGCTCTGGCATTTTCACGGATGCCTTTTTCATCATAAAGGTGGAATGGTGTCGGAATCTCTTTTACAATTTCCTGAAGTTTTTCATATGTCACAAATGGTTTTTTATTCATCGGTTTGTTCCTTTCTGTTGTTTCAGCCCATTGCCGGCCTGCTTATTTATCAAGCAGCAATATGTAAAAATATAATACGGAAATTTTCGTTTGTCAATACCCGCCGCGGCAGATCACGGCTGAAAGAAACCGCTGATCCGATGCTTTTTATCAACAAGATTATTATACTGCAAAATTGCATAATCATTCAAAATACCACTTTGTTTTTCTTCTCCCCAGGAGTGGAACGTACCGTCCGCATCCTGATAAAAATTGGCCGTTATGACCGGATATTCCACTTCCAGTTTTTGCAGCCATTTCTGATAATCCGTCTTTTCCAGTCCCGCTGTATCTGCAAGGAGACTGTTCAGATAGTTTGCACTGATGGCATCGACTTCTTTTTCGCCAATATCATAATTTGCCCACATCACAAATGGTACTTCATAGCTTGTTTTTAACTTGTCAGTCGTATCATTCCTCGTCGTGGTATCTTCACCTAAAACACGCAGGACGGAATTGGTGATGTATTCTGCAGGCTGATGGTCTCCAAACATCAGAATGATCGTTTTCTCGTCCTCTTCTTCGAAATAACTGATCAGTTCTTCCAGCGCTTCATCCGTCTTTTTGATCAGGGTCAGATATTTTTCGGTTGCTTCGGTCTGTACCTGGTGCACAGAACGCATCTCCTGTGTAGCATCCAAAAACTGGATCTCATTTGTCAGATCTTCGTACTCTTTGCTGTAACCTCCATGATTCTGCATGGTCACTTCAAAAGCAAACAGCGGCGTATCTGCATCTTTTTTTTCGTAAAGTTCGATCAGTTTGTCAAAGGCAGACGCATCATCCACCCAGCCACGAAGCAGTGTGGCATCCGGAAAGTCTCCGGTATCGCGAAAATACTGCTTATCAAATCCAAGATACTGATACACCTTGTCCCGGCTCCAGCCCGTTGAATAATATGGATGCAGGGCTGCAGTCGTATAGCCCATGCTGCCAAGCCAGCTTGCAAGCGATGGCATCTGACCATTTAAAAACTGCTGATACGGCACACTTCCGGCTGGCAGAAATGCCATGGTGCTTCCGGTCAGAAATTCAAACTCGGTATTTGCCGTGTTGCCGCCTTTTACTGAAACATACAGATTGCCACGTACCGTATTTTCTTTCAGCGACCTCCAGAACGGCATATAATCCTCTGTCGCTGCAAAATCTCCATACACAGACAGGTCAGAAAATGCTTCGTTCATGATAACCAGAATATTAGGTTTATCAGTATCTTTTTCTGATTTATCGTCTGCTGCATCCGAATCGGTCTGTTCTGATGTTTTGTCTGCTGCAGCCATCCTGGTATCTGCCAGTTTCTGCGCTGCATCTGCCGAATATCCCTGTGGTTTCTCGATATGCAGATATTGCAGGTTTGCCAGGTATGCCACCATAAAACCATTGTTGCGGTAAAGCACATTTGGCGTAAATAAAATATCATCCAGTCCAAACACTTCTTCGCAGTTCTCTGTCTGCACATAGCTGACAAATGCCGCCATCAGTGCCGCCGACAGCACTACCTGGATCAGACGCCTGCGGATGCTTCCAAAAGAAAACCGCAGTTTTTCTCCCAGGATGGCGATCCATAAAAATCCCATCAGCACAAAATACAGTCTCCACGATACATCCAGTGTATAATTATCCGCAACGCTCGCCGCCGTACGCAGAGAATAGAGATCCCACGGTACGAGAGGCGAGGACCTGAAACTGACAATAAAATAGTTGACGGTTCCCACAAGTGCCGGGAAAACAGGCGCGAACATACCGCCCCAGCACATATTTCCGGATATTGTCGTGATAATAAGATATATCACAAGATAAAACAGGTAATTCAGAAAAAAGATTGCCGGTGTCAGATCCCATGGCACATGGGTAAAGAACTCCATACAGCAGGCAGATGCTGCCGGCAACAACAGAAAGATCAGCGGACTTAATTTCTTCGGTATCGTAATATCAAGTGCAATCACCCCGCCAGCCAGAAGTGACAAAAGCAATGCCAGTACCGCTTTCCCTGCTAAAAATCCCTCATTTCGCACTGCCAGTATTTCCAAAACAATCATAAGAAGAGCTGCAGCAACTGCAACTCCTCTTCTCATCTTTGACTTTGTCATGCTTTATTTCGCTTCCACTACCTGCATTACATTCGTTGAACGTCCGCGTCCGGATACCATGTTGGTTGCCGGATCACCTGCTGTAAATACAGCCAGTTCTCCTTTCCTGATCAGTTTCCTGCGTACAATAATCTTCATGGAGTTGGCGATCATATGTCTTGTGCTGTCCTCAGTTTCACCCGGCATCGCATAAACACCCCAGTAAAGCTGCATCCTGCGGACTGCCTGCTCACTTGGAGAGATGGCATAGATCGGTGTCTTCGGACGCAGGCTGGAGATCATCCTTGCTGTATATCCGGTCATCGTCGGTACGACCAGACAGGAGGCTTTTAAAATCTCTGCCGTAGATACACTTGCAAATCCTACTGCCATGGAAATGTCTTTTTTACGCTGTTTTTTATTTAATTTCTGGAGATTGGAGTAATCCAGATGAGCTTCTGTCGTCTCTGCGATCTTCGCCATCATACGGACAGCTTCGACCGGATATTTACCCATGGCAGTCTCGCCGGAAAGCATGATCGCGTCACTGCCATCGTAGATCGCATTTGCCACATCCCCTGCCTCAGCTCTGGTCGGACGGGGATTGCGGATCATCGAATCCAGCATCTGGGTTGCAGTTACAACCGGTTTGCATTTGCGGTTGCATTTGTGGATGATCTTTTTCTGAATGTGCGGCACCTGATCTGCAGGGATCTCCACACCGAGGTCTCCTCTGGCTACCATAATGCCGTCTGCCGCATCCAAAATCTCATCGATATTTTCCACACCTTCTGCATTCTCGATCTTGGCAATGATCCCGATGTCCCTTCCGTGATTGTCCTCCAGGATCTCACGGATATCCATGATGCAGTCACTGTTGCGTACAAAAGAAGCTGCAATATAATCTACGCCCTGCTCAATGCCAAACAGAATATCTTCTTTGTCTTTCTGTGTCACACCCGGAAGATGAATCTTGACATTTGGTACATTGACGCCTTTGCGCTCGCCCAGTTCCCCGCCGTTTTTGATGATACATTCGATCTTGTCCGCGGAAACTCTCTGCACTTCCAGGCCGATCAGACCGTCATCGATCAGGATCGTATCGCCTTTTCGTACATCATAGACAAGCTGCTGATAGGTGATCGAGCATCCTGACTCGTCCCCTTCCCGTTCTTCGGTATACAGTGTAAATTCCTTTCCCTGCTCCAGGCAGACCTTCTTGCCGTCCCTTAGAAGTCCGGTGCGGATCTCCGGTCCTTTCGTATCCAGCATCAGCGCAACCGGAATGCCCAGTTGTTCGGAAACCTGCCGCACCAGTGCGATACGTTCTGCATGTTCCTCATGGCTTCCATGTGAAAAATTGAAACGTGCCACGTTCATTCCGCCTGCAATCAGTTCTTTGAGAATGATCTTATCCATCGTTCTTGGTCCCATTGTACAGATGATCTTTGTTTTCTTCATGATTCCTCCTGCAGCCGCTTCTGCGGCCCAATCCAGATTTATTCCTTATTGTTTCTTGATATGTTTGTGCGTAAACAGATGATCCTGGCAATACTCATAATTACCGTCACATTTGGAGCAGAAGCGGAACTCCAGATTATCTCCGTCCAGCTCTGTCCGTCCGCAGATCGCACATTTGTGCTTGGTGATACCCGGCTTTGCCGCCTGGCCGACCTGCTTTTTGAAATTCTGCTTCCTGCGGATCTCTTTTGGTGAAACCTTATTGTAATTTCTCGTCATCAGGAAAAACAGGATAAAATTCAGCAGTGATGCAATGATCGCCACTTTTCCTTCCCATCCGGACTGGACAAAATTCATCAGGATATAAACTCCGTACAGAATACCAAACCATTTGACCTTGATCGGTATGATAAAATACAACAGCAGCTCCATATTCGGATAGCAGACTGCAAATGCCAGAAAGATGGACATATTGATATAATAGGTAGAAAAAAGTGCCTGCCCGAACACAATATTGCCGCCCATCACAAAATACAGGACAAATGCACCGATGATCGTAAAAAGAATCCCTGAAAAAATATAGGTATTATACCGGAACGTTCCCCAGGTCTGTTCCAGTGAATTTCCAAGTGAATAGTAAAGCATCAGCATGATGACCGTAAAGATCCCTGGTGACTCCGGCGGGATCAGAACCCAGGTGACCAGTCTCCAGATCTGCCCTCTTAAGATATAATATGGCTCAAGGCTCAAATAGCTATACAGTACACCCGGTGCCAGGAAATACAGAAAATAGCCGATGATATAGGCTCCAATGATGTACGTGGACAGGTTGTGTATGGCATACCGTCCGAATTTACGTTCCATTTTGTTTAAAAAGTTCATAAAAGCTCCTTTATCTTCCTTTCCGCATCGTGTGTTCTGCAAGCTTTCTGCGAAGCAAAACCACGCTGCTCCGCCCGCTTGCCAATGCCTCATTTATTATAAATTTGATTGTATCTTTTGTCAATCAGACTACCTGTTTTTTCACAAAGTTTACAAACACTTTAGTTCTTGTTCAAATTCTGCCTGGCATCTGCTCTTCCCTCTGATCTTCCCTGCACCGCTCACACCGAAAGTCCGGAATGCACAGCTCATCCCCGATCTGAAGGTTGTATACATTCACCCATGGATTGGCAAATAAAAGTGCCGAAACTGTCACACCATATTTTTTCCCGAGTTTATAAAGAGTATCCCCTTTTTCGATCACATGAATAAAGCCAAAGCGGCATGTTTTTGCATGCTCCATCTTATCATTTCCTTTTCTCATTTTCTTTTAATATATGAGCCGCGGGTCAGATGGTGCCATCCGGGATTTCCTATTGAATTTTTCAGAACCTTTCACTATAATAATCTGTGCAAGGAAATCTTACCAGGAGGTACTTTTATGGCAGGTTCTACATTTGGGACTTTATTTAAAATAACAACATGGGGCGAGTCCCACGGTGCGGGGGTCGGTGTTGTCGTTGACGGCTGCCCTGCCGGACTTTCTCTGTGTGAAGATGATATCCAGAAATTCTTAAACCGCAGGAAGCCGGGACAGAGCCGTTACACCACACCGCGCAAAGAGGACGATGCTGTGGAAATCCTCTCCGGTGTCTTTGAAGGCAGAACGACCGGAACCCCGATCTCCATGCTGGTACGCAATCAGAATCAGCGTTCGAAAGATTACAGCGAAATTGCTTCTTATTATCGTCCGGGACATGCAGATCTGACCTTTGACCTGAAATATGGCTTCCGTGATTATCGCGGCGGCGGACGTTCCTCCGGGCGTGAAACGATCGGCCGGGTGGCAGCAGGTGCGATCGCAGCCAGGATCCTCGATCAGCTTGGCATCCACATTCTCACCTACACCAGATCCATCGGAGATATCACGGCTGACCCATCCCGCTTCGACCGCAGCGTGATCATGGAAAACCCTTTCTATATGCCGGATGCAGATGCAGCAGAAAAAGCCGGCATTTTTCTGGAGGAATGCATGAAAAACGAGGACTCCAGCGGCGGCAGCATCGAATGTGTGATCCAGAATATGCCTGCCGGTATCGGAGATCCGGTCTTTGAAAAGCTCAGTGCCAATCTTGGCAAAGCCATCCTCTCCATCGGTGCTGTCAAGGCTTTTGAGATCGGAGATGGCACTGCCGTTGCACATGCGCTCGGCCATACCAACAATGACCAGTATACCAGGGACCCGGATGGAAAGATCATCAAACTGACAAACCATTCCGGCGGCATCTTAGGCGGCATCAGCGACGGGAGCGACATTCTTCTGCGTGCTTCCATCAAACCAACCCCTTCGATCTCAAGAGAACAGTCCACCGTCACAAAAGACGGCGGAAGCAGACAGATTTCGGTAAAAGGCCGTCACGATCCGGTCATTGTACCTCGGGCAGTAGTCGTTGTAGAATCCATGGCAGCGATCACGCTTGTTGATATGCTGATGTGCAGCATCACATCAAATATGGCAGATCTGGAGCGCTTTTTCCGCAGATAATTCCATTTCAGGAATGTCGTCAGGATCTGGGTCTGTTTTACATCCGATACGAATAGGAACAAAAAGATACCAGCCCGCAAACACAGATGATCGGAAGCTGGTATCTTTTCTGATATTTTGTTCTTGTTTTCTGTTTTATCCGGTCCGTCCTTAATCCGGCTGTCCTGCTTTGGATATCAGGATACAGTTCGGAGTATCGATCTTGATCGGTCTGCCCTTCATATAGAGCAATCCTTTCTCATAATCAACCGTAAAGAAGCGGATCTCGTTGGATTCGTGGTTCAGCACGACCATGGTCTTTTCATCCGGGAATACAGCGACATCTTTCGGATATTTACCACTGATCGGCAAAATGCAGATCCTGGAAAGCATACCTGTTTCCGGATCGATCTTAAATACACCTGCCGTATCAGAACCGGCCGTCGTACAGTAAAGGTACTTGCCGCTCGGTGCAATACGCAGTCCGGAAGACGCACATCCGTACTGATCTTTGCGATCGCAGATATTGACTTTCTGGATCTGTTCGAATTTGCCACCCTCTCCGCCTGCATCATACGAATAAACCAGAACTTCATTTGTCAGCTCACAGTTCACATAAGCAAACCTTCCGTCCCTGCTGAAACGGATCAGACGCGGTCCGGACTCCAGCTCACAGCGGATAATATCGTAAAGCTTCAGTTTACCGCTTGTCTGGTTGACTGTATAAATCTTGATCTGGTCGATACCATTATCTACTACGCACAGATACTTGTCATCCGGCGTAATCATCGCACAGGTAACACGCGGGCGGAAATTTCGCTCTGCAACACTGCCCAGTCCCTGATGAAAAATACCATCCAGCACTTCTCCGAGGCTTCCGTCCTCCTTGATACGTACTACCGTGATCTTGCCATCATGGTATCCGCAGACAAAAAGGAATTTTCCTTCTTTATCTGTAGAAAGAAAACATCCTCTCATACCATCAATCCCGACTTTATTGATCGGTTTCAGTCCGCCGTCCGGTTTGATCTCCAGTACTTCTACCCCTTCATCTGCAATCGAATACAGATATTTTCCATTGTTGGATTTTGCCACATGAGATGCATTATTCACCGGAATGACTTCACGTTCCGTCATATAACCGTTCTCCATATCCAGGTCATACACATGTATACCGATACTGCTTCCATGTGTATAGGTTCCGACATATGCAACATACTTATCCTTATCCATCTGTAATCCTCCTTAACCTGTCAGTCTTGTTTTTATATTACCATATTTTTTTTGATTTGTTAAGACAAATTAAAACATTTTGCCCAAAAGATATTGACATTTTTTTACCTGCACGTGTATTATAACATTGGAAGCAAGAAGGTCACTGCGCAAAGCACTGCAGCGACCTTTTTTTGTGATAAATCAGTTACATCAGACTGGAGGTATATACTATGAGTTTTAAAGAAATCAAACCGGAAGAACTTCGGAAAAATCCATTTCAGATGATCGGAAAAGAGTGGCTGCTCGTGACAGCAGAAAAAGACGGAAAAGTAAACACCATGACCGCTTCCTGGGGCGGTGTCGGTGTAATGTGGGGCAGAAACGTAGCCTTTATTGTGATCCGCCCGCAGCGTTATACCAAAGAATTTATTGACGGTTCTGCTAAACTGTCTCTCTCCGTTCTTGACGAAGAACATCGCAAAACACTCAATTACCTTGGCTCCGTGTCCGGAAGAGACGAAGACAAGATCGGCAAAAGCGGCTTAAGCGTCGCCCACATTGACGAGGTTCCGTATTTTTCTGAGGCAAACACGGTGATCACAGGCAGAAAGCTGTATGCACAGGAATATCGGCCAGAATGTTTTATCGACCACTCTCTTGACGAGAGATGGTATCCGCAGAAAGACTACCACACCATGTATATTCTGGAAATTGAAAAAGTACTGGTCCGTGAGTAAGACATTTGTACAATCTTGCATAATTGCCCATAGAAAAAGTGACAGATTTCGATTGTAAATCTGTCACTTTTTAGTGTCTTATTTACGCAAAGAATTTTGTATAATATCCCATCACAAAGATGAACAGGACGATCAGCGGCAAAATATATTTCACATAAAACGCGATCTGTCCTGGGAATTTCATGCCTTTTCCAGTATTTGTCTCTTTGAGGAAATTCTCATATCCCCAGCCGAGCTTTGTCGTACAGAACAGAAGGTAGACAAGGCTTCCAAGAGGCAGCAGATTGTTGCTGACGATAAAGTCCTCCAGATCCAGGATCGTGCTGCCTGCTCCAAGCGGTGTAATACCGCTCCATACATTATAACCAAGCACACATGGTATGGAAAGAACCAGCACACCGACCAGATTGATCAGAACTGCTTTTTTTCGGCTCCAACCCTTCAGATCCATAGTAAAAGAAATAATATTTTCAAAAACGGCGATAACCGTAGATAAAGACGCAAATGTCATAAACAGAAAAAACAATGTTCCCCATAATCTTCCGCCCGCCATTGCGTTAAATACATTCGGCAGTGTGATAAAAATCAGGCTCGGACCGCTGTCCGGCTGTACATTGTAGGCAAAACAGGATGGGAAAATGATCAGTCCTGACATCAGTGCCACAAAGGTATCCAGTACACAGATGCTGACTGCCTCGCCTGTCAGGGCACGCTCTTTTCCAATGTAGCTCCCAAAGATGGCCAGTGCCCCGATCCCGATACTCAGTGTAAAGAATGCCTGTCCCATCGCAGCGTAGACAACTTCTCCGATTCCGGCTTCTTTTACTTTGCTAAAATCCGGATACAGATAAAATTTCAGTCCCTCCTGACCGCCAGGAAGCAGGACGGAGCGAACCGCCAGAACGATCATCAGTGAGAGCAGGCATACCATCATCACTTTTGTGATACGCTCCACACCTTTCTGAAGACCTTTTGCACAGATGGCAAAACACAGGAAAACGGCGATCGCCATAAATAGCGTCATCAAGACCGGCTGTCCGAGCATACTTCCAAATGCTTCTCCTGCCTGTTCGGAATTTAAACCATCAAACTGTCCTGTTGCCATTTTCACAAAATACAGGATCATCCATCCGGCGATTGTCGTATAGAACATCATCAGCAGATAATTTCCGGCGATCGCACCATATTTATACAGATGCCATTTTGTTCCTTTCGGCTCCAGGACATCAAATGAGCGGGCAGCACTCTTCTGACTGGCACGTCCGACTGCAAACTCAGCTACCATAACTGGCAGACCGAGAATCAGAAGAAATATCAGATAAATCAGTACAAACGCTGCTCCTCCATACTTTCCAACAATGTACGGAAATCTCCATACATTTCCAAGACCGATGGCACACCCTGCTGAGATCAGGATGAACCCAAGCCTTGAACCAAACTTCTCTCGTTCCATTCCTTACATTTTCCTTTCTTTTTCATATTTTCTTTGACAGGCAAAAATTTGTGCCATATACTTTTCCTGATGCCAGAGGCAAAAGCCTGAATTGCTTTTACTTAAGTTAAGAAAGGATTTTATATGACACGTACTTTTGTTTATCAGATATCGCAGTCCGATTCCGGCACAAAAATAACGGATTTTTTAAAAAATCATGGTTATTCACGCCACATTCTGACCTGTCTGAAACATACAGATGACACGGTTCTTGTAAACGGTTCCCACGTTTATATGAACTATGTCCTTCAGCCAGAAGACCGGCTGACCATTGTAATACCGGAAGAATCCCCTTCTGAACACATTGTTCCCGTGGCTCTTCCTTTTCCGGTTGTCTATGAAGACGAAGATCTGATGATCATCAACAAACCATCTGATATGCCGATCCATCCGTCGATCCATAATTACGGGAACACACTCGCCAACGCTGCTGCCTGGTATTTTGGGCAGAAAAACGAAAACTTTGTCTATCGCTGCATCAATCGACTGGATCGTGACACCACCGGACTTCTGATCCTTGCCAAAAACCGTTTAAGCGGTGCCCTGCTCTCAAAGATGAGCGCAGAAAGGCAGATTCACCGTCAATATCTTGCCATTGCCACAGGAGAAGTCCCAAAATGCGGCACGATCGATGCACCGATTGCAAGAGCCTGTGATTCTGCAATCCTGCGGCAGGTCGATTTTGCTCACGGGGAATGTGCAGTAACACATTACCGCCGACTGAATTATGACGGTGCCTACTCTCTTGTACTGTTGCAGTTGGAAACAGGACGCACACATCAGATCCGGGTTCATATGAGCCACATCGGTCATCCCCTTCCGGGCGATTATCTGTACAACCCGGATTACCGCTGCATAAAAAGACAGGCTCTCCACTCTTATCGGCTGACTTTCTGCCACCCGATCAGTGGAAAGCCCATGAATTTTACTGCTCCGCTTCCGGATGATTTTAAAACATTTGCGTGCGGATGCGTGGAACTTCATCAATATGCAGATAACGGCTGATACTTTTTACGATCAGATCGTGATCCGAAAAATGATCCTGCCCCTCAACAAGAATGACTCCGATCACCCCGACTTCTTCAATACGGATCGGAAATCCTCCGCCGCAGGCTGCATACTCTTTTTCATCAAGATACCAGTCTGCGAGCGTCTCTTCATTTTTCCGAAGAAGTACACTCGCATAAAGAGAACTCCGCTCCAGGGTACGCACGGTATTCATTTTACGCTGCATCCAGCGTTCGCTCTGAAGGTTTACGCCATCTGCTGCATACTGAAATACCGTCAGTCCATTATTCAGCCGAATGCTGACAGATACCGGAAGTTTCCGTTTGAGTGCTTCCTCTACAATACAGTTCCCTACTGCCCATGCGTCTGCGTTTGTAAAATGAGAAAACTGTAAAATCTCTTCCTGCATATCAAGCAGTCCCAATAACTCATCAATCGTCATATGCTGTCACTCCTTTTGTATCACTATGACTGTCTTTTATTTTACCACTCTTTTTGTCAGGACTCAACAAAATTTCTGCTTTTCACAGACTCTCCAGGATGCTATACTGAAAACAGGACATCTGGGGTAAAAGTCTGCAGCAATAAATCCATGCCGCATCCTTTGACCCATATCCAAACAATCCAACGATCAGAAAGAGAGGTTTTTCCATTGAAAAAAATAGCAAGCTTCACAATAGACCACATCAAACTGCAGCCGGGTATTTATGTATCACGCAAAGACCATATTGGTACTGAAACGATCACTACCTTTGATCTTCGCATGACTTCCCCAAACGAGGAACCGGTAATGAACACCGCTGAAGTTCATACCATCGAGCATCTCGGTGCTACCTTTCTTCGCAACCATCCGACCTTTGCCGACAAGACTGTATACTTCGGTCCAATGGGCTGCCGCACCGGATTTTATCTGCTCCTTGCAGGAGATCACAAGTCCAGAGAGATTGTTCCGCTGATCACCGAAATGTTTACTTTTATCCGTGATTTCCATGGTGAAGTGCCAGGTGCATCACCGAAAGACTGCGGCAACTATCTGGACATGAATCTTTCCATGGCAAATTATCTGGCAAAAAAATATCTGGATGAAGTCCTGACAGATATCCCGGCAGACCGCCTGATCTATCCGGAATGATCATTTTCCTTTCAGGTAAACCTGCCGGATGTAACGATAAAGGCTGGCTTCGCCCTTTTTATCAAGGATCTTCAGGAGTTTTTCAAGATCCTTTTCTGTCTGGGGATGCATCATATAATGATGTTTCCCCTTTTCATAATACTGCAATGGAAAATGGTCGTTGTATTTTTTTCCATTGTAGATCTTAGAGGCCGCAATCCGGTCCATCATCATCTCTGCGATATATTTTCTCGGCATCGGCATACCGGTCATCGGATGCCCCGGCTGCTCAACACTGTAATCGATCCAGTACTCAAAATGATGTTTGTTGCGTCCTTTGTGATGCAGCCAGGCTCTCGATATTCCGGTGGCTTCCCGCTCTGCATTATTCGGACTGCGATCGCCCTGATAATATTTACATCCCACCCAAAATTCCGTTGGAGAATATTTGGAGATGTCATGCAGCAGTCCCTGTTTATACAGCCCGATTTTAAAACATTCTCGCATCACCAGCATTTTATGCCTTGTGATTGTTGCGAAGTGTCCGATTATTTTCTCTAACATTTTCACGCTTCCTTCCAATTAGTACCATAACCGTTCTCGAAGGCACACGCACCTGACGGTTATCCGCAAGCGGCAGCCATTCTTCCTCCCGGTAGATTCCTTTTCCGGTATCCAGTGCCACCTTCCATCCATATCCGCCCGGCAGTGCCGGAAGCGCAAACGTATGCTCCATCCAGTGCATATTGTAGGCGATATATATCATTTCATCTTCTTGCGCATATTTTCCACAGTACATGACACCGATCTTGCGGTTCTGTCCGTCCAGTTCTCCGTACCATGCACTGCTGCTGTGATAGGATATTTCCGGGAACCCGCAGGAAAGACTGTCTGTCAGGCTCAGTTCCTGCTTCATATGCAGGATTTTATGCTTTTTCCGAAATGCGATCAGTTCTTTTACAAACTGAAACATTTCACTTTTTCCGGATTTATAGCCTTTCCAGTCCAGCCAGGAAATCTCATTATCCAGACAGTAAGGATTGTTATTTCCGGACTGCGAATTGCAGAATTCATCACCGGCTAAGATCATCGGTGTTCCGGCAGATAAAAGCAACATACACCATGCATTGCGCATCTGGCGGTTTCGAAGTTCCATGATTTTCTTTTTACGGCTTTTGCCTTCTTCCCCGCAGTTCCAACTGTAGTTCTGCACTCTTCCATCGCGGTTCTGCTCGCCGTTTGCCTCGTTGTGACGTTCTTCATAAGATACTGTATCGTATAAGGTAAATCCGTCATGTGCCGTAATATAATTGATCAGTCCGCTTCCTTTCGGATTGCGCCGCATACGTTCCGCAAACGCCTTCAGGCATTCTTCATCGCCTTTCAGGAAGCGGCGCACATCGATCAGGAATCCATCGTTGCACTCTGCTACCGTACGCACCTCCGGCAACTGCTTCCTGCCATAGATCTCCTCTACCGGAAAATAAATATTCAGAAGCTTGGTGCGTGCAAACAGCGGATCTTTTGCCATAAGATTGCACAGGGTCTGCTCTCCTCTTATGTGGAAACCGTCGATATGGTATTCTTCTGTCCAGTATTCCAGGCACGCTACAATATAACGCGGATCACAGTCCTGTGGAAAATAAAATTCCATCAGTACTTCTATGCCAAGGCGATGCATCATTTTTACCATATCTTTAAATTCTGTCACCGGATTTCTGGTGGCAGCATAGGCACGCTTCGGTGCAAAATGACAGGCTTTTGTATAACCCCAGTAATTCAGCCTCTTTGGTTCTTTTTCTTCTTCTCTGCGATACTGTTTCGCATGATGCTCCAGGCTTTCCATTTCAAAAAATTCATACGCCGGCATCAGTTTTATCTGATTGATCCCCAGTTCTTTCAGGTATTCTGCCTTTTCCGCAATGCCAAGAAAAGTTCCTTTGTGGCGCACCGCAGAATTGCGCTGTTTTGTAAAGCCTCTGACATGAAGGCTGTACATAACTGCATCTTCATACGGTATCTGAGGCTTCTGGTCTCCCTGCCAGTCATAGCTTTCATTCGGAACCGCGCAGCGTACCTCATGTTCTTGTGCTTCCTGCACCCCGAAGGTTCTGTTTCCAACCAGAAGTCTGGCATACGGATCGTGTACAACCTTTCCATCCACGCAAAAATTATATTCGTATTTTGCCGGTGTGATCTTTTCTACCTTCAAAGAAACAATATTTCCAAGGGTACACGCATCCGGAAACGGTATCTCCTTTACTACTTCCCTGCTTCCTTTTTTATAAAGAAGCAGACTGGCTTCTTCCCCCTGTTTTTGTTCTCTGGAAAAAATCATTCCATCCTTTGTCCAGACAGCACCCATTCCATGGAATTGATCCACTTTATCATCACCCTTTCTGCGCTTCTATTTTCTCTGCCAGATCATTTAAATAAACCCACCGATCCATCTTTTCTTCCAGTGTCTTCTCCGCTTCTTCCTTTTTCTTCATCAGTTCATTTAATTTTCCGGAATCTGTAGCATTTGCCAGAATTTCTTCTTCGTACGCTGCAATCTTTTCTTCCAGCGCTGCAATATCCTCATCGATTGTTTCAAACTCTCTCTGTTCTTTATAAGAAAATTTTAATTTGATCGGCCGATTCTGTTTCCAGTCCTTCGCCATTTTTGCTGTTTCTTCTTTTGCAGCTCCGGCTTTTGGCATGCCGGCACTCTTTTCTTCTGCCATGTCTGCTTCCCGTTTCTGTTTTGTTTCCAGATAATCCGTATAACCACCTTCGTACTGCTGCAGGTGTCCATCACCGTCAAATGCAAAAATGCGATCCACTACATTGTCAAGAAAATAACGGTCGTGCGAAACCGTGATGACAATCCCAGGAAAACTGTTCAGAAAATCTTCCAGTATGGTCAGTGTCTGGATATCAATATCATTGGAAAGTTCATCGAACAGATAGACATTTGCCCCTGTAAAAATAACTTTCAGCAAATACAGTCTCTTTTTCTCTCCACCGGAAAGTTTGGAAACCGGTGCATACTGCATCTCCGGGGTAAATAAAAACCTCTCCAGCATCTGTGATGCCGTTATTTTTCCATCTTTTGTCGGCAGATATTCTGCAACATCTTTGATATAATCAATCACACGCTGATCCGTATCCATATCCGGTACTTCCTGTGCAAAATATCCCAGTTTTATCGTCTCACCAATCTCAACACTCCCCCGGTCCGGTTCGACCAGTCCGGCAATGATCTTGATCAGCGTTGATTTTCCGCACCCATTTGGTCCAATGATTCCCAGTCTCTGATTTCTCAGAACGATATGATCAAAATCATCGATCAGTACTTTCTCACCATAACGTTTGCTGATATGGTGCAGTTCTATCGTTTTTTTTCCCATCCTTGCAGCAGACGCATCAATCTCCAGAGCTGCATCACGTATCGGCGCTTTCCCGGCTTTCAGTGCTTCCAGGCGCTCCAGTCTGGCTCTCTGCTTGGTACTTCTGGCACGGCATCCGCGTTTTGCCCACTCAAGTTCCATACGCAGCACACTCTGTCTTTTGCGCTCCGTCGCAAGCGCCATCTCTTCCCGCTGCACTTTCAGTTCCAGAAACTTTGAATAATTGGCTTCATAGCTGTAAATTTTTCCATGATCCAACTCCAGGATACGGTTGCTTACACGGTCAAGAAAATAACGGTCATGTGTTACCATAATGACCGTCCCCTTAAAACGGTTCAGATAATCCTCAAGCCAGGAGAGCATCTCATTGTCCAGGTGGTTAGTCGGCTCGTCCAAAAGCAATACATCAAAATCCTGTATCAGCGTGCGTACAAGTGCTGCCTTTCTTCTCTGTCCACCTGAAAGTTCCGACATCGGCTGTTCCTGTTCCGTGATTCCAAGCTGGTTCAGCATACTCTTTGCTTCACTTGCCATCGTCCAGTCTGTTTCCCACTGCCCGTCCGTCACATAATCGAGCACCTGTTTTTCTTCCGGAAAAGCCGGATTCTGCTGCAGATAGGCGATCCGGATCCCGTTCTGCGTGATCACCTGCCCCTGATCTGTCTCTTCCAGTCCGGCAAGCACTCGCAGGAAGGTTGTCTTTCCGGTTCCGTTGATGCCGATCACCCCGATTTTTTCTCCTTCTGAAATCCCGCAGGAAACGTCATCAAAAATCACCTTTCCGCCAAAAATCTTACTGATATGTTCTACATTGATAATATTCATAAAAATGCCCGACTCCTTGTCTGTATCTTCTTAACAATTATACTAAAGCAAAAGATGCATTGCAATAACAAACTTACAGTTCAATATCCAGTTCCACCGGACAATGATCGGAGCCAGGTACCTCTGTGTGGATCTTCGCATCCTTCAGCTTTTCCTTCAGGCAGTCCGATACACAGAAGTAGTCAATGCGCCATCCGGCATTTTTCTTTCTTGCCTGAAACCGATAAGACCACCAGGAATAGATTCCCTCCTGATCCGGATAAAAATAGCGGAAAGTATCTACAAAGCCCTGTTCCAGAAGCAGTGAAAATTTATTTCTTTCTTCATCCGTAAAGCCGGCATTTTTCCGGTTTGTTTTTGGATTCTTCAGATCAATTTCTTTGTGTGCTACATTCAGATCCCCGCAAAAGATAACCGGTTTCTTTTTTTCCAGTTCTTTCAGATAAGAAAGAAAAGCCTCTTCCCAGCGCATCCGGTAATCCAGTCTTGCAAGTTCGCTCTGGGAATTTGGTGTGTAGACCGTCACTACATAAAATGATTCAAATTCCAGTGTGATCACCCTGCCCTCCTGGTCATGCTCCTCGATGCCAATCCCATACGCTGCCGATATTGGCTCCACCCTGGTAAAGATTGCTGTGCCGGAATAACCTTTTTTCACTGCATAATTCCAGTACTGGCAGTATCCTTCCAGCTCCAGGCTGATCTGTCCCTCCTGAAGTTTACTTTCCTGTATACAGAAAATATCTGCATCAATTTCCCTAAAAAAGTCCAGAAATCCTTTCTGGACACATGCGCGAAGTCCGTTTACATTCCATGATATCAGTTTCATTAAAATTTCCCTTCCTTTTCATAACCATAATTGATGTATACGAATTGCTGCATTGCTACGCAATTCACGCAATTTAGACGATGTGTTTAGCGGGTTCCAAGTTCAAATGCCTTATCTTGCAAGCAAGAACGACATTTTGACCTTTTGACCCTGGCATCATTATCATATCATTTTTTCTTTTACAAATCTACTTGCATTTCTTGTCCTGGTCTGTTAAAGTGGAAATTACGTACCCGGACATTTCCATGTTCCGGTGTCGAACAGTAAAGCAGCATAGATATACTATGCAGAAATGAGGTAAATACAAATGAGCGATTTTGAAAATGGATGTGCTGGCTCCTGCGATGCCTGTGGTTCTAAGAGCGATTGTGAAAAGGCAACCGTTACTCTGACACTGGATGACAATTCCACCATGGAATGTGCGATCCTGACCATCTTCGAGGCTGGTGAAAAGGAATATATCGCACTGCTTCCACTGGATGAGAAAGGAAATGCTTCCGAAGAAGGAGATGTTTATCTGTACCGTTTTGAAGAAGTAAACGGCAACCCGACTCTGGACAACATCGAAAACGACGAAGAATATGAGATGGTTGCGGATGCCTTCGATGAATGGCTGGACAATGCAGAATTCGAAGATATGGAAAACTAAGCATCCTGCAGAATATCTTACCGTGTCAAAAAATCTCACATCACATAAAATGTGATGTGAGATTTTTATCATTTCATCCTTATTTCTTCCTGCGCCGTACCTTCAGTACAAACATCCAGATTACAATGCCAAGTGAGATCACAAGTATCACACCAAACAGGATGATCGGTGAGTTATCTCCGGTTGCCGCCCCTGTTTTTACTGTAGAAGTGCTTCGGCTTCCATTGCTGTTTTTGACAGTCCCTCCGGTGATCTTAAGCTGTGCCGTCTGTACATCCGCTTCGCCCTTTTTCACCCATTTTCCATTTTTGTATGCCTGACGCTCATATGTAACATTCAGGTTATACGTACCGGCCGTCGTGAACTGAATCGTTTTTCCGTAAGAATTGTCACTGCTTAAAGCACCTTTTCCTGTTCCGCAGGTCCAGGATACCGGTTTGTAACGTACATCTCCTTCGATCGGTTCTTTGTTATCCATCCTGTCTCCGACTGCTTTAAAGGTAATGTTCGCACCTGTTGTGTAACTTCCGGTACTGTTCAGACCTTTAATCTTATTATTATCTGCATCTGCGATCCAGTTTTTCTTTGGCAGTGTCCTGGTTTCTTCTTTTCCGCACACTTTACAGAGACGCTCTTTCTTTCCTTTCTTTGCATGTGCAGCTTTTACTGTGACTTTCCATTTACTCCAGGTATGGGCTGCCAGTCCGCCCTGCGTGATCTTACATCTTGTACAGGTACTCTTCACTGCACAGGTTGCTTTTGTCCAGTCATGGCCAAGTGCTGCTGCCCCGGTGATACCGCAGCGTTTGCAGACTGCCGCCTCTGTACAGGTCGCTTCCTTCCAGTCATGGCCAAGTGCTGCTGTTCCTGTCATGCCGCAGTTCTTGCAGACTGCCGCTTCTGTACAGGTCGCTTCTTTCCAGTCATGTTTGCAGATGGAAGCTGTCACTTTGTATTCTTTTGTCTCATTTGTACCATCTGATGCTTTTCTGGTCAGAGTATATACTATCGGTGTCTCAGTTGAAGCAGAAAAGTCTGTCTCGGTTTCGCTTGCCGGATTCACCGTAATCCCTTCCGGAACAGTAAACTTCGGAGTCAGTTTTTTCAGATCTGCATCACTTTTCTGCATCAGGATCGTGATCGTACCTTTCTGCTCATCTACTGTCACTTTGGCATCTTTTACTTCAAAGGTCGTAAATTTCATCTGCTTATCTTCTGTTTTCACCGGTTTTGTCTCGGATTCACCTTCCGATGGTTTTGTCGTACCCGATTCCTCCTGTCCGGAAGTACCTGCACCTGTTGTCGCATCTTTCGTCTTTCCATCTGCTTTCTCAGGCTCTTTCTTCTGCGTTTCCGTCTGTTTTTCGGATGCTTTTGTTTCCTGCTTCTTTTCAGGCTCTTTCTTCTGTGTCTCCGTCTGTTTTTCGGATGCTTTTGTCTCCTGCTTCTTTTCCGGTTCTTTCTTCTGTGTCTCCGTCTGTTTTTCGGATGCTTTTGTTTCCTGCTTCTTTTCCGGCTCTTTCTTCTGCGTTTCCGTCTGTTTTTCGGATGCTTTTGTTTCCTGTTTCTTTTCAGGCTCTTTGATTTCAATGGTGATCTTTGGCAGAATCACATCCTTTGCCAGCTTATATTCTTCCGGAAGCTCTGCTGTAAAAGTATATTTGCCTGCAGCAGAGTCTTCTTTGTAATCGCTTTTCCAGGTCACATCTTTGATCTTGATGTCCTCCGCCTTCTTCTCATCGTCCTTTTTGTATCCCCTGGCTTTCAGTTCCTTTGGCAGCTTCATATCCTTTTTCTTTGTTCCTTTTATAAAGGAAGTCTGTTCCGGTTTTGGAACAGAGATACTGATCACGCTGATCTTTTCTTTCTTTGATTCTTTGCTGTCTGCTTTTGCTGCCTCAGAGGATGCTTCCTTCTCTGTCTGTGCTGCCTGTACCTGGTAAACATTCCCCGGTGTCATCGTTGTAAGCAGTGCTGCTGCCAGCATCACTGCCAGCATATTTTTCCTTCTCTTCATATTGTCCACCTCCAGATTTTCTATTCGCAATTTCCGAACCCTTTATTTCTCATCATACGCAATCTCAACGAGCGTCAGTCCCTCCGGCCTTGCCGTCTCCCCCGCAAGCGTCCGGTCTTTTGCTTCCAGAATTTCTTTGATCTGACACGGTTCAATAAAGCCTCCTCCTACGCGGATCAGCGTCCCACTTATGATACGAACCATATTATAAAGAAATCCATTGCCTTTGACACGTATAATGATCATATCCTGTTCTTTTCTCACCTCCAGAGAATAGATTGTCCGTACCGTATTCGTCACTTCCGGCTTTTCTGTACAGAAACTTTTAAAATCATGTTCTCCTACCAGATACAACGATGCCTCCTGCATTTTCACTACATTCAAAGGATAATAATAAAAAAAAGAATTTAATCTTCTGTTCGGATCTGGAAATTTTCGATTTAAGATCCGGTATTCATACGTTTTGGTGGTTTTCTGGAAACGTGGATGAAAATCCGGTGCCACTTCACAGGAATCCTGAATCCTGATATCCTGCGGAAGGCGGGTATTTAAAGCATAGGAAATCTTATCTGCAGGCATACGCGCACCGGTATCAAACACAGCGACATTCCCCAGTGCATGCACCCCTGCATCGGTTCGGCTGGCACCAATGACTTTGATGTCCTCTTTCAGCAGTTCCGAGAGATGGTGGTTCAGTACCTCCTCGATCGTTACAGCATTTGGCTGTATCTGCCAGCCATGATAATTGGTTCCATCGTAAGCTACAGTCAGTTTTACGCGTTTCATCAAACATTTCCCTCCATGTTAAGCAAAAAACTCTGTTTCATGGAATTTCCACAAAGCAGAGCTGCCTTTCTTATCAAAACGGCACGATCTTTCCGACTGCCACAATACAGATCAGATAGATGACCAGTACCAGATAGGTTATATGATCTCTCTTTTTATAAATAAGCGGTTTCATCTTGGTACGACCGTCCCCGCCGCGGTAACCTCTCGCTTCCATTGCCATTGCAAGATCATTCGCCCTGCGAAAAGCAGAAATAAACAGAGGCACCAGAAGCGGCACCAGACTTTTCGCCTTTTTGATCAGACCGCCGCTTTCAAAGTCTGCACATCTTGCCATCTGTGCCTTCATGATCTTATCTGTCTCGTCCAGCAGGATCGGGATAAAGCGAAGTGCGATCGACATCATCATGGACACCTCATGCACCGGAACTTTTATTTTTTTCAACGGAGTGAGTGCCTTCTCCAGCCCGTCCGTCAGATTGTTCGGTGTTGTTGTCAGTGTCAGCACTGAAGATCCAAGGATCAGATAAGTCAGGCGGACTGCCATAAAAGCTGCCTGACGGATGCCTTCCCAGGTTACTTTCAGTTTCCAGATCGCAAATGCAGTCGTTCCCGGTGTCAGGAACAGATTAAAGACAACCGTGATCATCATCAGAACAAAAATCCCTTTCAGACCTTTGACCATAAAAGAAAACGGTACTTTTGAAATCCCGATCACACACGCAAGAAACAGCGTTGCCACCACATAAACACTGATCTTCTGAAACAGGAACAGCGAAATGATAAACACGAGCGTTCCAAATAGCTTCACACGCGGATCCATTTTGTGTATCACCGAATCCGACGGATAATACTGTCCTAATGTAATATCTCTTAACATAGCTTTTTCCTTTTCTCGATTGCCTGCAGTATCGCTTCTTTTGCCTCTTCCACCGTCGTGACGGCCGTATCAATATCCCAGCCTTTTTCTTCCAGTGCTTTTACCACGTAAGTCACCTGCGGTGCAGCAAGTCCCATCGCTTCCAGTTCCTTATAATGCCGGAACACTTTTTTTGGGGTATCATCAAAAACAGCCTTTCCGTCGTTGATCACGATAATGCGATCCACATACTTTGCCACATCTTCCATGCTGTGGGATACCAGAATTACAGTAATGCCACGTTCTTTCTGAAGATATGCCACCTGATCGAGGATCTCATCCCTGCCCTTTGGATCCAGTCCTGCGGTCGGCTCATCCAGGATCAGTACCTCCGGATGCATGGCAAGAATCCCGGCGATCGCCACACGCCGTTTCTGACCTCCGGACAGTTCAAATGGGGACTTTCTGTAATAACTCTCCTCCAGTCCCACCTGAGTCAGTGCCTGTTTTGCCCGTGCTTCTACTTCTTCTGTGGAAAGTCCGAGATTCTTCGGGCCAAAGCAGACATCGGAAAATACATCTACTTCAAACAACTGATGCTCCGGATACTGAAAGACCAGTCCGACTTTGCTGCGCAGCATGCGCATATCATAGCCTTCCTGATAAATATTCTCTCCATTGTAATAAATGGCACCGCCTGTTGCTTTCAGAAGTCCGTTTAAATGCTGGATCAGCGTCGATTTGCCGGAACCGGTATGACCGATAATGCCGATAAACTGTCCGTCCGGTATCTCCAAGCTGATCTCATCAAGTGCTTTTTTTTCGAACGCATCGCCCTCGCTGTAAACATAGCTTACCTTTTCTAATTTCATTGACATAATGCTTTTACCAACTCCTCTTTGCTAAGTACACAATCCGGCAGATCGACACCTGCTTTTTTCAGTTCATGTGCCAGAAGTGTTACCTGCGGCACATCCAGGCGGTACTTTTTCAGTGTATCTACCTGTGCAAAGATCTCTTCCGGTGTTCCCTGCATCACAACTTTTCCGTCATCCATAACAATCACTTTGTCAGCATAGATCACTTCTTCCATATAATGTGTGATCAGAAGAACCGTAACCTTTTCTACCTGATTCAGTGCCCGTACCGTCCGGATGACTTCCTTTCTTCCGTTTGGATCAAGCATTGCCGTCGGTTCATCCAACACGATACACTTTGGATGCATCGCTACCACTCCGGCGATCGCCACACGCTGTTTCTGCCCGCCGGAAAGCTTGTTTGGAGAATTTTTGCGATATTCCCACATACCTACGCTCTTTAAACTCTCTTCCACCCGTTCCCAGATCTCCTCTGTCGGAATTCCCATGTTTTCCGGGCCAAATCCGACATCTTCTTCAACAACCGTTCCTATGATCTGATTATCCGGATTCTGAAAGACCATGCCCGCCGTTTTGCGCACATCCCAGATATTTCTCTCTTCTCTTACATCCATGCCATCTACGTACAGCGTGCCGTCTGTCGGTGACAAAATGGCATTGATCTGTTTGGCGAGCGTGGATTTGCCGGATCCATTATGCCCCAGGATCGCCACAAAGTCTCCCTTTTTCACATCCAGATCAACCCCGTCCACTGCACGGATCGTCTCTTCCACTTCGCCGTTTTCATCGTATTTTTTATATTCAAATGCAAGCTTTGCCGCCTCTATGATTCCCATTGTCTTACCTCTATGCTTTCAATTCTTTTCTTAACTGGCACACTTGCGTTCTATTGTAAGTCATTTATTTTGTAATTACAAGTGTTTTTATCTTGCATACGGCAGTCCCGTAAGAAGCTGTGCAAAGAACTGCAGTCCACAAAACAGATGCCAGAGCAAAAGCACCAGGCATATCGTATTTTTCCAGCCGAAGCAGAACTCTTTTCCATCTTTGGAAGGCTTTGCAGCAACCTGATACAGTTTTGCCGCTGAAACTGCAAAGATCAGTGTCAGACAGAAGCTGTAACCCCAGGTCAGGTTTCCGTCATTCTGGCATTCCCCGGTCTGATTTAAGAACAAAAACTCCAGGAAACCGCACAGCCAGATCATCCAGGAGGTTGCATAAATGCGGTCTTTTTTCAGTTCTCTCCAGTTAAAAAGCAGAACTGCAAGCGGAAATGCTGCCGACTGCAAAATGGAGCAGATTGGATGTGCATTACGAAGCCTTAAAATATAGGCAACGGAAAATGCGATGGAACCGCCATTTGTACCCTCCCCAAACAAACGGATGCTCTGAAAGATCAGAATACCAAGTGACGGGATCACAGCAAGTCCAAACCAGAAAACCGCCCTGAAATCTTTTCCCTTGCTTTTGAGCAGGTCACGCAGCAGCAAAATCCCCATCACCGGCGCAAAACACAACAGAAAGTTCGGTTTCATAAAATTGGCCAGGAAAAAGGCTGCTGCAAATGCAAGCCACTGCCTGCCTTTGAAGGTTTCTTTATAGCTCTCCTGATGCCGGAAATACAGAAGCAGCACCAGCAGTCCAAATACCCGCATGCCAAGATATGTATCGTTGTGCCACATGCTTCCGCTCTGGAGCCCCATATTCCGGTACTTATGGATAAGCGGCAGATACAGCGGCATTTCCAGGTTCGCTGCAAATGCCAGGAGCTGCAAAGCCGGCGCATTTCCATCTGGAACAATCTGCTGCATGATCCGGAAACTCAAATACACTGCTGCCAGTGTCAGCACCGTCAGAAGTACCGGAATCACCTTACTTCCAAATCCTGCCCGGCATATGTATTTATATAAGATTTCAAGTAAGCTGTAAGCTTCCCCGTTCATTCCGCTCTGAATATGTGCCGGAAGATCCGAATGATACTTTCCTTTTTCCGGCAGGCACATATGATAATACAGAAAACAGCACGTTGCTCCATACAGCAGGTACAGACAGCCTGCAAGGAGTCTCCCCTGTTTCTCTCTTTTTTCTCTTTCCATCATGTTCCTTTAATCCTCCAGTTGTTTTTTCAGATAACGTCCCACAACATTGGAAAAATTTTCAATGCTGCGGATATACGCAAAATCTTTGCCAAAAATCCGGCGTTCTGCCAGAAGATCCTGTTCCTCCCCGGTAAAAACACCCAGCACCGATACACCGGCATTTCGCAGATGGCGTACCTCCATCGCCGTATCTTTTGTCCCGTAATCACCAAAATATGCTCTGGGGTTGCGACTGTTCGGACGGTTGACTACGATGTCATTTGGTCTGCCGTCGCTGAGTACAATGAGAATCCTGTTTTCTTCTGCCCGCTGCAGAAGTCCCGCTGCCGCCGCACGCACGGCCAGACCGTCCCGGTTATTTGAGGAACCGTAAAATTCAAAAATTCTCCGGTTTGCCTCAGCGCCCTCTTCATATTCGCGAAATCTTCGCATAACCGTGTAATCCCAGAAGGTACAGAAGCTCATCACCCTGTGCGGGATGTGGATATTCGTCAGTGCTTCACTTATGATATATGCCTGCAGGGCGATCTGACTCTGCCTGCTCCTCTGGGAACCGCTTCCGTCGATCAGAACTTCCACCACAAAATCTGTATTATATCTTTTCGTCTCTCTCAAAAACAGTTTCCGGTTCTGTGTCCTTCCGATGTTCCAGAGACGATTTGGAAGAATACGCCCATACTCTGCGACAAATGTCTCCCGTTCATTTCGTGCCATCAGCGCGCGGTGCAGAACATCTGTGAGAATCTGGATATTCTGTTTTGCCACCCTTGCATTCTGCTGATAAAAACGAAGATTGACCTCTTTTGTCCTTCTCGCATACTCAGACTGTGCATTCACCCGGACCATACCGGCAAGGATTCCGTCCGTAAAATACAGGCTGCAGTCCGCATGTGCCCCGATACAGTTCTTCCGGTTGATACGCTCCGCCTCCAGCGGTGTCAGATACGTTCTTCCGTAATTCAGCTCGATATAGCTGTTCATCTTGGAAATGGCTTCATCATCCAGGCCAACAACCGTGGTCTTGCCTTTCTGATCTCTTTCTTTTTCCGATGGATCTTTCTCGGAAAACGTACTCATGGCATCTGCAAGCTGTCCCTGCATCCTGCGGTACGAATCTTCTGCCGCCTCCTCTGCCAGAAAATCATTCCAGTCAAATCCGGACAGTTCTTCCATACTGACTGCACGCACCCTCTGAAGATCACCGACTCTTTTTTCAAATGCCGGATCGACCATCTGATTATAGAGCCGGTCCGCCGTCCCGATCAGTGTTTCCGTATCTTTTGCCTGTTCCAGATTCTGGAGCTGCAAAAATTTTTCCCGTATATTTTTATCTGCTGCAAGCTTCCCTGTCAGTGCCTCGCTTAAATATGCCATTTTCAGCCTGCCGGTATAAGTGCCGGTCATTTTATCAAAATCATGGTCTAAGATGGCTTCAAATGCCTTTCTGCGGATATCCGGAACACCGGGACGCTCTTTTTCAATCTTCTTATGGCATGCCGCTTCCACGCAGAGCTGCCCGATCTGCACAAGCGGCTGCTCTTCTGCTCCCAGATATACCTTCTGCAGCAGATACAGTGCAAAGGCATCTTTGTCAAAAAAGCGGGAAAATGCGCCCTGCTTGATGGCATCATAGATGGAAATATATTTTGATTTATAAAATGAGGCAATATCAGGTTTCGTATCCAGATCATAGTCCCCACTGACTGTCCACATCAGATTTCGGATACGGTTTTCGATTTCAAAACTGCCACGCTCCATCTCTTCATTTATCAATCCGCAAACACCTCCGCTGCCGTAAGGGACGATGGGATCCGTGTCATCACAATATCCTCCACCATTTCCCGTTCAAAAAGGTCAAAGCTTTTATTGCTTACTCCCATATGCAGTGCCGTCTGCGGCGCAAGCCCTTTTTTCATCAGTCCGACCGCCGCCAGGAGACCGCGAAGATCCAGTGCCTTTGTTGAAATCTCACTGTTCTGTGCTTTTTTCTGCAGATCCAGAAACAGTCCGGTAAACTGCTCCACGGCAGACGTTTTCAGATCCGGATACATGCTCTTTAAAATATGCTCCAGTGTTTTTTCATTGACCGGAGGCATGTTGATCACTGCAAATCTGGAAACCAGTGCTTCGTTGAGCTCCTTTGTGCCGGCATATCCGTAATTCATCGTGCCGATAAAACGTGCTGCAGGATGGAGGGGTATCCGTTCATATCCTGGCACATCGATCACCCTGCGGTAATCCAGGGTAGCATGCAGCACCGAAACCGCATCGTTTTTTGCCATATTGATCTCATCAAGGATTCCAAATCCTCCCTGTTTTGCACACTGGATCACAGGACCTTCCCGCAGCACAACCTCATTATTGCGGAAGGTATCCGTTCCTATCAGCGTACTGCTGTCCGTGTTGACATGAAACGATATATTATAAGCTGGTCTGCCAAACAGCCAGGCAAGATTCTCCGCAAGTATGTTCTTTCCGGTCGCCTTGCCGCCGCAGAGCAGGACATTTTCACCGGCGAGCAGTGCCGCGATCGCCATCTGAAGGATCTCCCCTCCGAAAAACGGCATCTGCGGGCGGACACAGCGGCTGCTTTGTTCCTCATCGGTTCCATATTCCCGGCGAAATTCTGTCAGTTCCTCTAAAATACGCTCTGAAACGCCCTGCACGCGCAAGCGTTCGATATCCTGTTTTATTTTTTGTTCCATTGTCTTTTCTCCCCACTGCTCTTTGCTTTTGCCATAGTTCTGCCCCGCAGTTCTTCTACAAACCGGGAGCATATCAGTTCCTGTCCGTAACGCTCCTTTGCATAGTAAAGGTAAAGTTTGTCTTTGGCACGCGTCATTCCCACATAAAACAGACGGCGTTCTTCCTGCACATCCGCTTCTGTGGCTGCTTTGCGGTGCGGCATGTTCCCTTCCACCGCATCGACCAGAAATACCACCGGAAACTCCAGGCCTTTGGCACTGTGCAGCGTCGTAAAGACTACTGCATTTCCCTCCTGTTTCTGGTCACTGCTCTTTTTCTGAAGTGCTTCTTTATATTCTTCCATATGTGCAAACCAGGCTTCAAAGCTTTCAAATCCTTTTGCCGCCTCCTGCAGTTCATCCAGAATATCGTACAGTTCTTCCGGTTTGATCCGGCGGAACTGTGCGTATTCTTTCAGGTAATTTTCATATCCGACTGCATGGCGTATATAATTAACTGCCGCAAACGGTTTCATTCTGGAAATACTGGCAATATCATATTCCAGACGGTCGATCCGCTCTTCCATCCAGTCACGCCCCCGGCATTTCTTTCTCAGCTCCTCAAAGGTGAGTACCGGAGTATCCAGATACTCCCGGCTGATATAGCGCTTGGGACGGTTGATGATCTGCAGAAAATCTTTGCGGCTGCGGCTTCCCTGTGCTATACGGATATATGTGAACAGATCATTCGCGATCCAGTGTTCATAAATATTGGGCAGACCGTCTCTCATACGAAATGGAATATTATATTCCATAAACTTTTCCAGATAGATTCTTGCGCCCGTGTTTGTACGAAACAGAACTGCAATCTCCTGCGGCTCTCTGCCTGCCTTTATCATATCCTGTATTTTTCTTACCACTGCCAGAGCTTCCTGCATCTGATTCTGAAAAAAAGATACTGCAATCTTTTCCCCTGCTCCGCGCACACCGTGGATCGTTTTGCGGAAACGATTCGTGTTGTGTGCGATCACCCGTCCTGCTCCTTTGATAATACACTCGGTAGAGCGGTAATTTTCCGCAAGCTGGATCATCTTCGCATCCGGAAAATCTTTCTGGAAACGGAACATCAGCTCCGGTTTTGCACCGCGGAAACGGTAGATCGACTGATCGTCATCTCCGACGATGAACAGGTTATTCCCCGGCTGTGCCAGAAGTTTGACCGTTTCATACTGGATCGCATTGATATCCTGAAATTCGTCGATCAGAATATAACGGAAACGTCTCTGCCATCCGGCACAGATATCCGGTCTTGCTTTTAACAGTTCGTACGTGCATACCAGCATATCATCAAAATCCAGTTTCCGTTTTCGCATCAAAACCTGCTGGTATTCCCGGTAAATACGGCGGAAAACATCCTCCGGACAGTTGGAGGAATAATAATGCTCCAATGGTATCCTTTCATTTTTGATCAGACTGATCTCTCCGGCGATCCCGCCAAGGAAGTCGTTTTCATCCTCGATCTCCAGTTCCATTGGCTCTGTAATATCCCTTAATATGCCATATTTTTCTTCTTCCCGCAAAATATTTTCTGCACTGTAGTGATACGCTGCTTTTAAAATAGCAAAAAATACCGCATGAAACGTGCCAAATGTAACCGGTGTATAGCGTCCGCCCATTGTATTTCGAAAGCGTTCCCGCATTTCGATCGATGCCGCTTTCGTAAATGTGATCACCAGGATTTCTGCCGGAAGTACCTTCTGTTTTTCAATCAGATATTTTGTTCTTTCTGTGATAACGGTGGTTTTTCCAGAGCCAGGTCCTGCAAGACAAATGCAGGGACCTGCTCCATGGGCGACTGCCCGGGACTGAGTTTCACTCAAACTCATAGATTATTTCTCCAATTTCTCTATTGCCGCATGAATGCGTTTGATGGATTCTTCTTTTCCGAGAATCTCCAGGATCTCGGTTGCACCAGCCGGTGTAGTCTGCTTACCGGAAAGAGCCGTACGGATCGGCCACATAATATATCCCGTCTTGTAACCATGTTCTTTACCGAATGCTACCAGTGCCTCAAACAGTGCATCGTTGCTGTAATCTTCCTGTGTCTCAAGCAGAGGAAGCACTTCTTTTAACAGATTCAGAGAAGTTTCCTCTGTTGTTTTCATTTTTTTGTGGCAGTACATCTGTGCATCGTACTTTGGAACTTCCTCATAGAAATCGATCAGTTCCCTGATCTCCGGGAATACTTCGATACGTGTCTTAACCTGTGCTGCGATTTTTTTCAGATCCAGATCTTTGTGGATCGCTTCTTTCAGATACGGCAATGCACGCTCGAAGAATTTATCAAAATCCATAGCCTTGATATATTCACCGTTCATCCATCTTAATTTGCCCATATCAAAAACAGCCGGTGATTTGTTCATATGATGATAATCAAAGGCTTCTACCAGCTCTTCCAGCGAAAAGATCTCGCGGTTATCAGACGGACACCATCCAAGCAGTGCCACATAGTTTACAACAGCTTCTGTCACAAATCCCTGCTCGATCAGGTCTTCATAAGAAGAATGACCGCAGCGTTTGCTCAGTTTCTTGTGCTCTTCGTTTGTGATCAGCGGGCAGTGTACATAAACCGGAACATCCCAGCCAAATGCCGCATACAGACGATTGTATTTCGGAGATGAGGACAGATATTCATTTCCTCTTACGACATGGGTGATGCCCATCAGGTGGTCATCGACTACGTTTGCAAAATTGTAGGTCGGATATCCATCGGATTTGATCAGGATCATGTCATCCAGTTCTGCGTTCGGAACTTCAATCTTTCCGTAAATCTCATCTTCGAAAGAAGTCGTTCCTTCATTCGGGATGTTCTGACGGATAACATACGGAACGCCTGCTGCCAGTTTTGCCTCTACTTCTTCTTTGGAAAGATGCAGACAGTGTTTATCGTAAACAATGATCTCTTTTCCTGCAACTTCCTGTTTTAAAGATTCGAGACGCTCTTTGTCACAGAAACAGTAATATGCTTCCCCTTTTTCAACCAGCTCTCTGGCATATTTCAGGTAAATACCCTGAGCCTGACGCTCACTCTGCACATACGGGCCAACACCGCCGTCTTTGTCCGGACCTTCATCGTGAACCAGGCCGGTCTCTTTGAGTGTATGATAAATAATATCCAGGGCACCCTCTACGTAACGCTCCTGGTCGGTATCTTCTATACGGAGAATAAAGTCTCCTCCTTCATGCTTTGCAATCAGATATGCATACAGTGCAGTTCTTAAATTTCCTACGTGCATCCTTCCTGTCGGACTTGGTGCAAAACGTGTTCTGACCTTACTCATAGATTTAAATTTCCTCCTCATCTTTGGGGTATGCTCTTCTTCCCAAAACGTCGTTTCATTTCATTATATACTCTGTTCTGCAATTTGTACAGAGAAAAAAATCCCCGGAATTCTGAAAACAGGCAGATCTCTGCATTTCCAGAATTCCAGGGATTTCTTTATATGATATGATACCATACGAATTGTTCTATACTATCTACTATGCCAGTTCTTCCATAATATCTGCCACATGTTCCAGTTTTTCTGCCCTCCAGGCATTTGCCCCGCAGAACAGCAGTGCTTCCTCCAGATTTCCGGTCGCTGCTGCGATCAGTGCACGTGTGATACAGTAAGGTATTTCTTTGGGATTACAGTGTTCCAGGCAATGCAGACATTTTTTATCGACTTTATGGGAACCATTTTTAATAAATGGATTGAAAATGGCACGCCCCGGCATGCCAACCGGGCTTTTGACAATACCGATCTGTTCTTTTGTACAGTTGATGTATGCCTGTTTGTAGGATACATCTGCATCACATTCGTACGTTGTGACAAAGCGTGTTCCCATCTGTACACCATCTACCCCAAGTGCCAGGGCCGCATCCATGTCAGAACGGTCATAGATCCCTCCCGCCAGCACGACCGGTATTTTTTTGTGGCTGCCCGCTTCGGTTTCTCTTACCACAGTCAGGATTTTTTTTACTTCCTGTGCATAGGTTTCATCCGTAAATGTTTCCAGTTGTTCTCTGCGAAAACCCAGATGTCCGCCTGCTTTTGGTCCTTCGATCACCAGCAGATCCGGCACGACATTATATTTTCTTTTCCAGAGACGCAGCATCACTTTGGCTGCTTTTTCTGTAGAGACGATCGGTGCGATCTTCGTATTGCTGTCTTTTACATATTCCGGAAGTTTTTCCGGAAGCCCTGCGCCGGAAATGATCAGATCTGCCCCTGCCTTTACGGCAGCTTTCACATAATCTGCATAGTCTTTTGCAGCAGCCATGATATTAAAGCCAACGATCCCGCCGCCTGCAAGTGCTCTTGCCTTTGCAAGTTCCGACTGTATGGCACGCAGGTTTGCTTCTTTGGGATGTTCTTCAAAATCCGGCTCACGGAATCCGATCTGTGCGGCAGAAAGGATGCCGACACCACCGTTTGCCGCCACACTGCCTGCCAGATGCGAAAGGCTGATCCCAACACCCATTCCGCCCTGGATCACCGGAATCCTGGCAGTTAAATCACCTATTTTTAATGGTTTTCTTTCCATATTTATCCTCTGTATAAAATCAATACCTGCGGAAACGCTCATAACGTTCCAAGGCAAGCTGATCTTCGCTCTTCCCTTCCTGTTTTTTCAGGAAACAAAGCATATGCTCTTTCATGGTTTCTGCGATTGCTTCCAGATTTTTCTTCTGTGCCGGCTCTGCTTCCGGAATGATCCATTCGATAATATCCAGTTCCTTTAAATCTTTTGCTGTGATCTTCATGATCTCTGCCGCTTCTTTTGCACGTTTTCCGTCTTTCCAGAGAATCGATGCAAATCCCTCCGGCGAAAGGATCGAGTAGGTGGCATTTTCCATCATCCAGACTTCATTTGCCGCAGCAAGGGCAAGGGCCCCTCCGCTTCCGCCTTCTCCGATCACAATACTGAGCACGGGAACTTTCAGTGCCGACATTTCATAAAGATTCTCGGCGATCGCCCGTCCCTGTCCGCGTTCTTCTGCCCCGATCCCGCAGGCAGCTCCCGGTGTATCAACAAAACAGATGACAGGGCGATGGAATTTTTCTGCCTCCTTCATCAGACGCAGTGCCTTGCGATATCCTTCCGGTGATGCCATACCAAAATTACACCGGATATTTTCCCGCGTGTTTTTTCCCTTCTGCTGTCCGATGACCGTAACCGGGATACCGCAAAGTGTGGCGATCCCTCCGATCACAGCCCCGTCATCCCCAAAGCAGCGATCCCCGTGAAGCTCTGTAAAATCTTCAAAAATCTGATTGATATAATCTTTTGCCGTGCACCTTGCAGGACTGCGGGATAATTCCACCCTCTCCCAGGCACTTTTTTCCTTTTTATTTCTCTTATCAGTATATGTTTCTTCTATAAAATCTGCATGGAAAAACCCTGCTTTTGTCTCTTTCTGACTCTGACTGTGAAGCCTCAGTAATTTCCCAAGTTCTTCTCTCATGTTTTTACGTTCAACGATCGCATCGATCATACCTTTTTCCAGCAGAAATTCTGCCCTCTGGAATCCGTCCGGAAGTTTTTCCCCGGTTGTCTGGCGGATCACACGCGGTCCCGCAAATCCGATCAGTGCCCCTGGCTCTGCAAGGATCAGATCGCCAAGCATGGCAAAACTTGCCGTCACACCACCGGTTGTCGGATCTGTCAGCACCGGAAGGTAAAGAAGGCCTGCATCGCTGTGACGTCTGATCGCTGCTGCTGTCTTTGCCATCTGCATCAGGGAAATGATCCCTTCCTGCATTCTCGCCCCACCGGAACAGCAAAACAGGATCACCGGCAGTTTTTCCTTTGTTGCACGCTCAAATGCCTGCGTGATACGCTCTCCTACCACATATCCCATGCTGCTCATCAGAAATCTGGCATCACATACGCCAATCACCGTTTCCCATCCACAGATGCTTCCTTTTCCTATCGTAACAGCTTCCTTTAATCCTGTTTTTTCTCTTGTATCAGAAAGTTTTTCTTCGTATTTAGGAAAGTCGATTGGATTTTTCTCTTCGATATCCGTTCCCCATTCCTGAAAACTTCCTCTATCAAGCAGCAGGCGAAGTCTGGTCTTTGCCTTGATCCGAAAATAGTCACCGCATTTCGGGCAGGTGTAAAACTTTTCTTTTACATCTTCCCGATAGACCATTTTTTTACATTTTGAGCACTTCAGCCACATGCCATCCGGTACAGACGGTCCCTTCTCTTCTGACTGCGATCCAATTTTTATATAGCCTGTCTTTTTAAACATGGATTTGAAAATTGCCATGCTTTGGCCTCCTTATTCTTTTTCCATCTGAAACTTTTTCTCTATAAAAGAAGTATCAAAATTTCCATTGATAAAATCCTCATCATCCAGAATCTGAAACTGAAAATCAAGATTTGTCGTGATTCCCTCCAGAACCAGCTCCCCAAGAGCACTTCTCATTTTCTTTATCGCACCCTGTCTTGTTCTGTCATGGACGATCACTTTTGCCGCCATCGAATCGTAGTAAGGCGATATCTCACATCCGCCGTAAATGGCAGTATCGACCCGCACACCAAAGCCTCCCGGCAGATGTACCTGACCGATCTTTCCCGGACACGGCATAAAATTCTTCTTTGGATCTTCGGCATTGATGCGGCATTCCAGTGCATGACCGCGTAACGTGATCTCTTCCTGCGTCAGATCAAGCGTCCGGCCGGCTGCAATGTATATCTGCTCTTTGATCAGGTCCACACCGGATACCATCTCTGTCACCGGATGTTCTACCTGGATCCGGGTGTTCATCTCCATAAAATAATAGTGCTTCTGTTTATCCAGGAGAAATTCTATCGTTCCGGCATTTTCGTAGGCTGCCGCTTTTGCAGCACGCACTGCAGCCGATCCCATTTCTTTTCGCAGGGTTTCATCCAGCACGCTGCTTGGCGATTCTTCGATCACTTTCTGGTGATTTCTCTGAATGGAACAGTCACGCTCCCCAAGCTGAACAACATTACCGAATTTATCAGCGAGAATCTGAAATTCAATATGTTTTGGTTCTTCAATATATTTCTCAATATACATGGAATCATCCCCGAAACCGCGGATTGCTTCCAACTGCGCTACCTTGAAATTTTCCAGAAAATCTTCCGCTGTCTGTGAAAGCCGCATACCTTTTCCACCGCCTCCAAGTGCTGCTTTTATCATGACCGGATAACCGATCTGATCTGCCGCCTCTTTGGCTTCCCTGGCATCAGTGAGCGGTTCTTCCGTTCCCGGCACAACCGGAATGCCGGCTTTTATCATCGTATTTCTGGCTTCAGATTTGTTTCCCATGCGTTCGATCACCTCTGCGGACGGGCCGATAAATGTGATCCCGCATTTTCTGCACATATCTGCAAATTTACTGTTTTCTGACAAAAATCCAAATCCCGGATGAATGGCATCTGCTTTTGCTGCGATACAGGCACTTAAAATACGTTCCATATCAAGATAACTCTCCGCTGCGGCAGACGGGCCGATGCAGATGGCTTCGTCTGCCAGCTGAGCATGCAGTGCCTCCGCATCTGCCTGTGAATAGACGGCAACAGTACGGACGCCCAGCTCTCTGCATGCACGTATGATCCGAAGTGCGATCTCCCCCCGGTTGGCGATCAATATTTTCTGAAACATGCTTCTCTCCTTTTTATCCGATCGCAAAGGTCAGCTCTGCAGATACGGCTGTTTCCCCGTCAACCGTTGCCACTGCTTTTCCGATCCCGATCGGACCTTTCTTTTTGATCATTTCCACTTCCAGCATCAGGACATCCCCCGGAACTACTTTCCGTTTGAATTTTGCCTGGTTGATGGCACCAAAATAAGCTGTTTTCCCCTTATATTCCGGACAGGACAACATCACAACTGCACCTACCTGAGCCAGGGCCTCGATCATCAATACACCAGGCATGACTGGTTCCTGCGGAAAATGACCTGCAAAATAGGGTTCGTTATAACTGACACACTTTTTGCCGATCCCATGCTCGCCCGGTGTCAGTTCTTCAATCGTATCGATCAGAAGCATCGGCTGTCTGTGCGGGATCACTTCCATGATTTCTTTTGCTTTCATCACTGACATTTTTTCTTCCTCCAAAGACGATATTATTTAATACAGAACAGCGGCTGTCCGTATTCTACCATCTCGCCGTTTTTCGCAAGTACTTTTTCTACGGTACCGTCACGCTCTGCCACAATTTCATTCATCAGTTTCATTGCTTCAATGATGCCGATCGTCTGACCTTTTGTCACCGTATCTCCCGGTTTTACAAATGGATCTTCTTCCGGAGACGGTGCCAGATAGAACGTGCCGACCAGCGGTGAGCAGACGAGATTTTCCTCATTTTCGATATCCTCTGTAAAAGATTCTTCCGGATCATGATTTGCAGGATTACGGGATGTGACGCTGTTTTTCCCTGCTTCCATAAAAACCTCGCCCTGCTCTGCTGCGGTATCTTCCGTGCAGATCTTTACGACTTTTTCTTTTTTCATGCAAAGCTGAAGATTGCCTTCTTCTAAAGTAAATTCGGTCAGCCCGGATGCAGAAACTTTATCGATCAGTGTAAGAATTTTTTCAATCTCCATATCTGATTCCTCCTAGCGATACTTTTTGATCAAAATACTTGCATTGTGTCCGCCAAATCCAAAAGAATTACTCAGTGCATAGTCAAAAGATTCCCGGATTTCCGTATCCGGCACATAATTTAAATCCATCTCTTCTTCTGCCTCCTGAAATCCGACGGTCGGATGGATGTAACCTTCTTCCAGCTCTTTGACACAGGTAATAAACTCCACCGCACCGGCTGCCCCAAGCATATGTCCGACCATGGATTTTGTGGAATTGATGCGGATGTTGTACGCATGTTCTCCAAAGGCTTTTTTGATCGCTCTTGTCTCAAACAGATCATTGTGATGCGTACTGGTTCCGTGTGCGTTTATGTAAGTCAGTTCTGTTTTGTCAATTTTAGCATCCGCAACAGCATCGCTCATCGCCCTTGCCGCACCCTCGCCGTCTTCTGCCGGAGAAGTGATATGATAAGCATCGCTTGTGCATCCATATCCGACCACTTCTGCCAGAATATTGGCATTTCTTGCCTGTGCATGGGAAAGTTCTTCAAGGATGACAACACCTGCACCTTCACCCATCACAAATCCGCTGCGCTCCTTGTCAAACGGGATGGAGCAGCGTTTCGGATCGGTTGCAGAAGACAGTGCCGTCAGAGCGGAAAATCCGCCGACACCCATCGGACAGATGGCTGCTTCTGTACCGCCTGCCACGATCACATCGGCATCTCCGATCTGAATACTGCGGAACGCTTCGCCGATGGAATGGGTTCCGGTCGCACAGGCAGTCACCACATTCAGGCTTTTCCCTTTCAGTCCAAGCTGAATGGAAACATTTCCGCATGCCATGTTAGAGATCATAAGCGGAACGAGAAGCGGATTGATCCTGGATGCCCCACGCTCCAGCAGTCTTTTATGCTCCCGCTCCATTGCCTGCAGACTTCCGATACCGGAACCAACATAACAGCCCACACGGTAAGGATCTTCTTTTTCCATATCAATGCCCGCATTTTCCATCGCTTCCGCGGCAGCTGCCACCGCATACTGACAGAACAGTTCCATACGTCTTGCTGCCTTGAAATCCATAAATTTTTTCGGATCAAAATCTTTGATCTCTGCCGCCAGGCTTGCCTTAAACCCTGTGGTGTCAAATTTGGTGATCTTATCAAATCCGGTCTTTTTTTCTTTGATGCTGTTCCAGAAATTCTCAATACCGATGCCAACTGGTGTCACAGCCCCCATACCGGTCACTACAACTCGTCTCATATCTTGCCTCCTGTTTTATGTTACATTGCCATACCGCCATCCACACAGAGCACCTGCCCTGTGATATAAGATGCCATATCCGATGTAAGAAATGCCACTGCTTCTGCCACATCTTCCGGCTGTCCGAACTTTTGCATCGGAATCTGCTGTGTTACCTGTTTTTTTATATTATCAGAAAGTTTTTCTGTCATATCTGTCTCGATAAATCCTGGTGCAACGGCATTTACCTGGATATTTCTGCCTGCAAATTCTCGGGCTATGGTTTTGGTAAGGCCGATGATTCCTGCTTTTGCAGCTGCATAGTTTGCCTGACCGGCATTTCCAAGCACACCGGACACTGACGCGATGTTTACAATTTTGCCGCTTTTCTGGCGGATCATCTGTCTTGCCGCTGCATGGATCGTGTTAAATGCACCTTTTAAATTGACTTCGATCACACGGTCAAAATCCGCTTCGCTCATCCGCATGATCAGATTGTCTTTTGTAATTCCGGCATTGTTGATCAGAATATCCAGATGACCATGTTGCTTTACGATTTCTTTGATCATATCTTCTGTTGCATGAAAATCTGAGATATCACAGCCATAAACCACGGCTTTTCCACCTGCATTTTGGATCTCTTCTGCCGTCTTCTCTGCCTTTTCTTTTGAACCGCTGTAATTTACGACAACAAAAATATTTTTCATTGCCAGTGTTTTTGCGATCTGAGAACCGATTCCTCTGGATGCACCAGTCACCAGTGCAATTTTTTCTTCCATCATAAGATACCTCTGCTTTCCAGTACTTTTTCCAGATCTTCCGGTTTTTCAATGGAAAATCCCATCACGTTTCGGTTGATCTTTCGAAGAAAACCGCTTAGCGTTTTCCCAGGTCCGATCTCCACAAACGTGTCAACGCCATCTGCGATCATACGTTCCACACTTTGCTGCCATAACACGGAAGATGCTACCTGCTTTGCAAGAAGTTCTTTGATTGCCTCTTTTTCTGTCACATATTCTGCTGTGACATTTGTCACATACGGGATCACAGGATCCTGTACCGTTACCGTTTTTAAGACTTCCGCAAGTTTTTTTCCTGCCTCTTCCAGCATCGGTGAATGAAACGGACCGCTGACCTTGAGCGGCAGCACCCTTCTTGCACCGGCTTCTTTTAAAGCCATGCCCGCTCTCTCAACGGCAGCATCTTCTCCGGTGATCACAACCTGCCCAGGACAGTTATAATTAGCCACAGAAACCCTGCCTTCTGTTTCCTGACAGATTTTCCGAATCTGCTCTCCATCCATGCCGATCACGGCCGCCATCGCTCCGCCTGTCGGAACTGCTTCCTGCATGAAAATGCCTCTCTGACGCACCACGCGAAATGCCGTTTCCATATCCAGCACACCGCTTGTGATCAACGCACCATATTCTCCAAGACTGAGCCCGGCACTGACATCCGCAGTAAGTCCTGCTTCCTGCACCGCTCCAAGGATCGCTGCTTCACAGGCAAGGATGGCAATCTGCGTATACTGCGTTTCGTTCAGTTTTTCATTTTCTTCAAAACAGAGTGCCGGAATGTCCAGCCCGGTCGCTTTCGAAGCGAGGTCAAAAATCTCCCTTGCCTTTTTACTTCTCTCATAAAATTCTTTTCCCATGCCGGCATGCTGTGCACCCTGCCCCGGGAATACAAATGCAATTTTGCCCATCTTCTATGCCTCTTTCAGAAGTTTTTTTGCCTGATCCATAATCTCTTCGATCATCTCACTGCAAGTCTGTTCCTGTTTCACCAGACCTGCACTCTGACCTGCCATAACGGTTCCTCTTGTCACATCCCCTTCCACAACTGCCTTACGCAGTGTGCCGAGCGTCATCAGCTCCAGTTCTTCAAACGAAGCCCCTTCTTTTTCCAGTTTCAGATATTCTCTGGTCATCTGATTTCTCAGACAGCGGACAGGATGTCCGGTGCTCATTCCTGTAACTTCCGAATCGATATCTCTTGCTTTCAGCACACGTTCTTTATAAGCTTCGTGAACAATGGATTCTCTGGAAACGATAAAACGCGTCCCCATCTGAACAGCATCGGCTCCGAGCATTCTTGCCGCTGCAAATCCTCTGCCATCTGCGATCCCGCCGGCTGCAATGACCGGTATGTTTACTGCATCCACAATCTGCGGGACAAGTGTCATCGTCGTCTGGGCACCGATGTGTCCGCCGGACTCCATCCCTTCTGCAACCAGTGCATCGGCCCCGACACGTTCCATCCTTCTGGCAAGTGCTACAGAAGCCACCACCGGAATAACACGGATCCCCGCCTCTTTCCACATTTTCATGTATTTTTCCGGGCTTCCGGCACCGGTCGTAACCGCTTTTACGCCTTCTTCTGCAACTGCCTGTGCCACTTCATCCGCATGCTGGCTCAGCAGCATGACATTGACACCAAATGGCTTGTCCGTCAGTTCTTTTGCCTTTCGTATCTCATCACGCACCCACTTGGCCGGTGCATTGGCAGCTCCGATGATACCAAAACCTCCGGCGTTTGATACCGCTGCTGCCAGATGATGTTCTGCCACCCATGCCATACCGCCCTGAATGATCGGATACCTTATTCCAAGAAGTTCTGCCACTTCTGATTTCATGCTATACTCCTCCATCTGTCCGTTACCATTTTTAATGAACTCTTCACTCTTCACTGCGGCTTATTTCAGGCTTCTACACCTTTCTGTTTCAGATAATCCATGACACTTCCTACCGTTGTCAGCTGTTCCAGTTCTTCAGATGGGATTTCCACACCGTAAGTATCTTCCAGGGACATCACCAATTCAAACAGATCCAGGGAATCTGCCCCTAAATCTTCCTTAAAAGAACTCTCCAATTTAATCTCATCCTCTGGGCAATTTAACTGTTCTGCGATCAGTTTTTTCATTTTTTCAAACATTTTGATTTCTCCTTTACTCGTTGTTATTTTTCTGTATGCGTGCTTATACACGTCTTTCTTTTTAACCTTTTTATTATGTCTTTCAAATATTTTGACTTTCAAAGTATAATCCAGTACAAACCGTTTGTCAAGATAAATATTTTGATAGTCAAAATATTTTTAACACTGTAAACACTGCATCTAAGAATTTACGGTGATTTCCTGGCAGGTGTAAGGTGTTGAAATGCCGAGCATTTTATCAGGATGCTGTCT
>OGGG01000139.1_pt1 | contig 81879 bp, 57 predicted proteins | sample 1571201 | NCBI WGS metagenome assembly OGGG01 (sample SAMEA2581946, study PRJEB24529) | metagenome | biome: Human gut stool | place: China | collected 2011 | reverse complement strand
TATCCGCACAGACTGTCAGCGGAAAATTGATTGACGAGAACAGCCAGCCGTTGCCATACGCCAATGTGGTACTACTGTCCTTGCCGGATTCGGTGTTTGTGAGTGGAACCATCAGTAGTGAGGACGGAACTTTCACACTGGAGGCAACATCGGTAAATCAGATAGTGAAAATTTCATCCATCGGATATAAGACCGTATGTAAGGCGGTATCTCCGGCAAATCTTGGTATCGTGCAGCTTGTTTCGGATGCACAGATGCTCGGTGAAGTGGTGGTAGAAGGCAATCTTCCTGTGACACGCATGAAAGGGGATGCCATGGTGACAAGTGTGGAAAACAGTGTGTTGAGCAAAGTCGGTTCTGCCAATGATGTGCTGACCAAAATACCGGGTATTACAAAAAAACAGGACGCATTTGAGGTATTCGGCAAAGGAACTCCATTAATATACATCAACGGCAGGAAACTGCATGATTTGTCGGAACTTGAACAGCTTAACTCCGATGATATCAAGAGTGTGGAGGTTATCCGCAATCTTGGATCAAGATATGACGCAACTGTAAAGGCTGTGGTCCGCATTCAGACTGTTAAGCGTCAGGGTGACGGATTCGGTTTCAACCTTCGTTCCAGTTATTATCAGTCGGATAACACGGACTTGATAGAGCAGGCTAATTTCAATTACCGGCATAATAATCTGGATATTTTCGGTTCCGTATACTATAATCAGATGGAAAGTTGGCAGGATTTCACTTTACAACTGGAAGAGAGAGGTACAAAAGTATGGAATCATGATATGAAGAGTTATGGCGAGTTTTATTCGAAGATGCTTAGCGGTAATATCGGTTTTAATTATCAGCTGAATGATAATCATGCTTTCGGTATGAAATATAAATCCGGAAAGACTCTGAATGAAAGAAATCCTCTTTCTAAAGAAACCAATATAAATGTGGATAATGTATTTTATGACAACATTAAGGTAAACAGTTGTGACAATTACTATTACGATCCTGACCATGAATTGAATGCGTACTATAACGGACAGTTGGGTGAGGTCAATGTTGACTTCAATGCAGATTATCTTCAAAATGGTAAGAGCAGCAACTCTTTATTCCAGGAAATCAGCCAGACATCAGAAAACCGTGATGTGCATTCTGTCAATAATGTAAAGAACCGGCTTGTGGCTGGAAAGCTTACTCTATCACTCCCATTGGGTGGAGGTACTTTTGCCGTAGGCAGTGAAGTAACCTATACTCATAGAAATGATGACTATATAAATGAAGAAAACTATGTACCGACTTCATACAGTAAGATTGAAGAACTTAATGCGACTGGATATGCTGAATATAACCGTAGTTTTCCATGGGGTGACTGGTCGCTTGGTCTGAGATATGAGCATGTAAAGTTTGACTATTACGAAGACGGCAGACATATTGACGAGCAGAGCCGTACATTCGATAACTTTTTTCCGAATATCTCATTTTCAACACAATTGGGGAAAGTACAGGCACAGTTGAGCTATACGGCCAAAACTCAAAGACCTACTTACAGCGAGTTGAGCAACAATGTGTTTTATTCTGACCGATTTACTCTCCAGAAAGGTAATCCTACTCTTCGTCCTACAATCATACACGATCTTACATTGTCCGGTGCATGGAGATTTCTGCAGATGTCGTTATCCTACTCTCAGACAAAGGACTGGATTCTCAACTGGGGAGAGCTGGTGAATGAAGATGCTTCACTGACCATGTTGAGTAATAGAAACTGGGACAAGTCTATTCCGATGTTTACCGCCTTTTTGTCGGCAAGTCCTGAGATCGGTTGCTGGTCTCCTATGCTGAGTGTCGGGATGCAGAAACAGTGGCTTACTATAGACTATTTTAAAGAATCAAAAACATTGAACCATCCCATCTTTACAGCTTCATTCAACAATACTTGGGAATTACCATCAGGTTTTATGATAGGCCTTGATTCCTATATACAGAGTGCAGGAGCCACACAGAATATTTATTCTGAAAAACCGAACGGCTATGTGATTGTGTCAGTCAGAAAGAGTTTTCTTAATGATGCTCTAAGTGTTGAACTGAGAGGAAATGATATTCTCAAGACAAACAGGATGAGCTATAGCATGTATAGCGGCGATTACTATCTGTATCAGAAAAGTGTATGGGACAGACAGGAGTTTGCGGTAACAGTCCGCTATAAGTTCAATACTGCCAAAAGTAAGTATAAAGGAACGGGAGCCGGAGACAGCCAGAAGAGCCGTATGTAAGAATAACATCAATTTCATGAATATAATCTCTCATAAGCATATAGGGTAGCTCATTTCAGCTACCTTCTATATGCTTTTTCCTTTTTAGGAGGATATAATTCTGTGACAAAAGCAGAAGGATATTTTTATGTGTTACTATATACACGTTGTTATAAGTTGCTGAATATTAGGTTTATTTATCAAATAAATGTTAGATGAGAGCATTTGCTTTCAATTATAAACACTATATTTGCGATACTGGCGGTTTCGAATAATGGTCAAGTACAGATAATAAGAGTTAATACATAACTGTTAATCAATGTATTATGAAAACAAAGACAATATAAAAAGTCATGTAAATACAGGACTATAACCTTAAAGAACCATTTTTATAAAATGAAAAAAGTAATATTATTTTTCGCCTTATTCATAGCATGTCTTTATGTAAAGGCACAGCCTATTGTTCCACAGGCTAATGAAAATGTGGAACTGATGAGTATATTGTCCCGTATGGCTGGTTTCCCTGAATACAGTATGGATATGGCAGGCCAATACATAAAGGATATGGACAGCTATTTTAAGGATAATAAAGAACATCCGGCAGTCCAGTACATGAAAGAATTAAGAAATAAATATGGCATATCTTATGATGCGGTTATGTCAATGGCAGTACATCTGAAAAATCAGGATGGCGTGTTATCTTTGATAGAGGAAGAAACTCCCGAATTGGATGACAGATGGACAGATGTTGATAAAGATAAATTTCTGTCTTATCTGAATAACTTTTATAATGATACAAAGTTCAATGAGTTTTTCAAAGCTCATAATGATATTTACGAAAAAGGTATTAAATCTTTTCAGAAAAATGTAACAAGTTCCTTTAATGTAGATTGGTATTCCGATTTCTATGGTAATGAACCTCAGGAAAACTACACTATTATAATCGGATTCTGTAACGGGGGTGGAAACTATGGTGCAGAAAGACAATTAAAAGGACAAAAGAAAGATGTCTATGCTATTGTCGGTTATTTTGTAGATGAGGAGGACACACCAATGTATAACAATAGATTTCTGCCTACTCTGATTCATGAATTTAACCATTCTTTCATCAATCATTATTTGGATGAAAATAAATATCCCGAACATGTAAGACAACTGGAAGCAGCAGCTAATGTGTTGTATATGAACTCACAAATGAGCATGTCGCAACAGGCTTATGGCAGTTGGCAGACAATGATAAATGAATCGCTTGTTCGTGCTGCTGTTATCTGTTATATGCTTGATAATGAGTTTAAGACAGAAGATATAAGAAGTGTACTGTTGGAACAGATACAGCGTAATTTCAGATGGATGCCCGAACTGGTTACCCTGCTGAGAAAATACGAAAAGAAACACTCAAAGTATGGAAATTTTGAGAATTTCTATCCCGAAATTATAGATTTCTTTAAAGATTTCGCTAAAAGTGAAAATGAACGATTTGATGTCTTAAAATAAATAGCGTATATATAAATTATCCGTACTGTTTATTAAAACGCTTCATGTATTTTACAGGTTAAGAAATGTACTGATTTCATGCGAGCGGCTTAAATGGTTATGATAAGACATTACAAAATGTAACAGCAGTTTATGAATAGTAAAAGAATTATAGGGCTTTCAATGATATGTGCCGGTTTTTCGGCTTCTGCTTTCTGTCAGATAACCGGAAAAATACTCGATACCAATCAACAGCCAGTAGGAGGTGCCACCGTTATCATGCAGCTGCCGGATTCAACTTACCTGGGTGCGGCCATATCTGCTGCTGACGGTACTTTCGTGCTTGAGCCCGAACCGGAGGATTATCAGCTCATTGTCCAGCATCTGCTTTACCAGACAAGACAGGTAAAGGGGCAGGCGCGTGATGCCGGTATCATTACCTTGGAACAAAAGGACTATAATCTGGACGAAGTGGTAGTAGAGGGGGAACGCCCGTTCGTGACTGTAGAACAGGGAAAACTGAATTATAATATTTCAGCAATCTCGGAGAAACATATTGTAAACAATGCTTATGAGGCTATCTGTAAGCTGCCGGGGGTACAGGACAGGAGCGGCAAACTCTCGCTGGTGGGCGCAAAGGATGTGACGGTGATACTGAACGGAAAGGCAAGCACACTGACGCAGGAGCAGCTGATTGAGATGCTGAAGAATACTTCTGCTTCGCAGGTACAGACAGCTGAAGTGATGTATAGTACCCCTCCCGAATATCATGTACGTGGGGCAGCCATTAATATCGTAACGGCAAAGGCAGCCGACAATACCCTCCGGAGTGAACTGTCTGCCAGCTACAGCAATCAGTATTTCAGCAGTTACAGCGGCAATGTAAACGTCTTGATGGCAAAGGGTAAGTCATCGCTGAATGTATCTTATAATCCGGGCTATTCACATGTCATGACTGTGATGGATCTGGCATCTCTGCATACTTATGATGGAAAGGTATATGACATCACGCAGGCACAGAAAATTAATACAAAGGGCTGGAGGCATCACATCTATGCTGAATATGGCTATCAGATAAACGAAGATAATAAGTTGAGCATGGGGTACAACGGTGCTCTTTCTGAGAATGGCAAAGGTACGATTGATGTAAACGGAAATTTCCAGAACAGCCACAATGACAAGTTGCAGGACAGCCGTCTGCACAATGTCTTTGCCCGCTATTCTTCCGGCTTCGGGCTTGACCTTGGGGTGGATTATACGGACTATACCATGAACGATTATAACCGTCTGGAAAGTAAACTGACTGACAACACCCGTCAGTTGCTTGATTATGCTTCGGACCAGAAGATACGCAAGTTCTCTGTATATGCCGACCAGAGCCACGGTCTTGCCAATGACTGGACTTTGAAATACGGTGTCCGTTATGATTATACGGACAACAAGAACGCTCAGTTCTTTAATCAGACTGAGGGGAAGGAGGGTGTCTGCAATTCTTCATCACGTCTTTATGAGCAGATTACCAATTTTTATGGTGGCTTCGACAAGGAATTTGAAAACGGACTGTCGCTTTCTCTTTCGGCAACCGGTGAGTATTATTCCATTGGTGACTATCATAAATGGGCGGTCTATCCGCAGGCTAGTCTGACCTATTCGCCTTCGGAGAAACATACGTTCATGCTGGGTGTCTCGTCAGAAAAGGACTATCCTGCCTATTGGGATATGCAGACCAGTACTACCTATATGAATGCTTACGAAGAGATTCGGACCATCGAGGGGCTGCGCCCGGCCAACGTATACAGTGTCAATGCCAATTATCTTTTTTTGCAGCAGTATATGCTGTCGCTGTTCTATGAGCGCACCAACGATTATTTCACGATGGATATGTATCAGGCAAAAGACCGTCTGGCACTTATATACCGCACGCAGAACTGGAATTATTACCAATCTTTCGGTATGAGCGCCAACATTCCGTTCAGTATCGGCGGGTGGCTGTCTTCACAGATGAATGCTACGGTGGTCAATGACCGTAACCGTTGTGACAACTTCTGGGATATTCCTTTCGACCGCAAGAAATGGGCCTGTATGCTGGGCATGCAGAATCATTTCTCTGTAGGTTCAACTCTAGGTTTTGACCTGGATGCAATGTACCGTTCAAGCATGATTTCCGGTATCAGTGATACGAGGCCTGTCTTTACGGTCAATGTAGGGGCACAGTGGAATTTCCTGAAGGATAAGGCTAGTCTGAGCTTGAACTGTTCGGATCTGTTTGATACTATGCGCATGAAGGTAAGAAACCGCCATGCGGGGCAGTACGTCGACTTGAATATGGGACAATACAGTCGTACGGTTTCAGTGAAATTCGTTTATCGGTTTGGAGGAAGTATCAGTAAGGAAAAGAAGGAAGTGGATGCTTCTCGTTTTGGAAGGTAAAACGCTCCTGATTACACTTTTTGAATGAATGTTTTTGTGTGAATTTAACCCATGAGGAAACTATTTTCAGGTATTGCGGGCAGTTTGATGCTGCTGCCCGTTTACAGTCAGCATTTGATTAAAGGAACTATCATAGACTCGGAGAATGTTGTGATGCCGATGGTGAATGTGGCCTTCCTGAATCAGGCAGATTCTTCATGACTAGGTGTAATAGGTGATAACTTTTTTTTATGAAATCCTCTCAATAATATATTATACATTTGCATACGGAAATCAATTGAACAGCTTATGTATAAATCAATCTTTCGTCCTTTACTCTTCCATATTGATGCGGAGGACATTCACAACAAAATCGTTCAGTCACTTCAGTGCTATCGTCATCTCACTCCTGTAAGAAAGATTGTCAGATCGTCATGTCATGCCGGAACTGCCGGATGGAAATGGCGAAATCTCACTTTTAAGAATCGTGTCGGACTGTCGGCCGGTTTTGATAAAGCTGCCAACTGTTTGGATGAACTCAGTGATCTGGGTTTTGGCTTTATCGAGGTGGGTACCGTAACGCCCAAGGAGGTAAAGGGAAATCCGGGTCCGCGCATCTTCCGTTTGCCCAAGGATCAGGCTCTTGTTTCAAGGACCGGATTTAATAATCCGGGGAAAGCCGTATTCTTGCACAACCTGAAAAGAAAGCAGTCCGGGAAATATATTCTGGGTATCAACATCAATACCAATCGTCCGGATGATGCAGAGCAGGCAATGACAGACTTGCTGGATTTGTATCGTACGTTTGGGGCTTATGCGGATTATTATACGATTAACTGGGGAAGCATTGCTCCGGAGATATTGGGACCGGCACTTGCGGCTTTGTGGCCATATAAGCAGGAAAACAATAAGCCGGTCTTCCTGAAACTGCCGGCTGACCTTCCTCTTGAAAAAGTAGACGATGTGATCCGTTTTGCCGGTGAACACCATATCGACGGGTTTATTGCATGTGGCCCTACTCAGGACCGTTCCTTGCTTACCCGTTCTGCCCAAGCCGAGATAACGGCCATTGGTGCAGGAGGCATCAGCGGATTACCGGTGCTGCAGAAATCCATGCGAATGGTAAAACACCTGTCTGAACATGCTCCTGAAGACATGCTGATAATCGGTGCCGGTGGTGTTATCACTTCTTCGGATGCGCAAGCGATGCTGAAGGCGGGAGCACATCTGGTGCAGATTTACTCTGCATTCATTTATGAAGGTCCTTACATCGTGAAGCAGATGGCCAAGGCCTGCAGTGAGGTCTGATTCTCCAGAGCCGGCAATGGACTAAAAAACGGGGGTAGTCAGATACCTCCGGTTGCAGGAATGTGATGTGACACTTTGATTACTTTTGATAAAGAAGATTCATGCTTCCGGTTACTGAGAATATGTAGCGGATGAGGGCTGAAATGCTGCTCTCATCCGCTATATTGTTTCCTCGTGCTGTGCTGTCGACAGCTGATTTTTTCACCGAGTATCAGTCTTCGTTGGCAAGTGCCTTCCATTTGTTGCGCAGGTAAATTCCGTCAATCACACCGTCGGCAAGTCCGATAACCGGAACGTAGATATACGTGGCATGAATGATTTCTGCAATGGTAAGGAAAATGTCACCTGCCGGAACGATAACGTCGGCACGGTCGGGCTTGAGGTTGAATCTTTCCATACGCTCTGCTACCGAATACTGTTTCAGTTCATTGTGGAGCTGTTGCAGGGAAGCAACGGTAAAGCGTTGGTTCTTTTTGTCTTTCTTTTCCGACATCCGGTACAGCTTGTTGATGTTTCCACCCGAACCGATGATGTTCGTGTTGGGGTATGACTGTGCCAGTTCGTTCATATCTCCCTTCAGTCTTTCCCATTCCTCGGGTTTGACCGCATTGTTCAGGATACGTACGGTTCCGATGTTGTACGAGCGGCTGCAGACGAGCTGTCCGTTGGAAAGCAGGTTGATTTCCGTACTGCCTCCTCCTACGTCGACATACATGTAATTGCCCTTACGGTCTTCCATCGACTCTACGTGGTTGTTGTACACAATCTTTGCTTCTTCCTGACCGTCGATAATCTCGATCTGGATGCCAGTTTCCTTGGCTATGCGCTTGATGATTTCCGGTCCGTTCTTAGAATCCCGCATGGCGGAAGTCGCACACGCACGATAATCCTTTACATCGTAAATTTTCATCAGGTAGCTGTAGGATTTCATCAGCCGGAGCATGTTCTTCGCCCGTTTGCTGGAAATCTTGTTCTTTGAGAAAACATCGAAGCCCAGCCGCAGGGGAACACGCAGTAACAGTACCTTGGAGAATTTGACTTCTCCTTTCTGATTCTCTTCCAAGTGCTTGATGAGCAGGCGGACAGCATTGGAACCGATGTCTATGGCGGCATAGTTCACTCCTTTTGTCTTGAATTCCATTTCTTTGTCCATGGCGTGATCAATTAATTGTTATTTATGTGTTTTTCTGTTGGCGGTATAAATGCAATAAAGCTTGCCGTACAAATCCTCACGGAAATACGGCAAGCGAGATTGAAAAAAACTCAAGTTAAATGTTATTTGTTTTCAGCCAGATAGCTGTGGTATAATTCTTCCTGAGAGCGGAAAGGACGTTCTTCGGGGCCCAGTTCGGTAAATCCGTTTTCGCCGAAGCCGTCTACGATGCGTCCCTGCAAGGTATCCTTGAGGCCGAAATCGACAATCCTTTTCAGCTCACCCTTGAGGGCCGGGTCGTAGACCGGAGTGACTACCTCTACGCGGTTGTCCAGGTTACGCGGCATCCAGTCGGCCGACCCCATGAATATCTTTTCTTCTCCTCCGGCCGCAAATATGAATATGCGTGCGTGCTCCAGGTAGCGGTCGATGATTCCGGTGATGCGGATGTTGATGCTTACGCCGGGGATGCCGGTTACCAGCGAGCAGTTGCCTCTTACAAGGAGGTCGATTTCAACTCCGGCCTGTGAGGCTTCGTACAATTTCCCTACCATGACAGGGTCGGTGATGTGATTGATCTTGATCTTGATGTAGGCGGGCTTTCCGGCTTTCCGGTTCTTGATTTCCGTATTGATCAATGAGACGAACTTGTTTTTCATCTCGTTCGGAGAAACCAGGAGCTCCTTGAACCGGACAGGCATGTATGGACGTTCAATGAAACTGAATACGGCATTCACATCGTTGACAATGCGTTTGGCCGCCGTCATCATGACACAGTCGGTATACATCCGGGCATTTCCTTCGTGGAAATTACCGGTACTGATACAGGCAATGTCCGGACTGTTTTTCATTCCGATGTGGATGATCTTGGAATGTACTTTCAGACCTTCTACTCCGAAAATCACCTTGATGCCTGCATCCTGCATCTTCTTTGACCAGTTGATATTGGATGCCTCGTCGAAACGAGCCAGCAGTTCGATGACTACGGTCACTTTCTTGCCGTTGCGGGCAGCTCCGATAAGGGCTTTGACAACCTTGGATTCCTTGGCCAGGCGGTAAAGCGTGATTTTGATGCTTTCTACCTGCTTGCTTACGGCAGCCTCCTGCAGGACGCGGATGAGCGAATCGAAGTGATGGTAGGGAACGTGGATGAAGCGGTCTTTGTCCTGGATTTTACCCAGCAGGCTCTTGGGGCCGTCCAGCTCTTTTTTCAGAATCGGAGTCCACTCCGGATATTTCAAGTCTTTTCTTCCACAGTCAGGGAAGGTCATGAAGTCCTTGTGGTTCTGGTAGCGGCCACCGCCCAATATGGTGTCGAGGGTATCGAGGTCCAGCTTTTTCAGCACTTTTTTCATGAGGTCCTTAGGCATGGCACTGTCGTAAATGACGCGGAGAGGCTCTCCCCGTTTACGGCTCTTGACTCCCTTGGCAATTTTCTGAAGGGTACCTGCCCGGAGGTCATTGTCGATTTCCATTTCCGCATCGCGGGTAAACTTGAAGGCGTAGGCTTCGAATGTAGTGAATTCGAGTCCTTCAAATACCAGCGGAAGACAGCATCGTACCACATCGTCGAGGTACATCAGGTAGCTCTTTCCGTCATTGTCGGGCAATTGTATGAAACGGCCGCAGATGCTTACCGGAAGTTCCAGAAAAGCATAGTCGGTTGCCGCACGGGGAGCCGTACGCTGCAATTTGACTGCCAGGTAAATGTTTTCATCGGTCTCAGAATCGAGTGTCTTTACGGCCGAAAACCAGATGGGAACAATGAACCCGTTCAGTTTCTTGCGATAGTACGACTGGATAAATGCCAGTTGCTCAGGTGTCACGTTCTGGTCATTGACGATGAAGATATTTTCCTTTTCAAGTTCCGCAATGACGTTGTTGACAGTCTGCTCATACTCCTGTGCGTACTTGGAGTTCAGACGGCCGATTTTTTTGATCATTTTCTGGGCTTTCTCCTTGTCGCGGGCTGCCGACTTGTCGATGCATTCTGCGATGCGGTTCTGGGTGGCTACGCGGACACGGAAAAACTCATCCAGGTTGTTCGAATAAATACCTAAAAAAGTAAGACGTTCCAGCAAAGGGACGTGCGGACGCGTTGCCTCCTGCAGTATGCGTCTGTTGAAATACATCCAGCTGATATCTCTTTCCAGATAAGGGTAATCGTTTTTCTTCTGAGCCATAATAGTCTTTATATATATAAAGAATTGATAATGTTAGTTGAATAGTAATGATTTATATTGTATATACAAAAATAAGCAAAATGTTGGATAATAGAAAAAAAGACTCACACAAATTCTTCTACCAGGTACATGTTCGAAACATAATGATCGGGAACCAGACTTTCCAGTTCGTTTACGATGATGCTCTCGGCAGATTCGGCCCAGTTCCTGAAGTCGGGGTCCGGACGGTAGGTCTCGGCAAACTGCAGCAGTCTGTCCAGGTTGAAACTGTCGTCGCTGATACCGGCTCCGCTCTGCATGGCATCGTAGGCATTGCATTCCTGTTCGATGTGTGCCGGGACCATCATGAGGGGTTTGCCCAGGTACATGGCTTCGCAGACTGACTCAAATCCTGCGGTACTGGCATAGGCCTTGCATCCGGCCATCTGTTTCAGAAATTCGGTGTCGTCCAGCTGGTAGAACGACAGGGTTTCGTCTATTTTCTTTACTTCCGGTTCGTCCCATCTGTCCCAGAAGAAACGAAGAGGAGTGGCGGGATTGGCTTTGTGCCATTTGAGTACATATTCCGAGAATCCGGAGTTGACCATGTATCCGTGGATGTAGTCTCCTTCCTTGGGTTCCTGCTGGAAAATACTTCTCCGCAGCAGGGGAGGGACAACCCGTATCTTCTGCCGCTTGTCGTCTTTCATGCTGCGGAAGGAGAGGGCCAGGTGTCTGCAGGCACCGATGGCGGTGAGGCGGGTAAACAGGTTGAGCAGGAAGAGGTCTGCCTGCTTTTTATGAGGCAGTTTGAAGTCTTTGTGCAAGAAAAGGTACTGGTGTCCGATGCATGCCTGCGGCACAGGAGGCGCATAGAAAAAGTAGGTCAGCCCGGTCAGCAGTTCGTAAAAGTTGACCACGATGTCGGCCTGCGTCTTTCGGATGCGTTCGTTGATGTATTTGATGCTGCGCATGTATTCCGGAACCCGGTGCAGGTTGTAAAGGACACTTCCTGGAATATTCACCCGTTTGGTACTGGGAGAGGGCAGGAAGTTGGGACTTATGAATTCTTTGATGGGGGCATGGATACAGCGGATGAAAAAGCCGGGCAGGCGCCGTGACTCACTCTTTCCGACGAGTACCTCTACTACTTCGTGTCCGCTTCGGATCAATGCCTTTTCCAGGGTGATGGCCTGTGTCAGATGTCCTCTTCCTTCTCCTTGTACGATAAATAAAAATTTCATGATGCTGCAGATATGAGGGTCATTTTTTGATTGTAGGTGATTACTTCACTGATGTCGGTGTAGTTCATTACTTTCCATGTGCCGTTCTCGTCTTCGGTCAGGGCCGAAAGGGTTTCTACCCAGTCGCCTGAGTTGAGGTAATGAATGCCGTTGATCATCTTGTCTTCCGGATGGTGGATGTGGCCGCAGATGACTCCGTCGCATTCGTGCTTGCGGGCAAAATCGACCAGCACATTCTCAAAGTCGGAGATATAGGATACGGCAGACTTTACTTTCTGCTTGATGGCCTGTGACAATGAGTAGTAGGGCTTGCCGCGCTTCGCACAATACCGGTTGTACATGCCGTTCAGCCACAGCAGCAGCGTATATCCCACATCGCCCAGCTGGGCCAGCCACTTCATCTCGGTAGTCACTTTGTCGAATACGTCACCGTGAGTGACGAAATAATGCTTTCCGTTGCTTTCCAGCACATAATCCTTGACGATGCGTATGTTGGCAAACTGAAGCGACACGAGGCTGTCGAGAAAGTCGTCGTGGTTCCCCCGGACATAGATGATTTCAGTTCCGCAGTTTTCCATCATCTTCATGATGATCTTGAAAAAACGGGTATGCTGAGGCTTCCATTTCTTGATACCGGATTTCCGCAGGTGCCATCCGTCGATGATGTCTCCATTCAGAATCAGACGGTCGCAGTTGACTGTACTGAGAAAATCACTTACTTCATCTACTTTTGAGTGTGTGGTACCCAGATGAATGTCTGACAATACAATTGTCCGGTAATGTGGTCTTAGTTCCATATAAAATCCTTTCTTTAATCGCACCACAAAGTAAGAGAATGAGTGTTACAATGTAGTGAACAAAGTGTTACTTATATGAAACATTTTCCGGGAGGAGGCTTTATCTGTGCTTCATATTGCCGTATTCGTGGGTCCGCTCTTTGTATACTGAAAAATTATCAGTATATTTGCACCAGTATAGAATCTATATTTTTACAGAATACATAATATGCAGGAAAAAATTATTATTCTCGACTTCGGTTCACAGACCACGCAGCTGATTGGTCGCCGTGTACGTGAATTGAATATGTATTGCGAGATTGTACCCTACAACAAGTTTCCACACAATGATCCTTCTGTGATTGGTGTCATCCTATCGGGAAGTCCTTTCTCAGTGTATGACGAGAAGGCTTTCAAGGTAGACTTGACTGATATCCGGGGTAAATATCCGATTTTAGGTATCTGTTATGGTGCCCAGTTCATGTCGTATATCAATGGAGGTAAGGTAGAACCGGCAAATACACGTGAGTATGGCCGTGCGCATCTGACCAAATTTGATCATCAGAATCCTCTCTTGAAGGGTGTGCGTGAAAACTCTCAGGTATGGATGAGTCACGGTGATACCATTACTGCGATTCCGGAAAACTTCGAGATCATCGCTTCTACCGACAAGGTAAGTATTGCGGCTTATCAGGCAAAGAATGAAAAGCTGTGGGGTGTGCAGTTCCATCCGGAAGTGTTCCACAGTGAAGACGGAGCCTTGCTGCTGAAAAACTTCGTAGTGGATATCTGTGGCGGAAAGCAGGACTGGAGTGCCGACAGTTTTATCGAATCAACGGTTGCCGAACTGAAAGCACAGCTGGGCAATGACAAGGTGGTACTCGGATTGAGCGGTGGTGTAGACTCATCGGTTGCGGCTGTACTGCTGAACAAGGCTATCGGCAAGAATCTGACTTGTATCTTCGTAGATCATGGTATGCTGCGTAAGAATGAGTTCAAGAACGTGCTGCATGACTATGAATGCCTGGGCCTGAACGTAATCGGCGTGGATGCCAGTGAAAAGTTCTTCAAGGAACTGGAAGGCGTTACAGAACCGGAACGCAAGCGTAAGATTATCGGTAAGGGCTTCATCGATGTATTTGATGCAGAAGCTCACAAGATACAGGATGTGAAATGGCTGGCTCAGGGAACAATCTATCCTGACTGCATCGAATCACTTTCTATCACAGGTACGGTAATCAAGAGTCACCACAATGTGGGTGGTTTGCCGGAAAAGATGAACCTGAAACTGTGCGAACCTTTGCGTCTCCTTTTCAAGGATGAAGTCCGTAACGTAGGACGTGCGCTGGGTATGCCGGAACATCTGATTACCCGTCATCCGTTCCCGGGTCCGGGCTTGGCTGTTCGTATTTTGGGTGATATCACACGTGAAAAGGTACGTATCCTTCAGGATGCCGACGATATCTTCATCCAGGGTCTGCGCGACTGGGGATTGTATGATCAGGTATGGCAGGCAGGTGTGATTCTGCTGCCGGTACAGAGCGTAGGTGTAATGGGTGACGAACGTACTTATGAACGTGCAGTTGCACTGCGTGCCGTAACAAGTACCGATGCGATGACTGCCGACTGGGCTCACTTGCCTTATGACTTTATGGCGAAGGTTTCCAACGACATCATCAACAAGGTGAAGGGGGTTAACCGAGTATGCTATGACATCTCTTCAAAACCACCTGCCACAATCGAGTGGGAATAAAGAATTCCTTGTTTAAGTATATTTTAGGAGAGGCTGTGTCTGTGGACATGGCCTCTTTTTTTGTCTCTGCAGGAAAAAAGATGTGAATGAATAGCCGGAGTCGGGATATGGTAATCCCCGCTGCAAAGAGTATTGACTCTGTCTCCGGATGATGTGCCGTTTCCGATACCCAGTTCAGGGAGTGACGGCAGGAGAGGGTTGCAGCGGGGATACTTTTTCCGGGAAAGGCATTCTGAACTGTCTTTCCAATCGGAATTCTATCTTTTAATCAATAAATCTTTTGGTCAGGTTGCCAAACTCATCAATGCGGCGGTCGCGCAGGAAGGGCCACCATCTGCGGACGTTCTCGCTGCGGTTCATATCGATTTCCACTACCAGATTTTCTTCTTTCATGTTGCTGGCCTGTGCGATGATTTCTCCTTGCGGTCCTGCTACAAAACTGTTGCCCCAGAACTGGATACCGTTTGTCTGTCTGGACGGATCGGGCTCGTGACCTACACGGTTTACGGCAATGACAGGCAATCCGTTGGCAACGGCATGTCCGCGCTGTACAGTCACCCACGCTCTAAGCTGGCGCATTTTCTCATCCTGTGTATCCGTACTTTCCCATCCGATGGCAGTAGGGTAGATAAGGAGTTCTGCCCCCTTGAGCGCCATCAGTCGCGCTCCTTCCGGATACCACTGGTCCCAGCATACCTGCACTCCCAGCTTACCGATTGAAGTCTGGATAGGTTCGAATCCGAGGTCTCCCGGTGTGAAATAGAACTTCTCATAATAAGCCGGATCATCCGGAATATGCATCTTACGGTATTTGCCGGCGATGCTTCCGTCGCTGTCAAATACTACAGCCGTGTTATGATACAATCCGGGAGCACGCCGTTCGAACAGAGAAGTCACCAGTACGATGTGGTAAGCCGCAGCGATTTCACTGAAGAAACCGGTTGACGGGCCCGGAATCGGTTCGGCCAGATCAAACAGCGATGTATCCTCTGTCTGGCAGAAATAAGGCGTATTATGCAATTCCTGTAACACCACCAGATTGGCTCCGGCCTGTACGACTGAAGCAATGTTGCGGTGAATTTTCTCCAGGTTAAGTTTCAGGTCGTTTGTACATGATTGCTGTACAATACCTACACGGATAACTCTTTTCATATTCGTTTTGTTTATATGGTTTTTTATTTCTTTGCGGTTCGGGGATACTGCATGGTGACACAGTGCAATGAGCCATGCTGTTTGATCAATGCCCTGCAGTCGACACCTACGATTTCTTTTCCCGGGAATGCCTCCTGCAGTACACACGCTGCCTTGCGGTCATTCTCCGGCTGGTCATACGTCGGATATAATACGGCATCGTTCATGATGAGGAAGTTGGCATAAGTGGCGGGAAGTCTTTCTCCATCCTCATCAAAGATGGCTTCCGGCATGGGAAGTCCCAGCAAGCGGAAAGGTTCGTTGTCCAGGGTGCGGAACTCCTTGAGCTGCTCTTCCATCTTTTTCAGTTCCATATAGTGTTCATCCTCCGTATCCGTACATTGTACGTAACAGATGGTATGGTCGGGACACAAACGTGCCAGCGTATCGATATGACTGTCCGTATCATCGCCGGCCAGGTATCCATGATCCAGCCACAAGACCTGCTTCAGATTAAAGCTCTTTTTCAGGTAATCTTCTATCTCCTGCTTGTCGAGGGTATCGTTGCGGTTGGGAGCGAGCAGACACAGTGACGTAGTCAGCAGCGTACCTTCACCGTCGCTTTCTATCGAACCACCTTCCAGTACAAAGTTTCTGCAATTCTGATAAGTACCGTTGAGCAGTGAACCCTTTACCAACTGTGAGTTGATCAGGTTGTCCTTGCATGCGGCAAACTTCATACCCCATCCGTTGAAGCAGAAATCCACGAGTCTGACCTCCTCCTGTTCGTTGAGCAATGAAATGAAACCATGGTCCCGGGCCCAGGTGTCATTGGTCGGACATTCCACATAGAACACATTCTCCTTGAACTCAAAGTTTTCCAGTGCCTTCGGAAACTCCGGAGCCACCAGCAACAGCGGCTGTCTGGAAGCTATTTCCCGTGCCAGATTCAGAAAACACTCTTCCACCTCATCAAGCATATAGCTCCAGTCCGTACCCTGATGCGGCCATGTCAGTTGTATAAAACTCTGCGGATGCCATTCGGCAGGTAAAAAATAGTTTTTGCTATCCATTTTTATTTATATAGAAAATTGATATGATTAATTGAATACTGTCTGTTTATACTTATTCCTTTTCTCCCTCTTCATTGAGGATGGCTTCTCCAGCAGGCAATGCACTTTTCTCCTCCTTGCTGCTTCTTTTCCGGTTCCTTCGGTTCTTCAGCATCAGCCAGTCGATCAGTTCCCGCCAGTTGGTAAAATCCTTCTTGTAAATCAGACCGATGCCCTGCGTGGTCAAGGTCGACTTGGTGAAATACCTGTCGTTGGTCTGGTTATACCCCCTCAGCCGGAACTCGCCGTTCTTGGTCAGCAGCCAAATCGCCTCGAAGTCTCCGATGAAGTTCGTGTTTCTCATCGGATTATCCCGGTAGCCGAAATTACCGTTGATGATCAGCCGGTTGTTCAGCAACCTTCCCGACAGGATAGCTTCTGCTTCCACGTCCGTCCATCCCTTGTCTCCCGTACTGAGGTTCGTACCGAAGTTCCAGTTCTGGCTGTCGATTACCTGCGAGAGAATGTTGTTCAACTGTCCCGACAGGGTACTGAACGCCAGTGAACTGGTAGCATCCGACTGGTTGGCGTTATTGGCATAATCGTACGTATAGAACTTTCCGATACCCAGCAGGTAGATAATCTGCGTATTCATCTGTTCCTCCGTATTCGTCAGACTCTTGACCAGTTCCCTGTCTTCGTCGCTTACCGTCGGCAGCTCCAGGTCGAAACTCAGTGCCGGTGCCGTCAGATTTCCCTTCAGGTTCAGCAAGCAGTTGACCTTCACATTGCTCTTGTTGGATGCAGCATCCGGTATCAGGTCGTTCAGCGAAGCCGAGTTCACCGTATACACCGCCTGCACATTCAGGTTCGCCTTTTTCGGGTCCCCATTGAAAGAAACACTACCTCCCGGTTGCAAGGTGAAATCCTTACGGATCACATTCTGCATACTCATCTTGTAGATACCCTCTTCAATGTTATAATTACCGAAAATCTGGAAATCTCCCTTATTATAGAAATTGATTCTCAGGTTTCCACTTCCTTTTGCCGATATATTGTCGCCAGCTGCCGGGTCCATGACAATCCTCATGGTCGCCGTAGGCGTCGCATCAATCTGCAGGTTGATATGGATATCCGTTTCCGGCCCCTCATCCTCTTCTTCCGTCTCAAAGCGGTTCATATAATGATACACCTCCGTATCCACCTCTTCCTGCTTCCTTCTAGGCGTTTTATCGACGAAAGTAATAAACTGGTTGCTGGTCGCTTCCGCCGCCGTCGAAGTCACATAAGTAAATGTCGTTTGCGGATCGGTTCTCATGGTTCCGTCCACGTTCAACGCATTGTTGCCTCCATTCAGATGCACCTGTCCGGTCGTATAGATTTTTCCGTAAAAAGGAAACTCCGGCGTCTCCTTTTCCGTATGATATACCAGCATATTGTTCGTCTGGAAACGGAAGTTATAACTCAGATTCTTTAATTTCGTATGATTCAAGTTGCCGTTACACCATCCGCTGTGTCCCTCATTGTCGGACATGCGGACCGAACGAAAGGCAAAGTGCCCCGGCTCAATCAATACCGAGTCGGTCTGCGCATGAAAATACGTATTCAGGATACTTACCTTTATACTTGCCTCCGCCTTTGCCTTTCCCTCCAGGTCGAGGGCTGCAAAAGGACCGAACAGCCGGACATTACCGAAAGCCCTGCCTTGAATATCCCCGAAGATATTATCGACAAAACGCTTCAGAAAAGCCAGGTTCGTGCCACCAGCCTGAATATTCAGGTCCAGCCCCTTCATCTTCGGAGAAATATATCCGTTCACCCTGGTGAAATAATTCTCATTCTCATGAATGTCGGCATCCAGCCGGATACCTCCCAGTTTATTATCCCATTTTCCGATGATATCCGCCTTTCCCAGCAAGGCACCGTTCAACTTGAAATTCTCGACATCCAGTTCTGCCAGCAGTTCCGGATCCTCCATTACATGCTTCAAGACCGCCTTTCCGCTGGCCATTCCTTCAAAATCCACCGCATGGAACTGAATCAGGTCCATTACATACTGCAGGTTGATATTGCTCAGATCCACCAGGCACGAATCCTCCTTCTCCTTGCCGATCACACCGTTCGCCTTTACGTACTGGTCTTCGTGCTCGAACAGGAAATTACGTATTCTTATCCCGTGCGGACGCGTCTCAATCCGGGCCGGATGTACCCTCCAGGGCACGTCATTCAGGATGACTTCCCCCGGATGAATAATGATATCCGCAGCCAGTTTTCCCTTTTTCTCCGTCGACTTGAAGATGGTCGTCGTCTGCACTTTTCCGCTGAACGTCGCATCCGTATTATTGCCCCAGTTTACGGTAGAGTGCAGGGTATCTCCCTTTACATACGCCTGTGCCGCCAGGTTCAGCATAGCCCCCTTCTTCAGCCGCTTGTTGATTCTCACCTGCGTCTTCAGTGCCTTCTCATCCGTATTGTCACAAAGCAATACACCCGATTCAAAATAATCCCCACCATACACAAACTCCGGCAGATACGCCCTGAGCTGTATCTTGTTCTCCATGTCATTGACAGAACCCGTCACACTGGCAGGCATGTTCAGCGACAGGGGAATACCTAAAATACCCTCGTACAGCCGGCTCTGTTCCACCTTCAGTTCGAATTCGAAATTATTCTTCGTCTCCGGCAGCTTCCGTCCCTTGTCCACCAGTGACGGAACATATTTCTGTGCCACCTTCAGCATGCTTGTCGGCACCGTCCGGTAAGAATAGTTACCCGTAATCTGTCCGTTGATAAACGGAGAGCGGATGCGAATCTGCTTCTGCTGCTGGTCGGCCGACAAGTTTTCCGCCACAATGTCGAAATGGTCCATCGAAAAATTCTCCTCTGCCACCGACGAGAGAACCAACAGGTTCCTGATACCGATTTTCCCCTGGATGTCATCAATCGAATGACCGTGGAAATTAGCCGCCACATCCACCGAGAAGTCAGCATCCTGAAACCTCGATGACAACCCCAGCGCATGCGGCCGCAGATGCCTGATGCTGGCTGTCAGATTATATTCTGGGACCTCTTGACGAGTCGCAAAACTTCCGTTGATATTTATGTTTCCGTTCGGGTCATCCAGCGCAATCTGTCCGTTGAATCCTCCCGGCTGATAATGTCCGTTCAGTGTGATATTCTTGTATTCGTACTGCTTGTATGTCAGCGAATAAATCGTTCCTTTTACGTACGACATCGTTTGCGCGCCACTGTATCTGAATCCCTGCAGCTCGATGTCAAATGCCGTCTTTCCCCAGGTCTGCTCCTGTCCCAGCAGGACACCCATGTCCAGTTCTCCGCTGCTGACCTTACCCGAATACGAGCGATGCTTCAGGAGAGTGTCGGCATGCATGGTGATGTTCGCATTCACCGTTCCCGCCGCCGTAGTCAGCGTGCCCTGCGTATTCAGCCGGCTCAATTCTCCCGACAGGCTGCCCTTGAAAAACACATTGCCCAGCCGTTCCAGGATACCCGGCATCTCCTCTTTTCCCGTCAGGTTATGCATCAGCCAGGCATTTCCCTGCTGAGTAGCCTTCAGCTGCAGGATATCTCCCTGCAGCACCGCATTCTCCTTTTGGTTCCATTGTGCTGCCGATCCCCGGGCCTCCACCACAATCGACTGCTCCTCGTTGCTTACATGCAGTCGGCTGCATTCCACGAAATCTCCTTTACCTCTCAACTCGACCTTCAGGTTGATGGCCTCCCGGAAATTCTCCAGTGCAGGAACAAAAGCCTTCAAGTCACGCGGCACAATGTGCGCATGCAGTCGGGTCATGTACTCCACCTTCGGCTGCAGGGCAATCAGGTTCGGAAACTGATCGTACCGTGCCGACAGCGTATCAATCACCAGTGTCGTCTCCGGCAGTCCCAGTTCCACCTGGTTTGCATGAAACGCCTTCCGGTTTCCGGTCACCTTCATCGCCAGTCGCTTCACCTTGAATCCGCTCTGTTCTCCGAAACTCATACGCTTCACCTGCACATTCAGCGAGTCATTCGTCAGCGCCTTCAGCGACAAGGTAGCCGAAAGCCCCTGAATACCGATATGGTTCGCATTGAATTTCTGCGGAGTCTCCGGTTCCGACCACACGTCATAATTAATCTCCCCCCGTCGTATCAGTACCGAGTTGATACGCAGGTCCAGCGGCACCTTCGAAGTCTTTTCCTTCTTAGGAGCGAAGGCATCCAGAATAAACTGGAAGTTTGTCTGCTCCTGCAGCGAGTTCCGTGCCAGCCGTGCATTCAGTCCGAACAACTGCACGCTGTGAATCCGGATCCTGCCATGCAGCAGTTCCGGAATGTCAAATTTCGCCGACAGACGGGAAATCTTCAGCAAGTCCTTTCCCTTCTGGTCATTGACATGCACATTCTGTATGATAATCCGGTTCAGCAGTCCCAGATCAATGTTTCCCACACTCACCTCCGTGTGTATGAGTTCTCCCAGCTCCCGTGATACAATCACCGACAACTGCCTCTGAACATACGGTAAATTCAGAAAAGCGATGATGCCGAAGTAGCACACCAGCAGGGTGATGATAAGGGTCCGTACGATATGTTTGATAGGAGTACTTTTGCTCATTGCTGTAGTCATGTCGAAAAATTAATCAAAAATACGAATATTGCATGAGTTGACCTTGCATTGTCGTATTTATTTTATGATTTTTAAAATGTAGAAACTCCGGTTTTCTGCTCCGGATTTACCTTTATAATGTGATATGTCGTGGCTATAAACGAAGAAAAGAGGCTGTCGGGGAATGTACGGCCTCTTTTCCTGGACAAACGCTTTTGTCAATAAGCAGCTATTTTCACAAACAACCACTTTCAAATTATAAATCTATTACTATGAAAAACATAATTATAACGCTCGGTAATCCATTTTTGTTCTTGAAAACAGCAAATAAATTCCCGTTTTAACATTAATTTGCTCTTTTGCAGAGCGATTTAAAGTCGCAATATTGACATTTTTCTTCTATATCTGTCTGATTAAAAGCGACTTCCGGATTGAAGATCTCTTTCAGCAATAAATTCAACCGTTCCCGGAAACTTTCTTCATATTCTGCAAAATCGCTGACCTCCACCTTCTCCTTCCGGGGCTCTTTCATGCAGATGATAGCCGAATAATCTTCCGAAGCCGCCCGGTGAATATACAGCAGGGCAGGTGCCACCTTCCGGCCGTCTCCCTGTTCCCTCAGTTTCCGGCAGACGATGGACGCATACAGAAATGTCTGGAACACGTGACTCGGCCGTTTCTTGTCGGGCTCGAACAGCACCTCTACACTTGCCGGCGTACTTGCGTCACCTCCCGTCTTGTAGTCCACGATGCGGATCACATCTCCCTTACAGTCCAGCCGGTCGATGATACCTCCGATGCGCGACTTCAGCACCCCTTTCGGTGTTTCTATCTCGACATCTTCCGATACCCATTTCTCCGAACCCAGAAACGCAAAAGGTGCATACTTCAGGTCGTACGCCAGCAACTGCTTCGCATATTTCAGAATCACCGCCGAATTAATCAGCTGGATACCGTTGTACTCCGGCTTTTCCTGGAGCGAGACATTGAAGAACAGTTCCTTGAAACCGTTGTCCACATAATTCTGCAACTTCACCTCATCCTTCAGGAGCGCCTCGATATCCGTATGAGTCACCGTCTTGTTCCGCTCCGTCAGTTCCTTGTAGATATGTTCGGCCGTATAATGGAAAATACTTCCGAACTTCGCCGAGTCGATGTCCGCGCTCACCTCATCCGGGGCCGTCAGCTGGGCCACATACTGATAATAGAACTTCAGCGGACAGTCCAGGTAGCAGTTCAGTGCCGACGGCGACAGCAGCGCCTTCTTGTTGGCCCGGATGTCGAAGATATCCTGCATCCGCTTCATGATTTCCGGATTCTTCTCAATCGAAATCGTCTCCGCATTCTGGGGCGACTGTGCCGTTTCCAGTACCTGTCGTTTCACCGGATGTCCCCATTCAATCAGGAACTGCAGCATGAACCGCGACAACTCTCCCCGGTTGATACCGTCGGTGGCCGTGTTATACACCAGCGTCACCTTTTCCGCCCGCTGCAGCAGCCGGTAGAAATAATACGCATACACCGCAATCTTATGGTCAATCGTCGTCATGCCGAACGCCTTTCTCAGGTGGTAGGGGACAAACGAAGCATCTCCTCCCGCCTTAGGCAACTGCCCCTCGTTGACCGACAGCAGAATCAGGTTCCGGAAATCCAGGTTACGCGTTTCCAGAACCCCCATCACCTGCATGCCGATGGCCGGTTCCCCATGGAAAGGAATGCTGGCACTGCTCATCACCCTAGTCAGCAGTCGCTTGAACATGTCGGTCTGCAACTGCAGGTCCCCGCTTTCGGTCAGCGTATGGAAGCGGTTGACCAGCGTATACGTATTAAACAGCGCCTCCCTGTACAACTGGTCGAAGGCCCGGTTTTGTGCCGCTGCCCGCTGCTGGTAAAACTCCGCCACCCGCTTCATGCTCTCGCAAAGCATCTCACACAACTTCAGGTTGCCCACGCACGGCGTGAAAATCAGCTCCAGCACCTCATCCTTCGTCAGTTCCGACGGGAGAGGGTAGAAGCGGTTGTCCTTCACCAGCCGTTCCTTCAATTCCTCCGCATGTTCCGACAGTTCCCGCGTATACGGATGCTTCAGCACACTCATCACCTCATCGAAGCGGAACCTTCCGCTTTGGGCATTATATCCCGCCGTATGCAGTTCCAGCAGTGCATTCACAAAACTGTAGGCCGGCGTCTGTGTCAGCGGAAATCCCATCGTAATGTTGATGTGGCGGATGTTCTCCGGCAGCGAATGCAGCACCGGCTGCAGCAGGCCCTCGTTACAGAGCACCACCGCCGTTTCCTTTTCCTCCTCTGTCAGGTTCTCCCTGATCCATTGCGGCAGAAAACGCGCCTGTCCGTTCTCCGTCGGCGATTCGACGAAGGTAACCTCCTTCGGCTTGCCCAACTGGTCAAACCACCGCTCCGGCAGTTCCGAAGGAAAATCCTTCAGGTTTCTCCGGATAAACTCACCCGCCTCGTGCGGATGGTCGCGCTTCATATAGAACACATCGTAGTCCCAGTAAAACCAGGCCTTTCCCGCATCCCTCAGTTTGCTGAACAGCGTATGCTCCACCTTGTTCAGCACGTTGAATCCCACAAACACATACTTCTCATAAGGCAGTTCGTCCACCTGCATCCGTTCGGTCACCTCCCGGTAGAGCATACCCTCGTACGCGATTCCCTGCTCACTCAGCACCCGCCGGTACTCCTTGTAAATATCCCCCAGCACATCCCAGAGCGCGATGAACCTCCTCTTCAGTTCCGTCACCTGGTCCATGGAGAAATTGCGGAAGAACTGTCCCAGCGCCTCCTTCTGTCCCTCTTCCAGAAACTCATAGTGGTCCATCATCTCGTTCAGGTCCTTCAGGTTGCCGAACAGCGCATCCGTATCCACCATGTTCTTGTCGGCATCATCGAAGTCCGCTATCAGCATTTCCCCCCAGAAATAAAACTCATCCAGTGTCTCCTTGCTTCCGGTCGCCTCCACAAACACCTTGTACAGGTCGCACACCAGTTTCACCGGATCTCCCGTCTCCCACTGCGAGAACTGCCTGAACAGCTCACTGATGCTCACATACGCCGGCGACCACAGCGGCCGCTGACTCTCCCTGGCCAGGTACTCGTTGAAGAACAGGCTGGCACGCTTGTTCGGAAAGACCACTGCCACCTTCGTAAAATCACCTCCCGTTTTTTGATATAAATCGTGTGCTACTAATTTCAGAAAAGTATCCATCATGCTTAATCCTCCTCGTTAAATTGAACCCTATACCTCATTTACCCGATTGCCTCCAGTTCGTTGGCAAAGACATACCAGAGATACCCCTTCACCTTTCCGTATCCCATTTCCGTGAGCAGATGCATGTACTCCTTCACCTGCTCCCGGTATTCCGCCTTCTTCCGTCCGAACTTAAAGTCGACAATCACCACCTCATCCTCACGCATCATCACCCGGTCGGGCCTTCTCGTCTGCAGCCCTCCCTGGTCGTCGGTATAGATGATTCCACATTCGTTATACAGTCTCCAGCTTCCGTCGTACCACTCCTGCACCTCCGGATGCTCCAGTGCCCTTTCCGCCAGCCGGATGATTTCCTTCTCCTGCTTTTCCGATTCGATGATACCCTCAAACCGCAGCCGTGCCACCGCCTTTTCCAGGTCGGCCGCCGTACGGATGGAAGCAAACACCTGATGCAGCAACTGTCCCTGCCGGATGTACCGTTCCCGGTTCTCCTCCTCTTCGTCGCCCCGGATAAAGTCCGCCGACCGGTTCGACTGCTTGAACTCGATATCCGTTTCCAGCGATTCGATGCACACCGGCACTCCCTCCGGAATTTCCGACAGCGGATTTCCCGTCACCTTTTTCCGGACTTCCTCCGACGGACAGAGACAGCCATATTCATAGACCACCGGTTCCGTATTCTCTTCCTTCTCTTTGTCCTTCGTCTTTCCTTTTCCTTTCGCATCCGCCGCCGGTTCAGTCAGGCCCGAACAGGTCATTCCCTCCAGTTCCATCGCCTCCATCGTATTTCCCAGCAACTCCGATACCGTACCCGTCTGTCCCTTCTTGCCCCAGACAATCAGGTTCTTGCAGGCACGCGTAAAGGCCACATACAGCAGGTTCATGTTATCCACCCACAGCTGCAGCCGCTCTTCCAGGTAACTCTTGCAATACACCGACTCCGCCATGGCCGTCGAGTAATTGATCGGTGCAATGCTCAGTTCATTGAAAGGCGGCTGGTCGTACTCCGGTCCCTGTCCCTCCAGCGCACACCATATCAGGTGGTTGTTTGTCTCATTCTCCATCTTCCAGTCGCAGAACGGAACCAGTACCGTATGATACTCCAGTCCCTTCGACTTATGAATGGACAGGATACGGATACCCTCAATTTCTCCCGACGGAATCGTCTTCTCATACAGCGTCTCGTCCCAGTAGGCGATGAAGGCCGTCAGTTCCGAAGAATGATTCTGCATGTACTCCGTCACCGCGTCATAGAACGCACACAGGTACGCATCCTGCTGTCCGATTTCCTTCAGGTCGAACAGCACGTATAGTTTCTCCAGCAACTCATACAGCGGCATCAGTCGCAGCTCCGCCAGTTGCAAGACAAAGCCCGCCGGCAGAAAATCCTCTATCCGGTTCAGCAGAATCGTATTCAGGTCGATGTCCTTGTGCAGCACCTCCTTCTGGAACGTCACCGCCAGTCGCGCCATGGCAATCCGGTTTTCCGGAGCCGTCAGGAACCGCAGTCCGTCCATCAGGATACACACCGCCAGCGACGCATCCAGGCGGAACGCCTCGTCCGACACAATCCGATACGGCGTATGCTCGTCGAAGTACGTTGCCACCGTCGGAATAATTTTGTTCTTTCTGACCAGGATGGCGATGTCCTGCGAGCGTACTCCCGCTTCCATCAGCCGGTCCACTTCCTCCGCCAGCGCCTCCAGCATCGCTTCCGAATACGCCTTCTCCTCACTGTCCGGCAGCAGGGTTACCTTCACATAACCCTTTTCCTCCTTCCGGGCCGGTTTCTGCCTTACGTCACTGTAAGCCTCCAGCAACTCCTCGCACGGCTTGCCCAGTTCGCTCTCCTGGCGGTCGCTCAGCAACTGGCAGGCAGTCGGGAAAAACGCATTGTTGAATCCGATGATGCGCTTCTCACTTCGCCAGTTCGTGTCCAGCGTACATTCCTTCACCCTCAGCACCGAGTCCTTTCCCAGTCCCGCCAGGATCTTCCAGTCCCCGTTCCGCCACCGGTAGATACTCTGTTTGATGTCTCCCACAATCAGGCTGCCTTCCTTCTGCGCCAGACTCTCTTCCAGCAGCAGGTGAAAGTTCTCCCACTGCATCCGCGACGTATCCTGGAACTCATCAATCATCACCGTATCAATCTGCGTACCGATTTTTTCGTACACGAACGAAGCATCTCCCCGGCTGATCAGCCCGTGCAGCAACGCATTCGTGTCCGACAGCAGAAAGCGGTTGTGCAACTGATTCTGCAGCCTCACCTCCGCATCCATGTGCGTCAGCAGCCGCAGGTTGTTCAGGTACTTCAGCGCCAGGTCGCACGAATTCAGGATCCAGTTGTTCTTCGGACGCATCTTCTCCGCCTCCTCCAGGATTCCCATCAGGTCACTGCTCACCACTGCCAGAATTTCCTGCCGTTTCGGAGACGACTTGGTCGTCCAGTTCTCCTCACTCTCCAGACACTTCTGCACCGTCGTGTTCGACACCTTGTTGAGCAATTCTCCCCGGGCAATCTTCCGGAAGTAACTGCCAATGCCCCGGCTGCCGTTTTTCAGGTCGTCGGGCGACAGTCCCTGCGTCTCCAGTACCCCCAGGAATTGTTCGCTGAATCCCTTCATCTGTTCCAGCACCATCTCTCTCAGTTCCTTCAGCTCCTTCCTGAACTGCGGGATAAACTTCGGGTCGTCCAGTTTCCTTCTCAGCTCCTCGCCCCGTTCCACATACTCCTCGTCGAAGATGTTCCGTCCGAAACTCTTGATGTCGTCCGATACATCCCAGCGCTTATCATCCGAAATCCGTTCTTCGATGTATTCCAGCAGCCAGTACAGCACCGGCGACTTCCGGTCCAGCTTTTCCAGCATCACGTCCACCGCATCCGACAACACCTCCGTATTGTTCAGCTCAATCGACAGGTTCGCCCCCAGTTCCAGTTCCCTGGCCAGGTTCCGCATCACCGACTGGAAGAACGAGTCAATCGTCTCAATCCGGAAACGGCTGTAGTCGTGCAGGATAAAAAACAACGCCTCCTGCGCCCCTTTCCGGATATCCTCCACCGTCTTTCCCGTCAGTCTTACCAACTCCTGCAGATACCCTTCCGAGCCCTTCAGGCCGCGTGCAATGCCCAGCAACTGCTCCAGGATACGTTCCTTCATCTCCGTCGTCGCCTTGTTCGTGAAAGTCACTGCCAGAATCCTCCGGTACGCCCGCGGATCCTCAATCAACTGCCGGATATACTGAATTGCCAAAGTAAAGGTCTTTCCCGACCCGGCCGAAGCCTTATATACTAAAAGTTGTGGCTGCTGTCCCATACTCTCTTATATTTATAAACTGTCCAAATCATTTCATGCTCCCCGGGAGGGAGCCTAGTCACAAAGTTATTCAAGCCCCTCCAATCTCCCAAATTCTGAAAACGCAAAATGCTTCCCGTCCGAAAAAAAACAAGCCTCCCTTCCTTCCCGCTATCTCCCGGGTGAAAGAAAAAATTACTATCTTTGTGCCCGCATTTTGCGGGTGGCATCCTACTGTCATCACATAAGCATCGAAGTAGATATGGAAACAAACGATCAGTACGAAGAACTTTGCCGTTCGGTAGCCGCTTTCCGGCAGACCCTCGAAGGACTCCAGGCCGACTACCGTAAAAGAAAAGGCGAACCCGAATATACCGTCATCTCCGAAGACGGCAAGACCCTTCCTTTCAGCACCCTGCTGGCCGGAGGAGAGGGAAGTGGAGCCAATTTCCTGCTCCGTCAGACATTCAATTACGCCAAGGAGCGCATCTGTACCAAGAAACAGGACGAACACATCGATTCCTTTCTGTTGTTCAACGACCTGCTTTCAGAGACCGCCATGGCCTTCAATCTCTTTTTCCCCCTCATGCTGATGCAGAACGAAGACCCCCGTTCGGTCACCCAGGTACTCTGCAATGCCCTGGGCAACTTCTCCATCAATGCCATTACCGAGATCGGCGTGGAATACGTGCCCGACCTCGCCGGGAAATACATCGGCGCCCATACCGCCCTGAATGCCTACATCCTGTGGACCGACCGCAGGGGAGGCAAGCGCATCACCGCCATCACCCTCAAGTACGCCGACCCTTTGAGTCTGGAGGAATCCGGCAATACCGAGATGCAGAAGAAACTCCTGGTGGGCAGCGACCTCTTCATCCCCGGCTTCGGACAGGCGGCAGGCGAGGGGAGTGTCCGCATTACCCGCCTCTACCGCAACTTCCTGCTGGCAGAGCGCTACCGCGAGGTCAACGGCCTGAGCGACTCCCGTACCGTCCTGCTGGCACCCCGTGCGCATCCCACTACCGCTGCCGAAATCGACTCCATACGTCCCTGGCTGAAAGACGAGATGCAGTACAAGCTCCGTGCCATCACCCTCGAAAACTTTGTGGAATCCCTGATACTCTATTCTCCCGATTTCTACAAAGACGCCTTCCAGCTCTTCAAGGAACGCTACCTGAACATTCCCGGTTAGCCGCCCGCCAACCCACATATATAAACACATAAAAAACGGTGCATTGCCTGTCCCCTTTCAGAGACAGACCATGCACCGTTACTATATAGTACCCCTCTATGGTCAGAACCGGTATTTCAGGCCCAGGTTACCTCCCAGCAACAGCGATACCTCGTTCGAAGTAAACACCCTCGCACTCGGAGTAATCCTTCCCTTATACATCCGCGCATACTCTTCCGCATAAATGCTCCACGAGTCCGAAACCTTGAACTCCTGCAGCAATCCCCCTTCCAGGGCCCCGTAATGCTTCTTCTCCAGGTCGTGATGCGTATACGCCACACCCACAAACGCATTCAGGTCGAAGATACGGTCCGGATTGTAATTCCCGATCATGTTCGTCACGTTCAACAGATAATCAGCCGATAACGTCAGCGGATAAGCCACCAGCTTCGGGTCCGCCCAGCGTCCTACCTCGATGCTCGCCCTTACCCCCGAGAATGCAGAATACTGTCTTCCGATTCCCAGCGAAGCCTGCTGACCAGCCCAGTTCCGCCACTTCTTCAGCGAGATACCCGACGTACGTACCGGGAAGTTGCTTCCCAGCGACGCATATACAAAGTTGTACGGTTCAAACAATCCCCGTTTCTCGTCAAAGCGCGCCTTTCTTCTGCGATACTGCACACCGAACACCGCACTCAGGTTGTGCATCCGTCGGTCATACACCTCACCGTTCTCATACGGCTGCGTATAATTGCTGAGGCTGTACCGTCCTTCTCCGAACACACCAATCTGTTCCGTCACGAAGTACACCAGCTGTACCGCTCCCGTCGGACCACTCGTCCAGCGGAACTTTTTCGCATACTGCGGACTCCGGTGCGCCACCGCTCCCAGCTCATATCCCGCAGCCAGATTCAGTTCCACCCTCGGATCCGTTACCGACGGTTTCAGCAGCGTATTCAGGTTCAGCAACGCTTCCACACGTCCGCCCGCATACAGCTCCTTACTCTTCAACCCTTCCGGATTGTCCGTAAAATGCAAGCCCCCGAAAGCCGTAGCCCGCACTCCCAGCGGCATGAACCACTTACCCAGCGAGAGCGAAGCCGTCGGTCCCAATGGCCGCACCTTGCCCAGCAGGTTTCTCACGTGACTTGAATAGTCACCCTGCAGTCCCATGGCCGCCTCCAGGAACAGGTTGTCTCCGGCATCCTCCGACTTGGCCTGCACCGGCAGTCCCGTAAAGCGGTAAGTCAGTCCGCCGGTAATCCCATACGCCAGGTCATATCGCTCGTTGCACTGCACCCCGTCAATCTTGTCCGTAAACAGATACAGCTTCGGTTCCACAAACCAGTCCCAATGACTTCCCAGGTGATACCGCAACTGCAAGCCCCCGTGCAGCGAAGCCGACACATTCTTCTCGCCGCCCGAGCGTTGTGAAGCATACGCTCCCACACCCACAACCGTCAGCAAGTTCACGTGCGCCCCTTTCCGGTAGCCGCCCAGGTAATCCGACAGATTAAACAAATGATCCACCTCCACGCCGGCCATCTTCAGCATATTGTTCTTTCCGCCCAGGAACGTCGCCCGGTACGCATTGAAAGGCGATACCTCCTTGCCGATGCTGAAGCCGCCCAGATACATCATATCCAGTCCGCCTCCCAGCTGCAGTCCGCCGACAGCCGCACTCACAAACACATTCTTTCCCGGATCCCCCGGACTGATTTCCCGTCCTTTCGGAATATATCTTTTCTGCAGCGTATAATCCAGCGCATTGAAAAACACCTTCGCCGAATCACCCTGTTCCGTCTTCACTTCCTGTGCCATACCTTTCACCGGAACCGCCACGCCACACACACAGGCACACAAGGCCGAAATAATATAATTCAATTTCATAACCATTCTTCTTTCAAAAAATTAAAACTCCGACATCTCCTGTGCCACCTTGATGATTTCCGCATTAAACTCACCGTCGTTCTGCGCCGTAGGAATCATACCCTTGTCCCTCTTGAAGCATTCCGACAGGAAAATGGTCGCATTCGTAAATCCCGAATCCCCCTGACGGGCCGCCAGTACCGCCTTGAAATACCAGGTCAGCGCCTCGTCCTGCGGCAGCGCCTCCACCAGTTTTCCGGCAGTCACGTCACCCTCACGCGTTTCCAGCGCCAGGTACATCACCACCGCATTTCTCGGCGACGAATTCTTGATGGTCTCAAACGTCTTTCTAGCCCGTTCCTGTTCTTCCGGCGTACTGCCTCCGTGGAAATAACCACCCATAGCCCAGGCATACGCCTTCAGCAGGTCGAACCGTTCCTCATCCGGCAAAATCTTCGCCATGATGCTCGCCTCTTCGAAGTCCCCCTTGCGGATAAGCATACACAACTGGTTGCTCACCACCTGCACCGGGTTGATAATCTCCGTACGCGTATTGTCCAGGTTCGAACGCTTGTAGTCTGTCAGATAAATCGTCTTGTCAATCAGCGGATCCAGAATCTCCGTATCAATCCGTCCCTGCTTCAGGTACATCACTGCCAGATTATTTCCAGCCAGTACCCAAGGCCGCTTTTCCTCCAGCGACTCCTCATATGCCTTCCGGTAAATACCCTCCAGCTCCTTCTCGTCCTTGATCAGCTTGAACAGTCTCCAGTACTCATACCTTGTATAGCTGCCTTTCAGTCCGTTCTTCCGGTACAGGTCCATAATCTCCTCGTCGTTCGGCTCCCGGTAAATCTCATACACACAGTTGTATTTTACCGTACGCAGTTCCTCCAGATATTGCGTCACCAGCGACTTGTAGAAACTCAGCTGTCTCAGGTGCGCTCCCTGCTCCTGAATTCCCTTATACCTTCCCGTCACCTTCTTCATCTCTTCCGCTTCGGCCAGCTTGCCGTCGCGTTCCATCAGCTTGATCACCTCTTCCCAGGGCGCCACATTCGCCTGCGGATTCCGGTACACCCGTTCCAGCGTATACGGAGGCAAGATGGAAGTAATCTCCCGTTCCACCCGTCTCATACGCCGTTCCGCCAGTGCCAGGTTCGAGTGATAGCTACCGTCCGGCGAAGCCGTACCCGTCACATGAAACTCCTTCACCACCGTACCCGGAGAGTCCGCAATTCCCTTCAGCTTGCTTCTCAGCATCTCAATGTTCTTCCGGTTCTCCTCCGTATCCGTCAGTTCGTCCGAGTTGATTACGAAATTCAGCGAAATCAAGTCCGAAGTGTTCCGCTTCTCAATCTGCGGTCTTTCCTTATAATTGTCCGGATCCATCTCCTCGAAAGCCAGGTCATATTCCAGGAACTTCATCGGGCGTTTCGCCTCACACGTACTTACCTGGAACGTATTCACCTCATTGCCCTGATAATCCTCTATGCTGATGCTCGCAAAACAACTGTAGTTATGTTCCGGGTCCGGAATCCGTACCGTGTCGCTCCACTCAATCCGCATCGGAGCGGCCGTCAGCCTTCTTTCCGAGATAAACCGTTTCAGCGGATCACGTTCCATGTCATAACCCATCTTCCGTTCCTGCGTCAGCGCATACTCCTTTCCGTCATACACCAGCGGTTTCGTAAAGGCAATCGTATCGTCCGTCTCACAGTCCATGACATACGGCTGGATGATCAGTCTCGAATAACTGTTACCCATGCGTGCCGGAATATCAAACGTATTGTACGGCATGAACAGGTTACCCATCAGTCTCGGCGCCTTCGGTTCCGGCTTCAGTTCCGTTCTCACGCCCACCACCAGCACCTCGTCCAGCCGCTCGCCGTCTTCGATGCCCACATCAATCTTCATCCGGTGATTCACCTTCTCCAGTACCGCCTCGTTCATTCCCGCCTTGAAAATCAGCGCTCCGTTATCCGGTACCAGAATCTCGTAATACCCGTTCTCATCCGTCTTCTTCACCGATTCCCTTTCGAGCATCAGCATTTTCTCCGGATCATTGCTGTCCAGCAACTTCTTGATATCCTTTGCTTCCGCTACCGTCTTGATGGCATATACCTCCACCGAGATATCCGAAAACGGCACCTTCTTGTGTCCGCTTGTGTTATACACCACGCCCGACACCTTTACCATCTTCTGAGCCTCTGCCGTCATACCGCCTCCGGCCATCACTACCACCAGCGCCACTCCTAATTTCAGCTTATCTATTTTCATAACGCTTCTCATTTAAAAATATACGAACATGAAATTCCCAGGCCCATCGGCATCACCTTTCTGCCCGTCACATTATACTCCTTCGGCATCTCAGTACCCTTGTCATACTTCGCCTCCCGGTACCACATCACCGACACTCCCGCACTCAGTTCCAGGTTAAACCGCTTTCCCAGAGGAAACGAATACCCGTATACGACTCCCGGTCCCGCTGCATCCCCATGATGCACCTTGTCCGAGAACACCGCATGATACCTCATGCCCTGCAGTCCCAGTGCCACGAAACTCCGTGCCATCGGCCGTCCGCTCAGCCAGTATCTCAGCTGCACGTCCGCCCCCTTGATGCTGCAGTCCAGCGGATTGCTGTTCAGTGAATACATACCACCAATGTTCATGCTCGTCCGTTCCGAGGTCACCAGTTCCAGCGACACGTTCGGTGTCAGATTCCCCCACATCAGCAGGTTCGTCTTTCCTGCCAGCAACTGAGCCTGCGCCGTTGCCGCCATGCCGACCGCTGCCAAGACCAGCGCCCCCCGTTTCAATCTATATCGATTCTTGAAAAAAGTCCACATAATAAATCAATGTTTAGGTTTAGTCTTGTTATATTTATCCTTGACCGATTTAAAGCGATACACCAGTCCGATTCTCAGTTCCGTAGGAACCGGGTAGGGGAGCCACTTCTGCCGGTGCTCCTCCGTCATCATCAGCTGGTCGTTCTCATACTTAAACCGGTTATATTTCAGGCACACGAATCCCAGGCTGGCTCCCAGATCCAGGTCCAGTCCCCCGCCATTCTTGCACCGGTACACAGGCACCTGCCATCCACCGGTCAATCCCGCGTGCCACATCTCTCCGGTCATACCCCGGTCCCACATCAGGTTGAACCGTGTATACCCGCCATACACACCGTAATAATACGTTCTCCAGAATTTGGGTGTTCTTTTCCTTCCCGGCCTTACCGTCATCGACGGTTTCACATACCGTTTCACTTCCGCCCGGTAATCGTTCACCTCCAGCTGTCTCCGCTGTGTCGGAACCTCATTGGCCAGTCCGTTCCAGGTAGCCTGAACGCCTACCACCCACTTGTTATACACCGAATTAGAGACATCCATTTCCAGACCGATGTTAGGCATCAGTCCCACCCAGTTCACCAGGTTGGTCTTAAATGCCAGCCGTTCCTTGAAATTGGAATACGTTGTCTCTTTGCCCGCAGTTGCGGATTGCGTTTGCTGTCCGTACATTTCCTGCCAGCCGCTGAAAGCCAGCAAGCAGACGAACACAGATAGTATTTTTTTCATTGATCTTCAAGTTTAAGCGATTTGGTACATCACTTATTTTCAATTAAATTTCAGTATTTCAGTTTTTGTGTGTCTTTTTAGCCGTGAATCCGGCTCCCTGTAACCTTCAGAAATAATAAATAAAACGTGTTTTTAATAAATTAGAAATAATAAGTAAAACCAGCAGTCAACGAAGCATCACCTTCACCTCTTCCCTGAGAAATACCGTTCAGCTTGTCTCCGACGATACTTCCCTTCACTTCCACATTCAGATCCAGTGATTCATGTACACGGAAGCGGTTCAGCAGTCCCAGCGTAAACGAAGGCACCGTCCGGTCCTTTTTCAAGGCCGAAGCCACTCCGATACCCACCAGCGGTATCGCACTGTATGTCCGTTCCTCGTCCACACCTTTCCACAGTGAAATCACATCCACCATTGCATCCACGTGTGCATGCAGGAAGTTCCATGATTCCTTTTTACCATTCTCATACGCCCCCGTCATGTGCACACCTTCCAGTTGCATCCTGACAGCCAGTGCCGGCGTAATCCACTTGCCCACATTCAGTTCACCCCCCGGCGACACCCTGTCACCGAAAAGCGCCTTCCTGTCGCTTTCTCCTACAAAAAAGTGCACTCCGGCCCCTGCGCCCACAAACCACTTCTCGTTTGCAGGCAGCACCTCCATCGGCTTCTGCGCCAATCCGGCAGCACTTGCTCCCGTCAGCATCGCCGTCAGGCAGGCACACTTCCATTTCGTCTTGATTCTCATTTTTGTTATTCTCTCGTTAATAAATAAAAAGTTTCTTATTCAAACGATACAACACTAAAACTCCTAAAATACCTAAAACTCCTGTGATATGCCCCGGCAAGACAGTTGCCGGAGCCCTTATGAAAAGCGATCAATTTCTCAGCTAAATCAATTGGTCTGATGATTGATGCAGATACCCAGTTTATACCATTCATACAACCGGTGAATACCCTCCTCAATCTCAATCCGGTGATGCCATCCCAGCTCATGCAGCTTGGTGACATCCGTCAGTTTCCGCAGCGTGCCGTCCGGTTTCGAGGCATCCCATCTCAGTTCTCCCTTGAAACCAATCTCGCGGATAATCATCTCCGCAGCCTGCCGTATGCTCACTTCCTTTCCCGTTCCCACATTGATGTGACAGTTCCGGATGTCCCTGTCACCTTCGCGGTACGTATCTTTGAAGTCCACATTCAGCAGCACATGCACACTCGCATCCGCCATTTCCTCGCTCCACAGAAACTCCCTCATCGGCGCTCCCGTGCCCCATAGCGTCACCGCCTCCGGCGTAATACCGAATTTGGCCAGTTTCTCCAGGATTACCTCTTCCGTGCAATCCCCGTTCACACCCTCCACCGGGCGCAGGTTAATGTCCTTTCTCACCGCCTGCCAGTCGCCCTCGTTCAGGCATTTCGCCAGATACACCTTCCGCATCATCGCCGGCAGCACGTGACTGTTCTCCAGGTGGAAATTATCATTCGGACCATACAGATTGGTCGGCATTACCGCAATGTAATTCGTACCATACTGCAGGTTAAAACTCTCACACATCTTCAGCCCCGCAATCTTTGCAATTGCATACGGCTCATTCGTATACTCCAGCGGAGACGTCAGCAGCACCTCTTCCTTCATCGGCTGCGGTGCCTCCTTCGGATAAATACACGTACTTCCCAGAAAGAGCAGCTTCTTCACCCCATGCCGGAAACTCTCACCAATCACATTCTGCTGAATCTGCAGGTTCTGGTAAATAAAATCCGCACGATACTTCAGGTTCGCCATGATGCCTCCCACGTGCGCAGCCGCCAGCACCACCGCTTCCGGCTGTTCCTTATCGAAGAACTCCCTTACCGCTACCGGGTCCAGCAAGTCCAGCTCCTTGTGCGAGCGTCCCACCAGATTCTCATACCCCCTTGCTTTCAGGTTGTTCCAGATGGCAGATCCCACCAGTCCGTGATGGCCTGCCACATATATCTTCGTCGATTTGTCCAGCATATCCATTATTTTACAATACCTTTTTCCAGATATTCGGCCAGGTTCGTGCGGATTTTCTCTCCCGCCTTTTCCACAGCCACCTTCGCCATGTCGTGGTTCACCATGATCTTCACCAGTTCCTCAAACGAAGTCTTCGACGGATTCCATTTCAGCTTCGCCTTCGCCTTGGTCGGGTCACCCCACAAGTTCACCACATCCGTAGGCCGGTAGAAGTCTTCCGACACCTCCACCAGCACCTTGCCGGTAGCCTTGTCGTAACCCTTCTCGTCGATGCCCTCTCCCTTGAATTCCAGTTCGATACCCGCATACTTGAATGCCAGGTAGCAGAACTCTCTCACCGAATGCTGTTCACCCGTAGCGATGACAAAATCCTCCGGCTGCTCGTTCTGCAGGATCAGCCACATACATTCCACGTAATCCTTGGCATATCCCCAGTCTCTCAGCGACGAGAGATTTCCCAGATACAGCTTCTCCTGCTTGCCCTGCGCGATACGTGCCGCAGCCAGCGTAATCTTACGTGTCACAAACGTTTCACCTCTGCGTTCCGACTCATGGTTGAACAGGATACCCGAGCAGCAGAACATGTTATACGCCTCCCGGTACTCCTTCACAATCCAGAAACCATACAGCTTGGCCACCGCATACGGACTGTACGGATGGAACGGCGTATTCTCATTCTGCGGCACCTCTTCCACCTTGCCGTACAGTTCCGATGTCGAAGCCTGATAAATACGGCAAGTCTTGGTCAGTCCGCACAGACGCACCGCTTCCAGTACCCTCAGTACCCCGGTCGCATCCACATTTGCCGTAAACTCCGGCGAGTCGAAACTAACCTGCACATGGCTCTGTGCAGCCAGATTATATATTTCCGTGGGTCTTACCTTGCTTACCACCTGCAGGATACTCATAGAGTCCGTCAGGTCGCCATAGTGCAAGTGAAAATTCGGACGTCCTTCCAGATGCGCAATCCGCTCACGGAAGTCCACTGATGAGCGTCGGATTACCCCATGCACATCATAACCCTTTTCCAGCAGCAGTTCCGCCAGAAAAGAACCATCCTGTCCGGTTACCCCGGTAATTAAAGCCACTTTTTCCATATTCTCGTTATTTCTCGTTTAAATCCATTATTCAGTTTCTACCGTATCGATCACCTCACACCACGTATAGCTCACCTTGAGCAACGCCGTACTGTTGGCCAGTTCCACTGCGATATAATGCTTTCCGCCATACCTCATGAACTTTCCTTCCAGTCCGAAGAGCGGTCCTTCCTTGATGACCCTTACCGGTACATATTTCTTGTTCTTCAGCACTTCCGGATCAATGAACCGGGTTCCGGTGATATCCGGATTCGTCGCATCCATGAAGTTCTTCATTTCCTTCTCGCCGATGACACAGAAATCCTTCCCGGTCCGCAGTTTCTTGAAAAAGAAAACCGGCACCGGCATCCTTCTCATCAGCTCTATACACCAGTCATAACAGTATTCCCGTCTGACAAACAGCAAATTATGTATGGCCGGTACCAGAATCCGCTCACATTCACCGTCAGCAGTTCCTTTCTCCCTCAGTTCATACTTCATCGGTATGAACACCTCCAGACCTTCCTCTTTCAGAAAATCCGCTATTTCCAATTCCTTGTGGTAAACAGTCCGTACAGGAATCCAGACCATTTTCCCTTCCTCTTTGTTACTATCCATACCCGACCCCCGTTAAAAAACAAGCGCCTCTTCCGGATCAGGAACCATACCTTCTCCGTAGAGGCGCTTTCATACTTCAAATCACTTATAAAAAACCTTGGCGAACTGATATTACTTCACCAATTTAACCACGGCCGCTCTACTCAACTTAGAGTCATTCTGGTACATAGTATCCACGCCTCCCTTATAATCAATGGTCAACTGGTTGCCGTCTACGCCGAATTTGTCTACCAGCGTATTGTATACCGCTTCCGCTCTAAGCTTGCTCAACTTGTTGTTGAATTCAGCACTTCCTGTCTGTTTGTCCGCGTAACCTGTAATCACGAACTTTTCGTTCGGATACTTCTTGATCAGGTTAGCCATCGCCTCCAAATTAACCGCTTCCTTCTTGCTCAAGTAAGCCTTGTTTATGTCAAAGAATGCAGTGTACTCCATTGCATCTTCCAGTCTGCCGCTCTTCACCGCAGCCTGCTGTGCTGCCTGCAGTTCGTTGTTTTTCTGCTGCAAGCTGTTGTTCAATGCATCCACCTTACGGTTCAATTGTTCATTTTCCTGGTTCATCTCCTGCAACTTTCTCTGCACTTCCTGCATTTCAGCTACCGAGATACCCGATCCCTTCTGCCAGCCTCTGTTCTTGAAACGGTAAGTTACACCTGCCATGATTGCAGCCGAACCCTCGATGTTCTTGGCAGCACGGATACCGTCTACCACATCATTGTTCAACATTGCCTTCAGTTCCAGGTTCACGTCCCAAGCCTCGCTCACACGGAAACGGTTCACCAGACCTACACCTACACCCAACTCATTATCGTCACTCTTCAAGTTTCTCAAGTAACCGATGCTTGCATACGGAATCGCGTTATACACACGGTCTTCACGATATCCGCAGAACATATTCGTCAGGTTCAGCATTACGTCTGCATGCAGATTCAGCATGCCCCATTTTGTCTGATACACTCCATTTTTCACCTGCTTGTATGCAAATCCTCCGTTCTCGTTAGAGAATCCTTTAGCCTGATAGCCGCCGAATCCCACTCTCAAACCGATTCCCGGAGTAAACCATTTACCTGCATTTATCTCAAATGCCGGAGTAATCAGTTTGCCTTTTGAATCCAGGCTTCTGTAATCACCCAGATACATCTGGCCTCCTACGTTGGCACCGATAAACCAGTTGTCTTTAAAACGGTTTGTCTGTACCGAATACTTTTCAACTTTTTCAGCTGCTGAAAAGTCCTGTTGTGCAAATGCTGCCAAACTGATAGCTACTGTACAAAATAAAGTGCAAAATCTTTTGGTCATAATTATATCTTGTTTTGTTTTTGGGTTAATACCTATTGTGTCAATTCATATTCTATGCACCAGAAACCGGCGCATAAAAATGATGATACGGCTGCAAACATACATGAAAATAATGAAACTTCAAAATTTTATGTGTAAATTCTTCCGATATGATAGGCAAGCAGGCATTTATATCGTGATTTTAACAAACATTTTGTAACTTCCTGTACCTTACCGCAAACCACAGAATTTCTACGAAACACACCAGCGGCACCACGAAAGCCACCGCCATCGAATAGCTGTCAGCAATCATTCCCATCAATATCGGAGCAATCGTACCCCCTACAATCGACATGATCAGGAACGACGAAGCCCGCTTCGTATCACTGCCCACCTTACGGATGGCCAGCGAGAAAATAGTCGGGAACATCACCGACTCACAGAAAAAGCAAAGCATGAAGCAATACCAGCCCACTTCTCCCGGCAGAAAGATGACTCCCAGCATGCTTGCCACCGCACCGACCGCACAGCCTGCCAGCACCTTCTCACTGCGCACGAAGCGCATCAGCCAGCTGCCACCCATGCGTCCTGCCATGAACAGACCCATACCTCCGAACGAAAGCCATACCGATGCCTCTCTGGCCGATATGCCCGCATGCTCCGTGGCATAATTGATGAAGAAACTGTTGATGCCCGTCTGTGCCGCCACGTACAGGAACAGCGAAAACAGTCCCGCCGTAAACGAAACCGTTTTCCAGAGCGACCTTTCCTTGCCGCCCGTCTCCGGAGCCTTGCTTTCCTCTTCCCGGTCCACCTCCGGCAGCTTCACCCTCGAGAAGCACAGGGCAATCAGCAACACCACCGATCCCAGCACCGCATACGGCGTAGTGACATCTCCACCTCCCGCAAACAGGAAAAATCCCCCTGCCAGCGGTCCGCAAATCCATCCCAGTCCATTGAATGCCTGTGCCAGGTTGATGCGCCTTTCGCTACCTTCCGGCTCACCCAGTACCGTTACATACGGGTTGGCTGCCGTTTCCAGACAGGTCAGTCCGCACCCGATGACAAACAGCGCCGTCAGGAAAAACTCAAACGACTGAATCCGTCCACCCGGAATAAAGAGCAGCGCCCCGATGCCATACAGCACCAGTCCCGTCAGTACCCCCGTCCGGTATCCATACCGCCGGATAATCTTCCCGGCCGGCAGTGCCATCACAAAATACCCTCCGTACACCACCGCCTGAATCAGTGCCGACCGTGTACGCGTAATCTCCAGCGTATCCTGAAAATGCTTGTTCAGCACATCCAGAATACTGTGTGCCACTCCCCACAAGAAGAAAAGCGACGTAATCAATATAAAGGGGACCAGGAAATTCCTTCCATCCCTGATCCTTACCAATCCGATTTTTTCCATTTCTAACTTCTGCTGACTTCCAGTCCTTTATTCGACAAATCCATTTCCACAAAGCGCGCCCGGTCATTCATCCGGTGCTCCGTCAGAATCCGGCGGATTCTCATTGCCGCCTCCGGATCCTTCGCCATCATGTACAGATAGCCACCTCCTCCGGCTCCCGGCAACTTATATCCCAGACACAAATCATCAATCCGTTCCGTCAATGCCTGCACCTCCGGCGGATTCGTTCCCGCATCCAGCCGCTGGTTCTGCTGCCAGGTCTTTCTTACCAGTCTTCCCGTAGCCTCAAAATCATTTCTCAGAATCGCGTCATACATATCCATGGCATGCCCCTTCATCTGCTCCAGCAAATGCAGGTGGCGGTTCGAGTTCAGGAACATTCCCTTCACGATTTCCCCCAGGATACCCTTCGCCGTCCGTGTAATGCCCGTATAATACAGCAGGTGACACTTCCGGTACTCATCACTCGTAAACAGGAAGTCCGGCAACCATCTCACCATCGGCTCCTGGTTCCATCCCGGCTGTGTCTGCAGCATCTTGATTCCGTGCAGCACCCCGCCGTACTGATCCTGCCAGCCCCCTCCGGTAGTAAGCAACTGTTCCAGCACCAGTGTCCGGCTGCCGATATCCTGCTTGTCCCAGTTCAGTCCGCAGAAGTCATTCACCGCACCCAGTACCGTAGCCGCCAGGATGGAACTCGTACCCAGTCCCGAACCCGCCGGAATGGCCGACAGCAACGTCACCTCGATGCCCGCACCGAACGCCTTCAGCTGTTCCTCCAGCGAGGCAAACCGCTCCGTAGAGAACTCCGGATGAAATCCCGCCAGCGTCAATGCCGCCTTCGGAATCGAGAACGGCGAACCGATTTTACAGAAATCCTGCAGTTCCTCATAGGTAGTCACCACCTCCATGGCACCCAGGTCGATGGAACGCAGTACAATGCGGAACTCCTTCGAAGGCTTTATATACACCTGCAGCGGCGGCTGACCGTTCAGTTCAATGGCCAGGTTCACCACATTACCACCCTCCATCAAACTGTAGGGTGGGGTATCCGTCCATCCTCCCGCCAGGTCAATCCGCACCGGGCTTCGTCCCCATACAATCTGATCCGCATATACCGACAGACGAGGCTGCTGACGATAATCCATCGTGCCCACCAGTCCTTTCCGCATCAGACCGAAGGCCCGTTCCTCCAGGCCCTTCGCTTCCGCACACCCTCTCAGGTCCATCACCTTCGAGCGGAACATCGCATCCCCGATGCGTTTCAACAGGGGAGTACCCTCCGGCAATTCCTCCGGCAGACCGATACCTTCCTTGACAAACTCCTGTGCCGCCTCCAGCAAATCCAGCTGATAGAACACACTTCTTTCCTGGTTCCGTGCCAGCAGCGACCAGTCCTCCTTGCGGAAAGCCTCCCGCTGAGCCTGCAGCCGTCTCAGATTTCCGAATGCCGAGATCTCATCTGCCGAAACCTTCTCCGCTTGCTGCCAGATCTCCTTGCCCTTCGCTTCACTTCCAGCATCCAGCATCCACCGCAATACCAGTCCCAGTTCCTCCACCGATTCAACTACCGGGAAGATTGCCGCACTCTGCAGATCCTCCTGTCCCCGGATTTCTTCCACCTTCAGTCCATGGCATTCCAGCCATTTTCCCACCGGCATACCCAGGTACATCGTATCCGCCTCCGTCAGTTTTCCCTTGAATTTATCATTGAACCCATACGGCCGGGCCACATAGCCCTTTTCGCCCATGGGCACCACATCCACACAAGCCCCTTCCGGCAAATCCATGCTCCAGTCATTCTGCGGCACACCCGTCACAATGTTCCGGCTATGCAGTTTCCATCCGCTTCCCAGATGACTGTTCTCTATCCAGATTTCCGCATTCTCAGCCGTCAGCGCCGCCTCCATCCGCGCATTCTGTACAAACACCGCCGGATGCGGCTTCACCTTATGATGCATGATGGCCCGCTGGTCGGTCACGCAGTTCTGCACCGCCAGAGTCGATGAAATCATTTCCCGGCTCGTTCCATAATGATGAAACTCCCCGCCCGGCAGCGGCAGAATCGCCACCTTCAGACGGTTCAGTTCCTCATCCACAATTCTCGGATGATTACCCAGTGCCAGTCCGAATTCCGAATACATATCATAGAACGATACATTACCTCCCTTGTCCGTCGAGTGTTTCACCATCAGCTCCACGGCACGGTCACTCAGCAGCCAGATACCGATATCCATCAGGAACAGATAGTCCTGCATCAGCTGCCCCATTTCCTCCACGCTCGGTTTCTGCAGCATGAAATCCAGTTCCTCCGGCCGCTTTCTCGATGACACAAACACCCCGTGGTTCTTGGCCAGTTCCGGATCTACCCACAGTCCGTAACACACCACATCCACATCCGGAATTTCCTGCAGCGGCTCCGTTGCCCGGATATACACATCCCCGCTGGCAATCAGCGTATGCAGCCCTTCCGGTGCCTTCTCCATGATATCCTCATACAGCGGCACCTGCAGCGACAGCAGGTTCTGTGTCAGCCTCTGTCCCCGTGCCCAGCGGAACACCGGAATCGGCGTCAGAATCTTTCCTGAAGGCGCATACCCCGGCAAGCGCCGGCTCTGTCCTCCCGCATGCAGCAGGATACGTTTCTCCTGCGCCAGCCATTCCGTCAGGCTCACGTTACCGGCCTCTTCTTTCCGGCACGCCTCCAGCAGCCATGCCGTACCTCCTCCCGAACCCAGTTTCCTTCCTACCGGGTCGGAGGTACAAAACCACTCTTTCTTATCCGTATGTGTAATATCGTGAAAACACCCCACCAGGTTCGGTGGCAGCGACAATAATTTCTTCATATCTGTTCTTTTCCGGTTTAAAGTTTAAAAATCCGCTCCATCAGCTTCCACTTCTCCTGTGAGGTAGCTCCCGGAGCCGCTTTCTGGAACTTCGCCATGTGAGCCTCCCATTCTGCCTGTCTCGGCAGAGTAGCCAGCCGGGCATAGTCGCGCTCCATATCGAATTCATCCGTCGTATCCATGATCATGAACAGCCGGTTGCCGTAGATATAAATCTGCATATCTACGATACCTACCTCACGGATACCCGCTTTCACTTCCTCCCATACGTGCGCATGCTCAGCCACATAAGCCTCAATCAGCTCCTTATCATCGTATAAATCCAATGTCTGACAATATCTTTTCATATCTCCATCTTATATAGTTGTTTCTGACCGACAAATGTAAGCAATTATTTTCTGAAACACTACTTAACCTCAAAAACATTCCAAATGTCCTGCTCAGTTGTTACAAATCAAAACTAAAATTCCCTACACGCCTTTTTCTCTTCCTAAATCATGTATACAAACCCGTGAAAACCCTTAACTTTATAAAACAGCTATGAACCGCACCCGCTGCTGTTCGCTTTTTCACTCATGCACAATAAAAGAACCAGATTTATAAAACTTACCGATTATGAAAAAAAACGCATTAATACGTTATGGTATCTTCTTCCTTTTCCTTTTGGGTTACTCGTCCCTCTTTGCTCAGAACTCCATAGACGAACTTTGGAAAAAGGCTGAAGCCGCTTTGGAAGCCAACGAGGAATATGCTGCTGTGGCCAACCTTGAAAAAATAGTCATGAGTACCGGCCTTTTCGATGAACCCGCCATACAAAGCCGCCTGGTGTTGGCCGAACTCAGTCTGATGGGAACCGACATGGAGAAAATATATGAAAGCTATGCCTACTTCAACTGCCTTCACCAGACCCAGGACCCTCATCATCGTTACGGAGACCTGACCCGGCAGCTGAAACACCGTTATGACAGCCTCCTGCAGGTTGATATGAGCCAGGGCATTACCCCCGGATTCTATTTCTCCGACAGTCACGATGACCGTCATGTCCCGACCATGCTGGCACGGATAGAGCGCACTTCCGACCGCTGGACCGTTTCTCTTTGCTATGGATGTGGCATTATAAACGATCCGGTCAACCGGAAGAAAGGAAATATCTTTTGTGCTGCCGACATCAATTATACCGAAGACAACCAACTGGTAGCTGTCTGGAACGGACACGTCAAGCAACGGCTGCCACAGACTGATCTGGCCCATTCGATGGCTGACCAGTCCAGAGAATTCAAAGCCTCCATGTATCAGGAAATGGCAGCAGGAAACTACAGTACCAGTGATGTCGTGACCGGTACCATCGCCACCGAATTTGTCGGCGCCCTTTTCAACGGTCTGGGTAGCGCCATGGCCAGGGGCAAGACCACCCAGTATTTCCATGAGATGACCTGGCATCGCAACAGTGACGGCTCCCTGGGGGTACTCTTCAATCGTGGAAAAGTGACAGGATACACCGGACAAGACATACGGGTACAGAATGATGAGGTCCGTTTCAACCTCTATAAACTCTATCCTCATCATCAAATTTTCTTTTTCGATTATGAAGACAACTCCCTGATTACCTGCAATGGCCGTATTATGCCCACCTGGTCAGACTATGATCGTTTCTTCCGCTTCTCACCGGTCTTTTTCAACCCCTCCGTACAGGAAAGCTTCGGCATTACCCAACCATCACGGATTGAAAAACTCCATAAGAGAAAAGACATCAACGGAATCATGTACAAAGTCTTTGAATATTATACCCTGTTTGCCGATATGCATACCGACACCATCGCCAAGTACATTCCTCCCTTTGCCGAACTGGAAAGTGTTTATGTGGACGAAGGAGAATCCACCAGAGGCCTCTGTCTCGGCAAAGTATACAAAAAAGACTTTGTCGATTTCTTTGCCATGCAGACCAGTCAGACCCTTCTCTTTACAGCCTTACCGCAAAATATGGACTATGGCACTTGCTACCAGTCGGTTTATTCCAATAACGGCATTCATTTTTTTGCAGAGATATGCAATGGCTCGCAGCAAGGTTACCTGCAAGTATTTCTGAATAACGGCAACCGCTACGTTGGGCAGGCCAATCAATTTAAAGCCAGCGGTGAAGGAACCCTGTATTATCATGACGGAAAAATCCTGAAAGGTAATTTTGATAATCAGGTCTGCCTGTCGGGCGTGCTGACCTTTGAATACAACGGCGTCCGGTATCAGGAAGAAGTACATGATTTCAACTGGGTAAACGGTGTAGACACCTGGATGAACGATTGGATCAATAAAACCCAAAAACAAACAGTCACTCACTCAAAAACAAAAGGAAAATGAATTTTCTTTATCGCCTTGCAATGTGTATCCTTTTCACCGGCTTTTCCCTGTGCCTTTTTCCTCAGACTACCGGAGAAATACAGCGCCTGGAAAGGGAAATATCCGAACTGCGCCAGCTTATCAGCCGTGAGAACGCCAATCTGCAGATGATGCGCAATAACTCCCGTAACGAAGGCGATATCGAACGGCTGGCCTATTATATCCAGACTCTGGAACACAGTCTGGTTATCAAGCAAAAAACCATTGAATATTTACGCCAGCAGGAAGCCGAGCGCCTGCGTCGTGAAGCCGAATTACAGCGTGCGCTCGAAGAAAAAGTCAGAGAAGCCCAGAAAAAGAAAAAACAGCAGGAACAGCAGCGCCTGGAACAGCAGAAAGCCAGAGAACAGGCGCAGCGGGAAGCCGAACAGCGTGCCCTTGCCGAAGAGCGTCGCCGCGAGCAGGCACGCCGTGCTGCAGAAGAAAGAGCCCGCTGGGAGGCCGAACAACGCGCTATCCGTGAAGCCCGCGGAGAAGCGGCATACCGCGACTATATGAATAAAAGTGCCGGAGCCAATATCCGGAACCATAACTACATCGATGCCCATGCCCAGGATCAGGAGCGTGTTACCCGTGATGTTACCTCCTACGTAGCCGGGCGCAGTGCCGGACTGACCCCTTTACAGGCACAGCCCTCCGGAAGTCCCTCTTCAGGCTCCCCCAAAAACCTGTCCGGACTGATGCAGAAACTCCGTACTTCCAATCCCGAAATAGTGGATGCATACATTACCCGCGACGTCCGTGATTTCCTGCTTACTTACTTGGATAATCTTTTTGACGGCAGTCTTGACAACTCCCTTTTCTGCAACTATATCACCGAAAAAATCTGCGACCGTTACCAGGTAAATAAACTCGCCTTTTTCAACGGGCAGTGCGATATGGATACCCGCCGGAAGATTGCCGATGAGATAAACCGGAGTACCGATAAGGCCAATGAACTTCTCCGCTCCACCTTTGACCAGTGGAACCGGCAGAAAAACGCCCCGAAGTGGCAGAAACTGGCAGAAACGCTGAATGACAATCAGTTGATTTCCACCCTCAATATCCTTTCTACCTCCAATGGAGGAGAACTTCCCACTCCGATGGCCTCAGATGCCGACTATTATTATTACCTGCTTCCCGTAAGCGGAGAACTTGCACGAATTTCACAGAAAGAGAAGGGGAGTATGGAGATTATCGATACCGATCTGCGCCATGTTTCCGGCAAAAGTTTCAAGGAATTCTTCCGCGGGCAGGCAGAACCGCTTACCGCCTACCGGGCCGCTTTCCAGCAGCATCCCCGTATCCGGAAATACGCCCTGAAAGAAGACGGCAGCGCCACAGAGAAACACATCTCATCTTCCGGAGAAGTACGCAAGTACAAGATAGAAAAGCCTGAAATAAAATTCTATCATCACGGCGGTGCCGTACTCCAGAACTCCTATAGTGAGAATACCCAATTCGATCATCAGTATACCACAGACCTGACGTTGAAACTCAGTGTCCTGAATGCCTCTCTTGAAACGAAATACGATCTGATGGAGAATGAAAGCGAATGGTCTTTATCCCTGAACTACGATGCCAGACTTTATTCCTCCCAAAATGGCAGTAAACTGACCGCTTCAGGGACGCTGAAAGCCCCGCTCGATAAGAGCAAAGCGAAGCTCAGTGCCAATCTTACTCCTCATGTTCAGGGCAGCGTCTCCGTATCCGCCGATGGGCAGCTTTCCGCATCCGGGAAGCTGAAGAATGGAGTATCCTCTGTGAAATTCTCCAGATCCGCTTTAGTTGAAGGAGACTCCACAAGCACCTCGTTTGGCCTGGAGGAAGGATCTTCCAGCATCCGTATGGGAAGTACCACCTGGAAAAATACTATAGATATCAAGCCCATTGACAAGGACTATAAATATTTCGGTATCTCATTAGGGGTTGCAAGCAGCCATCAGTATCAGGAACAAAGTCTGCAGAATGATGAAAACCGTTATGTCAATCAGTTGCCGGCTGACCTCGTTGCCCGACTTTATACCCATAAAATCAAGGAAATAGAGGACAGTAAAGCCGTTTTTTATGCCGATTACGAAGACGACACTTACGGAAACCCTGTCAAAAAACCGGTAAGTCCTTCAGAAATAAATAAAATGAAAGAAGACTTTGCCAGAATCATCAGAGACGGTGCGCACAACGAGGATTATGAATGTCCGCCCAGCGACTTCAACGGATTTGTATCCTGTTATGTGATGGAAGAGTAAGCCGCAAGTCCGCCGTATTACAACTGTTTCAGAATAGAATCTAAATTAAATCTTCCTTGCTCTTCATCACGGTTCACTTTTACATGAAATGTAGGGAGCTCATTAAAACAGAGATTCCCTTTAACCGGTAATTTGGGTAATTGGGAATATATTCTATTGATGGGAAAACTAACCGGTTCCTTCTTTGAGAATTGCAGACATTGCCTTTCAAATCTGGACAATGTTCCCACTTTTGTATTTTTCTTTTTCAGAATACGTGTTAGTCTTTCAGTCTCAATGGGATGTGATACAATGATACCACATTTTTTATATCGGTTATACTCTACTCCGTCCAGAATGGAAAGTAGAGACATCATACGAAAATAACCTGCAGACAATTGCTTTTCTGCTTTTGAAATATTTTCTTCCGAGTACTTCGATTTCAGTTCTACGAATATAATAAACCTCTCTTCTTTTCGTTCGATGACCAATACTCCATCGCAACTATGTTTTAGTTGAGGCATTCCTCTTTCTGTCTCATCATCATTTTTGTATAAAAAATCTGTTTTGTTGAATATGTCTTTATGAATATTCATGAGCTGGCCGTGATATTCAAATACGATTTCTTTTACAGACGCACCACCCTCATCCTCCTTGACAGAGAAAGTTCCTCCATTATATTTTAATAGAAACCATTGGGCATTGAACACCTTGGTCAGTTTGTCATACAAAATCATTTTCTATATCTTCTAAAAAATCACTCCATTCAATTTGTTCTTGTACAGCTTTTTCAAAAGTTGAGAAAGGGATTCCTTTTTCTGCATTCATCCTTTCTACCTTGACAGCATATCCGACATTATCGGTATGAAAATAATAAGCCTCTACCAGTGAGCCATCCAATGTCAGGTTATTGTCCCATCCGTTTTTTTTGCAAAAATCTTCGAAAGCCTCCGGATTATTCCGTTTCACTTTATCCAGTTTGATTAGCAGATTCAGTCTGGCCAGGAAATAGTCACTGTGCGTTGTGATTTGCATCAATGCTCCTTCGTTGATACAACTGGTCAATAAGTCTGCAATACTATATTGCATTTCCGGATGTGCATGTGCTTCCGGTTCTTCGATACACATGGAATCATTGCTTAGATTGTCTGTCTGCATCCAAAGGATTACCGGGCTTAATTCTCTGATGGATGAAGCGGCTGCACTCAAGGGTAATTCCGTCTGTTCGTTTATTTTAAGGGTAAGCCCCTCCTTCTTGTTGTTCACCTCTCCATTGATCATTTTCCTGATTTTTGCCGTTTTGGTATTTGTTGTCTGCCTGTTCGTCTTTTGGATGTCCTTCATTCTTCGGTTGTTAATCAGGTCAAAATCCTTCAGGAAGATATCATACATGCCTATTTTGCTTGATTGTGCCTGTGTAGAATAACTTTCATTCAGGAGCGAGGCTCGTCCCGGTGGCAGCAAATAAGCGTGGCTGATATCCCTGCCCAGCAGTTCATTGCATAAATATCTTGATGTTGAATCACAAATACCTTGTATTTTGTCTATTGATTGGAGAACATATATATAATGAGCTTCATTGTTTATGTTAACTGTTGTCAGTTCCAGACCTTTGGGCGCCTCTGTCACAAAATCGGGAATTCTCTCAGAATATTTAACGGTGAACTTGCTTTCCGTGTCCTCTTCCGGATAAAACTGAATGCGGCAAGGGATGCCTGGATAGTTCAGAAGATATACAAAGAACTTCTTGACATCTTCCTCCATCCACAATTTTAACTCGTCTATAGTGAAAGAAAAATTAAATTCTTTTTGTGCCTCCATATCTTCTGTTACTTTGGTCCGGATAAAGTCCTTTAATCTGTCCCCTGAAAATAAATTGAAAATATAGTAAGCCAGAAAGTTTGTATAACTTTTCCCTAAGTTAGAAGCACCTGTAAAAATCATGACAGGTGCCAATGTGATATCAGCGTTTTTGATCGGACCAAGTTCTTCGATATGTATTCTAAACTTCTTCATCGTCTGTTTTGGGTAATATCTATAGATATAGCAAAGATAAAATAAACAATCAGAAATACAAAGTAAACAAAAATATTTTGAATATTAAGGAATGTGTATTCTGAGGTATGATACGTCAAGGTTTTTAAGGTAATGATATAATATTTTATAGACGTGCAAATGAATTTCTTTTTTTTGTCAGAATAACCCCCAATTCACTTCATTTGGTATTCGATACCAGACATATAGTCCTTCCTGCATACAAGCCCCCTTTTTATTGTTCCTGATTATGCCTAACTTCACTTCTGATTCAAGGAATTTTACCATCACTGAATACTGATACAAATTAAATCTATTTATCTATGAGACACAAAACATTTATTAAATCCGGTTCATTTTTAAGACATCGTGTTTTCTTATACTCAGTCATCATCGGCACACTCCTTTTTTCAGGGTGTAAGGATGATACCGACACTGTTACCTCCGGCGGCGGTTCCCTTAGACTGACCGCATCCATCGAAGGACAGTCAATCTCACGGACAGCCCCACAAAGTTCAGGTATTACCAAATGGTCGGAAGACGACAAGATCGGTGTGTTCGGCACACAAACGGTCAACGCTCCGTTTACCTACACCTCCAGTGAAGACCAGGGAATCACCGCTGTCTTTTCGGGGAAGACAGACAAGCCCGAGGAAGAGGTAAAATGGGCCTATTACCCTTACGACAACCATGTCGTTACCGACGGCCGTTCACTTACGATTGACCTGCCCGATACCTATACTTACGACGGAAAACTGAATGTCCCCATGGTAGCGACAGGAGGAAGCCAGACACTGACCTTCAAGCACCTGTGCGGATTGCTTTGCATCACCACCAACCGCCTTCCGGAAGATGCCAGCCGGTTCACCATCACCTCTACCGGAGAAGCCTCGCCGTATCTTACCGGTATCGGAACCGTAGAGGATGTGACCTCCTCCAACCCCGCATTGACCATCAGCTCTACCGGCGGACGTACCATCACCTATCACTTAGGCAATCTGACTGCCGCCGCCACCGGATTCAAGACCATCTTCGTACCCATTCCCGCAGGAGATTATCCCCAGCTTGAAATCTCACTTTACGGAGAAGGGAAGACCGAACCCTATTTCACCCGCACCTTGTCGCAGCAAACCATCAGACGGGCCGAAATGCTGCAAGTTCCTATCCTGAACGGAGAGACAGGAGAGAGCTATGTGCTCAACAAAAACACGCAGATGATTACAGACGACCAGTTGAAGTACGTGTCTCCCTCTCCCGAAGACCCTACTACATTGATCTATTCAGCCGACCTGTCCAGCAACGTTCCTAAAGTCGGCAACGTACTGTGGGCACCCGTATCCGATACTTTCCCTTACGGCTTCCTGGGAAAAGTCTCCGAAGTATCCAAGTCAAAGGACGGTTCCGCGCAGGTGAGAACCGTAGCTGCCCCTCTGAGCGAAGCATTCGACGAACTCTACGTCGATGAAATCGTAGAGTTTATTCCACAAGAGGGCCAGCGAGGCCTTGTGTCACGTGGCTACGTAGAAGGTGATTTTTTGTCAGCAGTGGACATAGAATTATCTTTAGCCGAACACTATGATGTCGTAGGTAAATTGCAATTCACATCAAAGTTGAGAGCCAACATTGAATTAAGTAAAGAATCTGGTAAAGATTATGTGAGTCTGGTATCTGAAGAGCAATATGATATGGGAATACAGACAAAATTCTTCGCTCATTCAGAATCGGAGAAAGGAGGAACCCGTTCATTACTTCCGAAACCCATCAACGGAGTTCCTATGCCTTTGGCAGGCGGTCTGATTAACATCACACCTTCACTCAATTTATACTGGACATATGAACGTGAAGGTGATATAGCTTATCAAGCTTATTTTCATACCACCCAGCATAGTCTGGCTGGGGCTGAACTCAAAAACGGCCAATGGAAGACAAACAGACGTGATATCGGAAACAGCGGAGGTTCGCCGTGGGATTTGGAGGGAAGTATTGATTTCGACGGTAGAGTATTTGTTGGAGTAGGATTTGAAATTGCAGGCAAATTTTATGGCCGTGACGATGCCAAAATGTCATTGAAGGTTGAAGGTGGAGGTGAACTGTCCGGACAGTTGTCCATAGACCTTGAAGATTTGCAACAGGGACAGTTGAACGTCGAAGAAGCCAAGTTAAGTAGTGCAGTGCTTATAAGAGGAAAGATGGGGGTAGATGCCTCCGTGTTTGCTCCCGGACTTAAGATTGAAGCCACCATTGCAGAACTGCGACTGCGCATCGCCGATCTTTACGTGCTTCCATTGTTGGAAAAACTCAAATTAACAAGGGTTACAGACAGTCAGGGTACCAGCATTGAAGCCCAGACAAATACCACCCGGGAAACCCTCTCGAAAGACATGCAAATCAGTATCGACGTGCGTAACAGTAAAGGCGAGTCCGTACAGACAAGCGAAGACAAGTCTTACCAGGGCGTAGCCCGTCCCGATGGCGACAACTGGACCCTTCCGAGCATGAATATCAAAGAAACCTTCGAGAACATCCCCGAAGGCGATAACTATACCGTGGTCCCGATTATCAAATCCCCCATTCTGAAAGACATTCCCGAACTGAAGGAGTATGTGCTTGAAACAGCTTCCGCAAGCATTGACGTTCCGTCACGCAGCGAAGGCGACTTAAGGAATTACCTCATCAAATTCTATCAGGAAACCAACGGACCCGCCTGGCCGGAGAGCGAACGCACGAACTGGTGTACCAATCTTCCTCTGACAGAATGGGCCGGGGTAACTGCACACCCCAGCATCAAGGGACTTTACAGACTTGAAAAACACGGAATTACCGGTAATGTGGACTTCAGTGGATGCAAGTCTCTGGAAACGATTAATATCTACGGAAATATCAATACATTAAATGTCTCAGATTGTCCGATGCTGGTAGAATTTGACACCGATGCTCAAAACATTCTTGCACGCAATTGTGATGGCTCTGATATTTTGAGTTTAAATGTTGAAAAATGTGCATCTGCCGATTTGAGCGGATGCATGAGACTTTCCAACCTGTCTGTTCAGGGCATTGAAAAATTAATTGTATCCCATTGTCCTTCACTCACATATCTGGATATTTCAGGAAATCATGCCTTAAAATACCTGGATGCGTCAGAGTGTGACAGACTGTATCAAATTAATTATATCACGTATTTGCCTTCAATACCATTGGTGCTCATCGGAGGAGAAAATCTGGAATATCTCAATGTCTCCGGATGTACCAGTCTGGAAGACTGCTTTGGAGGACACTCAACAGACGATCCTGAGATAATGGAAGCAGAAGGCTATGAACGGATCTGTTATATTGAAACCCGGCGGGCTGATGCTTCAACCGGACAAGAATTTGAGCGCACCCTGCATATCCCGGAAGAAACACTATTAAAGGAAATCAATTTTTCCGGAGTAAAAGCCTTTGAAAAAGTAATGGTAAAGGGTAAACAGCTCGAATACCTGAATTTGTCCGATACCCATCTTTGGGAGATCTATGAAACATCCTTCCTGGATTCCCACGTGCGCAATTTGGATATTTCCGGATGTTATGAACTGAAGAAAGCTTATATCAAGGGAAATCAAAGTACTGTTATTCCGTTGCAAAAACTCAATGCATCCAATTGTTCCTCACTGCAATATCTGCATTGTCAGAACTCTTTATTGTCAGATTTAAGTGTAAGCGGATGTAATAATTTACTAGAATTTGATGTGAAGAATACGATGATGAAAGAGAATGTTGATGAGTTTTTGGAGAAAAATAATATTCTTCCAACTTCTTATGACTGCCGTTATGGATATGAATACGTTAGACTGGAAGATTTCAAACCTCAGTGGTATGTCTCAAGAGCAATCGATAGAGGCATTGGCTGGTGGTTTACGAGTGAACCCGGTCGAGGATACCATATCGAGGAGGATTTGCCTTGTCCTTTAGACAATTTTGGAGGCTGGCTTGATGAAATTTGACTAATGCGTAATTTCTATAGCAGACTCCGTAGAGTTTGTAAACCTTAAACATACATTCTAGTTTAAAAAAGTGACAGGCTCTTCTTTTCAACTAATATTAAGTTGACAGGAAGAGCCTGTTGTATTAATTGTATTATATACTTTACAGAAAGGCAATATGTAATCAAGGCATTTAACCAGGTAGTGCCCGATGAGGTGTTAAGCAAATACCTGACAGTGTTTAATATTCAGGAAAAATAGAAAAGTTTTAATTATATCAACTGTATTTGTCTGGCTCTTGTCCATGAGTCTAACTCATTATCTATGTTCTGACAATTTTCTACAAATCCGACATCTATATCAGAGATATTCGAAAGTTGTGATTTAATTTCATCTCCATAAACGTGAGAGAAACTGGAAGAAGTTTCTGCCAAGAGTGACAAATTATTCGCAAAGCTTTCAATACCTTCATTTTTTATATCACTTACCACCAGATAAACCATAGGCGCGATTATCTTTTCCATTCCTTCCAGAACCTCTTTACATATCATCAAAGAGTCTGATAATTTTAAAGATAACCCGTATTCTCCGACTTTGTCTTTCACCTCCTGTTCAGTCTTGGGTTGGCTGTATTTATTATATAATTCCCACCCCTTTATCTCTATAATAAACAAAATTCCATTGTCATTATACGAAAGCCCGTCTGCTGATTTACAAGGAGTAATTCTTTTGTTACGACAATATGTATCTTTAACCTCGTCAAAATTCAACATACAATGACTTTGCTTACGCTTACATTTGTCAGGACTGGCGCACTTATGCAAATCACAAAATACCTTGTCCTCAAGCGAGGCATATTTCTTTATATACTCATAGATTCCGTGTGCATCAATCATGTTTTCTTACTTTATCAACGTTCATAACCTCTGTAAGTGGACGAGACAATTTTGTAAAAACCCTGTTCAGGTCATGAGTTACTTCCTGTAATGTAGAAAGTCCATTTTCCACCTCTTCAGCAAAATAATAATCCACACTGTTTTCTACTCCATATTTTGATGCAAAATATCTGACTGACTGAATAAAATAAGGGCTGTGAGTACTTATTACAATAGGAACACCTTGTTCTACTAACTGTAAAATCACATCCGCAAAAGCCACCTGCCATTCCGGATGAAGATGATTCTCCGGTTCATCCCAAAGTAAAATACGATTCGGACCTATGACATTACTTTGCAACAATAATTGTAAGACTCCAAATGTCTTTGTTCCTGAAGCCGTATTAATCGGCGAATATTCATATCCTTTACTGCGATAGTATAATTTATTGGTATCTTTATCAAAATGGAATACACCGTCAATACGTTTCTCTATTCCTTTCAAAATAGTCGGATAATTCTCAAACAAAGACGAAGAAGATTTTGCAAAAACCATTTTTCCCACAAAATCCTTAATATGAGTAGGCAACATACCTCGGAAATACGGACGCGATTCAGCTTCGACATATTGTATGGATCTGTTCAGACTTTCCAGCATGTGCAAATAAAGTGGGGACTCCACATATGTGGCATCTTCAAGAAACTCTTCACCTCTCGTTTCCACACTTTGTACCTTATCGTCAGATATTGAAAATCTGATATATACTTCACTGTCATCTTCAGATATCTCCAAAGCTACCTTCGCATCTTTTTGACCTACGGAACATACTTTATTCATAAATTCAGACTCTATCATGTCCTGAATAGATGCAGCCTGTACCGCAGCACGATTGTTTGAGTTATTAATACACAATTCTATATTTCTAATATCAGTCTCTATATTAGCTTTAGTTCGAGGAGGCAGATTCGGAATATCAGCCAGTAGCTTCTCTATCATTTCCTTTAATTGCTCTACACTCAAGGTTCCCTCTAATAGCTGCGACATCAACTGATAACTTCTAGGCATATTTTCCCAATAAGATGACATGCGCAACGAACGGCTATTAAGACGTGTATATAACTTTACAATATGTTTCTGCAAAAGATTATGCTGTTTCTGTACGTTATTACTTTGAGTTGATTTAAGTACTTGGATTACTGAAAAGAGCATCTTGCCCACAGTACTTTTACCTGACCCATTTTCACCGGCAATTACTGTCAGTCCATTCAAATTCACTTTTGCCGATTTCACTTTTGCAATATTCTCTATTTGAAATCTCATAAGTAATCCTTTTTTTTACCTGTCTATATTCTCTTGTAAAAATATAAAAAACGTAAGTTTGAAGAATTGTAAATGCTTACAATCTTGGTGATTATTGGGAGTCGTCGTATCTTTACATTGCTAAAAAAACAAAGATTTACAAACGGCAATCACTATAATCACCGAAAGCAAAGTTATGGAAATATTTTGTATGGCAGATGATTTATGCATGTTTTTTGATATCATGATGACAAAATAAGCTTAACCCCACTATAAACACGTATCACCCTTCTTCAATCCTGCCAAAGGCAGAAGTCGTGTTCATCATGATACATTTTCATGACTCGGGATACTGCCACAGGCATTAACAGTTTATAAGCTTTTCAATCCATTCATCAAAATGTCTGCATTTTAAGCGGAGTTTGTCAATGCCGATACTTTGAGTTACCTGTTTGCCAGTCGCAGGTTTATTGTAATTATAATGTGTTTTTTTATCTCCTTCTATAGCCTTTATAATGCGTTTACTTGGTGCAGTTTCCGGACTATTATTGATTAATTCTGGATTACCAATTGCTTGTAAAACCTTTATCAGCTGCTCACACCGTTTCTCACAACCCGGATAACGCTTCGCAATGTATTCAATGCCACAAAAAAGAAGAGCTTCAAACTCATGAAGCTGAATATATGGAATGAAGCGTTTTTCATTTATTGCATTTGCAAAATCTTTTTCCAGATTAGCCACCTTTAAATACGGATCACTGATTGTTTTCGCATTCATAAAACCAGGAAAGTCATCAGGAAGAGCATATAAGTCAAACATTGTCGTAAATACATGCCTTTCATGCTCTCCATCTATTAGGGTTTGTTGCAATAGCTTGAGGTCCGTTAATGCATGATTATATGTCAACATCCCACCACGTGCATTTTTCTTTTTATTTGTTGTAATCAGAATACTTTTTACACCGGTTACGCCTTTATTTTTAAGGTATGGTTTCAAAACCCCATTCACAAACCCTTGTTCTGTCTGTCCCTCACATAATACATGAATTATTTTATCTTTCATACAGGGCGTCCTCCTATAATATTTTTATCCCATAATTCACTCACAGTATATTTTTGAAGCCACAGATGATATTCTTCATTGCTCAAATGAGAAACAGTGGTAGACTGGGTTTCTTTATCCATTTCAATGACAGAGATATTATCTATATCAAAATGATCCACCAAATCTTTACTTTGAGTTGCAATAATAATTTGTGCATGTATTGACGCATCCTTTATCATCTCAGCAAGTTGGGTTATGGCATAAGGGTGCAAACCTAATTCCGGTTCGTCAAGTATTATCACGTTCGGCATTGTCTCAGGCGATTGTAAAAGCAACGTAGCCAATGCTATAAACCGGATTGATCCATCAGAGAACTGATATGCATTAAAGCGATAGTCAGTAGCAGAATTATCCATCCAGCGTAAAGAAATAAACCCGTTATACGGTTCAAGATAGAAGTCTTGAAACTGAGGTACTACGTCTCTGACATAATCAACTATTCTATTATATGAATTTTTATAATTCTCACGCAGGAACAAAAGGAAAGATGGTAAATTATTACCATGTGACTGAAGATAATTTGCCGTCTCTACAGGACAAACCTGACGTAAAGGTCCTTCCATGGATGAATCATGAAATTGGTATACTTTACAATATGATAACATTTGAAATATCGTTTTGGCTACAGGATTGTCGCTTTCAGCAAGAGCAGATTCCTTAAATACCGGTTCCAGAATCTCTTCATATGGTTTCGCTTTCCCTTTGCGATGCCATACAATGCGCTCTTCTGTGATGATTAATCTGTCAGGGGCTGCATTCGACAGAGAAAAACTGTATGTATCAATAGATTGTGAATCCGAAAATTTTATTTCGCCAGACATGACCGGCGTTTTTTTTGCGCCATAATGCAATAATGCGTTAGATGTTCCAGAGATCTCAACATATTTTCCAAACGATTTGCTCATCATATAGCTTAACATCCGGAAGAAGCTGATGATATTACTTTTGCCTGCACCGTTTGCACCTAATAATATGCTGACATCATTTATTTTTAAAGTTATAGGTCTATTAAAGGCAATAGATTTATAACCCCTGATAATTACCTCCTGTAACTTGGTTTTCTGATACTTTTTAGCCATTGTACTAAATTTAAATTTAGTTGTAAAAGTAATGATAAAAACAGAAACTTGTGAAGAATAGTGAGAAAACTTTCGTAAGCCTCCGGTAATCCACGTATTTTCTACAACTCCTTCCATCAGTATCTTTGTGCCCCAAAACGAAATTTATGATGACACGAGAAGAAGTTGCAGAAATTATTATGTACTGCAAGGAACACAAAGTAACTTATAAATCAAGGTTGGCGGAATTCAATATCCCTGTCTGGAGATTTTATGACAGAATGTGTACTGACAAAACAAAAGGAGGAATCTTGTAACTGATATAAACTGTAACATATGGGTTCAACAAAACAATAGCGGCTGATACTATTAGGTTCATAGTGACAGTCGCTATTGTTGTATATAAAAGTTTAATACCTGTAGTTTGCCGAATGCTTATATCTAATTTATCGGCAAAAGTAATCATAAATACTGCATAATACAAAAAAAGAAGATACGGTAATCATCATATTCAGGTAAAAGATGATTCGTTTCCAAGAGTCAGAAGGCAAAAATTATCTTCTTTTAGTCCGATAATCAGCCAGGGATTTTTTCACCGATATATCCAATATAAAAAATTTTATGAGTTTCATCATAATGAAAATGTATTCTTCCTGCACCTGGTGTAAAACGAGAATGCCAGGAACAATCTCTTGTCTTTTTATCCTCAAATGTTACTTTCATTTCCGGCAATTTGCTTCGTGTTTCCGATTCTGGTGTCGTTTTATATTTAAAAATAGTAGGCGAGATTGGAACAATAGAATTAGAGGCTACCCGTTCCAGGTCCGCAAGTCTCAAATAAATCTGCTCCACAGCAGTTGGGTCTTTAATTTTGTTCAGTTGGTCCGTTGCCTGAGTTGCAAAAGTCAGATGTGGAAACAAATCACCAGCAAGTGCAGCCAGTACTTTCCCGTTTGTTGGAATGTTCATGCGTGCCTGAAAGAAAGTCCTCAGCGCTTCAATTCCTTCCGGTGTAACAACATGTTTACACTCAGAAGTAGAAGAAACCTCTGCTCCATTTTCGTCAAGTCGACTGATATGTACGCAATAACGTTTATCCTCCCAGTTATCTTCGCACTTCAGTCCCAAGGCAATGGTGTCTTCAATCTCTTCAGAAGCCCACCCAAGTCCTTTGCACGGTATGCTTTTATAAGAAAATCCAAGGACGTCATGCTTTTTTTCAAGATTATCAACCGGTTCCAAAGTATACAATTTACTCATCAGTAATGACTTTAAGTCCTTGTTTATCACAGCTTTATTCTGCAAAACTCTGTTTAAGGTCTGTCCTGTGAGTATAGTCTTGTTCTTTGCTTCATCTGTCATGCGGATATTATTCACTTGCATCTCCGACAATTTCTTCAAGCAACGCCCCAACAATTCAAATGCATCTTTTGCCGTTTGATTATTTGGGAAAAAACATAAACTCAATTCATTAAAATAAGCCTCCATACCTTCAATCAATTAATTGAGTCAATACATCATCCCAACTGTCAAAGAATCTTTTAGGGCGATTAGTTAATTTCCCTTGGTCTGTAATCTGTATTTCATCCGTATAAACAATGTCGATGTCATCACTTGTTCCGGAGTTTCTCTGTACAAAGATTACATTAAGGTCATCTTTCGAAATTACTCCCTCTTTTCTGGCAAGTCTTAAACTGTTCAATATATGGTCACTATGCGATTCAATAACAATCTGAACTCCACTACCCGCAACTAATGCCATGAGCTTTCCCAATTCCACTTGTGCTGATGGATGCAAATGTGCTTCCGGATTCTCGAAAATCAGTAAATCGTTCGCCTTAGCTCTAAGTAAGGCCACAATAATAGGCAAGCAATAGGTAAAACCGAATCCTACTTGTAAAGCTGAGTATTTTTTACCTTTAGCTCCCGAGATCCCGTATTCAAGTTTTATTTTATCCTTATCTATATCTGTTGTACTGGCCTTTAGCGTAGGAATCTGCATAATCTGAGCCATCCATGCATTTACATTTTCTGTCAGTTGAGTCTGGTCATCCCTCAGCGCAGGATGTTTCACCTCCTTCATGCCAATCTCTTCATTGGTGCTCAATGCATTGCTTAGATAAGCAGGAGTCAGTTCTCCCTGTATACCTAAAGATGTATTATAAGCTCGAGATTCTGTTTTATTGTATACTGCTCTCGGTCCCCATCGTTCCGCTTCCAGAAATATAAACCTGTCATTAAACAGTGAAAGGTTGTTGATATCCGCTCCGGCATATGTATAATCCATCTCTTCGCTTGCGGCATCACAAGCATTCAAAGTCCATTGATATTTATTCTCGTTATCATCTTTAATAAAAACACCTATACTTTTTTCTTTTGCAAATGTATAGCAGATGTCATTCACAGATTCAAGATTGACGAAGTCATGCTTAAGGCGCAATTTTCTCTTTGGATTATTTAAATATCCCAATTCATAATTCTGTTTCAGTAACAGTAAAGACTGTATGAGCGTAGATTTCCCCATACCATTTACTCCTGTAATCAATGTCAAAGGTTTGAGATTGAAATATTCCTCTTCAAAAACTTTAAAGTTCTTGAGCCCAACTTCTTTTATCATGATGTATAAATGAATTGATTAATAAACTTTTTCATGTTATTGAATCTATGGTAAACTGCTTTTTTCGAGTTTTGTTTCAATTTACTGGTGCATAGAAAATTATTTTCCTTAAAAAGCAGTCTATATCTCTCATTAAAGAGAACTGCTTTATTTAATAGATTCAGATATTCGTAATCACTTAAATCAGCTATTACGTATGAAAAAACATCAAACAAATTATTATTTATTCGTCTCTTTGATGAATTTATATTTATAAAAGTTATATCTTTCAGTAAACAGTAGCAGCGTTGCATTGTCCGTTTGAAACAGAGTATTTCTTTTTCAAAGTTCTGCTCATACAAAGCAGCCAGTGCACTCATTCCTTTATCAATGAAATCATCCATATTTTCTGTTCTTTCAAAAAAAGGATACAAAAGTCTGAATGCAAAATATCTGCTCACCAGCTCCCTGTCAGACAGTCCATTTATTTTTACCAGATTATGAGTGGCCTGCAGGAATTCTTCAGAATTGGCTAAATCTTTGATGTAACCAGTCAATGAGTTTTGATAAAAAGCCTCTCTAAGTTCTTCTCGGTTTCGTTGTCTGCCAGTTTTATTTACCCTCTTGAAAATGTTGAATTTTACTACATCTGGTGTTCCAGGATTAACTACGTAAGCAATTATATTCGTAGATTCGATCCTGCTTTTCAGATAAAACGGAATGTCAGAAAAATACATACCCTCACATTCATTGTTAAAATACTCCAACTTACTCAAGGCGAACTTATCATTAAAGAAATTATGAAGCGATATAATACGCTGTAACCCGTCAATAATAGTCCATGGAGTTTTACTTCCGTCCAGATAGATTAACTGTATAGGCAGATTAGCCATAATGGATTCTATAAACGAACTTCTTTCTTTATCATTCCAGGTGTTTGACATCCTCCGTAGTTCATCCTCTTCGGGTAAGTACAATTTACCAGATTTAATCATTTTTTCCAATTGTAGGACCGATATGTATTGCAGTCTTATATCTATATCATTAGGATTAAATGCAGGGAGGGTATAATCTAATTTCATTGTAGTTCTATTGCTTGTTGTTAGGAAGTCAATAAATAATCCATAATGCAAAAATACAATAAAAAACAGAAACCACCTTATAAGCATCCGAAAAAGTACACTTTACATTAAAATATAAGCCCCAACATCGTTTATCGAATGTGGGGCTTAATCTTTCCATACTATAGTCTGTTAAATTTCATTCAAATCATTTTGAAATTTAGCATTAATATTTTGCGAGTCACGATATCGAATCATTATTGTTCCGTCATAAACACCAGTTCCTTTTTCAATTGAAAGTTGAATATCTCCACCTGTAACTTCCCATAGACTGAAATAAGTTACTCTCCCTTGATATAATTCAGACATCAATACTACATTACTCTTGATTCGTGCAGGATTGTTCTCTTCAGAAGCAGTCGGTTTACCATATTTGTGTACATACAACTGCTTATAATACTCATATATATCTACAAGCATGTTCCAATCATCCATTGGATTAAAGAAAACAACCTTCCTGTGATGTCTTCTGGCTATTCGTATTTCGTGTTACGCATATCACCCGTTTCCGCAAAAGCCAGATGCATTTTCAATGCATTCTTCAAACTGAACGGGGTATGATAACCCTTTCCTTCTGACAGTTTTACATAATCCCATAACAGCTCCTTGTAATCCGGATGCGCACAGTTCTCAATGATGCAGGCAGCACGCTCTTTAGGCGATTTGCCTCTCAGGTCTGCCACGCCCTGTTCGGTAACCAGCACCCTCACATCATGCTCTGTACTGTCGACATGTGACACCTGCGGAACGATGGATGAAATCAAGCCATCCTTCGCTGTGGAAGGGGTGGTGAAGATAGACAGGAAAGCATTGCGTGAGAAATCCGCTGAACCCCCGATTCCATTCATCATCTTGCTTCCCATTACGTGCGTACTGTTTACATTACCGAAGATATCCGCTTCCAAAGCCGTATTCACGGCAATGATTCCCAAGCGTCTCACCATTTCCGGATGATTGGTAATCTCCTGCGGCCTCAGTAAGACCCTTTCTTTGAAGAAATCCAGGTTCTCATACATCATATCCAGCTTATCCTCCGATAGCGTAAGCGAACTTCCCGTAGCAAAACTGATTCGTCCCTTCATCATCAGGTCAATCACTGAATTCTGTATTACCTCCGTAAACATTGAAAATGCCGGTAAGTGCGTATCCTCTCCCAAAGCTCCCAGCACCGCATTCGCCACGTTTCCTACACCCGACTGCAGCGGCAGAAACTCCTTTGGAATTCCCCCTTTGCGCCATTCATTCAGCAGGAATGCAGCCACGTTATTCCCGATTCGCTGTGTCGTTTCGTTCAGTGGCGTGAAAGGAGCAATCCGGTCCTTCATCTCACTTTCCACTACCGCTACAATCTTCTTCGGATCCACTTTCAGCGTGCAGCTGCCTACATGGTCATTTACCCTGTAGATTGGAATCTCTTTCCGGTACGGCGGGTTATCCAGCAGGAAGATATCGTGCATCCCCTTCAGCTTGCCCTTATGTACCCGGTTCAGTTCCACAATCACCCTGTCTGCCTGTTGTACCAGAGTAGGGGAGATACCCACCGAAGTGGACAGTGTGATTTCTCCTTCCGCAGTGATGTCTGAAGCCTCGATGATTGCCACATCTATTTTAGGCAAGAAACCATACCTCACGTCCTGACCTATGTGAGACAGGTGCAGGTCGAAATATGCCACTTTCCCGCTGTTGATGCTGTTTCGCATATCCTTGTCCGACTGGAACGGTGTACGCATAAACACCGCATCCGCCTGAGCCAACGCTCCGTCTATTAAACTTCCGGCAGCTCCGCCGGTAATCAGTCCCACTTTGAATTCCTTTCCTTCCGAATGCAATTCCCTGGCATATTCCGCCAATGCCATGGGAACCAATTTAGGTGTACCTACTGAAGAAAAGCCCCCGATGCCCAGTACTTCTTTGTCTTTGATCAGTCGTGCAGCCTCTTGGGCAGATAGTAATGGAAAATTCATCTCCTTCATCTAATTATTATTTGAAAAATATTCGTTCAGTTGTATCTAAAATAGAATGAGAGGAGCATTTGCCCCTCTCATTCTATCTGTCAAAAAAATATATTTGTTACTTGCCGGAATTTTCCGCCTTGTCTGGATGATCCAGCACTTCATACTTGCTTACTTGGCTCTTGTATTCAGGAACAATCTCCTTCATTTTCTTTACAATCACCATGTCGTCATGCGTGTATGACAACTGAAGAAGTTCATCCTCATTTTTCTTGGCTGTTTCATAGTCATAACTGCGCACGTTGGCAATCATGATTTTCGGGTGATAAGTCGGTTTGGTACCCTCCTTATCGTTCAATACTTCTTCAAAGAGTTTTTCTCCCTCACGAAGTCCGGTAAACTTGATATCAATATTCTTGGCTCCCGAAAGTTTAATCATCCGTTTTGCCAGATCCACGATTTTCACCGGCTTACCCATATCGAATACGAAAATCTCACCGCCTTTTCCCATTGTACCGGCTTCCAGCACCAGTTTACATGCTTCAGAAATCAGCATAAAGAAGCGGATGATATCAGGATGAGTGACTGTAAGTGGGCCTCCCTTCTTAATCTGTTCCTTGAAAAGAGGAATAACAGAACCGTTTGATCCCAATACATTACCAAATCGGGTAGTCACAAACTGAGTTACCCCTTTCACCTTTCCTTCTACAATGGCCTGGTTCAACGACTGACAGTAGATTTCGCAAATACGCTTGGAGCATCCCATTACATTTGTCGGATTTACCGCCTTGTCAGTTGAAATCATCACAAACTTCTTGGTACCGTATTTTACAGCCAAATCTGCAATGACACGCGTTCCGTTGATGTTGTTACGTACCGCCATTGCCGGATTATCTTCCATCATAGGCACATGCTTGTAAGCTGCCGCATGGAACACATATTCCGGTTTGTGAGCTTCAAAGATTTTCTCCATGTGTATCTGGTCAGTAATGCTCGATACAATTGTCTCATTTTTGATGTCGGCAAACTGACGTGCCATCATCAGGCGGACATCATGCATCGGAGTCTCTGCCTGGTCAATCAAGATTAACTCTGCTGGCTTGTATACAGCCACCTGACGCACCATTTCAGAACCGATAGAACCTGCCGCCCCGGTAATCAATACTCTTTTTCCAGTAAGCATCTTACCGATGGCATCCATATCCACCTCAATCTTGTCACGTGGAAGCAAGTCTTCGATTTCGACTTCATGGAGCTGGTTGTATGATAAATCATGTTTCTCATCCCATTCCTGAGCAGCAGGCATCATCATAATCTTGATTCCGGCTTTGACCAGCTCATCCACCATTTCCGGATTATTGCGGAGCTTTTCAGATTTCAGCGGTGAAACCAGAACCGTACGTACCTTTATATCCTTTAATTTTTGTGCGATACCTTCTCCATTTAGGAAGACTCTTTTCCCCATCAGATAAGCATTCTTCATTTCCGGACCGTCACTGATAAAAGCTTGCAAAACATATTGCTTTTCTTTTACCGTGCGGATACTATTTGCCAGAGCAATACCTCCTGCTTTTGTTCCATAAATTGCTACCGGTATAGCCTTATCTGTCCGGAATGTATCAAACATGGCACGTACGGCCATACGTACTACCCACATCAGCATGGAAGTACATACAAGCAAGGTTGCACATCCTAATACACCGGGCATTATAACTGTCTCTACTCCTAATGAATTGATTCCAATTCCTACTAGAAAAGAAAGGATAGTTCCTATTAATGAAGCCATGCCCACTCTCTGTAGGTCTATGAGTGATGAATATCTAATGATACCAGTGTAGGTATGAAATATCCTGAAACTTATAATAAAGAATAGCATACAGATTAGGTTTCCAAAAGTAATCTGCAAAAAATGCTGTGCAAAACTTATACCTCCTAATTCAAGGTAGTTACCAATATAGCCTGAAATTAAAACAATCAGGCTATCTAATGTTAATACTCCCCAATAAGGTAATGCCCCTTTAGAGAAATACCAGTTCGTAAATTTTTGTAAGAAATTCATAATTTTACTTTTTTACATCTATCAATCAAGTAGGTTAGTCTATTTTGTATGCTCCATCCTTTGCCTCAAAAATCACTGAAGGTTCAATAACATGTATATTGTGCCATATTCCTGCTGGAATTTGCATTCCAAAACTTCCTTTTGTAGGACAGAGTAAAATTTGTTCTACAACTTTGAATTCTGTATTTTCAGCGTTTATTGGTTCATAGAGTATTTCTTCCACTTGTCCACATATACATATTACGGTTTCAGCTGTATCTAAATGACAATGTATGGGAACTTGTGTTCCTGGGTGTAATGCATTTAACATGCGCTGTGAAGTATCTGCTTCTGAATTACGTAAGTCATAATTTTGTCTAAGCCGTGTCGATTCTCCAGCTTTTTTAAGTAGGCTTTCTGTAAAGAGCTTATCTAGAATTATTGACATATTGCTTCTTTTATAGTATCTACAATGTATTTTACATCTTCATCAGTAACATAGGGACCTGCAGGTAGACAGAATCCTGTCTTAAAAATATCTTCTTCTACTCCATTTGTGTAAATTGGAGCACCCTTATAAACAGGTTGCTTATGCATAGGTTTCCATGTAGGACGAGTTTCTATTTTTTTTGATACCATATATACTCTCAATGCTTCAATGTTATCATTTGGTTGGCAATCTGTTGTAGCAGAATCGACAGCATGAATAACTCCTGCAGCTCCTCCTACTGCTGTTTTTATTACCTCTTTATATGCATTCTCTTGACCTACGATTTTTACTTCGGGGTCTAATGTTGCTGTACAAAGCCAAAAGTTAGAATCGTATTTTTTATCATCTGGTTGGCAATGTATATGAATTCCTGGTACATTCTTTAGTAATTTCTCATATAGTGCTTGTATGTGTTTATGATGGGCAATATGTTTATTCAAAACTGTCATTTGTCCACGTCCAATGCCTGCACAAACATTACTCATTCGATAATTGTATCCGATAGCTGAATGTTGATAGTACGGATACGCATCACGAGCCTGCGTTGCATACCACATTACTTCGTTTGCATCCTCCGCATTGCGGCAAATTAACGCTCCTCCGCCAGAAGTCGTAATCATTTTATTTCCGTTAAAACTTAGTACACCATATTTCCCAAATGTACCTAATACTTGGCCATTATATCGGCTGCCCATACCTTCAGCGGAATCTTCTATTATTGGTATTCCGTATTTATTAGCTATTTCACAAATTTCATCAATGCGATATGGCATTCCATATAATGCTACAGGTATGATTGCTTTAGGATATCTACCTGTCTTTTCCTTACGATCTAAAATTGCTTTTTCTAAAAGCTCTGGATCCATATTCCAAGTATCTTTTTCTGAACCTACAAATATGGGTTTAGCCCCTAGATATGTGATAGGGTGTGAAGATGCACAGAAAGTAAAACTTTGTACAATTACTTCATCACCAGCTTTAACTCCACAAGCAATCAATGCTAAATGAACTGCAGCTGTGCCAGCTGACAAACAGACTACAGTTCTATCTAGCTGATTGCCATCCGAATTATTATTTACAAATTGTTGTAAATCTTTTTCAAAGGCATTTACATTTGGTCCCATAGGGACTACCCAATTTGTATCAAATGCTTCTTTTACATATTTCTGCTCTAATCCTTCTTCACTCATGTGAGCGAGACAAAGATAAATTGTTTTTCTTTCTTCCATGATTATATATTCTCAAATTATTGATTTATTCTTTTTACTTTACATGGATTCCCATAAGCAATAACATTATCTGGTATATTTTTCACAACTACACTTCCTGCACCAATCATACATTCCTTTCCAATGTGAAGACATTGTATGACCGATGATCCGACTCCTATCCACGTCCCTTCGCCTATGGTGGTACAACCACTTATATTAACACCAGGTGCTATATGGCAGTAATCTTCTACAACACATTCATGGTCAATCGTTGCCCCAGTATTAATAATACAATGTTTACCTATTATTGTATCTGCATTTATAATAGCTCCAGGCATTACAACTGTTCCCTCTCCAATTTTAGCGGAAGGAGAAACAATGGCAGAGGGATGTATTGCAGTTCCAAATTTTAGTTTATAACAATTCGCTTCTGCTTTGTAAATAAGCTTTTCTACAATCATTTTTCGAATTCTATTTACCCCAATAGATACGATGATAGGAGATAAACCTGTAGCATCATGTAAAACATTGCAATTACCACATTTATTAATGTTATGGTTATCATCAATAAAAGCTTTAACTTTTATTCCATTAGCAAGTAGAATATCTTTTATTACTTTTCCGTGTCCACTTGCACCAAATAAATATAAATCAGTTGTTTCCATTGAATACTTCCATAGTAGCATTTCCGTCCTGATTGATATCTTTTCTTAACAACACTTTTTTTATAGTTGTGAGGAAAACACGAATATCCATTATTGGACCAATATTTCTTACATAATATACATCTAGTTCAAATTTTTTTGCCCAACTAATATTGTTTCGACCATTTACTTGTGCCCATCCACTCATTCCCGGAGTTACATCATGTCTATGATGTTGTTCTTCATTATAAAGAGGAAGATATTGGACTAATAATGGGCGGGGACCAATAAACGCCATATCACCTTTTAAAATGTTTATTAATTGTGGAAGTTCATCAATAGAAGTAGAGCGTATGAATTTCCCAATTTTTGTCAATCTTTCAGCATCTGGTAATAAATTCCCTTTCGAATCTTTTTCATCAGTCATTGTTTTAAACTTAATAGCTTTGAAAATTTTTTCATTTTTACCAGGACGCTCTTGGGTAAAGAATACACCTGCACCTTTATTTGCAAAAAGAAGTAAAACAATGGTCACTAAAAAAATAGGGGACAATAAAATTAGAGCAACTAGTGCTCCTACAAAACCGATAGGACGCTTAACTAGTTTCATATATATAATTTGTGATGTTGTAAAATGAGTCATAATGGTGACATTATTTACTTAATATTTTGTTAATTATGGAATCTACCGCTTCAGTTATTTTTATTTTATTTTGTATGTACTCTTCTTTATTCCACATTTCTATCTCTTTCAGACGAGTACGTACTTTAGTAACTTCTTCTTCTAAATTTATGGGATGAGCATTTTTATCTACTCCTATTACCCCTTTAAATGTGCGACTTAGAATTACTGAGGTTGAACCCAATCGCACATGTTCCCCAAGAATATTATCAGAAGGTAAGTCTCCTTCTCCAATACGAGCAATGCCACCAAATCCAAATGGAATATTTACCTTATTGCACTTATTTGCAATGTACTCTACAATGCCATCACTGAGCAATTCAAACATAAAGGTCAGCCCCATTGAAATATGTAAATCATTCAAACCGATAAAAATTTCATCTACTCCAGGCACGGCAAGAATTTTATCTAAGCGTGCCATTGCTGCAGCTGTTTCAATCATAATACATACTTTAGCACGACCTGCAACATATTCAACATACTGCTCGACGTCATGTTGATCCATTACCATTGGTAACATTAATATGTCAGCTCCATATTCGATAGACTTATCGATTTCATATTTAGTATTTGCATGGATAGGATTTGTCCGAACTAACAGTTTAGATTCTTTTAGAACTGCTCGAATTGTAGGAATATCGTCAATGCTGTTCATTGATTTTACTGTATTCCGTCCATGTTGACGTGCTTCCTTTCCTATATATTCCAAGTCATAAAAAATTCTATCAATACCAGCATTTTGAGCATCTATGGCAGACTGTGGATCGGCTGCCAAAATCATTAATTTTAAATGTTTCATATTATTTTGACATTATTTTTATTCTATGTTCATAAGTTAATTGTAACATACGTTCACGATTGAATAATAGTTCACAACGTTTTCTACCCGCTATACCCATTTGTATCATTCTATTTTTGTCTGATATAATTTCGTGCATACCTGCGAGCAATGATTCGGAACTTTTAGGATTAACCAAAATCCCAGTTACATTTTTTTCAATTACTTCTGATGGTCCAGGAATATCAGTAGTTAATACTGCTAGTCCCATAGCCATGGCTTCTTGTATGACCATTGAAAAACCTTCTCTATAAGACGGATGAACCAAGATATCGCAGGCTGCCATATACTTGGATACGTCATTGGTAAATCCTGTAAATATTATGTGTTTATTTTTACAAACTTTTTTTAAGTTAACAGGTATGTCACCTTCTATATCACCAACCATCATTAATGCAACATCATCTCGTTCTTTTGTTAATTGTTCAAATGCTTCAAGAAGTTCAAAACTTCCTTTGTCTCTGCTTAAACGACCGACGGAGCAAAATACGATTTTGTTTTTTATTATTGGGTATTCCTGTATAACAATTTTTTTAAGGTCATTTTTTTTATTCAAGTCAAATTTTGATAAATCAACTCCTATGGTTCCTCCATTTCCAATTATTGTTGCCTTTTCTGGTTTATACAAGCCCTCTTTAACTGCAAAGTTAAGATTCTTTTCGCTGGCAGAGCAAATATCGGTTGATAGTTTGCATGTGAGATACTCCAATAATTTCATTATTCTGCGCATTATGCCAGATAATCCTACATAACGAATTCCCCATTGGCAGTAAAGACGAACTGGAACCTTTGCCATCCACCCACCAATAGAAGCATATAAACTTGCATTAGGAGTGGCAAATTGAATCATATCAAAGTTTTCTCGTTTGAAAAATTTTTTAAAAAAGAAGGGTAGTCTAAAGAAATCTTTTATGTCTATTCCTCTTTTCATAGGAATATTTACACAGCGAAATTCTTTCTCATATTTTTTCTGGAATTCGGGACTCATGGAACATGCTAATGTCACTTCATAACCTTTATCTACAAATTGACGCATTGCCTCTACCACAAACATTTCTAATGTAATATCTACTGTAGTAATACAACAGATTTTTTTATTTTTCATAAATATCCTATTTTGTACAAATTAAACGTAGCTAATTGTAAGAGGAATATAATTCTATAGCCTTTATACGACTATCTGAATACTGAATTATATAATGGTTTTTAAAAAATCAGTGACTCGTTTTGCCTGAACTTCTACGCACTTATTTTTTAAAACATATGCTTTTGCTTTTTCTCCAATAGAATCCAAGTTGGTATTTTCTTTTGCTTCTATTAATTTTTTTGCAATTGATTTCGCATTTATTTCATCAAAATAGAGTAAATAATCATCATATTCACTTGGAATTGAGCCAAGATGGCTAGTCATAAGTGTTGTTCCACTAGACATGTATTCAAGAATTTTAGATGGAAACGATAAATATGAGAATGCTTCGGTTGTAGGTCTTGGATTAACCAATAATGTAGCCTTCTGCTCATATTTAATTACTTCCGATTTATCAACAACCCCCCAATACTTCACTCTATGATCACTGATTTTTTTTAGTTCATTAACATAATTACCATTACCAAATATCCATAATTCAGAATTAGGGATATCAGCTAATAAAAAACCTTCAACAAGTTCTTTAATTCCATATTCGGTGCGAACACCGCCTGCATACATGACCGTAAATTTTTGTGATTTGTGTACATCTAAGGATTTAAATTCAGTTGTGCAAAATCCTTCCATAACTATGTGTGGTACATTGGGTCTCAGATAGTTCATTTGATGTTTAGAAAAGCATATATAGCTATCAAATGATTTTTTATATTTTAGGTTTAAGGATTTATACCAATTAATTATTTTTTGCGGACCATGATAGGTACACATATCGTAATCTGGTAAATCAGGAACTATGGCAACAGTCTTGACTTGATATTTACGGGCTACGTTTATTACCGGCCATGAAGATATAAACTGTATACAATTGGTGAGAAAAATAACATTTCTTGCCCCTTCTTTTTTTACTATTTTTTTTAATTCACGTTTAAGTTGAAGCATCCATACGAGTTGTTTTATTATAGGTAAATTCATTATTCCCATACATTTGGTATTAATTTCTTCCATAATGATGGGTTTAGAGTATAATTCTGAACTATACTTTGGAAAAGCACTAACAGAAGGATAAGATATACCAACGAAATCAGATTTTAGTAACTGAAATAAGGCGGTGGAAAAGGTATAATCCCATTTCTGTTGCACATAATTAATATGACGTTTGTTGACTTGATTTAAATGTGCTATTTCTTTATGACCTATAGCACTGCTGATGAAAACTATTTTCATTTGTTATTTCCTCCTTTTATAATATTGACAATTGAGTATGGAATGAAATAAACTATTAGTGGTTTCAATGCATATATTATTGACCACAAAGGTAGTCCCATTTTTCGAAATCCCTTTTTACGAACTACATATTCATTATAGCAATACTTAAACGGGCGTTTTGATTTCAATTGTCTGTCTTTATTGTAATAATATAGTATTTCCGGTATATTCTCACCTTTTAAGCCTGCAGCTGTTAATCTCATGAATAAATCATAATCTTCACATCGTACAGTTTCTGGACTAATTCTATAGCCTCCAACTGACTGTATTGCATCTTTTCGAAATATACATGCTGCATGTACAAATGGAGAATGGTTTAAAAAATCCATTTTTGTGGGACGCTTTTTGGGGATGAAAGGATTCCATTCACCTTTTTTGTCAAATTTTACTAAACCAGTACTGACAAAGGCGATATTTTCATCATGTAAAAGAATGTCCATTTGTTTTTGGATCTTGTTAATATCACTATAATCATCATCATCTTGGCGTGCTATATAACTGCCATGGGCATGTTTTAAGCAGTTGTTTAAGCTGATATTTAGTCCTGAATTTTTGGGGTTACGAAGAATTGTTACCCTTTCATTATTACCATAATGTGATTGTATGTACTCATATACACCATTTGTTGAACAATCATCGCAAACTATGATTTCAGTATTACCATATGTTTGGTTTAACATTGTTTTGAATGACTTGTCAAGATCATTAAAGTTTTGGGTATTATAAACGCCTAAAATAAATGAAACTAACGGCTTTTCCATATAGTCTATGTATTATAGATGCACAATGATTATCTTACGCATCAATTTATTAAACTGTGATTAAATAAAATACTATGTAAAATTTTAATTTCTGTAGTATTGTTTTTACTGCCAAGATTGTTCAAAAATTGTATGGAAATGATATGAAGTATCGTACCATAACGGATCTAAAAAATGAGCAATAAATAGATAAATATAATAAACAAGTAATGCTGTTACAATCAATCTAATTAATGAAATTTTACCCTTTTGACGGAGTATTTCCATTGTTTTAGGGAATACAATAATCGTGAAAATGGAAAAGTACCATGCTAATCTACCAATCATCGTATTAACAGAAACCATAGGAATAAAAAGAACACTGCACATTACAAGAAGACACATTAATCTCATATCATGCTCCATTTTGTTAATTTGGCTAAGACAAATAAATGGAATACCAATAACTAGTAAAGAACTTATGCCAAATATATTGTACCCAGTGTCTGCAGCCATGTATCCAGTATAATATTCCATACTTTCATTTTGAAATAATGGTAAGAATAGTTCATAGCCTATTCGAGGGATTACGATGAACCATAATGCAATTAAAGCACTTAATACTGCTATTTTTGTTTTTGAAAATTTATCTATATTTAAAAATGAAATTAGGCAAAATGGTATTATGGCAAGTGCTGTAGTATGAATTGTTGATGCAATAAGCATCACAATAATAAATTGTATTATTTTTTGTTTTCGTATAAAATCAAATGTTAAGATAAATAGGGTTACTGCTATCCATTGTCGTATGGCACCTGCAATACCAATAATTAAAAATGAGGGGTTGAATACAAGTATTGCAATTGCAAACCAATACCATTGGGGAGAAACATATCTTTTGATAATCCGATATAATGCATATAAAGAAAATATTGATAAAAAAATTATAAAGCCAAAAAAACCTACTGGCTCAAAGACTTTATTTAAAATTACAAAACCATATTCACCACGAGCTTGTAGGGATGCCCATTTGTCGAAATCTGTTAGCTCGAATGAGTAAAATGTAAATTCTTTGAAGTTGTTTAAATATGCATTATAGTCATTACCAAATTCATATCGAATAGATAAAAAAATGGCTAAAATAATAAAGGCAATTTCTAGTCCGCCAAATTTCCTATATGATTTATTTCTATCACTTAGGCAAAACAGTACAGCAAGAATACATGAAAAAAGAGAGACTATCATATACTAATACTATGATTTCATTTTTTTATAGATTTCAAATAATGAATCTAATTTATTAGATGAATACATTTCCCGAATTGTTGTTTGAGCATTTTGTGAAATGTAAGTTTTCATTTCTAAAGATGCAAATAATTGCATGATGCATTTTGCCAGTTCTTTGGGTTGGTTATATGTATACAATAAGGCATTTTCATTGTGCTTTGCATAATCAGATATTCCTCCTACTTTTGATGAGATACAAGGCACACCTACTGTCATGGCTTCCCGCAATGCCGAACAATGATTTTCAATTGCTGATGCAGATACAAATATTTCTGATTCTGCCATAGCCTGAGCATATTTATCTGGTGACAATATACCTACAAAAGTTACATTATTTGTGAGACCATAACGAATTATTAGCTTTGATAAATACTTACCGTATCCAGATTGCTTTAATTTTGATGCAAGTCCTTTTGTATGCACAATATCTGTTCCTGGAATAATTAGTTTTACATCAGGATAACTAACTTTCACATGATACAAAGCTTCTAGTAGAAAATGAAGTCCTTTTAATGGATATCCTGCTGCTGTCGTTATTATAGAATGATTATTGTATCCATTTTCTGACCAATTATATTTTGTGAAAACAGAATTGATCGGTAGTCTATTCCATAATAATTGTATATTAGGATTTATGGATTTGTACTTTTCTGCTGCCCATTGATTTTCAACAATAACTCCATCTGTGAGATTTACAGATCGTTCTTCTTGAATTGCTTTTAATTCATTTGTTCTTTCTTGATCAAATATGGTTTTGTGTCTTATTCTTTCTATAAATGTTGAAAAACTGTTAATCGTTGAATCAGAAAGACCTCCTCGATAATTCTCTGCTATAGATGACATTACACCTTGGATATATATGCATGATCTTATTCTATGATTATTTGCAATTAATGCGCATTGGCCTATTAAGTATTCTGTACCCCAAATTAAAATCAAATCTGGTTTTTCTTGCTTAAATAAATCATCCCAGTATTTAATATTATCATTTTTACACGTATATGAAGAAAGGGGGCCATGAGGTACAACAATATATTTAATGTTTTCATCAATTAACTCTTCATATGACTCACCTGAAGTACAAATGATAAGTTCTAACCCTTTCTTTTTATACGAATTTTTAAGTTCAACATTTAACCATTGGCCACTGGATAACTTTATTCCTTTATTTATTGCCAGTGCTCCCACAAACATGTTAACTATCCATAAAACTTTCATACTATTTAAAGCTATTGGTAAAATTATTATGCCCAACTTGCGGGGCCATCATAAATATTATATTGATTTAACTTTCCTAATTGGATATATTCCACTAGTTTTATAAAACATTCTGCTGCATTTTTAGGTGACCATATTTCTCGCATAGTACGTATTGCTTCTTGCTGGATGTTTTTCATAGCCTGTGGATTATTCAATAGAAAGCATACTTTTTCTTCTAAAGAGTCTAGATCCTTAGATTTGAATATACATCCGTTAATTTTATCTTTTATAAGGAAAGGTACGGCCCCGATTTCATTTCCAGCAACTAGAGCACACCCATTACTCATAGCTTCGTTTGCAACAGCTCCCCATCCTTCACCACGATCTGATGTAAAGAGGAATATCGAATGATTGCGCATTTCTTGTAGAATCTCTTCATTTGGTCGATTACCGCAAAATTTAACTACATCTAATACATCTAGTTTTTGTGCAAGTAATTTAGTTTCATCAAGTTTTTCACCTCCTCCAAACATATCAATTACAAAATTGTAACCTTTTTTTTTAAGTCTTTCAGCTAACAGGACAGGAAGTTCAGGATGTTTCCAAGTGATAAACCTGGAACACCACATAAGTGATGCCGCATTAGATTTATGATTTTTTAGTGGCGTTTGTATATATTGACTGTCAACTTTTGTCATATAGCCCCACTTGAAGCATTTTTTTGGATAACATCCGAATTTATGAACATCACTTGCTGTAAAAGCACTTGCACACAGCATATATGTATTCTTATTGCGAAACTGAAAATGATTCTTAAATATATAGTAAAGAGTTCTAGGACTGAAAGTTTTTAACGATACTGTTTTCAACCATCGTTCATTATAGTGAAATGTGATTTTATTTTTTAATTTCCGTTTATAAACCCAATCTATCGGTGCCGACCCTATGATTACTACATCGGATACATCAATAATTTTATGTGCTTTTGTTAATTGTTCCTCTCCTTCATATGTCCGGATAATATAAGGACGCTCTAATTGGGGGTTATAACCGCCATTAATTAACCAATCTGGAAGTGGCTGTGTCGCAATGTAATAATAGTCATTTCCAAAGATTTTATAGAATTCATCAGCAAGAGGAAGTTGATGGTGATTTATGAAATTAGTTACAAAGGCAAGAGTCATAGAATAAGTTTTTTGTTAAATATTCATTTGATTTTTGTTGTTCTGACTTAATAATGGTGTTAACAACAGTGTAATCCAATGCAGCTTCTGGATTTATTAATTTATTCTCTATCCCTAATTGCTTGAAAAGAGATCTGATACGTCCATTCCCTCCTGAATCATTTGAATAATTAATAAAAGGGACATTAAAAATAATAGAAAAAACACACCCATGAAAAGAATCAGTAATAACTAAATCTGCATTTTTAATTAACGATAGCCAATCGCCTATACTCTCTTGAGGGCGATTATCCCTTAAATAAATAGAAACTATTTTATATCCTTTATTTTCATATCTGTTGATTGAGTTTATAATATCAGATTTATCTCCTAGCCAATATACAAATATATATTTCTCATTAATCAGTCGGTTTGAAGTAATTTTATCATAATCTTCAATATCTAAAAGTAATGTTGGATCTATAAGATGAACCGCTTGGAGCCCAGTATTTTGTTTAAGTAAGTCAATACCTTCGTCCTCTCGTATAGATAAAGCTTTGAATTTTGATAATAAATTCTTTATTTTTTCTGTCTGCTCTGCTGTGTAATACCATTTATTCAATCCAAAAGAAGCAGCATAAGAAATCTTTATTACATTATCTGGAACAAAGTCTAGAAAATAATTGTAACCAAATTTCATTGCATAACTATATCTCCAAACCTGATCACTGCCAACTATAACAGCCTTTAAGTCATATTTATTACATATTTTATTTATTTCTTTTGATGTATTTATAGGAGAAGTTGTCGTAATATTTTTCTCAATAAAAGGACGTATATTAACAGTGCGATCAACTTGATTAGGATGGTAGTAGCGTGGGTGGTGGAGAGCTTTTAGTATATTTCTGATTATGCGTTTTATAAAAAAACTTTTATTACTTTTTCTATCTATTACGATAGTATCATAACCTAATTTCCTGAGATATGTATTTAAAGCATAGCACTGGAGCACTCCTCCATAGTTTGCAGCAAGTGGATGAGTTAATATTCCTATTTTCATAGTTTTTATTTATTGTTAATTTTAATAAATATTCTTTCTAATATTGAAAGGTGTGTTGATCTTTTTAAATTTTTAGCAAAAGGATATTTGCCAATATTATGCCAGAATTTTTTTTGTATTATTTTTTTTGCAGTAGTTATTGTTGCACTTTGTGCAATAGAAGGGTTATATTTTAGAAAAATATTAAAAGGTTTTTGTAGTAATAAGACATTATCTAATCCATTAATAAAATCTTTTGCTTTTGGTGTGTTGGGTATTACAGCTGAGACTCCTGTGTCATTGTCAAATTCAGGGAAATAAAATTCTTGCCCCCAAAAATCACCAATTGTGAAATCACTACTACTTGTCAATGATTTTGTGGGGCACTTAAAGCATGATGGACGTAAGTAAATATCACTTATAAAACCATATAAATAGGGGTTTTTAAGAGTATTATTAGAAAATATAAGTGATTCTTTTTCACCGTTTTCGAGTGATTTAGTAAGGTGTAAAGAAAAATTATATTTTTTCCATCCATTAATTTTATCTCTGAAATAAATGTTTTGAATTTTTATTCCTTTCGGTAATTTAATTTCTTCTTTAGGTATAGATCTAATGGGGGGAATAGGTATGGTGTTTTTATTGTTTAAATTAGCACTTCTATTTAATTCTTCTTGCAAATACCATCTGAATACTCCTGGTGAAGGTACTCCATGGCACACAAAATCTAGTGTATATAGATTGTCATATTTTTTTTGTAAGAAATTATATAATCCAGAAACTTGGCAAGGTGTCCCAGTAAATAATACGATTCGGTCTGATTTTAGAAATAATTCGACTTCCTTATAAGAATTTCCGATTTCACTCTGAACGTATTTACTACCTCGAAAAGCATCAAGCCCAGCTATAGTTTCTGTATATGAGTGTATAACTTTCCAATTATGATTAAATTGTGCACCAAACACAACTCCACCATTCTTGATTATTTTAGATGCTATTGCAGTAAAAGCTCCACCTGACGAACTCGTTTTTCTTATTTTTTCATCTATGTGTTTTAAAGCAATTAATGTTTTGGGGAGTTCTTGTGGTTTTAATTTGTTTATTATTGGACATACCTTTTCACATAATTTGCAATCAATGCAAATTGTTTCATTTACAATTGGATAAAGAAAACCCTCGTTATCCTCTTGAAAAGAAATACATTGTTTGGGGCATTTCTGTACACAAGCACCGCACCCACAGCAATCTTTTTTGTCGATAATCTTTATCATTGGTTGTTTCGGTATATAATTTGTTTTAGTTTAAGATTTACAAATGCTTTTTCATTTGTAGTAAGCCCAAATCCATATATACATGTTATTACTGATAAAATTGATGTAAAACATATAATTAGAAATGATAAAATATTTGTAGGTAAATAGAAATTCATCACTGTAGGTATAATTGATGATGTTAAAAATACAATGGTAATAGGCATAATTGCATTTTTGAAATATTTGTATATAGACATTGATATCATTTTTCGCATCATTATTGTCCTTACAATTTGTGCTGTTATTACAATAAGTAAATCTATTAAATATACAATTTCGGGTTGCTTAATTATTTTTAAACTTAGATATGAAATTGGAACGGTAAGTAGCATAATTCCCCCTACAAATGATTGATATATTTTTATATTTCCATTTGCTTGAGCTGATATTGTAAATGGGCTTGACATTGAATTTATTATAATTATAAAAAGAACAATTCGTAAAAAATTTACTGTATGTTCTGGAACTTCGATAAGCCATATATGTAATATGGTATCAGCTCTCAATATTATTGGTAATGACAGTATCCATAAGAGAAAAAAAGAATATTTAGAACTAGCAAATATTAATGTATGCATTTGCTCTAAATTACCTATTGCATAGTTCTTGGTTATTTGTGGATTAAGTGCCATCTGAAAATTCGTGGCAAATCCAATGACTGCATTCTGTATTTGGACCGCAATTCCTCTTGCAGCATTAACGGATGGTCCAAAAAACATGTTAAGGAGTATATTTAAACCTTGGGTAGTTACAACTGAGGCTAAATTACCAAAAAGGCTCCATGCGCAAAAATTTATCATTTCATAGAATAGGTTTTTATTGAAAAGCCAGTAAAATTTTGATTCCTTAAAATGTTTCCTACAATATCTACCATATATAATCCTCATTAATACCTGAGTCATGCATAATAGTGATGCATAAACAATCAATTTATCGAATTCTGTTAGGTATAATAAGTATACAATCAATAGCTTTAAAAGAACTTCAACTATTGAAATATAAGCAAATGCAGACATCTTCTCGTGGGCTATAATCAATGCATTATATGGTACGCTTATAACCATCACAACTGTAGAAATAATTGAAAACTGGAATACCCAATTTGCTGCAGTTATTCTATCTAAAGGAATAACCATTTTATTATTTAAAAACCATAATCCAAAAGTTTCTGCAAACAAAATGATAATAAAAGCGATTAAAAAATGGATATTAAGGCTTGTACAGAAACTTTCGCTTAAAACTTTTTCTTTCTCTTGCCCTAATGCAAAAGTAATATAACGCTGAGTCGCATTGGTCATTGCACTATTTATAAAAGTAAACATGACCACAAATCCCGCAACAACATTATAAATACCATAATCTTCAATCCCTAGTGTTTGTAATATGACTCGAGAAGTAAAAAGTGATACTCCCATAGTAATAAACATTCGGAAGTATAATAGTATAGTATTTTTAGCAATTCTCTTGTTGTTTGTCTGAGTATCTAACATCCTAAAATATTTTTATTTAATTTACAGTACTTGGATTGGAGAATTTATTATGACTTTGAAAGTCTAACATTTATAAATGTAATTTCTGCATCGATATTATAAATAGTAAATAAGTCCTTTAACTTATAGTATTTAGAACTGAGAACTTACTAGATTTATAAAATTGAATTGTATTTTTATAGTAAGCTTGTATTCGTTTAAAAACATGTTTATTTTTATTTGAGTAAAAATATTGAAAAAGCTGTTGGAAAAAAGTTAGCTTATACACTTGCTGAAATCATTTTTTTCTCGTAAAAAATTATGTAATTCTATTGTTTTTTTACTATATTAAAAGTCTTGATTCAATCTTAACTTTTTATAAGTCTTTTACTGATTTAATCAGTAAAAGACTTATAAAAAGTTAAATCCTTATGAGCTTTTTACTCATTTATATGTAAGTTTCCAATTTTAGGGTGTCACCTTTTAGACGGGTGCCAGCAGGCACCCGTCTAAAAAAGAGTCCATAAATTTAACGATTATTATTTGCATATTGTCATGGGAAGAAGGTTTTCGTAATCAGTTCTCCCCTTTTTTAATTCTCTAAGCAGCTTGCAGAAGTAATCCCTGAAGGAGACTCCTACCTGTTTGCAAGTTTCTATAAAGGTATTATAGATTGCGGAGTTTTGTATTCCTTTCACGCTTCCGAAGAACAGGCTGTTCTTTCTTTGGACAGTGATTGGTCTTATCGCCCTTTCTGCCGCCATATTGTCTATGGAGTATTCTCCGTCATTTCTGTAGGAGAAGATCTGATTCCAGAAGTTCTTCAGATAGTTAAGGGCCTTGCTCATAAGTTCGCTTCGGCTCTCATCCGGATTTGCCAGCAAATCATAAAGCTCCGTCCTTAACTTCTCGATGATTTCCGTCGTTTCCTTACCGTTCCTTCTGCTGTAAATCTCGTCCGCAGTAAGTTTTTCCCGACGGTAAGCCTCTTCCATGCCGTATAGCTTTGCTATCAGCTCAAGGAAGATTCTTGCCTGCAGACTTCCTTGGTCGTAGGCGTACTTGAACTTGG
>OGGG01000136.1_pt1 | contig 82254 bp, 76 predicted proteins | sample 1571201 | NCBI WGS metagenome assembly OGGG01 (sample SAMEA2581946, study PRJEB24529) | metagenome | biome: Human gut stool | place: China | collected 2011 | reverse complement strand
ACCCATGTAAGATCGGGAGATATGTTGTCTCTCCATATCCAGTCCACGCAACAGTGAGCAACTGAACACAAAACACAGCCACAGATGTACTCTGCGGCTGTGCTTTTATGCGTAGTATACCGCGTGACAAGCGGTTTTACTGTGACGGCGTCACACAATTTGAGAAAATCAGCGCGGCGCTCCGGTTGTACGATTATGATTGCCGCTCCCAGCCTTGGAGATTTGCCGCGAAAATATGAGCAGAAAAAAGTCATGACTTAATCACCGCGAGGGCTTGTATATCACCCGAAAGGGATAGCTATAAAGAAGTACTGTAACGAATTGTTCCTAAAAATGTGGAAACAGAAAAGGAAATCGGTATGAAAAATGAATCCCAATACGGTCTGCTACTCTTACAGCAGTATCTGTATGAGCATACGGATGACCGGCATCCGGTCTCTGTGGCGGATATTCTTGCTTTCTGGCAGGAGCATGGCATTCAGGCAGGGCGCAAGAGCGTATATTCCGCTATTGAAGTCTTGCAAAGCAGCGGTATGGACATCGTCTGTGTCAAAAGCACCCAGAACCGATACTTCGTAGGAGAACGGTTATTTGAACTGCCGGAGTTAAAATTGCTGGTGGACGCGGTGGAATCCTCCCGCTTCATTACGGCCAAGAAAAGCGAACGGCTTATTGAAAAGCTGGGTAAGCTCACCAGTGAATCTCATGCCCGCCAGTTGGATCGGCATATCTATATGGACGGCACCGCCAAACCGGAGAATGAGTGTATTTGTTACAGCGTGGATGAGATCCATAACGCCATTCAGGAGAAACGGCAGATCACTTTCCAGTATTACGAATACACACCACAAAAAGTAAAGATACTCAAGCATAACGGTTACCGCTATCAGTTCAGCCCATATGCCCTTATCTGGAGCCGGGATTGCTATTATGCTGTGGGCTGGTCGGAAAAGCATGGAAAACTGGCACAGTTCAGGGTGGACCGAATGGTGGCTGTGGAATCATTTGACCGGGCGGCTGTTTGTATGCCGGACTTCGACCCGGCTGAGTATGTGCGGAAAATATTCGGAATGTACCCGGACGATCTGTGTACGGTGGAGCTGTTGTGCGAGAACGAGGTCATGCGCAGCGTGATAGACCGCTTTGGCGAAGATGTCTCAACGGTGACAGCAGATGACGGCCATTTCAAGGCCATCGTGGAGGTAGCGCCCAGTCCACCGTTTTTTGCATGGGTGTTCACCTTCTGCGGCAAGATCCGAATCCTCGGCCCCGAAGAGGTGCTGGACGAAATGCGCGGTATGGCCGCATGGCTGCAATGATCCAGCAGAGGTGTTCCTTGCAGGGGACACCTCTGTTTTCTCATCTTGTAAATCGAACAAGTGTTTGCTATACTGACAGTGTTCTCAATCGAGAGAACACACGAGGAGGTGAAACGTGTGGAACAGACCTTTGGCAGCTTCCTTCGGGAGAAGCGTATAGCGCGCGGCCTGACGCTCCGAGGCATGGCGGCAAAGCTGGACCTGTCGCCGGTCTATATGAGCAACATTGAGAATGACCGCCGTGCGGCTCCTTCGCAGGAATATCTGGAACGGATGGCCATGCTGCTGCAGTTGGATAAGCCAGAACGGGAATGGTTGCTTGACCTTGCAGCAAAATCCAAGCAAAATCGGGTATCCGCAGACCTTCCGGACTACATCATGGATCGGGAGATCGTCCGGGCTGCATTGCGCACAGCCAGGGAGGCGGACGCCACCGACCAGGAGTGGCAGGACTTTATCGACCGGATCAACCGGCGCATGAGATCATCCGGAGAGGACAGTGATACCAAGGCATGAGAACACCATATTACAGGGAACAGGCTCTGGAGGGGATCGCCTGCGAAGTCATCACCGCCTATGATCCGAATCTCTACTATGGCGTTCCCAGAATGATCCCTATCGAGGATATCATCGAGGCACAGGGGATCACGCTGGAGTATCAGTGCCTGCGGAAAACCGGCTGTGTTCTGGGCGAAACGATTTTTGATGATGGCGGTACCATCATCTACGATTACGATATCCCAGGATATACCGTCATTGCGGTCAAGGGCGGCACCATACTCATCGATAGCTCCCTCTGCAGAGAGGATGCCTCCACAGGCCGACTGCGCTTTACCTGCGCTCATGAGCTGGCACACTGGCTGCTGCATAAGAGACTGTACAGCGGAACCGGCGAGAGTGCAGCCATGATGACAGAAACAAACATCGTCAGAACGCAGAACAGCGCATTGGAAATGCAGGCGAATCTGCTGGGGTCCATCCTTCTGATGCCGCTGCCTCAAGTAAAACGATGCTTTTACCAGCTCCAGTCTGGCAGGGACCGTCAGCAATTAGTCGCGGATATGGCCGGCATTTTTCAAGTCTCCAAGCAAGCCATGCGTATCCGGCTGGAGAATCATCATCTGCTGTGAAAAAATTTTAGGAAGCTGTTCTCAAAAAAGAGAACAGAGAAAGCGAGGCGCCATGGAACAAGAAATACGCAAGATCCTTCGCTGTCCTATCTGCGAGAAGGGACGGATCGCGGATGCTCCTGCAGGAGCGGCTCTCTCCCAATATCGGCTGTTTGCCATGGTAGGAAATGAACCAGCTGATATTATCGCAAAGTGTCCAAGGTGCGGCATGCAGGTGGGGATCACCGTGCGGCACAGGACTGAGCCGCCGATCATCGTGCCCACTCTCTGTAGGGATACGGCATGGGCCTGAATTAAGACAAAACAATATATAACTTCGTCAAGCGCACCAACCACCCAGCGTCGAATCAGACGTAAGCGGGAAGTATTGAGTTAGGAGCCTTACAAGTAGCTTTTCAGCTATGCGTAAGGCTCTTTTTTTGCGCCCTTTTCGCATTGTTGAGTGGCGGAAAGGACTTGTATGCTCCAGCGTTGGCAGACCTATGTCGCCAAATACCCGTGACCCGATCTCAGAACTTTCAAAAAAATCTGAGATTGGAGTCACGAAAAATGAAAAAATGGCAGGAAGAACGCAATTATAGACGCATTTATAACGAAGCTGGTGAAGCAATCGCCAATATCATCACCGTGGATGGTGTGGATGTGGAAGTGGCGGAGGATGTGTATCTGGCCTACTCCCAGGCGGACCGCCGGGAGCGGTATGTGCGGGAGGAACAGTTTTCTGGGAAGATCCTCTCGCTGGAGCAGATGGCGGAGGACGACCTGCTTTCGGACTATGTCGGCGCGGAAGCAGCCCCAAGCGCGGAGGAAGAAGCGCTGGAACGAGAGCAGGCACAGAGCCTTGCGGAACGAAAGGAGATGTTGCTGCTGGCCATGCTGTCTCTGAATGACGCGGATCGGGAGTTGATCAACGCGCTGTTCTTCGATGGCGTGTCCACCAGAGACTACGCGGCGCGGATCAGAATTACCCAGAGGGCGGTCATCAAACGCCGGGACCGTATTCTGCGGGATCTGAAGAAATGTTTTGAGAATTTTTCAAATTAAGGGTATTCACCCGAGGGCTTTTTCGGGAGGACAGTGAGGGACCCAAAAGGAGATCCCTCACTGTTCCTTGAAAAGTGCATACCAGCAGTACGGGCAACCGCCCGGACGGATGAGCGTTCGCGCAGTGTGCGCCATGACCCGGAGGAGATATCTTCGGCGAGCGATAAAACCTGTGACGGGCCGACTTTGGCAAAGTCGGCTGGCATTGACTCTGTTCGGGCTGATAATGAGACACAAAGCACTGGCCAGCATGATGAGGCTGGGCTGCCCTGGGGTTGAAAGCAGTAGAGATCCCAGGAATACGCCCGTGAGAAGGTAGCCGCCTTCTGTCCGTACTGTTCCCTTTATCCACCGGGGCGCGAGCTGCAAATACGGTGAAACGAATGACAAAAATACTTTTTATCATGATAGGGGAAATCCACGGATGAATACAAATGATACAAACAGGCAGAAAGCCCACGCCATGATCGACCATATTTTCAAAGACCTGCTGCCTGCCCAGGGCATGGCGGAGCGTTCCGAGCAGATCAAGCTCAGCCACCGGATGCTGGATACCATGCTGAACGGTGGCATCGCCCTGTGCGACGCAGGCACCGGCATCGGCAAGACCTACGCTTATCTGGTAGCTGCCGCAGCGGCCAACCGATCCGACACGGAGGCGCTGCGCAAGCCCGTCATTATCTCAACCTCCAGCATCGCCTTGCAGAACGCCGTGCAGACGGAATACCTTCCGCTGCTGTCCTGCATCCTGCTGGCAGACGGACAGATCGATCGCCCGCTGCTCTCTGTGATCCGCAAAGGAAAAGGTCATTATGTTTGCGACGAACGCCTGCAAAGGCGGCTTCGTCAGGTGAACTTTCAAAAGAAAGATCCGGCAGCCGCCGACGCCCTTCGCACGCTGAAGGGAACGCTGGACATGGACAATGTCCCCCATCTCAGCGGGTATGACCGGGAACGTGTCTGCGTTCCACAGTTCTGTGACTGCGATCATCAGGACTGCCGGTACAAGCGCTTCCTGAAACGCTGCGACGCGGATCGATATGTGTTCCAGATCTGCAACCACAATCTGTTGTTGGCGGACGCCATCCACCGCAGTCAGGGCAAACGACCCATTTTCCCGGAGCATAGCGTCATCATCGTAGATGAAGCCCATAAGCTGCCGGAAGCGGCACGGGAGATGTTCGGCATGACGCTGACTGCCAGTGACATCCAAAGCATGATCAACCAGCTCCGCGCGGAACGATATCTGCTGGCAGCGGATGTACTGACAGACACGATGGGGTCGCTGCTCCGCAAGCTCACGCAGCCCAGAGAGGAAACCGAACCCCTGGATGCGTACCTTCGCTTACTGACGATCCCCAGCCGATCTCTTCTTGTTATTGAGAAACAGGTCGGCAGGCTGCTGTCGGCGCAGGGGCGCAGGCAGTTGGAAAAGCTGCGTGGCACGGTGTCCCTCTTGAGTAGTCCGAGAACGAATATGATCCTCTACACAGCGGATGACGGCGATGGCGGAACCATGCTGTGCGCCACCGTTTCAGATTTGACGGAACAGATGCGCCAAGTCCTGTGGAGGCCGGAACACGCTTTTGTGCTGGCCTCTGGGACTTTGGCTGTAGGGGATGACTTTCACCGTTTTCGTTCGCAGACTGGACTGATGGACGGGCGGCGCGTAACGGAGTCGGTTTCTCTTTCTCCCTTTGACTATAAGCGGAATTGCCTGCTGTACTTGCCGCAGCTTCCACCGGGCCAAAGTTCGGAAGCATACTATGATGAATTGGCAGATGAAATTGCGGAACTCATCCGTGCGGCTTGGGGCCATGCGCTGGTGCTGTTCACCTCCTACGCCGCCATGTCAGCGGTAAAGGATAGGCTGCGGGAGCGGGAACTCAGCTTCCCGTTATTTACCTTGGGCAGAAACGCCATGCACATGACGGAGCGGTTTCGGCAAACACCGGGGGCTGTACTGCTGGCCACAGGCGCGGCATGGGAAGGCTTTGATTTCCCCGGCGACTGCGTATCCCTGCTGGTGATTCCCCGCCTGCCCTTCGCCTATCCTGACGCATTGAAGGAAAAAGAGCGGGAGGAATACGCTTCCCTTCGCCAATTTATTCAGAATGTGGCCGTTCCGGAAATGCAGATTAAGCTGCGTCAGGGCTTTGGGCGGGCTATCCGAACGGAGTCCGATACCTGCGTCATTGCCATTCTGGATGAGCGCGCAAGCCATGGCCGCCGCTACTACGCAGCCATGCGGGAGGCTCTGCCGGACATGCGCACCACGAGCAGCCTGCGGGCTGTAACGAAGTTCCTGCGGGAGCTGAAGCCGGAAAGCTATTTTGAGGTGTGCGCATGATCGACGCCAAGAAGGAATTGCAGTACCGGCTGGCCATCCGGATGCTGGAACACTTATCCGAGAAGGGCCTTCTGTCAGCAAAGGAATTGGCTTATGCCAAGGGACTCGCCAGAGAAAAATACGCCCCGCAGACTGTTCGGGAATAGTGCTGGCTATTCCGCGGATAGTGTGGTAGCTTGTGTGTTGCCCAAAAAGATGCAAGGAGGACACAGTGTGGAATACCAGTATTATTTGATACAAATTTACCGCAAAGACGGTTCTGTTTGGATCGACATCCTTGAGGCGGCGCAGGCGGAAAAGCTGGGGTATCAGGACGGTGACAAGTACACGCAGAATGACGGCGTTGTTTACATCAACGGGTTTGACAGCCCGTCTGCCCTGAACACCTTTATCGAAGACCTGCATGGCTGCGTGAACCGCAGCGAAGCGATGGCTGCCCACCAGCGGGAGGAACGCTGATGGCTACGGTAAAAGAGATTGCGCCACACGCACTCCAACCGGAACACCTGCGTGTCGCCGCCTACTGCCGTGTCAGCTCAGACTCTGAGGATCAGCTGCATTCCTACGCAGCCCAGATCCGCAACTACACCGAGGTGATCGCTCAGCACGACGGCTGGGATCTGGTGGATGTGTACGCCGACGAGGGCCTGACCGGCACGCGCGTGGACAAGAGGGACGATTTCAATCGCATGATGCGGGACTGCCGAAAGGGCAAAATCGACTGCATTCTGGTGAAGTCAGTAGCCCGTTTCGCCCGCAACACCAAAGAGTGTCTCGCCTCCCTGCGAGAACTCTCCGGTATGGGAGTCACTGTCCGATTCGAAAAAGAAAATATCGACACAGGAACGCTCACCACCGAACTGATGGTGAGCGTTTCCGGTTCTCTGGCCCAGCAGGAGTCCCTATCCATCTCGGCAAACCAGCGTCTGAGCTATCAGCACCGCATGGAATGCGGAGAATTCATCACCTGCAGCGCTCCCTACGGATACCGGATTAAAGACAAGAAAAACCTTGAGATCCTGCCGGAAGAAGCGGCTGCGGTACGCTGGGCCTTTGATGCATATCTCAAAGGAAACAGCTCCAAATGGATCGCGGAGCAACTGACGGCAAAAGGCATTCCGACGCAGAATGGTGGCGAGAAATGGCAGGAGACAAGCATCCGGTACCTGCTGACCAACGAAAAGTACATTGGAGACACGCTCTGCCAGAAATCCTATAGCTGTGGCTTCCCATTCGTGCAAAAGCGCAATCAGGGGGAGCGGATGCAATACTATGTCGAAAACAGTCATCCGGCCATCATTGACCGCGATACCTTTGAAAAAGTGCAGGAGCTGCTGCGCAAGAAAGCACAAAAAGAGAAAAGGCGTCGAGAGAGAAGTCCATTCGCCCTGAAAATCCTATGCGGGAACTGTGGGACGATGTTTCTGCGCCGAACCAGCAAAAACGGATATGTAACATGGGTCTGCCGAACCCATGACCGCAGTGCCGATGCCTGCCACGTAGGACGCATTCCGGAGAGCGAGATCCGCGCTGCATTCCTACGGATGTACCGCAAGCTCAAGTGCAATGCCGACATGATCCTTAAAGCCCGCTATGGAGCAGATGAACGCCCTTGACGCCATCCTGCAGCAGAATAACCCGAAAACCCTGACCATCAACCGGGCCATCGCGGAAGCCACAGAGGAAAGCCATAAAATCAGCACCCTGCGTGTCAATGGCCTGCTGGACGCCGATACCTGCACGGCTCGCATGAATGTGATCAGCGCCAAGCTGGCGCAGCTCCGCAGGGAACGGCGCAGGCTGGCGGAGAATGAAGCATTGGACGAGGTCATGGACGCGCTTCGGAAGGTGCGGCAGACGATTTTTGACGGGCCGGAACAGATGGATGACTTCGACGATGATCTCTTCGAAAGTCTCGTGGAAAAGATCATCGCGGAATCTCAAACAGAGATTCGTTTCCGACTCTATGGCGGGCTGGAACTGAGGGAGCGATTGGAGGTGGCGGTAAGATGACAAAACGCAAGATTTTATATGGATACCAGATCCGTGGCGGCGCATTGGAGATCGTTCCGGAAGAGCAGCGGGTCGTTCAGATGCTGTTCGCCCTCTACAGTGCCGGAGCATCTTACCAGGACATCTCCGATGCGTTGAATCGGCAGGGCGTTCCATACAGCTCCGAAATACCGCTTTGGAACAAGCATAAGATAAAGCGCATGTTGGAAAATGCCCGTTACACCGGAAAAGATGGTTATCCTGTGATGATCGCGGAAACCGATTTCCAAGCTGTGCAGGACAAGATCTCAGAAAAGAATGACAGGCGGCAGGTGTCCGAAGAGGTGACGGTCGTTGACCGGTTAAAGCCCTACTTTCGATGTACCTGCGGTGGAAAGATGGTTCGTCTGGGTGGACGCTGGCAGGATCGCAGCAAGGTGTATCTCAAATGCGAACACTGCGGCATTTCCGTTTCTCTGGATACGGATGAGACGTTCCAAGAAGTTGCCCACCAAATGCAGACGCATGAATGCCAGGAGGCGGACGCTTATGTTCCCTCTGCGGAGGTCATTCGGCTGAACAACGCCATCAACCGAGGGCTCGAACAGCCTGACTCACCCGAAGCAGTCATGGCTCTCATTTTACAGGGGGCAGCCGCACGATATGACTGCTGCCCCCAGCCTATTTCTGAATGTGAACCCTCAGACTGCCCAGTGGAAGTGGATTGGCTCCGCTTTCGCCGGGTGGTCTCTTATATCACCGTCGCGTCTGACGCTATGGTGAGCCTCACATTTACGGATGATAACTTCACTGGAAAGGACAAATAACCATGGAAGCAGCAACAACCACTTTAGAACGGCGTGTGCGGGAAATCCCACCGACCAGGAAGCCGGAAGAATTACTTAGAAACTACGATGGCAAGATGCGTGTGGCGGCCTACTGCCGCGTATCCACCGACAGCGAGGAACAGCTCAACAGCTATGAAGCCCAAAAGACCTACTACACCCAGAAGATTCAGGACAACCCTGATTGGGAGATGGCGGGCATTTACGCAGATGAGGGCATCTCCGGAACCAGCCTCAAAAAGAGAGCGGAGTTCAATAAGATGATCACCGCCTGCAAGCGTGGCCGCATCGACTTCATCATCACGAAGTCCCTCTCCCGCTTTGCCCGAAACACGGTGGATTGTCTGGATACGGTCCGACTTCTTAAAGCCAATGGCATCGGCGTGTACTTTGAAAAGGAGAATATCAATACTCTTACGGAATCCAGTGAGTTCCTGGTTACCCTGTTCAGCGGCTTTGCCCAGGCAGAGTCTGAGTCACTCAGCAAAAATGTTGCATGGGGCAAAGAGAAAAGCGCAAAGGCAGGCAATGTCCACTTTCAATATAAGAAAATGCTGGGCTACCGCAAGGGCGAGGACGGCCAGCCGGAGATCGTGCCGGAGGAAGCCACAATCGTCCGCCGCATCTACCGCAGGTATCTGGACGGCTGCACATTAGGTAAGATCAAACGGGAGCTGGACGAGGACGGTGTTCCCACAGCCCAGGGTGTGGAGTGCTGGTCACCCGCCATCATCCATAACATTCTGACCAACGAAAAGTACATTGGGGATGCTCTGCTGCAGAAAACCTATGTTACGGACTGCCTCTCCAAGAAGGTTCGAAAAAACCGCGGTGAGCGCGTCATGTACTATGTTGAAAACAACCACCCCGCCATCATCTCAAGAGAGGCATTCGATCTGGTGCGGAAAGAAATGACGCGCCGCTCCAGCAAGCGAAAGGTGCTGCAAAAGAGCGGCAAGACGGAACTCGGAAAATATTCCGGCAAATACGCCCTGACGGAACTGCTGGTGTGCGGTGAGTGCGGTTCCCCCTACAAGCGGGTGACATGGGCCAGAGACGGAAAAAAGCGCATCGTCTGGCGGTGTGTCTCCCGGCTGGAGTTCGGTACAAAATACTGCCATGCCTCGCCTACGCTGGATGAAGGCAAGCTCCACAGTGCCATCCTCAACGCCATGAACGAGTACGCAGCCATCCGGCAGGAGGTCTGCCCCGATGTGCTGGCGATGGTGGAGGAAGCCAAGCAGGCGCTGACTCAGACCGGTACAAAACTGCTGACGCTGAAGCGCCGCCTTGACGAAGTCAGCCATGAGCAGGCTGATCTGCTGGACATGCTGCTGTCCAACATGGCTGACGCTGATCTGAACGCCAGAATGAAAGCCCTGACGGATGAGAAAGCGTCTCTCAAGGAACAAATTTTAGAGGCCCAGCAGGAAGAAGTCGGTCTGGAAGAACAAGTTGCCAAGCGCCAGCAAATGTGGGACAGCTTGATCGAATGCAGCGAGGGCTACACGGAGTTCGACGATGAGTTCGTCCGGCAGATCATTCAGAAGATCACGGTCGAGGACGCCGACACGATCCGCATCCAGTTTAGAGACTCCGATGTGGTGCTCGAGCAAGGATTACAATAAAAAGGAAAGGCGAAAAAAGATGGCAATTTTTATGACCGACACCCACGGTGATTTTGGTAGGCTCCGCCCTGCGGCATTCCGTGAGCAAGGCGACCTGAGCAAAGACGATTGTCGCTGTCGCTTGTTCGGACACTGCCGAGACAACCGCGTGAGCAAAGTCAAGCCCATCCTGCGGATCGTGCAGATCTGCCAATATCCCTACAGGCAGGCAGTAAAGGAAAGAGCGGCGCAGCGCCGCTTTTTCCTTTACTGCTTTGCGACAAAAACGGCAAAATGAGCCAGTGAAAAGGTTATTTGGCAGTTGCCATCAATAAGTTTCGACAGAGTAGAAAACCGGATAACGGCCCACGGATGTAGCGGATCTGTTGGAAAGGTAGAAGAATGCTTTAGATGCTTCCTTTTGATAGACTGTGGATCTGCAGCCTGCTATACTGGAAGCAACAAAAGAACAGGAGTGGATAGCGATATGGACACGCTAATGGAATTCAGCATTCAAGGTGACATCTTCTTTTTCTATGATACATTGTCAGATGAAGAAAAAGAAACCGTTCGCAAGTGCATGCGGGAAAAGTACAAAGGTCATATAGTAGCCAATCCAAAAATTGATGAATTTTTAGAAGGTCTCGAACGTGATCATGGCATTAAGCTGAAAAGGCTGTCGGTAACGAGTGTCATTGCGGTGTGAGCGCGAAACAGACTTGAACAACCCCAGCAAGAATGAATACCGAATCGCAAGAGAAACACTGGACAAAGTAGGCTGAGATGTGGACTACATCATCCCCCTCTGCTGCCCCAGCAGCATTCAGGACACATTCAGCGGCGGCCTATTCCGACGGGATGCCCTGACAGACTTTCTCGATGAGGTTCGAGAGCGATGCCGATTCCAATACTGGTTTTTCGGACACTACCACGAAAACATGGCGGGGGAGAAAAAGTTCATAATGCTGTACAAGCAGATCATCTGGCTGGGATAAAAGCCATCGGCACAACGACTTGTTACCCGTTGTGCCGATGACTTTTATTTCAGAATTGCTTCTTATGACCTCTCTCCCCACCCCGATTCAATTATTTATTTATACTTGAACTATTTACATTTTATGGTTCAAATGATAAGATGTAATTGAATTAACCAAGGAGGTGCTATTATGTCGAGGCAATTCGATCAATACATGGAAGATAAATTTGAGTATCAGGGTGAGCTCAAGTCATTGATTTACCCGACTTCGTTTTCTGAGCTCGTCTCTGCTTTGGAAATCAGAGATACACTGCAAGCAATAATTGACTCCGCTACACGAGAAGAAGACCCCTCTGGGTATAAGGAAATGAAGGAACAGCAAAACGATTATATCCAAGAGTACCTGAATTCAATCGGTGATTTTGATAACAGCATTCTCATCTCAAATATTATCTACCTTGCCAAATCTAACGGCATCCGGCTGGGAGAATTGGAAAAGATGCTTGGTATTAGCACGGGCTATATTTCTCGCACAGCGAAGGAAAATACGAATAAACGCCTAAGCATTGATGTTGTTTGGAAAATAGCAAATTTCTTTGATTTAGGTATTGATGATTTAGTCAATCAAAATCTTCAAATTCCTTCGGAAACCTCTGCTCTACTTTGCAAGTTCATCAAAAAGCTGGTATCGCAAACCATAACGGGTGAAATTGAATGGAAGTGCGAAGGCGGCGGTATATGCGATTGCGACCCACTGCTCCTGAGTCTACCGCTTTTCTCAAAGGATGACGATGGCACTATAATTTATCATCCTGAGCACTTGAACCAAGATTTCAAATGGACATTGGCTGGAGATATTTACTCGTGTGATACTATCAGCGAAGGTCAAAAACTGCTTATCGTAGCCTGTCAAGCAGAAAAATCGAAATACCGCCAATATGATTTTATTTTCTGCTCCTACAACGAGGACGGCACCTACTCTTGGGAAAATGCATTCCATACTAATGATCCACGTTCGTCACTCGAAAACTACGCAGCCGTTCTTTATGAGCAAGTTTCCAAACAGTTAGATGCAGTTAGACTTGCACCGGATATTCGTAGTATCATACAAGCATACCTTCAGTAAGGCGCACAACTTTATCCCGCAAATAAGTTCAAGATTTTATCAATTTTAGTAGACAAATCACAAGAATTGTAGTATTTTAGGATTAGAGAAAAAAGAAGCCTTAAAAACTCTCTCAAGGCTCCTGCATCTTTTTTGTCAACACACTCCATAAAGAGTTACCGGTATAGATGCGTCTGGCGCAAAGCCAGGCGCATCAACCGTTTCCGGGCTTTTTCGAGCCCGGATTTCTTCTTTTGAACCATAGATTTTTATGGAGGTTTCGGAGCAACTGACCGGATTTGGACCGGAGGATCTCATGTCTTGGACAGTTTCCAACCTCCAGCGCCCTTTTAGAGAGGACTTTTCTCTCAAAAAAGCGGCATCATCGCAGAAAAAGAATCACAAATATTTGGGCGTCGTTTTGTCGGCTTTGACAGCTGAAAAAGCGGTGCCCTTTTTCAATTTCTAAAAGGGCGCTGGCTGCAGCGTCTGAAGCGGCAGGCCGGAGATGACCTCTCCGGCCTTATTTTTTTACAACAGGAGGATCGCTCACATGGACACCCAAAACACAAGCCGTCAGCTCCGCTACCTCGAAGAAGTCCGTATTCCCCTGCACCGTGCGGGATTTGGAACCCTGCCGGTGGAGGGAGAGCAGTTGCCTGTCCATTGGAATGGCACACCCCTCTGCCGCATCACCGGCAAGGGCAGCGTGTTCTATCGGCGAGAGGATGCGGACACGCCCCAGGCAGAGGATGCCCTGTATCGCGTCGAGGACATCGCCGCGAAGACGCTGGAGTATATGACCGCTATGGAAGCCGCCCCGCAGCTCAAAGCCAGCGGGCTGGATGGCGACTACCGCATCCTCGCTGACTTTGGCGGCACGGTGCTGGCGGGTACTCCAAGCAAACACGGTGTTCAATCCGTTACATGGGATTGGGACTATGACCGCATAGGCGTGGTACACGGACACTACTTCATGGAGAACTACGATGGCGCCAAGCAGGACTTCGCCACACGCTCCGGGCTTATCCAAAAGGAACAGCTTTTCAGCCCGGAGCAGCTGACCGAGATATTCCGCTGCTGCGCCGATTCCGTGGATGAGGACTTCTTTGAGCTTACGGATACGCAGGAAGAAATGATCCGCGGAATCCAGCAGCAGATCAGGGCGTGCGTACCGGATCTGGACGAGCGCGTCCGTCAGCAGGAGGAAGCGTTGGAACGAGCATCACAGGAGCAGACAATGTAATACGACATGGCATGGGCCGGAGTTTTAGCAATAAGACTCCGGCCCTTTTTTATTTCCAGAAAGGAGAGGGATTATTTGACGCGATATTTTATGAAATTCACGCCCTTGTTCCCTGTGGAGGTGCAGATGATGACGCCACCCCGTCATCAGCCTCGCAGAAGCGGACGCATTCGCTGCAGCTTTCGCTAACGATCATTGTCGTTCTTCGAGGCCCGCACCAAAAGAACGCCTTTTTTGAGGTCGACATCTCCCACTTCAAGGTGTAGCACCTCTCCTGGTCTAAGACCACAGCAATACAAAATACGGAACAAAGTGGGCATATCTTCTACCATGCGGCTGGCTCGAATAACCTTTTTCTTGTAGCTCTGGCGGCGAGATAAGCGTTGCGCATCATCGATCCCGTAGTGCTCCTGTAATTTCAGTTGTCATCCTCCTTCACGAAGATGTAGATGCTGTGATTGGATGGAGAAAAGAGCGTTTTACACAAAGGGCGAGAAAGTGTCAATGAAATGGCACATAGCCCCCAGCAATAGCACGCTATGGCCGGGCATCGGATGCCCTGACTTTTAGCGTCCTTTTGAGGATACCCCGCCTCCGTCCGCCATCGTTACCCTCGAATATCGGAGAATTAGGACAGAGAAAGAACAAGCAGGGAGCAGAAACTCATGTTTTTGTGCTTGCGGGGGCGGGCAAATTCAGCACCACAATTGATTGAAATGATCCCCCCATCGGTCGGCTGCCGGGGTGGGTGTTCATTGTATAACACAGGCGCTGTGACGAATTTGTGACACTTTCCCCGCACTTTCGCGGGGGAATTTCAATGCAGCTACTGCTATGCTACAGACAAGGTTGAAACCCAACCCAAAATACTTCAAAAAAGGAGCGTAACATACCATGAAAAAGAAAACGATTTTGAGCTTTGCACTGGCACTGGCATTGACGGTATCGGCCATCGGCGCATCGACCGCAGCTTTGGCGGCTGCACCTGACACGGAAGGGCAGACAACTGCCATCGCAACAGAGAATGAGGACGCCATCTGGGAGCAGATCGAGGCGGTGGAAGAGAAGAGCGACGCCATCTTCCAGAGAAACGCGGCGCTGTGGGAAAAGCTGGACGAAATCTGCAACGCCCTGCCCGACGACTACGACTTCACAAACTTTGACGAAGCAGCGTTTATCCGCAGCACCAACGCTCTGGCGGAAGCGGAGAAGGAAACCCTTCTGGCGGACATCAAGGAGTTGAACGGCCTTGACGCCGAGATGGAGGCACTGTACGCTCAGCTGCCCGACTGCGACAATATGCCGCTCTACGAGAAGGCACTGGAAAAGGCCGACCCCAAGGTGCTGGACGAGATCGACACCTTGGAGCAGGAGTATGACCGCGTCTGCGAAAAGCACGCCGACCTGTGGGATAAGGTAGATGAAGCGTACTTCGATCTTCCGGACGACTACGACTTCGACAACTATGATGAGGCCGCCTTCATCCGCAGCCTGAGCTTCCTGACCGACGCGGAAAAGGACGAGCTGATCGCCGACTATAACCGTCTGGTAGAGCTTGATAACCAGCTGTGCAAGCTGTACGATACCATTTGGGGAAACACCGGCTGCGAAAGCGGCATCTGCCCCCTTTGACGGAAAGACGATATTCTGATAGTATAAAATCAACATCATGCCGATGCTGCGCCCACGCGCAGCATTTGGCGCTGCTTGCAAGGAGGACGCATGGGACATTCCATCTATTTGGCGGACGATGAAAAGAGCATCAGGGAACTGCTCCATAGTTTTTTGGCAAGTGACGGCTATACCGTGCGCTCCTTTGAAAGCGGCGATGCGCTGCTGGAGGCGTTTCGTCAGGAGCCTGCGGAGCTTGTGATACTGGACATTATGATGCCCGGCACGGACGGACTTACCGTGTGCCGGGAGCTTCGCGCTGTTTCCGACATTCCCATCATCCTGCTTACGGCCAAAGACAGCGAGCTGGACTACGTCATGGGCATCAGTCAGGGTAGCGACGATTATCTTACCAAGCCCTTTCGCCCGACCATTCTTCTGATGAAGGTCAAAGCGCTGCTGCGCCGTGTGGAGATGGATCGAGGAAAAACAGCGGCGGCAGAGGACGAGCTGCATTACGGGGATATCCGCTATTCCTCTACGGAAAACGCTGTTTTTTGCGGAAGCACGATCATGGCGCTGACCCAGACCGAGCTGCGGCTGCTCAGCTATATGATGAAGCAGCCGGAAAAGGCCTATTCCCGAGAGGAGCTGCTCAGCGCGGTGTGGGGCTTCGACTCGGAGGTGGAGACCCGCGTGACCGACGAAACGCTGCGCCGTATCCGAAAAAAGCTGCTGCAAGCGGGCAGCACCGTCAGCGTAAGCACCATCTGGGGCTTTGGCTATAAGCTGAAGGGAGCGGGAAGCGTATGAAAAACATCAAGCTGCGGATCGTGTACCTGATCCTCGGCTCAGCTTTACTTCTGTCTGCCCTTTTTGTGCTGGCGGTAAACGTGATCATCCCGTCTCACTTTGTAAACGAGGCAAAAAAGGCGCTGCTCAACGAAGCGGAGTATCAGAATCGAGCCATACCCTACACCTATGACGAACCGGACTATGACGAGAACTGGGAGGAGGGATACTTCTTTACGCCCAGCATCGTATTTTTGGAGCTGGAGGATGGCTACCGGCACAACACATGGAATCGGGATACCTACCGGCTGGAGAAAAAGCTGCTGGAATACTGCGCCGGGCGGGATATTGCACTCAATCAATGCTATACCTTCAAAGCGGACAAACATCACCTGATATTCATGTCCGTGCAGGAGGATTACGGCGATGGGGAGGAACCCTACTCCTATATCATGTACATAGACATCGGCCCCATCACCCGCTATATCGTAACGCTGAACTGGGCGTTCTTTGGGGTGCTGCTGGCGATCTCCTCCGTTATGTGCCTGCTGGGCTTCCGCTTCGGCCGGGACATTGAAAAGGAGGCAGAGCGGCAGCAGACCTTCTTTCAGAATGCCTCACATGAGCTGAAAACGCCGCTGATGGCGATACAGGGCTACGCGGAGGGCATACAGGCAGGCGTCATGGACACGGCCAGCGCGGCGGAGGTGATTCTGGCGGAGAGCGACCGCATGACGGAGCTGGTAGACGAGCTCTTGGACATCTCAAAAATCGATATGGGGCGGCAGCCGCTTACCCTTTCCGAGATGGATGTTCGGGAGCTGCTCTACGACAGCATACGCGCCGTGGAGCCGGCAGCCGCCGCCGGCGGCATCGCCATCGTGCCGGACTTCCCCGAGGAGCCCGTTATGGTCAGCTGCGACGATACCCGGCTGCGCAGGGCGGTCACCAATATTCTGTCCAACGGCGTACGCTATGCCCGCAGCGAGCTGCGCCTGACCTGCCGCACGGAGAAACGGCATGCGACGATACGGATACAGGACAACGGGGACGGCATCGCCGAAGCGGACCTGCCCCACATCTTTGACCGTTTCTACATGGGAAAAAGCGGGAAATCCGGCATCGGCCTTGCCCTGACGAAGGAGATCATCCACCTGCATAAGGGAACGATCCGTGCGTACAACGGGGATGGCGGCGCTGTTTTCGAGATTACCATTCCGGTGAGCCGATGAGAAGAGCACCGCGCCGCCTGTGAGCGCCTTTCTTAAAAAAAGGACGGACTTAGAAAAGATTTTTGTTGGTACTGGGGGAGAGTTCCCTGTGATTTTCTCTTGTGCCGACATTGTTAGAACGGAGTACATCTATGGACTGCAAAGCAAAAAAATATCTGCATATTTATGACTGGAACTACTGGTGGGGCTATTACCGCTGCGGCAAGGACTGGGAGCCTTTCCACGCGGCTGAGTTTTCTCTTTCTGAGGACGAGGCGGGAGAGGCGCCCTTTTTCCACTTTGATTTCCATAACCTCCCCGCACTTCACCAGACCATTCGGGACGGTGAGTTTGTGGAGCCGGATAACCCGGATCATCCGCACTTTCTGGAGCAGGCAAGGCGGCTCAGAAGCGGTGAACAGGACTGGTTCGTCGGGGCGCTGTACTATCCGCTTTTTTCGCCGGAGATGCATTTCTGCAACGCCTCCGTCCGGAGCGGTGTCCCGCTGACACAGCTGCTTTCCCCGTCTGTACCGCCCTATTACGGGGTGATCTTTCTCCGGGAGGAGCGCCCCCTCACTCCGGAGGTGCTGACGCGTTGGGCGGAGACTCTGTCCCAGCCCCTGTTCGGCCAGCCGTTTTCCTGCACGCTTGCACAAGTCCCCAGCCGGCAGGAGGCGATGGAGCAGTTTGAGAATGAGATGCGGCTGACGCGATGAAATGTACGGTATCGTTTACCGCTGATTTCCCGTTGAAAAGCAGCTGAGAGGGAGGCATTTCTTATGGAATTAAGACTCACGGAGCAGGAGGCTCTGACGCTGTATCGAATCATTCTGCGGTGGGATGAATTAGGCAGCTTGACCACAGAGGATGACGAGGAACGTCAGCTGCTATGGGATCTATCCTGTACGCTGGAAAAAGAACTGGAGCCGGTGGATGATGCCGTGAAACGCAGACTGCTTTGACCGCGTAAGAGCCCACCGGTTCGAAGCCTTTGATGTGACGCTGTTTTCTTTGACGCTGACGGATCTTGAACTGTCGGAGAGACGCCGGCGTCGCGGGATGATATTGACAAAAAGGGAAACGATGCTATAATATCTGCGAATGGTTCGCAGATTGGAGGGCGGCTGATGTCAGGCTATAATACAAAACAGCGAAGAGCCCTGCTTGCTTTTTTGGGGGAGCACCCGGACGAGCTGCTGACTGCACGCCAGATGGCGGACGCGCTGGCAGAGAAGCAAATCAGTCTCAGCGCCGTGTATCGAAATCTTGCGCAGCTGGAAGCGGAAGAAAAGGTGCGCCGCAGCGCCAAAAGCGGGTCGCACGAAGCGTTTTATCAGTATCTTGACGCCAAGGGCTGCAAGGGCGCGCTGCACATGAGCTGTGTGAAGTGCGGCAAAACCTTTCACATGGCGAGCGGCAACGCCGCCCTGTTTGCAAAGCACCTGGCGCAGAGCGAGCAATTCACGCTGGACGCAGCCGACACGATCCTCTATGGGATCTGCTCGGACTGCAAGGGAAAATAACGAACAGAAGGGAGGACAGACCATGACAAAGAAGCCTTGCTTTATGACGCGCCTGCTGGCGGCCGTGCTGGCCGTTGTCATGCTGTTCTCTGCCGTCTATATTGCGGTCGAAGCCGATCATGACTGCTCCGGCGAGGACTGCGCCATCTGCCGCCAGATCAGCATCTGCGAGAATCTGCTGAAAACGCTGGGGCTTGCCGGTGCTGCCGCGGCGATCTCCGCTGCGTTTACATATACCGTGTGCAGGGCGATCCTGCCCTGCACAGAGATGATCGGCACGCTGACGCTTGTTTCTCTCAAGGTAAAGCTTTCGAATTAAAAACAGGACTTTTACAAGGGCGAAGTCTATCCGTTTTCGGATAGGCTCTTGCGGTTTTGCTGCTGCCCTTGTATTTTTGCGCACATTTTTCAAAATTCGGAGGTTTTATTATACTATGAAGAAAATGATTCCCCTGTTTCTTGTGCTGACCATGGCGGTCGGCCTGCTTGCCGGCTGCGGCAAAAAGAATGCCGCAGAGAAGGGCGAGAGCGATTCCAACAAACTGAGCGTTGTCACCACCATTTTCCCTGAGTACGACTGGGTCAAGGAAATTCTCGGAGACAAGGCCGGGAGGACCGACCTGACCATGCTGCTGAGCAGCGGCGTTGACCTGCACAGCTACCAGCCCACGGCGGATGACATCGTCAAGATTTCCGACTGCGACCTCTTCGTCTACGTGGGCGGCGAGTCCGATGGCTGGGTGGAAAGCGTCCTGAAAAACGCCGACAATAAGAATGTAAAAGTCATCAATCTGCTGAATGTGCTGGGTGATTCCGTGAAAACAGAAGAAAGCGTTGAGGGGATGCAGGAAGCAGAGCACGCCCATGACCACAGCAAGGAGGTTTCCACCTTTGAAGATCATGAGGTTCAGGACAGAAGCCTGTCCGACTGGGAGGGCAGTTGGCAGTCTGCCTACCCCTTTGCGCTGGACGGAACGCTGGACGATGCCTTTGCAGCGATGGCAGAGGAAGGCGAGATGACCGCCGACGAGTATAAGACCTACTATCAAAAGGGCTACAAAACGGACATTACCAATATTGGCATTGAAGGCGACCACATTGCGTTCACCTATGAGGACGGCAAAAAGGTCGGCTCTGACTACAAGTATATCGGTTATTACATTCAGAACTGGTCTACCGGCACCAAGGCGGCCATGTATCGCTTTGAAGCGGTAGACAGAACCTCCGGCGCACCGATCTACATCGAATTCAACGACCACATGATCGAATCAGCTGCGCCCGAGCATTTCCACATCAGAATGAGCAACGAGAGCTTTGACGCCATCGTTGATCCGGAAAAGTCGTGGCCGACCTTCTTCCCAGCTGATATGACCGGTGAAGATCTCTGCGAGCACATGGAGGGCCACGGCCACGACCACGAGGAGGAAGCTGACGAGCACGTCTGGCTGTCTTTGAAGAACGCCAAAACGCTGGTCGCCGCGATTGCCAACGCCTTGCAGGAGCTTGATCCCGATAACAAGGATACCTACGCCGCCAACACCTCTGCCTATATCGAAAAGCTTTCCGCACTGGATGGCGCGTACCAGTCTGCCGTGGACGGCGCGGCGCGCAAGACTGTCCTGTTTGGCGACCGCTTCCCATTCCGCTATCTGGTGGATGACTACGGCCTGCGCTACTACGCCGCCTTTGCGGGCTGCTCCGCCGAGAGCGAAGCCAGCTTTGAGACAGTGTCCTTCCTTGCAAAAAAGGTGGACGAGCTGGGACTTCCCTGCGTGCTGACCATTGAGGGCAAGAACCACAAGCTCGCGGAAACCATCGTCCAGAGCACCACCAAGAAGAACCAGAAAGTGCTGACCATGGACTCCATGCAGTCCATGACCTCCAAGGATGCTGCAAACGGCGCCACCTACCTCTCTGTGATGGAGCAGAATCTCTCCGTGCTGAAAGAGGCATTGGGTTAAGGAGGCAGGATGATGGCTCAGCTCACTTGTCAAAAGCTCTGCGTCGGCTACGATGGAAAGCCCGTTCTGCAAGACCTTGATTTTGAGGTCTTTGCGGGCGACTACCTCTGCATCGTGGGAGAAAACGGCTCCGGCAAGAGTACACTTATGAAAACGATCCTTGGCTTGCAGATGCCCATCAGCGGCAGAATTTTGACGGGCGACGGGCTGAGGAAAAATGAGATCGGCTATCTGCCGCAGCAGACACAGGTGCAGAAGGACTTCCCGGCATCCGTGAGAGAGATCGTTCTCTCCGGATGTCAGGGACGCTGCGGCAGCCGCCCCTTCTACAACGGAGAAGAGAAGAAACTCGCGGCGGACGCCATGGAGAAAATGCAGGTTGCGTCTCTCGCCAAGCGCTGCTACCGGACGCTCTCCGGCGGTCAGCAGCAGCGGGTGCTGCTCGCCCGCGCCCTGTGCGCCACACAAAAAATGCTGCTTCTGGATGAGCCGGTCTCCGGCCTTGACCCCAAGGTGACGGCGGAAATGTATACGCTCATTCAAAAGCTTAATTACGAGGATAGCATCACCGTTGTGATGATCTCCCATGACCTGAACGCGGCGCTGCAATATGCCAGCCACATCCTGCACATCGGGGACTCGGCATTCTTCGGCACGAAGGCGGCCTACCTGAATGAGTTTTCGCAGGCATGGCAGAAGGGAGGCGCGGCGCAATGACGGCGATCTTTGAAAAACTCGCGTTCTACTGGACCTATTCCTTTGTGCGCTATGCCCTTATTGTCGGTGTGCTGATCGCGCTGTGCTCGTCGCTTCTGGGCGTCACGCTGGTGCTGAAACGCTTTTCCTTCATCGGCGACGGGCTTTCCCATGTGGCCTTCGGCGCGATGGCGATCGCCGCCGTGCTGGGACTGACGGACGATATGCCCCTGACGCTGGGCGTCACAGTGGTCTGCGCCGTGCTGCTCCTGCGCACCGGGCAGAACACGAAGATCAAGGGCGACGCCGCCATCGCCATGATCTCGGTGGGGGCGCTGGCCATCGGATATCTTCTGATGAACCTGTTCTCCACCTCGTCCAACCTCTCCGGCGATGTGTGCAGCACACTGTTTGGCTCCACCTCCATTCTGACACTGTCAAAAAGCGAGGTCTTGCTGTGCGCGGGACTGTCCGTGGTGGTCGTGGCGGTGTTTCTGCTGTTTTACAACAAGATTTTTGCCGTGACCTTTGACGAGGATTTTGCCAAGGCGGTGGGCACAAAGGCTGACCTGTACAATCTGCTGATTGCCATCATCATCGCCGTAGTGATCGTGCTGGCGATGAATCTGGTGGGCTCGCTGCTGATCTCCGCGCTGGTGATCTTTCCGGCGCTGTCCGCCATGCGCATTTTTCAGAACTTCCGGTCCGTGACGGTCTGCTCGGCCGTGCTGTCGGTGAGCTGCGCGGCGCTGGGCATTTTGATCTCCATTTTAGCGGGGACGCCGGTGGGTTCTACCATCGTGGCGGTGGATATTCTGGCATTTTTGATTTGTTCGGCCCTTGGCCGCGCAAGGGGAGGGGAAGCGGGATGAAACGGCTTTTCTGTCTGCTGCTGGCGGTCTGCATGACGCTTTCCCTCTGCGCCTGCGGGAAAGACAGCGAAGAAGGCGCAGGAAATGACGTATCTTCTTCCGATGAAAAATCGTCTGCATCGGCTGAGAGCATTCCAACGCCGAAAGAACAGGAAACGCCGGACGAACAGCAGACCCCAGAGGAACCCGAACAGACACAAACATCTGCCGACGGCGTGGATGTGGATCTGACCGTTCTCAGCAGCACCATGGTCTACTCCGAGGTCTACAATATGCTCTACAATGACCCGGCGTATTATCTCGGCAAGACCGTCAAGGCAAAAGGGACGTTTTCCCTCTATCAGCTTGTGACAGACGGCGTGCTGCAGCCTGACCCCGTGGCTTATGCTTGCATTATCGCCGATGCCACCGCCTGCTGCGCCGAGGGGATGGAATTTGTGCTGGAAGGCGATTATACCTACCCGGACGATTACCCGGAGCTGGGGGCGGAGATCACCGTCATCGGTGAATTTCAGTCCTATGAGGAAAACGGGATGACGTGGTATCATCTGGTGAACGCAAGGCTGGCGTGATGCCGCGATAGCGCTGACTACATAGTAAGCGTGACGATTTCAAGGAGAATAGAAAGACTTGACATAAACTTTATTCCTGTTATGATAACATAATCTTACCCTGCTCTGGACGGGCGCTTTCGCGAGGTGCCAGGCAGGCTGCAAAAACAGAAATGATCAACGATGGAGAATATGCATGACTTTTGAAATTCACAGCGATATCACCAATCGATCCATGGCCGTGGCCGCCCGCGCGATGCGCAAGGTGCTGCGGCGGAAGAGAAACATTATTTGGGCCATTTTCGACTGGAGCGTCTTTTTCATCAACGCTCTGCTGCTGATCCCATTCGACGGAGAGCCTTTTACGCTTGATGCCGGCACGGTGATTTCCTTGCTGGTAGAGGTGATGCTGCTGTCCGTTCTGCTGTTTCAGGATCGGCTCAACGGCATGATCGCCTGCAAAAACACGCTGGCAGGCACAAAGGAATATCATGTTGTGTTCGGCGAGGAGTCCTATACCGTTGTTACGGAGGTCGCCACCTCCACATTCCGCTATGAGCTGATCGACGCCATGGCGGAGTCGCAGGACTACATGATCCTTTTGATGAAAAAGCGGTTCGCGCAGCCCTTGGACAAGCGTACTCTTACCGGTGGGACGGTGGAGGAATGCAAACGATTTCTTGAGGAGAAGACCGGAAAGACGTTCCGGCGTGTGAAATGAACAGATTTTCTATAACGCCCTTTCGCGGGCTGCATCTGCTTCTGCTTTTGCTTACGGCAGCGGCGGCACTGCTCGTATTCTTTCTGCTGCGCGGGAAACCGGGGGCATGGCGCGCCCGGTTTCTGATCGGCGTTTGCTTTTTTAATCTTGCGCTGTTTGCCGGCTACAAGCTCTCGCTGTCCATGGACGCAGCGTATATCCGTGCATACTATCCCAACGGCTTCAACATTTTCAATGAACTGCCGCTGCACCTGTGCAACATCAATCTGTTCCTGATCCCGCTGGGCGTGTGGAAGAAAAATCGCTCGGTCATGGGCTTTTCCTTCTTTGTAGCGCCCCTCGGCGCACTGATGGCACTGCTCTTCCCGGAGCCTCTGTTCTCCGGCTTTTCACTGTTCCTGCCGCGAATTTTCGGCTACTATGTGACGCACGCTCTCCTTGTTGTCTGCGGCTTGAGTCTGGCGACGCTGGGCTTTTACCGCCCCGACCCAAAGGATATCCCGCGGATCCTCAAGACCTTTGGCCTGCTTGCCGTAGGCGCTCATCTTATCAATCTCCTGTTGCGCCTCACGCTCTGCCCGGAGGCGAACTACTTCTTCACCTACGGCGCGGAGATCGGCGTGCTCAAGCTGTTTTGGCGCATCATCCCGGCGCCGCTGCTTTACGGACTGCCGGCACCGCTAATCCTTGCAGGCTATATGTACGCAGTCTGTGCGTTGTCCCGCCTGACGCAAAGGGCGGAAGAAGTGTCTTTTTCATAGATTGGATAAGTTCCGCAGCAAAAAACAGGAGGATAAGACATTGCTGGATAGAAATGTAAGAGGAATCGGAATCGCTCTGTGCTTATTGACTCTCTTTATCTTCCTGTCCGGGTGCGGTTCATTGAAGGATGACACGCTTCTGACCATCAATGCAGTGATCACGGAAGTTGATACAGGAAAGCAAACCATAACGGTAAAAGACGATGCCGATGAAAACACTTTAGGTGAAGAATGTCTGATCGACTGTTCGTCCATTCCTATGGCCTATTGCGACTTTGCCACGCAGAAGGTTACAAAGATTTCTTTTGAGGATTTACAGGTCAATGATAAGGTTATTATGTGTATCAGGAGCTCGGAAATGGAGAGCTTCCGAAGCGGCGGCAACGAGGAGAATACGCTCAAGGTCGAACAATTGCAGTTGTATACGCAAAGACCTGCCGAATGAGCCTCGGCTGTCCCACGCTGCATCGAGGCTTCGAGATCGAACCGGAGAGCATGAAGTGGGTCAGCCGGCACACGAACGCTAACATAGTCGAAACGGACTTCTTCGAGACCTGCAGCACCTCTTATGCCAATAGCATGGCACTGTGGATAATCTTGTGAGGATACGCATATGAGCAATCAAAATAAACAGCTGTACATCGTAATCAGCCAGACCGGAACACTTCTGTCCCGGATTCTTAAACAAATCACCGGCGCAGAATATAACCACGCCTCCATCAGCCTGTCCAGAGATTTAGAGAGGATGTATTCTTTTGGCCGCAGGCATCCCTATAATCCGTTTTGGGGCGGCTTCGTGATAGAGTCGCCCCGTAGCGGTACCTTCAAGCGTTTTTCCGAAACCAAGGTGTTGGTTCTGAGCGTGAGTGTCACAGAAGAACAACACGCAGAGCTCAAAGAAATGCTCGATGTGATGTGGAAGCGGAGGAGGAAATACAGTTACAACTATATTGGCTTATGCCTGGCATACTTCCATATTGTCTGGAAGCAGGAGGGCTGCTATTACTGCTCAGAGTTTGTCGGAGAGCTTCTCGCAAAAAGTCGGGTTGACGGCACGGAACAGTTACGTTCCTCTATCATACAGCCGATGCAGTTCCTTAGAATGCCGCACACACTGCTCTACTGCGGAAAGCTTCGCGAATATGTGTGCAACACCTGTTCCGAGGGCATATGTGAAGATGCAGCGAACCGCACAGTGCATAGGTGACTGCCATAACAGCAGACAAGGGGGCGCGTGATCGAGTATCTGCAAAGGTGTGGTTTTGATCCGCCGACGTGGCCTCTGCTTTTTGCAGTCATAATGGATAGTCGTCTTGGACATGTTGACCACAGGGGTTGTGTTTCTCATACACATGCCCTGCGGTCATTGGATATCTCTGGGGGCTTTGGGACGGTCATTCCGGCCGTGTGTACCTGCTCCCTTGGCCGGCGACCATGGAGATGGACCAGATTTCTGTGGAAATACCTGATCAGACAAGAAGGACTGCCGCAACTTTGGCGTTGCTTACTGTGCCCCGGTCCCTTTTTCCGCGCTGCTTCTATTACGAAGAAAGCAAAAAACAGCGGCACAGAGAGTTTGCTCTGTGCCGCTGTATGCTTTATGCGTCGTATAAACCCCTTACACGCTATCTGCTCTTTTGTCCTGTCGGAGTGAACGGCAGACGACATACCCTGCCGGAGCGATCATGATCAGAATAAAAATGCTGATCAGTTCATTCACCTCGGATGGCGCAAAGCCCTGCAGCATAGTAATGAGGTTGTTTGCGAAATGCACGAGGATGGGAAACAGCAGGTTCCTTTTCTTCTCGTAAAGGATTCCTGCGGCAATGCCCATGAAGGCAGCGTAGACAGCCTGCACGATATTCAGATGGTAAACGCCAAAGAGCACGGATGACATTAAAATCGCGGCCCAAGCGGGGGCGAATTTCCGCATGGAGCGAAGCACAATGCCGCGGAATAGAATTTCTTCTACAACAGGTGCAGCAATCACCGCGATCATAAATGTTCCAAATGCATTTCCACCGGCAATATTTTCAGCACCGGCGTTCATTGCCTCAACGCTTTTTTGAAGTGAGGGAAGCTGTTCTGCCAGCATGATCCAAAGACCGGAGATTCCGCAAATGCCAAATCCCACGACCAGACTGCCGAGCACATCTTTGAAATTTGTCGCTGTGCGCGGTTCACTTATCTCTTTCCTCCAAAGCAGCTTATAGAGCGTGAAGAATACGAGGATAAGAACAGCGTAGATCAAAATCTCGCCCCAATATGAGTAGTTCATAAATTGCTGCGGGGAGATATGAAAAACATCCAAAACGAGCCTTTCCACAAGGAAATACAACAGATTGGACAGCAAAAAATGCAGTGCGACTGCAAGAATGGGAATAGCGAAATATCTTTTTTTCATCATAGGGTCAATTTTTTCTCCTGTCTGTATTTTTGAGGGGACTGCAGCAGTATAACAGATTTAACTTAAAGTCTTCGTTAAGGGGCGAAGCCGCAATCTTTCGGAAGCGGCATCGCAAATGGACACTGTTCATCTTCCCTGTCGAACCTTTTGACCCCTCTCTAAAAGATGTTTTCCTCATAGTTGGTGACATGCTGAATTTGGCATTAGACTCCTTGAGTTCTGCAAAGCTTTTGAAGTTCAAACAGAAAATACCCACAGCAAAGCGACTGTGGGTATGATCAAATCAGATTGTACGAGCTGACGCTGTCCTGCCGATCTATACAGACCGTACTGCGATGCGATCTCTGCAGTACAGCAGGCCATGAACGGATATGATCCCGACATCATCGGCTACTGTTGGGATGACAGCAATCCCCGTATTCAGTTGGAACCCCGCGGCAATCGCGGATATATTGAACTGCGGTCCGTGAAAAAGAAATAACGATTCCTACAGGGAAGATAACTGGTATATCCAAATTAGTATAACACTTTTATTTTCTGTATTTTGAGGGAGTAAATCCATAATACCTTTTGAATATTTCAATCAATCTACTGGGGTTGGAGTATCCAACAATTCTTGAAATTTCCGCAATGGTGAGGTCGGTCTGAATAAGCATATGCTCGGCTACAGAGATCCTTTTCCTCTGAATGTATTCAGTAATGGACATATTGTAAACTGACCTAAATAGCTTTTTCATTTTGCTTTCACTCATACATGCAATGGTGGAAAGCGTCTGCAACGTAATATTAAAACTGTAATGTTCGTCCATGTAATGCGTTAGTTCATCTAATGCCTGCAAATCTGTTTTGTTAATGGGCTGGCCATTCTCTTCATTTAGTCTGTTTTCTTTCAAATATGAAGCAAGATAAGAGATGATTTCATATATTTTTGCTTCTACTGTAATTCTGGACGCTTTCATGGAAAGCAGATACTCATATAGGCTTTGCATAGCATGATTAACATTTGGTAAATAGAATTTCCCTTTTTCTTTGAAAAAATCAGAAAAGTTCACTTCAAGATCACCGGAAATTTCCTGGAGATACTGTTCAATAAATTCCTGGTCAACCTGCACGGTAATACATCTTAATGGAATCTGAGGATGATAAATAGCTTTATACTTTTCAGATGGTTCATAGCAGCGCAATGTATTCGGAGAAATATTTTGATACGGATAGAATTCATCTCCTGCGCCACTAATATAGAGAGCAAGTACATAACCAGACCCAATATGTTCTCCGACCATAGTTTCCTGGTTAAATCTTATATCTGTCACTGTAATGATGAAATCGTGGTGAACCTCACTCGTCCATTGAAATCCGGTTCCATATTTTGGGTTGATCTTATAATATGTTCCGTACTCTATTGGATTCTTTATCGATTCAACAAAGAAATCATCTCGTTTAACTTCTATCATTGGGTCCTCCCAAAGATACCTCGTTTAGATTTATTAATACCTTGTTTAGACTTTATATCTGTTTTGCCCTTTACAGTTAGCTACAACTAATTATAATGAAAGAGTTGATGTATGTCAAACCGTTTTTAAGCAAAAAGAGGTGTATATTTGAAGTCAATGCGCAGTTTGTATAAAAAACTATTTCATTATGTCCCAGATAAAAGAATTTGGGCATATTTCTCCATGGCGCTATCTGCCGCTGCCGTCTGCTCATATATGGGAGCATATTGGTTTCTGTGGCAGTCCATTGTGTCTATTCTGGTTATTCCCGTATATGAGAAGGCTATGTATGACGCAATTATTGTAGTCATACTTATGATTTTACGAGGCATTCTCAACATTGCATCGGCAACGTGTTCCCACTACTTAGGCTTCCGGCTTGAAACAAACTTAAGGAAAAATGGGCTTCATAAATTATTGGATGCCTCTTCTTCCTTTTTTGACCATAACAGCTCTGGAGAGATTCGAAAAATTATTGATGATAACGCAGCAGAAACACACAAAACAGTGGCCCATTTGATTCCGGACAACGTCACTGCTGTTATGACGCCGGTGTTAATGTTTGTGCTGATGTTTGCAATAGACTATCGCCTTGGTATTCTCCTGATCCTTACAACTGTGATTGGTGTTCTTCAGTATCGTAAAATGTCCGGTGGTACTGAATTTCTGTCTGGCTATTCAGCGGCGCTTCAAAAAATGAGTGCGGCAACAGTAGAATATGTCAGAGGAATGCAGATCATAAAAATCTTCGGTGTAACTGTACAGTATTACAAAACTCTGATTAACTCGATCAAAGAGTACAAACAGTACGTCTATCAGTATAGCCTCAGCTGTAAGAATCCCTACGTCGGATTCCAGGTTCTGTTCAACGTGTTTTATGCTTTTGCTGTACCAGCCGCAGTTGTATTCATCAGCTATGGAGAACCTGCTATGCTAATCCTGGCAAAGATTGTTTTCTTTGCTGTGTTCTCCGGAGCTGTATTTACTTCTTTCACATCGATCATGTTTACGGGGCAGGATAACTTTGGCGCACAAAATACGCTGAATCAGCTTGATGAGCTGACTACTTCTATGGATCAGGCAAAGCTTCCACATGGAAACGAAGAGACCTTCCAAGATTTCAATATTGAATTTCGTCATGTTGACTTTAAGTATGATGACAACTTCGTGCTGAAGGATTTCAGCCTGACACTTCATCAGAATAAAACTTATGCGCTCATCGGGTCTTCCGGGGGAGGAAAATCTACCATTGCAAAGCTGATTTCAGGTTTTTATCCTGTCGATGGCGGCGAAATTCTGATTGGTGGAAAGAACATTCAGAGTTATTCTGAAAAAGCTCTCATTCAGAACATCGCATTTGTTTTCCAGCGCAGTCAATTACTAAAGACCTCAATTTACGAAAATGTCCGAATCGGAAATCCTCAGGCAACACGGCAGCAGATTATGGATGCACTTGACGCAGCGAACTGCACATCCATCCTTGACAAATTCCCCCAGCGGGAGATGACCGTCATAGGGGCAAAGGGCGTATACCTTTCCGGTGGTGAGGTGCAAAGGATCGCCATTGCAAGGGCTATTCTAAAGAATGCGAATATCGTCATTATGGATGAGGCTTCTGCAGCTGCAGATCCGGAAAATGAATACGAGTTGCAGCAGGCTTTCCAAAAACTGATGAGGGGCAAAACAGTTATCATGATTGCACACAGGCTGTCCTCTATTCAGAATGTAGACCAGATCCTGTTTGTCCAGAATGGAAAAGTTGTGGAACAGGGAACCCACAATGAACTGATGGCCTGCAATGGACGTTATAAGGATTTTCAGGATGTATACTGCAAGGCAAATCAGTGGAGGTTGGCATGATGAAGACATATCTAAAAAGAGCCTTCCAGCTGAGTGATTCGGGTGTGAAGGGCCTTGCAAAATCAATCTGGTCATTCTTTCTCTATTATGTTTCTTTTGTACCGCCGATGATCTGTGTTTTTCTGTTTGCAGACAGGCTGTTGAATGGAAATACCGGGAAACCGGTGGTATATCTCCTGTTTATGCTGGCAGCGACCCTGGTGATGTACTTAGTTATTAACTATAACTATAAAACGACCTATGATGAAACCTACCAGGAATCTGCAAATTTAAGAATTGATCTGGCGGAACAGCTTTCCAAACTGCCCCTATCCTATTTTTCAAAGCACAATTTGTCTGACCTTGCTCAAACAATCATGGCAGATGTGGCTTCGATTGAGCATGCTTTTGCGAACGCAGTGGCTAATTCCATAGGGTTTGCAATTTACTTTTTGGTTATCAGCGTAGCCCTTCTAATCATGAATTGGAAATTAGGTCTCTGTGTATTGCTTCCCGTTCTTACTTCTGCTTCGGTTCTTTTCCTGACAAAGAAACTGCAGGTCAGAGATGTAAATAAACATTATGATAAGTTGAGAGATATTTCCGAAAGCTTTCAGAATGCAATCGAACTGAATCAGGAAATTAAAAGCTATGGGTTGAAAGAAAAAGTAGAAGCTCAAATGGACCAGCAGTTGGATGAGTCAGAAAATCTTCAATGGAAAGCTCAGATCACCCAGACGATTCCTGTTACAATCGGCCAGACTTTATCTATTCTTCCTATTGGAATCACGGCGACTGTTGGCCTTTCAATGCTCGCCTCCGGTCAGGTAAGTATCCTGATTCTTCTGGGCTATATTATTATGGCGGCGAAACTCAGCGGGGCCATGGGTGGTGTTTTGCTCTATCTGACGGAAATCTTTTATTTGGACGCAAGAATTGCCCGGATTGGTGAAATCAAGAATCATGAACTTCAGGGCGGAGAAAAGGCAGTCCTTTCAGATTTCAATGTAGAAATAAAGGATGTTTGTTTTTCCTACCAAAAAGACACCCAGGTGATTCGCCATGCATCCTTTACGGCGGAGCAAGGACAGGTAACCGCATTGGTCGGTCCCAGCGGCTGCGGAAAAACAACAATGCTTAAGCTCATCAGCAGACTATATGATGCAGATTCCGGTACCGTTCAGATCGGAGGAACCGACATACGAGAAATTCACACTGATAGCTTGTTCAAGTATGTTTCCATTGTTTTTCAGGAAGTCATTCTATTTAATACTTCTATTATGGAAAATATTCGCCTTGGGCGGCTGGATGCTTCTGACGAAGAAGTAATACGAGCTGCAAAACTGGCTGGTTGCAATGAGTTTGTCAGCCGTCTGCCAGATACCTACCAGACAATAATCGGGGAAAATGGAGCCAAACTCTCCGGCGGAGAACGTCAGCGGCTGTCCATTGCCAGAGCAATCCTGAAGGATGCTCCAATTATCATTCTGGATGAGATTGCTGCATCGTTAGATGTGGAAACAGAAGTCCAGATACAGACTGGATTAAATCATTTGATTCAAGGCAAGACCGTGATTGTTATTTCACACAGACTGAAGTCTATTGAAAATGCAGATAAGATCGTCGTTATGAAAGCAGGTACGGTAGAAGCCTGTGGAAAACATGCTCATCTGCTGAAACAGTCGCCCACATATAGAAAGATGATTGAAAAGTCCAATCTGGCAGAGAAATTTAACTACTAAGCAGGTTACCCTTCAGATGCAGACCGCACTGAAGGGTAACATAAAGGCATTTGATTAACTATGTCTAACTGATTTCTGATGTGAGGAGGTGCATTATTTGAAGAAATATATTGGGAAAAGGATCATTAGCTTCCTCATTGTGCTGGTAGGCGTCAGCATTCTAAGTTTTTTGTTGATTGCTTGGTCCGGAAAAGATCCTGCAGAAATTATTGCACACCGAGGCGTATCCAATCCTACGCCGGAACAGATTGAGATGATTCGGGTGGAAATGGGATTGGATCAACCTCTCCCTGTGCGATATATTCAGTGGCTTTCCGGAATGTTTACAGGAGAACTTGGGACTTCTTTGACCACTCATCAACCGATTGTAAAGGATCTGCACAAGTATCTGGCTACGACCACATCTCTTGTAGGGATGGCCATTCTATGGATTATCGTGCTCACCGTTCCGATTAGTTTGCTCTGTGCCAGAAAGCGGAACCGCCTTTTCGATCAGGTTACCAGAGGCATTACTATCTGCGGTATTTGTGTGCCAACTTTCTGGCTGGGATTCCTTCTTCTACTGTTCTTTGCGATTCATCTGAAATGGTTCAGTGTCTTACCAAGTCCAGGTTGGAGGGGCTTTTTACTACCTTCATTTGCCCTGGCGGTTCCCAGTTCGTGTTCACTCATCCGAATTATGCGTTCCTCTCTTCTGGCTGAATTATCTTCTGATTATGTTCGGTTTGCAAAAGCCCGTGGACTATCTGCCAACAGAATTCTGGTATGCCACATTCTGCGAAATGCCTTACCGCCTGTTGTTACAATTTTCTTTCAGCAATTCGGCTTTCTAATTGCCGGAGGGGCGGTAATCGAAAGTGTTTTTTCAATCAAGGGAATCGGAACTTATCTGGTGGACAGTGTGATTGCAGCAGATACGATTGCAGTTTCTACCTGTATAGTCGTCATTGCAGCAATTTTTGTCGTCGCAAATTTCATGGCAGACATAATCAACCGTCTGCTTTGTCCATGGATAGTGAGGGAAGAAAATGATACATAAGCTACTCAAAAGGCCGCAGGCAATCATCGGTCTGTGCCTGATTGCTATTGTGATTGTGATTGCGATTGCAGCACCTGCTTTTTCGCCTCACGACCCTGAATTGGTGAATTTATCGCAAAAGTATGCTCAGCCTGACGCAGAATACCCTCTTGGAACAGATCAATTGGGCAGGTGTACCTTATCAAGGCTGCTGTATGGAGCCAGATATTCCATCGGAATCAGTTTACCTGTGCTGCTGATTTTGTCTGTGATTGGTCTGATTGTCGGTACTTTTAGCGCCTGTGCTGGAAAAAAAGCAGACCATTTCATTACTATACTCTGTGATGTGTTTATTGCTTTTCCTTCTCTTATCATTGCTATTGCTGTCATAGGCGTTCTGGGGAACGGACTCCAAAACATTGCCGTTTCTGTTGTGATAGCGACCTGGGCTTGGTTTGTTCGTATTGTCAGATCTTATTCCATTCAAGAAATGGGTAAAGATTATATCCTGGCAGCCCGGATTTCTGGGTGCAATACAGGAAAGCTGGTCTTCAGACATCTGATTCCTAACATTCTGCCACAGTTTCTTGTGTATGTTTCCACTGGTGTCGCTTCTTCCATCATTATGGTTTCCAGCTTTGCTTTCCTCGGACTTGGCCTTCCCTCCGGCACACCGGAATGGGGTGCCATGTTAAATGATGCCAGGACAGCGCTTTACTCTCATCCGGAATTGCTAATCTATCCAGGCTTGTGCATCTTCGTAACGGCAGCAGGCTTCAATTTATTTGGAGAAGCACTCCGTGATATTCTGACGCCGGAGGAGGACAGCCTATGATGCCATCACTTATAATTGATCATTTAAGCATTAATCTTCGGTCAGGCACGGATAACTTGGTTTCTGAAATATCCTTTGCAATCAAAGAAGGAGAGTCTTTGATCTTGTTAGGCCAGTCAGGCAGCGGCAAAACAATGACCTGTAGTGCGGTGCTAAACTTATTGGACCCTAAAAAATTTAAGGTGTCGGGTTCCGTTTTCTTCGGCGAGACTGATCTTTTGAATTCGTCAGAAAAGCAGAGACGAGGAATATACGGAAACCAGATTGTCTATATCCCGCAAAATCCAATGACTGCATTGGACCCTTCTATGCGTATTGGCAGACAGATGGATGAAACGCTACGGCTTCATTCCGACAAATCCCGCCAGCAGCGTTACAACTATATTCTGCGGCTTCTGCATGATGTAGGCTTAGATGATCCTGACAGGGTATACAGAGCATACCCCCATATGCTTTCCGGAGGAATGCTTCAGCGTGTCATTATCGCAATGGCTATGATGCTTGATGCAAAATTCGTGCTTGCCGATGAGCCGACAACTGCTTTGGATGTGATTCACAGAAATGGAATCATAGATTTATTTTCGCAGATGAAAGCAAATGGAGTTGGGATTTTTATGGTAACTCATGATTTCGCAACAGCTCTTCAATTAGGTGGAAACGTGTTGGTGATGAAAGAAGGAAAAATTATAGAATCCGGTGAAGTTCAATCTGTCTTCGATCATACCACAGAACCTTATACAAGGTCGCTGATTGAAGCTTACTCCCTTTCCTGTGCTTTCACGAAAGGGGCGGAATCATGATTAAAGTCAACAACCTATCAAAAGAATTTCACGAACAAGGCACAAGCAACGAGCTTCTGGCCGTTGATCATGTAGATTTTACTATTCAGAATAGTTCATTTTGCGCTTTGGTAGGAGAAAGCGGATCTGGTAAAAGCACTTTGGCTCAGCTCATGTGCGGTCTTCTGGTTCCATCTTCTGGAGAGATACTGTTTGAAGGAAAAAACATTTCCCTCTGCCGGGGCAAGCAAAAGCAGGTACTGCGATCTAAAATACAGCTGATTCTTCAGGATGGCAAGGGAGCAATGGACCCTCGCTTTACGGTATATCAAATCATTGCAGAGCCAATTCGCAATTTCAGAAAACTCAGCAAAAAGGAAGAAGAACGGGAAATCAATGATCTTCTTACCATGATGGAGCTTCCCGAAGAGATCAAGCTGCGAAAAGCTCATGAGCTATCCGGTGGACAACAAAAACGTGTATGTATTGCAAGAGCGTTAGCGGCTCAACCGGATGTGTTGATTTTTGATGAAGCAGTCAGTGGGCTGGATGTCCTGGTTCGTAAACATATTCTTGATTTGCTGAAGCGACTCCATCAGGAGCGAAAAATGACTTGCTTTTTCATTACCCATGACCTGGACGTTGCGCTATATCTTGCAGACCGTGTGATGGTGATGCGCTGTGGTAAGATTATCGAAGACCGTACATTTCACGGTTCGACAGACTGCTTTACACATCCGTATACCAAGCTTCTGCTGCATTCTATTGCTCCATATTTGGGTTAAACCATTCAATAAATACGTATACCCTGCTGAAAAGCATGATATAAAAATAAATAAAGGAGATTTTGTACATGAAACTGAAAAAACTTTTAGCTTTCGGACTCGCACTTGTGATGTGCCTTGCTATGGCTGCTTGCGGCACGAACCCTGACGAGAAAACCGATGCAGAGCCGGTCTCAATCACTGTCACCGAGAATTGGGACTTTTCTGTAGGCTTCTATCCTGTCATCACGCCTATGGTATCCAGCACTTACGGTGCCGGATTCTGGAGTCGTAATTTTTACAACACTCTGGTAAGCTACGATGATAACGGGAAGATTCAGGGCGAGTTGGCTGAAACCTGGGAAATCAGTGATGACGGCAAGACTTACACCTTCCATCTGCGCGATGGTGTCAAATTTTCTGACGGTACTCCTCTGACTTCCGAGGCAGTAAAGATGACCCTTGAAGCAGTAGTAACCAATCTGGGGCCCCAGAATGGTGCCTTCGGTAAGCTCACTACTTTGTTTGACAAGCTGGAAACCCCGGATGAAAAAACCTTTGTAATGACTTTGAAGACCCCTTATTACGCTGCTCTTGACAATCTGACCATGGCGCTGCCTTTTGGTATTGTGAATCCCGCAGCCTTTGAAGGCGGCGTAGAAAAGGCTTACGAGAATTGCGTGAGTGCAACTATGGGTACTGGTCCCTATATGTTTGACCGGGTCGAGGGAGATACCTATACCTTTATCCGCAATCCCTACTACTGGGGCGAAGCTCCTGAAGTGGACGAGTTCAAGGTCAAAGTGATTCCTGATAATGCTGCAAAAATTCTTGCTCTGCGCAACGGCGAAATCGATGCAATTCTCGGCTCCAGCAGACTTAGCGCAGAAGGCTACACGGAAATTTCCCAGGATGCCGCTTTCGGTCATGCCATGGATGACAGCACCAACCAAACTCGTTATCTGGGTATGAACCTGAATAAGGCTCCCTTTAATGATCCTCTTGTAAGGGAAGCGGTATCCTACGCTGTTAATCAGCAGGAGTTGGAAACCTCTGTTTTCGATGGTCTGGAGACTGCTGCCGAAACCCTCTTTACGAATGAAAAGCCCAACTGCGGTGTGGAGGTTAAGACCTATCCTACCGACATGGAAAAGGCAAAGCAGCTCATGAAGGAAGCCGGCTATGAGGATACCAATGATGACGGTATCCTGGAGAAGGACGGAACTTCTCTCGCCATTCATTTCAACTATTCTCAGAGCCTTGCAAGTGTTGACAATGCAGTTCTTTCTATTGCAGCTTCTCTTAAAGAACTCGGCTTCGATGTTACTATTGATGCAGTAGACATGAACACCTGGTATGGAGCCTTGATGGCTGGCGAATATGATCTGACCTTCTACAATACTGCTGGCGGCTCCTTTGACCCTGCAACAGATATGAGCAATATGGCTCCTGGCGCTATGGGTGATCCGATCCTCTGCCAGTTCTCTGCTTTCTTTGAGAATCCTGAAATTTTCGCAGAATTGGACTCCACTTCTGATTCTCAGCGTGTGCAGGAAATCTATGGAATGATTCTGAATGGTATTGCAGATCAGAATCTTCTGGTGCCTGTAACCGGCACTCACGATCTGGCTCTGTGGAATACTGATAAGATAACTGGCTATGACTTCTACACAGATGCCAGCTACGTAGACATTGCATCTGTTCATGTGAAATAATGTCCAGCAGTGTGGCTGAGGCGGTTACAAAAGAAAGACTTCATTCTTCAGGAGAAGACTATCTAAAAGCCATATTTATTCTTGAAGCGCAACATGGTTCAGTTCGTTCAGTAGAGGTTGCTGAGTACATGAATGTATCTAAAGCGAGCGTTAATCATGCAGTTAGGCACACGCGAAATCAGGCACATTATTTTGAATAATCAGGTTGTCAACTCATCCAGGGCGCTCCATTCACTCAAACACACCATGCCAAAATCACACAAAAATATTGCCATACATATGGTAGATCACATTAGAAGATTGGGCGTTTTCCCAGCTAACTACGCATTAGATTTAGGCGAATTTATTGACAGCAACGGTAATTCGTATATAGACATTGTAGAGTTAAATCCCATATCATGTTCTATGTGCTATGTAAATAATAGCATCTATGCTGATGTGGTTCCTGAGATTGGCGAATGTCAGCGCCAACTAATGATGGCTGCTGAGTTTTGCTACGATGCCATCGCAAATCCAAAGAATTACGATATGCTGAGAATATCCAATAAGAGTTATACTTATACTTCGGATAACCAATACGCTCTTTTATAGTTTGCATATCATAGAGGGTTTTAGAGCAATTCTGGGAGTGACGCTTGTTTCTTTCTCTGTGTTAAATCTCCGATAGAGTGAGTCCTTCTGGGAGGTCCATCATGAACCTCCCCTGGGTCCAGCAAATAGGCGCAGTCCTCCCTTGGCGGAGGACTGCGCTTTTCTGCGGCCTTACTGCACGGAATACAGGTTGGATGTGCTGCTGCCGTTATCACGATAGCGCGGGATCTTTTGCAGGTATCCATGCTGCTCCAGATCCGTCAAAGCCCGTTTGACCGTGGAACGTGACAATCGCATGTCGGACGCAATCGTCTTGATTCCTGGCCAGCATTTTCCCTCGCTGTCTGCACGGTCACGCAGATACATATAAACTGCCCTCGCTCTGGAGGGCAGTTCGGTGTCGGCGTAAATTGTTCCAAAGTAACTCATAGATCCTCCTCACCGTAAGTTTTCATCTGCTTGCCGCCCCTGCGCCGGGGCTTATCTACAGCAGGCTCATGGGCAATGCCGCCGCGTCCGGAAACGGCATAGGCTCCACGCATATCCGCATTTTCCGCCTTGCTTGATTGCGGAAGATTTCGCTCCAGATCCTCACGGTTTGCATAAGCTACCGCACGATCTACCCGCTCCGGAACAATATAAGGCTCCTCGAAGGAGATACCCCATTCCAGAAAAAGCCGCAGGCGGGTACGCATGGGATGCTGTCCCGTCTTTTGGACAATAAAATTCCCCTTGGGAATAGACTTCAGCTCATCTGGCGTCAGCAGTGGACGCTCCATCATTTGCAGACTCTGGCTGGGGTCGTTCTTCCCACGGCTCACCGATCCAGACAGAACGGTGCGGTTTCCGAGCGCCTTGGACAGCACCTCCGCCGTCTGGCTGTTGGGTGCGAAGCCGCCGAAGATGGTGTCCTGGCAGTTGTCCTGAATAATTTCGCTTCCTTCTCTTCCGTAGTTTTTTTCAAGCTGCGCTAAGGACTGAATGATCGGCACCAGCGTCAGGCGGCGGGAACGGCCTGCGGAGAACAGCGGAAGGACATCGAAGGGCGGCATGGTGCCGAACTCATCACAATACAGTACCGCACGGTTTTGCAGCTTCCCTCCGTTTTCATCCGCCACAGCAAACAGTTCACGGCTTAGATTTTGAATCATCAAGCCCGCCATGAAGTTTTTGGTGGTGTCCTCCTCCGGAAGAATGAGAAAGATGGCAGACTTTTCAGAAGCAAACTTCTCTGCATCGATGGCGCTGTCGAAGCAAAGCACCTGCTCCAGTTCCGAGTCCAGAAATGCATTGAGACGAGAAAGTACCGTGGACATGACAGAGGCCATGGCCTGTTCCGCACTGTTGAGTGCAGCACCTGCAAACCATCTGGCCTTGTGGTCAGTCGGTAGCTTACGCATCAGGAGCTGGAAGTGACTCTTGCCCTTTACCTTGCTGGGTTCCAGTAGATCCTGCACCAGCTTGAAGACAGAGACGATGTGCCGTCGCTCCTGTGGATGCTCCTTATCCGGCGGCAGAAACTCCGCCAGCATCAGAATGGCCGAAGTGAGCAATCCCTCCGCTGCATCATAGAAAAAGGCATTCTGTCCGCGATTGCTGTCATCGCCATCGGGGTTGACAATGGTTTTGGCGAGAATCTTAGCGTACTTCTCCGCCTTAACTCGAGCCGCCAAGTTTTTGGGATCTTTCCTTGCGATGTCCATGTAGCGGTTGACCAGTGTCAGCAGGTTGTTGCCATCTGAGCGAGTGGGATTTCGCAGGTCAATGACGGACACATTATAGCCGTAGCAGTTTTTCGCAATCGTGCCGTAATTGCGGGCCAGGTCACCCTTGCTGTCCAGCGCCAGCCAGCTCATACCGGAAGCGCAGGCATATTCCAGATTGGGATACAGGAAGAAAGCGGTCTTGCCAATACCGCTGGCGCCGATCATGAGGCAGTGAATGTCATCGCTGTCTACCAGTGCGGTGAGCTCCTGCGGTTTCCCCTTACAGCCGAGAATCAATCCCTGCCCCGAGGGGAGGTTCTGTCCGCTGCGCCACTCTCTGACTTTGAAGGGCACATGGGCATAGGTCTGCTTGATTTCCTTGTCGGTGGCCCATCGGGCTGTGCCGTGCTGCCCATCGCCTACGGTGCGGGATTTGATATTGCCAAGGGTATAGTGATGAGACATCATGGACAGCCCACCGATGACAAGGAACATTGTTGCTCCCGCTGCGATCAGGATCCAGATACTTGCGTTCAACATTTCACCTCATTTCATTCATAGCAAAGCCCTGAGCGTTTTCGATGCTCAGGGTCAGATCGTCATTCCAGTCTTTGCTTTCCGGGATCAGGCGCTCCACGGAATAGCGCATTTCCAACTGCTCCCGCATCCGGCGGCTGGCCTGATGGCCGGTTTCATCATTATCAAGACAGAGCAGAACGGTGTCGAGCTGCGGCGCTTGTTCCAACATCTGCAATACTGGCTGAATGGATGTGCCGCAGCAGGCCACATAGCTGTGCCGCTGCCAGTTCTCTGGGTAAAGGGTGATGTAGGACAGCATATCGATGGGCGCTTCAAACACATACAGACTTCTGTCTGTGCCGACATAATGGAAGCTGTATCGTGGATCACTGCCCTCCACATTCAAGCGAAAGGCTTTCCCGTAGCTGTTGGCGCTGCGCTTATGGGCGTGGTGGGGGACACCATCTGTATCCGTGCCAACAAACACGGCGTTGTGATACTCGGCATCTTCATACAGAAGTCCGGCCTTGGCAAAGTGCGCCACCACATCCCTTGCGATGCCGCGATGCTTGATGAGGAACAGCCATGTGATGTGCTCCGGATCCTCCGGTTCGGCTTTAGAGGTCACCGCAACGGTGAGTGGATTCGGCTCGTAATAATAGCACGGGAATTCTCTGCCTTGGTAAAACTGCTCCAGCTTCATGCCGTTGTCGTAGACCACGCCGTAGGGGGTGATCGTGCCGCCGCCGCTTTCGATGAGCCGCCGCGCGGTTTCCTCACCATCTAGTTTGTTCAGCTCATCCACGCTTGCGCTGCCGCCGTGCAGGTTCATGTAGTGATCCCGGCCAACGGTGGAGAGGTCAGAAAAGTTTGTAATGACTGTAGCCTGTTGGCAGCAGAAGGTTAGGTTGATGAGATCCTTCAGCTCGAAAAGCTCCAACTTGTGAGCCATCGCCTGAAACTGTGCGGCCTCGCCGGTGTCGAAGCTGTCCAGCCGTTTGGCGAGGTAGTTCAGCTCCTCCACATTGACCGTGAGCATTTCCACTCGCTTGAGAACGGTGTAGAAGCTGTCGATCTTCTCCACCTGGCAGTCCACCTTGACCGCGTCGCCAATCTCCAGAGCCTCCAGCAGCTCCATGCAGTGTGCGTACTGGTCATGGGGGATGGGGAATGGGATGGTTGCTACTCCGTATTCTGGGTGATGCGGATTACCAAGCACTGCCTGTATCATCATGTTATATCAGCTCCTTTTTCCAAATTCAAAACCACATCTCCGTACTTGGCCATCAGCAGTGCGCCGGTAATCAGGTGGAACGCCTCATCTGTGACCAATTCCGGAGACGCAAGGTCCGCAAGAGTAATATTGCAGCAGCCGACCGCAATGGCCTTCGCCGCCTGGTATACGCTGTATAGCTCCGGTTCGATCCCTCCGAGGCGGACGCTTTGGAAGTCAAAGCCGTCATTCCCGCATTTCCAGACTATCCTGCGCCAAAGGCTCTCGTATGCCGTGAGAAGGAAGAGGGCAGCTTTGTTCCGGTCGGACAAGCGCCAGCAGCGCTCTCGCCAGTGTGCCCATCTTCGCCGGTGGGCATCTGACAGGAAGAATTGAGGTTTCCGTTCTCTGAATTGCTGATGCATCCGTTTTCGGAGCTGTGGCCCCATAGAGAGTGCGAAGCAGTCCCGCACAAACTCATTCAGCTCCAGTACACCTGCTTCGATCCGTTCCTCCAGACAGGTGCATTCATACAGGCGGCACGAATGCTTACGATCATAGTTCTGGCAGTATTTGCACGCCACATCTTTGGGCGTGTAATGAAATGGGCTGCGGTATATCCCACCGCCTCTGGGTTTTTGACCGGGCTGAGACATCATCAACTGCTCCAACGCCTGCAGCGGCGTGTCTCGCATGAAATAACGCGGCATAAGTGAACTCCTCTCTGAAACAAAAAAATGGCCGGAATCTTATTGCTAAGACTCCGGCCCACAAAATATTAACGCTACAACCAGCGCCCTTTTTGAAATGAAAAAGGGCGCCGCTTTCTCAGCCCGTCAGGACCAACAAAACGACGCCCAATTCTTTGTGAGTTTTTTTCGAGATAAATACCGCTGCCAGTCGGAAAAATCGCCATTCAAAAAGGGCGCTGGCTGAATGCATCTGCCCGAAAAGGGAAAACGCCCAGTTCGAATCGGGGCAGACGCCCTGAAACAGCGATTTGCATCTATGGTTTGAAAGAAGAAATCCGGGCCCTAAAAAGCCCGGAAACGGTATAGATGCGCCTGGCTTTTCGCCAGACGCATCTATACCGTTTCGTTCAAATGGAGGTGACACCCAGATTTGAACTGGGGAATGAGGGTTTTGCAGACCCTTGCCTTACCACTTGGCTATGTCACCGTATAGAAAAAGGAGCAAAATGTTTGCTCCTTTTTCATTTGTGGAGCGGGCGACGAGGCTCGAACTCGCTACCTCCACCTTGGCAAGGTGGCGCTCTACCAGATGAGCTACGCCCGCGGAACAAGATGTACTATACCAGACATTTTTCGCTTTGTCAAGCATAGATTTTAGGATTCTGTTGCAAAATGCAGGGGGCTGTGATACACTTGCCCGGTAAATCGTATTTTTCAGGAGGCAGTCATGGCCACTTTACAGGAAGAGATCTCCCGCCGCCGGACGTTTGCGATCATTTCGCATCCGGACGCCGGTAAAACCACGCTGACGGAAAAGTTCCTGCTTTACGGCGGGGCGATCGCCCAGGCGGGCGAGGTCAAGGGCAAGCGCGAGCGCGCGGCGAAGTCCGACTGGATGGAAATTGAAAAGCAGCGCGGCATTTCCGTCACGTCGTCAGTCATGCAGTTCCAGCACGGCGGCTACTGCATCAACATCCTCGACACGCCGGGACATCAGGACTTCTCCGAGGACACGTACCGCACACTGATGGCCGCGGACAGCGCCGTCATGGTCATTGACGGCGCAAAGGGCGTCGAGCCGCAGACGCGCAAGCTCTTCAAGGTCTGTGCTCTGCGCAACATCCCCATCTTTACCTTTATCAATAAGATGGACCGCGAGACGCGCGACCCGCTCGAGCTCTGCGAGGAGGTCGAGCGCGAGCTCGGCATCGACACCTATCCCGTCAACTGGCCGATCGGCTGCGGCAAGGAGTTTGCCGGCGTGTACGACCGCGATAAGCGCTGCATCCTGCACTTCACCGATGCGGGTCACGCCAAAAAGGCGGGCATCACGGAAATCGAGCTCGACGATCCCGCGCTTGTCGACCTGATCGGTCAGGCCCGCCGCGACACGCTCGCCGACGAGGTCGAGCTGCTCGGCGCGGGCCGCGACTTTGACCTGGACGCCGTGCGCCACGGTAAGCTCTCCCCCGTGTTCTTCGGCAGCGCGCTCACGAACTTCGGTGTCGAGCCGTTTTTGAACGCGTTTCTGGAAATGACCACGCCGCCGCTGCCGCGCGTAAGCGACGCGGGCGAGGTGGACGTCTACTCCCCCGAATTCTCGGCTTTCGTCTTCAAGATCCAGGCCAATATGAACAAGGCCCACCGCGATCGTCTGGCGTTCATGCGCATCTGCTCGGGCAGGTTTGAGCGCGACACGGAGTATTTCCACGTCCAGTCGGGGCGCAAGATGCGCCTTTCCCAGCCGCAAACGATGATGGCCGCCGAGCGCGAGATCGTCGACGAGGCCTACGCGGGCGACATCATCGGCGTGTTTGATCCCGGTATCTTCTCGATCGGCGACACGATCACGATGCCCGGCAAAAAGTTCCGTTTCTCCGGCATCCCGACGTTCGAGCCCGAGCACTTCATGCTCGTCTCACCCAAGGACACGATGAAGCGCAAGCAGTTCGTCAAGGGCGTGGAGCAGATCGCGCAGGAGGGCGCCATCCAGATCTTCAAAATCCCCGACAGCGGCTTTGAGGACGTGGTCGTCGGCGTGGTCGGCACGCTGCAGTTCGACGTGTTCGAATACCGCATGAAAAACGAGTACGGCGTCGACCTGCGCATGAGCGGCCTCCCCTATGAGCACCTGCGCCTGATCCGCGAGTGCCCGTGCGACGTGAAGGACCTGATGCTCTGCTCGGGCTCCCGCGTGCTCGAGGACTTCAAGGGCCGCAAGCTCATCGCCTTCGGCGGCGAGTGGAGCGTGGGCTTTCTCACCAAGCACAACGAGGGTCTTATCCTCGACGACTGGCTCAGCGTGTGATTTTGCCCGGAAATCGCAAAAACATCAAAAGGGGCGCGGTTTCCGCGCTCCTTTTTGTCTGCTTTTTTGTCGAAAAAAGGTCAAATTCTCTGTTGGCAAACGTTAAGAACGCGTATATAGTGTGAGCTGTAAAAAAAGAGTAGGTGCAGCCGCTTCGACCGCATCTCAAACGATAATAGCAAACCCGGTGAAAACCGGCGACGCAAAGCTATAGGGCCTTACCCCTGGGTACAGGGCTGGCAGCCAGTTACCGAAAGGAGATCGCCGTATGAAACGGCTGTTTCGTCATGCCTGCGCTATGCTCGCAGTGCTTCTTGTCATGTCCATGTTCACGGTTGTGAACGCCAGCGCTGCCAATGGCACCACCATTGACACCACGAATGCCAAGTATGGTTTCGTCACCATCAACTATACCTCCAATGCCAAATTGAAGGTCGGCATCCAGTACGGCAGCGAAAAGGTGTCCTACAAGAATTGCCCGAGCGGCAAGGACGCCGTCTTCTCCCTCGAGCAGGGCGACGGCACCTACACCATCTCCCTCTGCGAGAACATCTCCGGCACGACCTACCGCGTTGTGACCAGCAAGAAGGTCAACGCCAAGATTGAAAACGCCTACGCCCCTTACCTCATCGCTACGACCGATGTGCAGTTCACCTCCGGCGACGATGTGTGCAAGAAGGCCGCTGAGCTCTGCAAGGACGCCAAGACCGACATGGACAAGGTCACCGCGATCTACAACTACATCGCCGGTCACTACACCTACGACACCAAGCTCGCGAGCGACATCACCTCCGGCAAGGTCAGCAAGTACATCCCCGACACCGCTGCCACCCTGAACAGCAACAAGGGCATCTGCTACGACCTCGCGTCCCTCTTCGCCGCCATGTGCCGCAGCCAGAACATCCCCTGCACCCTCACCAAGGGCTACGCCGGCAGCAGCTACCACGCCTGGAACAAGGTCAACATCAGCGGCAACTGGTACCAGATCGACATGACCTATGCCGTCACCAAGCGCGTCATCAACGAGACCACCTTCGCCGGTTGCGTCTCCCCCCTGACCTACTCCCAGCAGAGCGACACGCTCGCCGTGTCCGCGGTGGCGTAAAATATCACAATTCGTCGAAAGACGGCGGCAGATATTCTCTGCCGCCGTCTTTTCTGCGCGGTATTAGTTCTGTTAATATCTTATATATTTTTGAAAATCGCCTTGCGTTTTGGGCAAATCTGGTATACTGTGAACATAAAATATTGGCAAACGCAAATATCTGTGCGGCTCGCAGAAGAGCAACTGTACAGAAAAAGGCACAGCAGGCGAAAGCCTGTGTCGCAAAGCCACGGATCTAAACGGCGCTCGCGCCGCACGGCAGCCGGTTGCCAAATGCAGATCGTCTCCCCCTTCTTCGCGCCGTACAGGCAGAAGAAGGAGGATTTTTTTATGTATGGGAAGAAAACAGGAAAGCGGCTGCTTTCGTGGGTCCTGGTGCTCATCATGGCCCTGTCGATGCTGCCGCTGAACGTGCTGGCCGACGAGGTCGGCGGCACCGGCCGCTATGTTGCGCTGGTCGATTTCAATACAAACGCAACAGTAGCAGACGCGGGCTGGCAGGATGTTTCCACCGAGGCGGGTCATACCGCTATTCTGACCGCCATCAACGACCTGAAACCCGACGGCGGCACCAATCTGGATGACGGTCTGCAAAACGCAAACCTGTTATTTGCAAAATCTAATGTTCAGGAGATTGACTCCAAGAACATTATCGCTCTGACCGACGGTGAGCCGACGTACTATATGACGAAGGATATTTTTGGCACCCCCACCGTTGGAGGTTTCGGTAACTCATGTACTAAGGAGGTCTTCGAGGCAGCCGCGAATACAGCTGCATCTATTTGCAATAGTGGAACTACGCTCTACTCCATCTGCTTTGGTGCTGCCAACGAGGAAGTGAAGAATCCTAACACAGGTGCATATATCAGTCTCTTCGAATATCTGAACACCTATATCGCCCTCAACAAGACCTACTCTGCTAATGACTTCTCCGGGTTGAAGGACGCTTTCGACGCGATCTCCTCAAGCATCACCTCCGGTCTTTCCAGCGGCACGGTCCACGACTCGCCGCCTGACGGCGTGACCTGCACCAGCGGTGATTTCGAAGGAAACTGGAATTTGACCGGCGAGCCGGGCGAGGGCGGCGTTACCACTTACACCTACACCAAGACCTACACCGTCAAGATCGCCCCCACGGCAGTCGATGCCGAGCAGTACGATGGCTACTACCCCCCCTCAACGGTCCCACGACCCTGACGGTCAAGGGTAGCAATGACGAGGATGTCACCATCGACTTCCCCATCCCCGCCGGTAAAGCCACATTGCAGAAGTACAATCTGACCATCAACTACAAATACGCCGATGGTACTGAGGCTAAGCCGACTCATACCGAGTCCCTCACGTATGGCAGCTCCTACGGCGTTGCCAGCCCCCTGATCACCGGCTACACCGCTGACAAGCTTACTGTCTCCGGCAGCATGCCCGATAGCGATGTCACGGTCGATGTTACCTTCACTGCCAAAGATTACACCGTCACCTACGAGTCCAACGGCGGCAGCACGGTTCCTTCTCAGACCGTTAAGTACAACGAAACGGCTAACAAGCCCGCCGATCCCACCAAGAGCGGCTGCACCTTCGCTGGCTGGTACACCGAGGAGAAGCTCACCAACAAGTACGACTTTGCTGCTCCCGTGACCGGGAACATCACCCTCTACGCCAAGTGGACGCGCAACTACACCCCGCGCCCCTACACGCCGCCCACCGTCGTGATCCCCGACGATGACGCGCTCGGCCTGAACACGACGAATCACTTCGCCTATATCGTCGGTTACGGCAACGGTAAGGTCCGCCCGCAGAACAACATCACCCGCGCCGAGACCATGACGCTCGTCAACCGCGTCCTCAACCGCCAGCCCGAGACCGAGGACGATCTCCTCCCGAACATGACGGTCTGGACGGGCAACGCGAACCCGAAGGCCTGGTATTACCTCGCCGTTCAGGAAGCGACGAACAGCCACTACTACAAGTTCAAGACGAACTCCCAGTATGAGAAGTGGAGCGAGCTGCGCGAGACCCGCGACTGGACGCTGCTCGAAAAGTAAGCCAAAATTCCTCCACCCCCTATTGTAAAAGGAAGAAGAGTTGAGCAAAACGCGAGTTTTGCAAAATTGAGTAACAATATATAGTGTTCAAACGAGCTGAATGGTACTGTTTGTTGTATAGCCTTATGAGCAAATCGGAGTTTTGCTCATCTCTTAAAAGGAAGAACCGCTCGCAAGAGCGGTTCTTCCTTTTTTGCACTCCCCTCGCGATCTCAAAATCCATTGACAAAGCGAGCGTTCCTGTGTATCATATCAACATACTTATAAGATAGGATTTATCTCAATGACCACTATTTACGCGGACAACGCCGCGACGACCCAGATGAGCCGTGCCGCGATCGACGCCATGCTCCCCTATCTGGAGACGATCTATGGCAACCCCTCAAGCCTGCATTCCGTCGGCCAGCAGGCGGCCGGGGCGCTGCTCAGCGCGCGCGACCGCATCGCAAAATGCCTGAACGCTTCCCCGCGCGAAATTTACTTCACCTCCGGCGGCAGCGAGGCCGACAATCAGGCCATCCTCTCCGCCGCGCGCCTCGGCGAACGCAAAGGCAAAAAGCACATCATTTCGACCGCGTTCGAGCACCACGCCGTGCTGCACACGCTGAAAAAGCTTGAAAAAGAGGGCTTCACCGTCGAGCTTCTCCCCGTCGGCCCCATTGGTACCGTGACGGCGCAGCAGGTCAAGCGCGCCATCCGCGAGGATACGTGCCTGGTTTCCGTCATGTACGCCAACAACGAGATCGGCTCCATCCTGCCGATCAGCGCGATCGGCGCCGTCTGCCGCGAGGCGGGCGTGCTGTTCCACACCGACGCCGTGCAGGCCGCGGGGCATCTGCCCATTGACGTCAAGGCGCAGAACATCGACCTGCTGTCACTCTCCGCGCACAAGTTCCACGGGCCGAAGGGCACCGGCGTGCTGTACGCCCGTCAGGGCGTCTTCCTGACGAACCTCATCGAGGGCGGCGCGCAGGAGCGCGGCAAGCGCGCGGGTACGGAGAACATCCCCGCCATCATGGGCATGGCTGCGGCGCTCGAAGACGCCTGCGCGCACCTCGACGAGAACGCGAAAAGGGTCAGCGCTCTGCGCGACCGCCTGATCGACGGCCTGTCCAAGATCCCGCACAGCGCGCTCAACGGCGATCCCGTGAATCGCCTGCCCGGCAACGTAAGCTTCTGCGTCGAGGGCGTCGAAGGCGAAAGCCTGCTGCTTCTTCTCGACGCAAAGGGCATCTGCGCGTCGTCCGGCAGCGCGTGCACATCCGGCTCGCTCGACCCAAGCCATGTGCTGCTGGCCATCGGCCGCCCGCATGACGTGGCGCACGGCTCGCTGCGCCTGAGTCTGTGCGAGTGGAACACCGACGAGGAAATCGACCGTATCCTCGATGCCGTGCCCGAGGTCGTGGAATACTTACGCGGCATGTCCCCGCTGTGGAAGGACCTCGTCAGCGGCAAAAAGCCGTTCACTTTATAAGCACGCGGCAAAATAAGGCAAAACGATAAACGCGGCATCGCTTCTCACAGGGACATTCCCTGCGCCAAAGCGTGCCGCATGATGTGAGGAAATATGGATAAGGTACTCATTGCGATGAGCGGCGGTGTGGACTCGAGCGTCGCCGCATTTTTGATGAAGGAGCAGGGCTGCGAGTGCATCGGCGCGACGATGAAGCTCTTCCACAACGAGGACATCGGCGTCAGCCGCACCAAAACCTGCTGCTCGCTCGAGGACGTCGAGGACGCGCGTCTCGTCGCGCTGCGCCTCGGCATCCCCTATTATGTCTTCAACTTTTCAGACGACTTCAAGGGGCAGGTCATCGACCGCTTCATCTCGTCCTACGAGCGCGGCGCGACACCGAACCCCTGCATCGACTGCAACCGCTACTTGAAGTTCGAGCGGCTCTACGAGCGCGCCCGCATTTTAGGCTGCGATGCCATTGTGACCGGCCACTATGCGCGCATCGAGCAGGAAAACGGGCGGTGGCTGCTCAAAAAATCGCTCGATGAGAGCAAGGACCAGAGCTACGTGCTCTACTCGCTCACGCAGGATCAGCTGGCGCACACGCGCCTGCCGCTCGGCGCGATGCACAAGAGCGAGACGCGCCGCATCGCGGAGGAACAGGGCTTCTACAACGCCGACAAGCCGGACAGTCAGGACATCTGCTTCGTGCCGGACGGCGACTACGCTGGCTTTATCGCGCGCTACACGGGCCGCGACTGCCCCGCGGGCGACTTTGTCGATGAAAGCGGCCGTGTGCTCGGCCGGCACAAGGGCATCGTGCACTACACCGTCGGCCAGCGCAAGGGCCTCGGCATCGCCGCGGACGCGCCGCTCTACGTCAAGCGCATCGATGCGCAGGAAAACCGCGTGGTGCTAAGCGGCAACGACGCGCTTTTTTCTCGTGAGCTGACGGCAAATAACTTCAACTGGATCGCCTACGACGTCCCACCGCGCGAGCTGTGCGCGACCGCGCGCGTGCGCTACCACCAGCGCGAGCAGGCGGCGACAGTCACGGTGCTCGAGGACGGGCACGTGCACCTCGTCTTCGACGAGCCGCAGCGCGCTATCACACCGGGTCAGGCCGTCGTGCTGTACGACGGCGACACCGTGCTCGGTGGCGGCACGATTCTCTGATGATATTCTTCTCTTTCTCTCTTCCGCTCATCCCCTGAGCGGGCGCGGGGCGCAGGCATCTGCGCCCCGCGTTTTTATTCCCGTTCACCGAGGGCTTCCTCCAGCTTTTGCAGCGCGCGCTTTTCGATGCGCGATACATAGCTCCTCGAGATGCCGAGCTTTTTGGCGACCTCGCGCTGTGTGCGGGGCATCCGGCCGCCGAGGCCGTAACGCGAGATGATGACCTCTTCCTCCCGCTCGGTCAGGCACTCGTGCACGAGCCTTCGCACGCGCAGGCAGTCGTCGCGGTCCTGAATGTCCAAATACATCGTGTCCTCGACGCCGACGACATCCATGAGGTAGAGCGACTCGCCGTCGGCGTCGGAATCGAGCGAATCGTTGAGCGACACCTCGCCCTGTAATTTCTTCCGACTGCGAAAGTACATCAAAATTTCATTCTCCACGCATTTGGCAGCGTAGGTCGCGAGCCTCGTACCCTTTTCCGGGCGGTAGCTCGAAACGCCCTTGATGAGACCGATGGTGCCGATGGAGATGAGATCGTCCTGCTCGTCAGACTGGGTGTAGTATTTTTTGGCGATGTGCGCGACAAGGCGCAGATTGTGCTCAACGAGCACATTGCGCGCCTCAATGTCGCCCGCAAGCATGCGCTCGACGTATTTCTTTTCCTCCTGTGCCGAGAGCGGACGCGGGAACGAGCCGCCCGACAGGTGGAGTGAGAGCAGCATGGCGTGCGTAAGCAGATAAAGTGCAATCGACAGCATAAAAACGCCTCCTCTTTTTCTCCATCCTATGGCCGCACGGGAAGTCCCTATGCAGTGCTTCTTTCCATGACATGAAGGAACCATTAGGATTCATTATGTCTTTTTAACAATGTCGAAAAGTGGGTATTTCCGTTTTTTGTGTACTCGTCCAATCTTGCATAATCAGTCGCTTTTCCCCCTTGCGAGGTAAAAAAATGTGTGTTAAGATGCGTTCATCTTCAGGAAAGGAGAAACGTCTGATGACTCAGTTCTTTGCCAATGCAGCTGCATCTCACTTCGCACAGGCCGCCTGTGCCGCTTTCTCCTGTTCTGATATGAACAGCATGATTATTCTGGACGCCAGCCTTATTTTGCTGGCGTCCTTTATTATTCTGCCTCTGGCAGTACTGGTAAGAAACAAAACTGAACAGCCCGTCCGAATCACGACGCAACTTCGACTTCTCTCCCGATTCTCCGCACGAGATAGAGACTGATATCACGAAAGAGGCTCCGTCGATTCGACGGAGCCTCTTCCTCTTAGCTTTTTCACTTTTTCTCGTTCGGCCGGCGAAAAAAGCGGAAATAGATCCCCCCATTCCACATTTTTCAGAAAGAGAGATCCCTCCAATGGACTTTTTAAACTTTCTCATGGCGCTCAGCCCAATTGTCGTCGTGCTTGTCGGCATCCTGGGCTTCAAAAAATCCGCAAAAACCGTCTCGCCCATCGCCCTTGCCTGGACGCTTATCCTTGCCTTTACCTATTTTAACCTCGACGGCCTCACGTTTGCTGAAAACGTCAAGGTGCTCGACCCTCTGGTCTGGAAAGGCATCAAGGAAGGCCTCAAGATCGTGCTGATGGTCTTCGGCGCGTTCACCATTTTGAACCTGCTGCGCGAGACCGGCGCCATCGAGGATGTGAAAGCCACCATTGCGCAGATCAGTGATGACCGCCGCGTGCAGGTCGTCATCATCGGCATGATGCTGCCGATCTTCCTTGAGGGTGCAGCGGGCGCGGGCGCTCCCGCCGCCATCGCCGCCCCGTTCCTCGTGGCCCTCGGCTTTAACCCCACCACCTCCATCGCCATCGCGCTGCTCGGCGACGCGACGCCCGCCTCGTTCGGCGGTGCGGGCCTGACGACCATCAACGGCGGTGCGGCCCTCGTTGACGCGGGCCTTGCCACCGTCGCGCAGAACGCCGCGATGGCCGGCCGCTTCCACATGTTCGGCGTGCTCGTCATCCCGTTCATCATGGTCGGCATGGCGTTCGGCAAAAAGGGCTACAAGGGTATTCTCCCCTACCTCACTTTCGCGGGTGTGAGCACGTGCCTGACGATGTTCCTCCTCTCCAACTTCGTCGGCGCAGAGGTCACCTCCATGGGCACGGGCCTCATCTCCATCCTTCTCTCCGTTGCGTATGTCAAGCTCGTCGGCGTGAAGACTCCGGACGAATTCCGCAATGAAAGCGCCAACCATCAGCGCAAGTACAGCTCGTTCAAGGCCATGTCGCCTTACGTCTACATGCTCGTGCTGCTCCCGCTCATCCGCTACGGCTTCCCCGCCGTCGTTGAAAACGGCTTTGCCGTCATGTGCACGTTCGGCTACATCTTCTGGGTCGACCTTGTCATTCTTGTGTGCGGCATCCTCGGCGCGCTCACGCTGGGCGTGGACTTCAAGACCTATAAAGCCGTCTGCAAGCGCACCGCGAGCGGCGTGCTGCCGGTCCTCATCACGATGGGTAGCCTCCTTATCGTCGCCTACATCATGCAGTCCTCCTCCACGGGCATGATGAACCTCCTCGCCTCTGACATCGCCGCCGTCGTCGGCCGCTTCTATCCCGCGGCAGCCGTCCTCATCGGTTCGAGCGGCGCGTTCATCACCGGCACGGGCCTTGGCTCCAACATCATGTTTGCTCAGATGCACATCGACGCCGCGGCGTCGCTCGGCATGAACCCCATCACGATCTTCGCCGGTCAGAACGCGGGCGCTTCGCTCGGCAACCTGATCTGCCCGAACAACACGGTCGCCGCCTGCGCGACGGTCGACCAGGTGGGCAACGAAAGCGACGTCATGAAGAAAACCTTCAAGGCCTTCGCCATCATCCTTGTTTTGTACATGGTTCTCGCCATGCTTTATACCTGCGTGCTCTTCCCCAACTTCGGCATGTAAGGGCCGCACAAACGATCAGTTAACTACACGGGCACACCGTTTTTGAGAAAGGAAGTATTCTTATGGCAAAGAAAAGAGTTCTCGGCGTGGTCGGCATGGGTCATGTCGGCGCACATGTGGCTTACGCTCTGGCGATCCAGGGCATCGCGGACGAGCTGGTGCTCGTCGACCAGAACGAGCAGAAGCTCGCAAGCGAAGTGCAGGATCTGCGCGACGCAGTCGCGTACATGCCCCACCGCGTGACGGTGCGCGGCGGCGACTTCTCCGACCTTGGCGTGTGCGACGTCATCGTCAACAGCGTTGGCAAGATCGACCTGCTGCGCGGCACGCATGACCGCGTGACCGAGATGGACTTCACCATCCCCGCTGTGCGCGGCTACGCGGAAAAGATCAAGGCCAGCGGCTTTGACGGCGTGCTCATCAACATCACCAACCCCTGCGACATCGTCACGCGCGAGCTGGCACTGCATCTGGGCCTGCCCCGCGGCCGCGTGTTCGGCACCGGCACGGGCCTTGACACCTCCCGTCTTCTGAGCGCGCTGGCGCGCCAGACCGGCCTTGACCACAAGTCCATCACCTGCTACATGATGGGCGAGCACGGCAACCAGCAGTTCGCGCCCTGGTCCTGCGTCAGCTTCCGCGGCGTGCCGCTGGATGAGTGGGCCAAGACCGACGAGCGCTTCCGCTTCGACCGCGACGCGCTGCAGAAGGAGTCCATTGGCGGCGGCTGGGTCACGTTCTCCGGCAAGTTCTGCACCGAGTATGGCATCGCCACCACCGCCGCGCGCATGGCCTACGCCGTGCTGCACGACGAGAAGGTCATCCTGCCCGCCAGCACGGAACTGTGCGGCGAGTACGGCGAAGAGGGCCTGTTCGCGGGTGTTCCCTGCGTCATCGGTGAAAACGGCGTCGAGCAGGTCGTCGAGCTGCCGCTGACCGCCGACGAGAAGGCCACCTTCCACGCCTGCTGCGAGGGCATCCGCCACAACATGGAGCATCTCAAGGAAATCTAAAGAGCAAACAAATTTCGACAGGAGGTCATCCTTATGAATATCACGATCACTAAGACTACCCATCCCGGCACGCTGCCCCCGTCCGACCAGCTCGGCTTCGGCACCGTGTTCACCGATCATATGTTCCTGATGGACTACAGCGCCGACAAGGGTTGGCATGACGCGCGCGTCGTGCCCTACGGCCCCATCACGATGTCTCCGGCCGCGAGCGTCCTGCACTACGGCACCGAGGTCTTCGAGGGCATGAAGGCTTACCGCCGTCCCGACGGCGGCGTGCAGCTCTTCCGCCCCCGGGAGAACGTCGCCCGTCTGAACCGCTCCTGCGAGCGTCTGGGCCTGCCCCAGCTTGATCCCGACGATGCGCTGCAGGCCATCAAGACCGTCGTCAAGGTCGACGAGAACTGGGTCCCGAGCGATCCCGGCACGTCCCTCTACATCCGTCCGTTCCTGTACGGCACTGACCCGACGCTTGCCCTGCACGGCGTGCATGAGGCCACGTTTGCCGTCATTCTCTCCCCCTCCGGCAGCTACTTCAAAAACGGCTTACAGCCCGTTCCCATCATGGTCGAGACCGAGGACGTCCGCGCGGTGCGCGGCGGCACGGGCGAGGCCAAGTGCGGCGGCAACTACGGCGCGGCCAACCGCGCGGGCGACCGCGCCATCGAAAAGGGCTTCTCTCAAGTCCTGTGGCTTGACGGCGTGGAGCGCAAGTACGTCGAAGAAGGCGGCGGCATGAACGTCATGTTCAAGATCAATGGCACCGTCGTCACCCCCGCGCTGACTGGCTCCATCCTGCGCGGCGTGACGCGCAAGTCCGCCATCGAGCTCTTAAAGAGCTGGGGCGTGCCCGTCGAGGAGCGTCTGCTGAGCGTGGACGAGCTCTTTGACGCCGCGGCATCCGGCGCGCTGGAGGAGGCGTGGTGCATCGGCACCGCCGCCGTCATCTCCCCGATCGGCGAGCTGAGCTGGGGCGACAGAGACTACAAGGTCAACGACAACAAGATCGGTGCGCTGTCTCAGAAGCTCTACGACGAGCTGACTGGCATCCAGTGGGGCACAAAGCCCGACCCGTTCGGCTGGGTCTGCCCGATCGACTAATTTTGCTATTCTCTCATCTCTCTCATATAGGGAAAAGGCGGTGCGCTTGCACCGTCTTTTCCCTATTTTATCGTTTTGTTATCGTTTTAATTCATGCAAATTGTAAAATAGTTCTCAGCTTATTTTGACATATTTTAAGATTTTGCCTCGTTTTCTATGTCTGACTATTGATTTTTTAAAATTAAATGATATACTAACCTCATCAATCAAAATAAAAAGGAGGAGCTTTCCATGCCTACGCAAAAAAGCACCGCACGGCTGTCGAAAAAGCCGCCGCTGTCGCCCGAGGAGCTCAAACAGATCGACGCTTACTGGCGCGCAGCAAACTATCTGACCGCCTGCCAGCTCTATCTTCTCGATAATCCTCTGCTCGAGCGCCCGCTGTGCGAGAGCGACTTAAAGCAGACCATCGTCGGCCATTGGGGCACCTGCCCGGGCCAGAACTTCATCTACACGCACTTAGACCGCGTCATCAAGCGCGATGACCTCGATATGATCTACCTTTCCGGCCCCGGTCACGGCGGCAACGCCATGGTCGCGCAGGACTGGCTGGACGGCAGCTATACGGAGGTCTACCCCAACATCACGCGCGATAAGGAGGGCATGCAGAAGCTCTTCAAGCGCTTCTCCTTCCCCGGCGGCATCCCGAGCCATGTCGCGCCCGAAACGCCGGGCTCTATCCACGAGGGCGGCGAGCTGGGCTATTCCCTCTCCCACGCCTTCGGCGCGGTGGCGGATAACCCCGACCTGATCGCGGCCTGCGTCGTCGGCGACGGCGAGGCCGAGACCGGCCCGCTCGCAACGTCCTGGCACGGCAACAAGTTCATGAACCCGATCACCGACGGCGCAGTCCTGCCGATCCTGCACTTAAACGGCTTCAAGATCGCAAATCCGACCATCTTCTCCCGCATGAGCCACGAGGAGGTCGAGTGCTTCTTCCGCGGCTGCGGCTGGGAGCCGCGCTTTGTCGAGGGTGACGAGCCCGAGACGATGCACCAGCAGATGGCCGCCGCGGTCGACTGGGCCATCCGCGAGATCAAGCGCATCCAGCGCACCGCGCGAGAGAGCGGCAAGGCGAGCCGCCCCCGCTGGCCGATGCTCGTGCTGCGCACCCCAAAGGGCTGGACCGGTCCGAAGGAGGTCGACGGCAACGCAATCGAAGGCAGCTGGCGCGCCCATCAGGTGCCCATCTCCATGGGCGCGGATGAAAGCAAGCACCTGCCGCTGCTCGAACAATGGCTGCGCTCCTACAAGCCCGAAGAGCTCTTCAACGAGGACGGTACGCCGGTCGAGCTGATCGCATCCTTCCCGCCCAAGGGCGAGCACCGCATGGGCGCAAACCCGCACGCCAACGGCGGTCTTCTCCTGCGCGACCTGCGCACGCCCGACTTCCGCGACTACGCGGTCGATATCCCCGCCCCCGGCGAGGTCGAGGCGCAGGACATGTACGTCCTTGGCACCTATGTCCGCGATGTGATGAAGCTCAACATGGAGTCGCGCAACTTCCGCATCTTCGCACCCGACGAGACGGCGTCCAACCGTTTGCAGGCCGTGTTTGACGTCACGGGCCGCCGCTTCCTCGACGAGCAGGTCGAGGGCATCGACGAGCACCTTGACCCCGACGGCCGCGTGATGGACTCTATGCTCTCCGAGCACTTCTGCGAGGGCTTCCTCGAAGGTTACCTGCTGACGGGCCGCCACGGCTTCTTTGACAGCTACGAGGCCTTCATCCGCATTGTCGACTCGATGTTTTCCCAGCACGCCAAGTGGCTCAAGATGTGCAATGAGCTCCCCTGGCGCCACGATATCGCCTCCCTCAACTATATCCTCGCCTCCAACGTCTGGCAGCAGGACCACAACGGCTTCACGCATCAGGACCCCGGCTTCCTCGACCACGTCGCCAACAAGAAGGCCGACGTCGTGCGCATGTATCTGCCGCCCGATGCCAACTGCCTGCTCTCCTGCTTTGACCACTGCATCAAGAGCCGTAACTATGTGAACGTCATCGTCGCGAGCAAACACCCGCGCCAGCAATGGCTGACGATGGAGCAGGCCGTCAAGCACTGCACGCAGGGCATCGGCATCTGGGAGTGGGCCTCGAACGATCAGGGCCAGGAGCCCGACGTCGTCATGGCCTGCTGCGGCGACACGCCGACGCTTGAGACTCTCGCCGCTGTGACGATCCTGCGCCGCGAGCTGCCGGAGCTCAAGATCCGCGTCGTGAACGTCGTCGACCTGATGAAGCTCCAGCCGCACACCGAGCATCCCCACGGCCTGACCGACGCAGAGTACGACACGCTCTTTACCAAGGACAAGCCCATCATCTTTGCCTACCACGGCTATCCCACGCTGATCCACGAGCTGACCTACCGCCGCCACAACCGCAACCTGCACGTGCGCGGCTATAAGGAGGAAGGCACGATCACGACCCCGTTCGACATGCGCGTGCTCAACGATATCGACCGCTTCGATCTCGTCATCGACACGGTGCAGCGCCTGCCGCAGCTCGGCAACCGCGGTGCTTACCTCATCCAAAAGATGAACGACAAGCTCGTTGAGCACCGCCAGTATATCAAGGACAACGGCGTGGATCTGCCCGAGGTCCGCGCGTGGAAGTGGAACGACGGCAAGGGCGTTGAGGTGTAAAAGGAGGAAAGCAATGCGTATTGCAATCCCTGTTGTGAGTGGGGAGGTTTTCTCCCCGCTCGCCAATGCCGAAGCCTTCCATTTTTATGAGGACGACCACGGAAAGATCGTGCGCGAGTTCCTCGAGCCGATGGAAGAAAGCGGCACCGACGCTGCCGTCGGCCTTTTGGAGCGTTACGGCATCGACGCGCTGCTCTGCGGCACGATCGACGACACCGAGCGCACCGCTGTCGGCATGGCGGGCATCATGCTCTTCCCCGGCTATTCCGGCAAGGCAGACGACGCCGCGCTGCGCTTTCTGAGCGGCAGCGTCGTGTCCGACCCGAACAACCACTGCAACGCCTGCGGCTTCAAAGGAGCGTGCTCCCTGAAGGATAAAGGCGGCTGCGGCGGCAACTGAACAGCAAAAAGGAGCAAGCTTTCGGCTTGCTCCTTTTTTGCTTGATATTGTTACGATGCGGGGCGCGTGGTGGAGAGAAAGTCCGAGTTGATCCAGCCAAACTTACCGTCCACGCTGACGAACGTCCACCCATCCTGCTTGGCCGCAGCCTGTACCTCGCTGCCGAGCGACACGGTCGTGACCTTGTCATAGCTCGTGCCCGGGCCGCTCCGCAGATTCACGCCGCCGGTTGTGTAGTAGATGTAATACTTGTCGTACACAGTGCTCGGCTTGACGGAGACCTCGTCATGGCCCGTGAGGTCGAGCCAGTCGATCATGTCGCCGCCCGTCTGATTATCGCCGCTCATATTATCGCCCTGCGCGGGGTCGCTCACATCGTTCTCGCCGGTGAGCGAGCCGTCTTCGCCGTTCGTGATCTGGCCGTCCTCGCCGGTCTGCTGGCCGCCGCGCAGCTGCTCGATTTTCGTCTGCGCCGCAGCAAGATCGCTGCGCGCGCTCTTGAGCTTGAAGCCCAGCACGACCACCGTGATCAGGAGCACCAGCGAAAGCGCCAGCAGTCCCATAAAAAGCACATAAAGCGGATTGCGCCGCGGTTTGCGGCGGCTGACCCGACGTCCTTCCATAATGATTCCCCCTTATCGGTTTGTTCGCCTTTATTGTACATAATTTTCACAAGTTATGTCAAGTGCCTTTCCTCTTTAGACGCGCAAATTCACAAAAAGTTCCCGCCCGGTGCAAAAAAAGGAGATGACCAAGGCCATCTCCTTTCAGCGGATTTACTTTTTGTTTGCGCGCTCCTTGCGGCGCTCGAGGAATTCCTTGGGCTCGGCCTCGGCGAGCTTGCGCTCGCGGCGCTCGAGGACTTCCCTGGGCTTTTCGGTGATCGCGCCGGCGGCCTTGAGAGATTCCTTTGTCGCCAGCGGGCCGACCAGCTCGTAGATCAGCACGGAGAAGAGGATGATGTTGCGGATCAGCTCGCCATCCGCGCCGAGCACCTGTGCGCTCACGCACATACCGAGCGCCACACCCTCCTGCGGCAGCAGCATGATGCCGAGGTACTTCTGCACCGTGTGGTCACAGCCCACCGCCTTGGCCGACCAGCGCGCGCCGCAATACTTACCGGCCGAGCGCGCGATGATGTACACAACGCCGATGAGCACGAGCACACCCTGAGAAAAGACGCTCAAGCGCAGGTTTGCGCCGCTCACGACAAAGAACACCGCCAACATCGGCGTGCTCCACTTGTCCGCGCGGTTCATCAAATCGTCCGACAGCGGGCAGATGTTGCAGAACACCGTGCCGAGCATCATGCACACGAGCAGCGGCGAAAAGCCGCAGTCTACGCCCGCGACGGTGAAGTCCATTGCGGACAGGCCGACCATCAGAAAGATGAACGCGATGCTCAGCGACAGGCGGTTCGAGTTCGAGCGGAACATCGTCTCAAGCTTCGTGAGCACGAAACCCGCAAGCGCGCCGAGCAGCAGCGAGCCGACGATCTCAATGAGTGGAGAGAGCAAAATGCTTGCGAGGCTGAACTGTGCGCTGTCCATCGCGCGGGCAATACCGAAGGATACGGCAAATGCGATGAGACCCACCGCGTCGTCGAGCGCGACGATCGGCAGCAGCAGATCCGTCAGCTCGCCCTTGGCCTTGTACTGGCGCACGACCATCAGCGTCGTCGCAGGTGCGGTGGCCGTGGCGATCGCGCCGAGTGTGATAGCCGCAGGGACGGACAGCACGTCGGGGCGCAGGAAGTGGAAGATCACGAGCGCAATGTCGACAAAGGCCAGCGCGGCCAGCGCCTGCAAGACACCGATAATCATCGCCTGCCTGCCAGTCTTTTTGAGCTGGCTCAGGCGGAATTCATTGCCGATGGAAAAGGCGATAAAGCCCATCGCCACATCGGAGATCATGCTCAGCGCCTCGACCTGGTCGTAGCTTGCAAAGCCGAGGCCCGGAATGCCGAGCCGGCCCAGCACGAACGGCCCGATCAGAACGCCCGTCACAAGAAACGCCGTGACATCAGGCAGATGCCAGCGGCTGAAAATACGGGTCATCAAAAGCCCTGCGAGCAGCGCAACGGCCAGATTCAAAATCGCAGTCATGGTAATACCCTCACAACAGAAAAAGTACGGGCGAACAGAGCCGTCCAAGGCTCATATTGTAGTCTGTTTGTCCGCAAAAAGCAAGCACTATTTTGCAAGTTTCCTGTCAAAGCAAGAAAAAATGGCAGCTTTTTTGGGCAAAAGCTGCCATTTTGTTTCGTTTCACACAATTCAGTCTGTGTTCGCGCGCACACCGGCGAAGTAGCTGTTGCCAAAGCCGTCGGTGTAGACGCCGCGCAGCGTGTCGCGCAGCATGTGCGCCGTGCCGTCAAAATACACGGGCGAGAGCGCCGTCTCACCGAGCAGCATCGTCTCCGCATCGTGCAGGAACGCTGTGCGCGCCACAGGATTTTCCGACGCTCTGGCGACGCCCATCAGCACGTCGTAGGTGCCGTTTTCATAGCTGATCAGGTTCTGCTCATCCTCGCTGCACCAGCGGTCGAGGAAGCCCATCGCGTCGTCGTAGAGCGCGGTGACCTTTTGCAGCGCGAGCTCGTAGTTCCCCGCTTCCATGCGCGTGTTGTACTCTGCCCGCGTCACGCCGCGCAGCATCACGTTCACGCCAAGCGTCGTGCTCCACATGTTTTGCAGCGCGCTCGCCACGGCGTCATTCTCCGTGCCGGTCACGTACAGAAGCTCGACCGGTGGGAACATGCTCGTGCTGTAATAGCCCGCGTAGGTCAGCTCCTCCCGCGCTTGCGTTGCCCGCGCGCTCATGCCCTCTTCATCGATGGCGCAGAGCTCGCCGCCCGTCGTGCGGAAATCGTCCTCCGTCTCGCCGGAATCTGGAATGCCGTAGGGGACAAGGCCCGTCGCGGGGCTGTTCTCCGCGCCGCCCGCCGCCGTGGCGGCCGCGCGGTCGATGGCAAGGTCAAAGGCCTTGCGGATGTGCTCGTTCGAGAACGTGTCGCTCTCGTTGTTGTAAAGGACGCTCGTCGTCGCGTACACCGCCGTTGGCTTCCAGCTCTCGTCCTGCGAAAGCTCGGCGATCACGCTGTTGGGCAGATGGGCGATATAGTCGATGTCGCCCGCCTCGTAAAGCTGCCACGCCTCGTCCGCGCCCGCTGTGAAGATGAAGTGCAGCTCGTCAGGCCCGACGAGACGCGCCTCGTAATACTCGTCGCTGCGCGCCGCCGTCAGCTCACTGCTCTTCGTCCACGCGCTCACATGGTACGCGCCGTTGCTCACAAGGTCCGGCGTGTCAAAGCCTCCGCCGTTCTCTGTCAGATCGCGGCGCAGCGGCATCGCGGCGACCGCCGTGCAGATGCCCTCGATAAAATAGGCGCACGGCGCGCTCAGCGTGACGACAAACGTGGATTCATCCTTGGCCGAGACCTGGAGCTTCGTCTTGTCGCCCGTCTCGCGCACCTCGTCATAGCCCGCCACCACGCTCATCAGCGCGTGGTTCGGCGAATCCGTCGCGGGGTCGGCAAGTCTCTGCCAGGCATAGACGAAGTCATCCGCCGTCACCTTTTCCCCGTCCGACCAGCGCGCAGTGGAGCGCAGCGTGAAGCGGTAGGTCACGCTGCCGTCGTAGTTTGTCTCTTCGGTGTACTCCTTGGCCATGCCGTTCGTCAGCGTCACCTCGCCGCTGCCGTCGTCGCTCTCGCGCATCAGGTTTTCATAGAGTGCGTAGAAAACGCTGTCGGCATCCGCGTCGGTGTTCATCGCGGGGTCGAGTGAGTCGATCACGTTGCAGACGCTCACGTTCAGGACGAATTTCTCGTCCCCTTGCTTCTTCTCCCCGCAGCCGGAGAGAAGGCCCAACAGCATCAGCGCACAGAGCGCCAGAGCTGTGATCCTCTTTATTGCTTTCATCATGCCTCCCATTGGCAAAACGCAGCGAAGGCTGCTTGGTTTTTTGTAATACGGAGATATTATAGCGAAAATCATTCGCCTTGTAAAGGTGAGGGGCATAAAAGTTACAGTTTGTTACCAAATTGCAGCTGCTTTTCCGCACAGGTGCGGAGGGTATGCGGCATGCACGCCGCAGCACCACACCCCCCATTTTCTTTCCCGAGAAAGAAAACGGGCGGTGTGACCGTCCAAAAGAAAGGCGTTTGATTGGCAGCCCCAAGCTCGAACAACCTTTATGCCTCCGGAATGCAACTGCCTGCGTGCGGCGGAGCCGCGTCAGCTTTGCAAGACGATTTGCCTCTGCTTCTACTACCCGCTGTTGCTCTGCTGATCTTGCGCAAGTGCAGCCTAATCGCCGTCTACCGATAATACGATATCGCGGCGAGCGTCAGCAATGCCGCCTTGGCAGGCAAGCACAAGATTGCACCAATCCGAAGTAGACGGAGATTGCTAAAGGGTAACGAATCGCAGGCAAAGCGGCAGCGAAGATAGAAGCACACCAAGTCGTTTAGATTCACCACTTGGCAGGCACCCGATTCCGCAGGCTGAGCACTTCTTCAAGCTACAAACTCACAATGTCGGGGGTCGAGGGGGACTCCCCCCGTCCTTCTCTGGGGGATACAAAGGGGGTATTCTCTTCGAGAAGAGAATACCCCCTTTGACCCGCGCTCCCCACGGCAGTGGGGACCAAAACGCCGCCCCTTTGGGGCATAGAAAGGAATCTATCATGCGAGCAGTATTGACTAAGGTTAAACACGCCTCCGTTACGATCGACGGAGAGCTCAAGGGCAAGATCGGCAGGGGCTTTTTGATCCTGCTGGGCGTTGCGCCTGACGATACGGAAGAAAAATGCCGCAAGATGGCGGACAAGCTCTGCTCGCTGCGCATTTTTGACGACGAGAACGACAAGATCAACCTCTCCCTCGACGATGTTGGCGGTGAGCTTCTTATCGTCTCGCAGTTCACGCTCTACGGCAACTGCCGCAAGGGCCGCCGTCCCGAATTTTTAAGCGCCGCGCGGCCTGAGATCGCCATCCCGATGTATGAAAAGTTCGTGGCCATCTGCCGCGAAAAGGGCTACCATGTTGAAACCGGCGAATTCGGCGCCTACATGGAGGTCGAATCGCTCAACGACGGGCCGTTCACGCTGATCGTGGACTCCGCCGACTTAGACGCACCGAAAAAGCAGTAAAGAAAGGGGTTATTTCTTCATGAAAGTCATCACCACTGTCGTCGGCTCCCTGCAGACGAATTGCTACCTGCTCATCGACGAGGAAACGAAGTCCGCCGCGCTCATTGACCCGGGCGACGAGGCGGAAAGACTGCTCGCGCTCGTCAAAAGCGAGGGCGTCACGCTCAAATATATTCTGCTGACCCACGGACACCGCGACCACACGCTCGCCGTGCCTGCGCTCAAAAAGGCGCTGCCGGACGTGCCCGTCTACATCGGCGAGGCGGACGCCCACTCCACCGGCATCTACCACTACCCGATGGCCGACCTCGTCCCCGATCTCAAATACTATGGCGAGGGCGATACGCTGCCGCTCGGCTCGCTCACGATCAAGGTGCTCGCCACGCCGGGCCATACGCTCGGCGGCGTGACGCTGCTGGCCGGCGACGCGATGTTCCCAGGCGACACGCTGTTTGCAGGCTCGATGGGCCGCACCGACCTCCCCGGCGGCAACGACGCGCAGATGCTCGCCTCGCTGCGCCGTCTCGCCCAGATCGAAGGCGACTACACTGTTTACCCCGGCCACATGAATTCCACAACGCTCGCGCGTGAAAAGGCGATGAACCCGTATCTGCGCCATGCGCTGCGATAAAGGACACGAAACCACATGAAACTTGAGCTCATTGGGCATGATGAAAAATACGCGCTGGAGCAGAGCTTACTCACGCTCTTCCCCGGCGAGAAGCCCGTTTACGGCACGGTCGACAAAACCGCCGACACGCGCTGGGCGCGCGTGACGCTCACCGAAGAGGACGAGCGCGTGCAGGTGACGACGGAGCTGGGCATGGACGGCAAGTCCGCCGCCCACAGCTACGACTATCCCCTCTCCGGCACGGAGTATGAAAAGGAAGGCCAGCGCCGCCACGCCGTCGGCATCAGCTTTTTCGGCGCGGCGAAGGACCTGCTCGGCATCTCCCCCGCGTGGGGGAGCCTCACGGGCGTGCGCCCGGCGAAGGTCGCGCTCTCGCTCATCCGCGAGGGCGGCAAAAAACGTGCGGAAAAGGAATTGCAGGAGCTCTACTGCGTCACGCCCGCGCGCGCCCGCCTCGCCATTGAGGCGGCAGACGCCGGCATCCGCGCCGCGGCGGAGCTGGAGCCGAACGATATCTCGCTCTATGTCGGCATCCCGTTCTGCCCGACGCGGTGTGCGTATTGCAGCTTCGTGGCGCAGAGCGTCGAAAAGTCGTTCTCGCTCGTCGAGCCGTATTTAGAGGCGCTTTTCGACGAGATCACCGCCGCGGGACAGCTCGTGCGTGAGTTGGGGCTGAACGTCAAGTCGTTCTACATGGGCGGCGGCACGCCGACCACGCTGACCGCCGACCAGATGGACCGTCTGCTCTCAAAATTGGAGCAGAATTTTGATTTTGGAAGTCTCGCCGAGCTCACGATCGAGGCGGGCCGCCCTGACACGATCGACGAAGAAAAGCTGCGCGTGCTGCGCGCGCACAACACCACGCGCGTTTCCATCAACCCCCAGACGATGGAGGACAACGTCCTCGCGGCCATCGGGCGCCGCCACACGGCGGACGACATCCGCCGCGCGATGGAGCAGGTGCGCGCCGCGGGCTTCCCGCACGTCAACATGGACCTCATCGCGGGTCTGCCCGAGGACACGCCCGAGGGCTTTGCAAGGAGTCTCGACGAGGTCATCTCGATGGGCGCGGACAACATCACGGTGCACACGCTGTCGCTCAAAAAGGGCAGCCGCATCATGCTCGAAGGCAGCCGCATCCCCGGCGCGGACGAGGTCGCGCAAATGCTGGACTATGCCGACCCCACGCTGCGTAAACATGGTTTTGCCCCCTATTATCTCTACCGCCAGAAGTACATGTCCGGCAGCTTTGAAAATGTCGGCTGGACGAAGCCCGGCGGCACGGGGCTCTACAACATCTACATCATGGAAGAGCTGCACTCCATCCTTTCGCTCGGCGCGGGCGGCTCGACCAAGATGGTCGGCGGCGGGCAGATCCGCCGCGCGTTCAACGCCAAATACCCGCGCGAATACATCGACCGGCCCGAAAAGCGCCGCGCGAATCTGATGGACTTCGCCCGCTTTTACGCCGAACAAGGAGAATAACGATGAATAAGAGTGATTTCTTTACCGCCGACGCGGTCAAGCCGCACTTCACCTATGATGATTACTGCGAGAGCGCGGATATGATCGCGTCTCACCTCGGCGATTTCCGTCCCGAGGTACTGCTGGTGCTCGGCAGCGGCCTGGGCTTTCTCGGCGACCGCGTCGAGGCGCGCACCTGCGTGAGCTATGCGGACATCCCGCACTTCCGCGCGTCCACCGCGCCGGGACACGAGGGCCGCTTTGTTTTCGGCGAGCTGCGCGGCAAGCGCGTGGCGGTCATGCAGGGCCGCATGCACTGCTACGAGGGCTACACGATGGAGGACGCCGCCTACGCCTGCCGCGTCATCCGCTTACTCGGCGCAAAGACGATGATCGTGACGAACGCCGCGGGCGCGGTGAACACCGAGTATTCCGCGGGCGATCTGATGCTCATTTCCGATCACATCAAGCTTTTCGACTTTGGCCCGCTCTGGGGGCCGAATATCGACGAGTTCGGCACACGCTTCCCCGATATGTCCAACGTCTACTCCCCCCGTCTGCGTGAGCTCGCGAAGGAGGTCGCCAGGGAGCAGGACCTCACGCTGCGCGAGGGCGTCTACATGTACTTCCCCGGCCCGCAGTTTGAAACCCCCGCTGAGGTGCGCGCCGCGCGCGTGCTCGGTGCGGACGCCGTGGGCATGTCCACCGTGCCGGAGGCCATCGCCGCCGCGCACTGCGGGTATGAGATCCTCGGCGTGACGCTGTGCGCCAACATGGCCGCGGGCGTGCTGCCCCAGCCGCTCTCCGGCGAGGAGGTCAACGAGATGGCCGAGCAGTCGGCCCCGCATTTCTCCTCGCTCATCCTCGGCTGCCTCGAGCGGCTGTAAAACAGTTTATTTCAGCTAAGAAGGAAAAGGTCGAAATTTTAATGGCTACGGAAAAGAAACAGTCCTTTTTCGGCGGTGCGGCGGTGTTGGCCGCCGGTGTCGTCATCGTGAAGATCATCGGCGCGCTCTTCAAAATTCCGCTCGCGAACATCCTGAGCGAAACGGGCAACGCCGACTTCAACAACGCCTACAACATCTATGCCGTGCTTCTGACCATCTCGACCGCGGGTCTTCCCGTGGCGCTCTCGAAGATGATCTCGGAGGCGAAGACGCTCGGGCGCGAGCGTCAGGCGCGGCGCGTGCTCAAGGTGTCGTTCGCCGCGTTTTTAACGCTCGGTGTCCTCTCGTTTGTCATCATGTGGTTCGGCAACGAGAAGTGCGCGGCGCTTCTCAATAACCCGAACGCCGCCTACGGTATCAAGGCGCTTGCCCCGGGCGTTGTGTGCGTCGGCTGCCTTGCCGCGTTCCGCGGCTTTGCGCAGGGGAGCTTTCGCATGACGCCGACCGCCGTCTCGCAGATCATCGAGGCGGTCAGCAAGCTCTTCATCGGCCTTGGCCTTTCGATGTACGTCGTGAGCCTTGGGTACGAGGACTACATCGCCGCGGCCGCGGCCATCGTCGGCGTGACGGTCGGCTCGGTGCTCGCGCTCGTCTACATGCTCATCGACTACTTGCGCCACCGCCCGCGCACCCCGGGCACAGACACGCCGGATGCCTCCGGCGCGATCTTGAAGCGCCTGCTCTCGATTGCCATCCCCATCACGCTGTCGGCCTCGATGGTCTCGATCATCACGCTGATCGACACGTCGCTCGTGCAGGGCCAGCTCCAGAACGCGCTGGGCTACACGCTCAAGGAGACGCGCCACCTCTACGGCACGTATTCCTCGGGCATGAACCTCTACAACCTGCCGTCGTCGATGATGACGGCGCTGACGATCTCCGTCATCCCGACGGTGTCGGCCTCCCTTGCGCGCAACGACCGCGTGCACACGTCCCGCGTCATCAACTCGTCGCTGCGCGTCACGGGTCTGATGGCCTTCCCGATGGGCCTTGGCCTCTGGGCGCTGGCCGAGCCCATTATGAAGCTCTGCTACCCGCGCTATGACAGCGAGCTCGGCGGCTCGCTTTTAGCCGTGCTCGGCATCGCGAGCATGTTCGTCTGCCTGATGCTCATTTCAAACTCCATCCTGCAGTCCTACGGCCGCGTGCATGTGCCCGTTTTCACGATGCTCATCGGCGGCGTGGTCAAGATCATCTTCAACTACAACCTCACCGCCGTGCCGTCCATCAACATCCACGCAGCGCCCTACGGCACGCTCGTGTGCTTTGTGATCGTATCGTCGCTCAACCTCTTTTTCGTCTACCGCACGATGGAGGATAAGCCGAATTACTTCAAGGTCTTTGCCAAGCCGCTGATCGCATCGCTCGTGATGGCCGTGTGCGCCAGATTCTCCTATCGCTTCTTCGCCGCCCATATCGCGCTTGGCGGCGCGACCACGACGCAGATCGTGAACGTCGGCCTTGCGGTCGTGCTGGCGGTCATCGTGTACGTCGCGCTTGTCCTCGCACTGCGGATCGTCACGCGCGACGACCTCGCGCTGCTGCCCAAGGGCGAAAAGCTCGCCCGCATCCTGCACGTGCGCTGAAAACCCCTGAAAAATCAGGGAAATTGCGCAAAACACCTTGCAATGAGAGGGAATATATGATAAATTATCCTGAGAAAGCTGTCTACACATATGACGACCTTGTTGACATCCTGCGCATTCTGCGCGCGCCGGGCGGATGCCCGTGGGACCGCGAGCAGACGCACGAGTCGAACCGCCGCAACTTCCTTGAAGAAGCCTATGAGGCCGCCGAGGCCTTTGACCTCGATGATCCCGAGCTGATGAAAGAAGAGCTCGGCGATGTGCTGATGCAGGTGCTCTTCAACATCCACATGGAAGAGGAAGCCGGCCGCTTCACGACCGACGATGTGACCGACCACGTGGTGCGAAAGCTCATCTTCCGCCACCCGCACGTGTTTTCGAACACGCGGGCGGACGACAGCGAGCAGGTGCTCGTCAACTGGGACAAGCTCAAGCGGCAGGAAAAGGGCCAGCGCACCACGGCCGACGCGATGGATTCCGTCGCCCGTTCACTCCCCGCCCTCTGGCGGGCGGACAAGCTGCAGAGCAAGGCCGCGAAGGCGGGCTTTGAATTCCCCGATGTCTCCGGCGCGCTCGACAAGCTCGACGAGGAGACGCAGGAGCTGCGCTCCGCCATTGAAAACGGCACAAACTTTGAAGAAGAGCTCGGCGACGTGCTGTTTGCTGCCGTCAAGGTCGGCCGCTTCTGCGGCGTCGACCCCGAGGCGGCGCTTTCAAAGACCTGCGAAAAATTCACCGCGCGCTTCCGCAAGGTGGAAGAGACGGTGAATGCGCGCGGCGAGGATATGTCCGCTCTCCCGCTCGATGAGCTGATGGCGCTGTGGAACAACGCCAAGGAACAACTCAGATGACCAAAAGCGGCAACGCTTTTTGCTCATATACACCCCGGAGGCCCCGTCTCCGGACACTATTCAGGAGGATCAAACGATGAACAAGACTGAACTCATTGCTGCCGTGGCGGAAAAAGCCAGCATTTCCAAGAAGGAGTCCGAGGTTGTGATCAACGCTGCCCTCGACACCATTATCGACTCCCTGAAGAACGACGAGAAGGTCCAGCTCGTCGGCTTCGGCTCTTTCGAGACCAAGCACCGCGCTGAGCGCACCGGCCGCAACCCCAAGACCAAGGAGAGCATCACCATCGCCGCTTCCAAAGTCCCGACCTTCAAGGCTGGTAAGGCGTTCAAGGACGCTGTCGCGGAGTAATTCCCCAGTCAAGCTCTTTCATCATCAAAACGGCGGCGCGATGCGCCGCCGTTTGAGTTGGTGGAGCCCCTTTGATCCCGCACTTTTCCGAAAAGGAGACGAATTCCATGCGTCTTGACAAATATCTCAAGGTCTCGCGCCTTATCAAGCGCCGCACCGTGGCCAACGAAGCCTGCGACGGCGGCCGCGTGACCGTCAACGGCAAGGTCGCCCGCGCGTCGTACGACGTGAAGGCCGGCGACGTGATCGCGCTGCACTTCGGCGAGCGCGTGCTCGCGGTCGAGGTGCTCGATGTATCCGAGACCGCCGGCAAGAGCGAGGCCTCGCTCCTCTACCGTGAAGTGAACGCACAGTAAACCGTACTATTTGGGGTGCGCCCTTCATACGTTATCGTATGGAGGGCGCTTTCTTTGCGCCCAAAGCGAAAGGACGGGTTCTGACTATGACTTACGACACTTCCCCCGCTTCTCCCCAGCGCATCGAATTATCCGGCCGCGAGAGCCTGACGGTCTCCGGCGTAGAGGATGTCGACCGCTTCGATGAGACCGAGATCGTGATGAACACGTCGCTCGGCGTGCTCGTTGTCACGGGCGACAGCCTGCACATCGGCAAGCTGAGCCTCGACGGCGGCGAGCTGCATGTCGACGGACGCATCGACGCCATCGCCTTTGAGGATGCGCCGTCAAGCCGCGGCGGCCTGCTCTCGCGCCTGTTCGGGGGTTGAGGCACCGTGGGCGTGTCGCTCTCCGAGCAGGCGCGGTGCTTTCTCGCCTCGCTCCTGCTCGGCTTCATCCTTTCTCTCCTCTATGACCTGCTGCGCGCCGTGCGGCTGCGGCGGGCGACGAAGCGGCGCTTTACGAGCGCGCTCGATCTCCTCTACTGCGCGGCGTTCGCGCTGCTGACGTTTCTCTTCGCGCTGCGCATCGGCGGGGGCGAGCTGCGGCTCTATATGCTTTGCTCGGCGTTTTTTGGCGCGGTGAGCTACTTCACGCTCTGCGCACGGCTTTTCCGTCCGCTATGGGCCTTCTGGGCGGAGGTGCTGTTCTCCTTTGCGCGATTAGCGGCGGCGCCGCTGCGGTGGCTCCAAAAAGTTTATGGTAAACTTGCCAAACTTTGCAAAAGATACTTTCTTTTTTCCAGAAACCGGCTTATAATAAAGTCGTATGAGCGCCGCGCCCGTTATTCGCTGCGCCGCGCAAGGAAAAAGGAGGCTCATCGGCATGACAGAGCAGGCCAAAAAAAGCAAAAAGCGCACCAGCCTTCTCACGATGCTCGTCATCGCAATTCTGATCGCACTGGTAGGGGTGCAGCTCATTCATCTGCGGAGCCAGATCGACGACGCGCGCAGCCAGCTCACCGCGCTGCAGAGCGATCTTGACACTGCCAAGCAGGAGAACGACGCGCTCGCCTCGGCACTCGAAAAGGCCGACGACCCTGAGTTTTTGCAGGAGCTTGCCCGCGATCAGCTCGGCTACGTAACGCCGGGAGAAAAGACGTTCTATGACGTCAGCAACTAAAAAGAGAACATTATTGAAGCGCCCGTTGAGGGCGCTTTTTTCTTGCGTGAAATAAAAAGGAGCCGCCGGCCAAGATGGCCCGCGGCTCAAATGGGTGGGATATTGGAAAGCTTCCGAGGCTTATGATACCGCCCGTCCGCCAAAACGTCAATGGGAGCTTTTGCCGCATTCTGCCGCCTTTTGTCAATTCGCGTCGTGCGCCCTACATTTTGTCAATATGCACAAGAATGCTCAATTCATATATCGTTCATTTGAAATTTTCGTTCATTTGTGCTATGATATAGAAAAGGAAACAGAAGAGCCCTTCGCCCTCTCTTTCCTTCCTCACCAACGAAAGGAGCCAACACTATGAAATTCACCTACACCTGCAAAAAAGTCTCCCTGAACGATTCCGTCAAGGCCTATGCCGAGAAAAAGGTCGGCAAGCTCGAGAAGTTTTTCAAGGAGGAGCCCGAGGCTTCTGTCACCTTCTCCGTCGAGAAGAAGAACCGCTGTGTCGCCGAGATCATGCTCCGCGGCGCCAACGGCACGCTGTTCCGCGCGGTATGTGAGGACCCGGACGGCGACATGCGCGGCGCGATCGACGAGGCCACGGCCCAGATCGAGCGCAAGATCCGCAAGAACAAGACCCGCCTTGCCAAGAACCTGCGCGCCGAGGCCGTGATGCCGGAGCTGCCCGAGGAGTTCGAGGCCCACGAGGAGGGCACGTTCGACATCGTGCGCACCAAGCGCTTCACCGTCAAGCCCATGAGCGTGGAGGAGGCCATTTTGCAGATGAACCTGCTGGGCCACAGCTTCTTCGTCTTCCGCAACACCGATTTCGGCGATGCGATCTGCGTCGTTTACCGCCGCAACAACGGCGGCTACGGCATCATCGAGACCGAGGACGACGAGGAGTAAGCCGTTCAGAAAGCATATAGAAGGGCTGCGCGAAGGCCGACTCCGCATAAGAAAACATGCGGTTTTGCCTGCGCCTTTTTGGCTGAAATACAACCGAAAAAATCTCCCCATACGCCAGTATGGGGAGATTTTTTCAGCTGATTTCATCTCAAAAATTCATTGGCAAAACTGCTTTGCACCGAAAAAGAGCAAATTTTGTGCGGAGCTGAGGCGCGACGGTGCGGGCATGCTGACGCATGGCAAGACGGCGCAACGAAGGAGTCCGTGCAAAATTTGCCTTTTACGGCGCATGTTTTCTTATGCGGAGTCGGCCAATGCGCGGCCCTTTTTTTGCGCGTTTTTCCGTGGTATACTGAGTGCATTCCTGAAAGAAATGAGGACGGACACATGCTAAGCACGTTTTTCTGCCGCGCGTTCCAGTGCTGCTTTGCCGTCGGCGCGCGCTTTCTCCCCTGGCGCACGCCGGAGGTCTTTTCAGGCGAGGGGAGTTTACTGCGTGCCGCAGACATTCTGCGCGAAAACGGCCTGCACCGCCCGTTCGTCATCGCGAGCCGCCGCCAGTGCGCGGACGAGCACTTCCGCGCCTTGCAGGAAAAACTTGACGAGCAGGACATCCTGCTCTCCATCTTCTCCTCGGTCGAGCCGAATCCGTCGGTCAAGACGGTCGAAAAGATCGCCGCGCAGTACAAGATTGATAGCTGCGACTGCTTTCTCGTCATCGGCGGCGGCTCGCCGATGGACGCAGCCAAGGCCGCCGCGGCGTGCCTCGCGCGGCCGGACAAGCCGCTTTCGCATCTTGTGGGACTCTTAAAGGTCCGCCGCCGCATTCCGCCGCTCATCGCCGTGCCCACGACGGCGGGCACGGGGTCGGAGACGACCATCGCCGCCGTTGTCACCGGCAGTGACCACCACAAGTATGCGATCTCCGACCTCTGCCTCATTCCACGCTACGCGATCTTAGACCCCGCGCTGACCGTCGGCCTGCCTCCACACATCACGGCGGAGACCGGCATGGACGCGCTGACGCACGCGGTCGAGGCGTACCTGAGCCGCTTTTACAACACGAAGCAAACGCGCCTGCTCGCGGAAAACGCCGTCGTGACCATCTTCACGCATTTGGAGCGCGCGTACCGCGACGGCACGTCGCTCCCCGACCGCGCGGCGATGCTTCAGGCCTCGTTCGACGCAGGCGCGGCGTTCACGCGCGCAAGCGTCGGCAATGTGCACGCCATCGCGCACACGCTCGGCGGGCTTTACGGTGTACCCCACGGCCTTGCAAACGCCGTGCTGCTTCCCCTCGTGCTCGAAGATTACGGCAAAGCGGCCTATCCGCGCCTTGCCCGTCTTGCCGCACTTGTCGGCCTCAAGGGCGAGAGCGAAGAATCTCTCGCCAAGGCGTTTATTGCCGAAATCCGCGCGATGAATACCCGCATGGGCATTCCCGACCGCTTCGACTGTATCCGCAAAGAGGACATCCCCCTCATGGCCACCTGGGCCGCGCAGGAGGCAAACCCCGTCTACCCCGTGCCGGTCATCTACGACGAAGCGCGCTTTGCGCGCGTCATTGAGCGTTCACACCACAGCCAATAACCTTGTCAGCATTTTAGCGATACTTCCCCGCCGCCGTCTGGTATAATGGTGCTGCAATCCAAAAGGATCGGACGGTTTTTTATGATCGGAGTTTACGACTACACCGTGATCGCAACCTATCTCTCGCTGCTGCTGGGGCTTGGCGGCCTCTATTCCGCCGCGCAAAACGAGCCTCTCGACGCCATGCTGTGCCTGATGCTCGCGGGGCTGCTCGATGCCTTCGACGGGCGCATCGCCCGCACGAAAAAGGACCGCACCGAACAGGAAAAGCGCTTCGGTATCCAGATCGACTCGCTCAACGACCTCGTGTGCTTCGGCGTGCTGCCCGCCGCCATCGGCTGGAGCATGGACTGCGATAGACTCTGGTTCCTTGCGACGATGTCGTTTTTCGCGCTCTGCGCGCTCATCCGCCTCGCCTATTTCAACGTGACGGAAGAGGAGCGGCAGGACCAGATGAGCGAGCACCGCGCCTACTACCTCGGCGTGCCGGTCACGGCGAGTGCCGTGCTCGCGCCGCTCTTCTATCTGCTCTCGCTGCACTTTTCCCTGAACTGCGCGGTCGTCTACGCGCTGGGGCTGTTTCTGCTCGGTGTGCTGTACATCACACCGATTCGCGTCAAAAAGCCGCAGCTTCGCGGCGTGGCGCTTTTGTCCATATTCGGGCTTGGCGAATTTGCTGTTTTGCTCCGCGTATTGACGCGTTAGCACTCCCATCTCTCTCCTCCGGGCCGTCCGAAAGGTTTTCTTTTGGGCGGCCCCTCTCTTTTTACTTTCCCGATTGACGGCGGGAAGTCCGCGTGCTATGATAGTCGGCAACTACCGTTTGCATGTTCTGTCAGATCGCGAGGAATTTTTATGAAAAAGGCCGACCCCCGTCTCATGCTCATTATGTCGATGACCGTCTTCGGCACGCTGGGGCCTTTTGTGCGCAATATTCCCGTCTCGTCCGGCGAGCTGGCGCTGTACCGCGCCGTGCTGGCCGCGCTGCTGATCGGCGTATACTTACTTGTCAGCAGGCAGAAGATCCCCTTCGCGCGCATCAAAAAGGAGGTGCCGCTGCTGCTTCTCTCCGGTGCGGCGATGGGCGTCAACTGGATCCTTTTATTTGAGGCCTACCGCTATACGAGCGTTTCCGTCGCCACACTGAGCTATTACTTCGCGCCCGTCATCGTCACGCTCGTCTGCCCCATCCTCTTCCATGAAAAGCTGACAGGGAAGAAATTTCTCTGCTTTGTCATGTCCACGCTCGGCCTTGTGCTCATCACCGGCATTGGCGACACGCGCGGGTCGGATGACCTCAAGGGCATTCTCTTTGGCCTCGGCGCGGCGGTGTTTTACGCGACCGTCATCCTGCTCAACAAGTCCATCCATCAGGTCGAGGGCATCCACCGCACGTTTTTGCAGTTTTTGTCCGCCATCGTCGTGCTCATCCCCTATGTGCTCTCGACAAATGGCATCACACTCAGCTCGCTGAACGCCGTTGGCTGGGGGAACCTTCTCATCGTCGGCCTTGTCCACACGGGCATCACGTATTGCCTGTACTTCTCGTCGCTCAAGGAGCTGCCCGGACAGGAGGCCGCGATTTTAAGCTACATCGACCCCCTCGTCGCCGTCCTCGTCTCCGTCACCCTGCTGGGCGAGAGCATGACCGCAATGCAAGTCATCGGCGGCGCCCTGATCTTAGGCTTCACCCTGCTCAACGAACTCTCTCCCGTCCCCAAGGCGAAAAAGGAGTAAATCTCTCAAATCACGCCAAAACGCGTCGCAGATTTTCGCGCCGCGCACGGCGCGAAATAAATTGAAATCGTTTTTTGTCGCGACATGTGCGTGACAAAAAACACCTCTCAGCCCGCAAGTGTGGAAATCGCCCGCCGTTGGCGGGCGATTTATGCGCGCAGCGGGCTGTGATCTCCCTAAAAATAGAGGCCGCTCAGCCATGACTGAGCGGCCTCTATTTTTAATTTAGAAATTCTGCTGGGTCGCAGGGTACCCCATCTTTGCTGACCGAAAAGTGCAGATGCGCCGGCATCGAGAACTCGGCGATCGAGCTGCTGCCCACCGCGCCGATGACCTCGCCCGCGGAGACGTACTGTCCCTCGCCGACGCCCGGCGAGCTGCGGAGATTGGCGTACGTCGTCTCGTACCCGTCGTCGTGCGCGATGGTCACGAGCGTGCCCATCATGTCGTCGTCGCGCACCGCCGTCACAACGCCGCTGCACGCGGCGATCACCTGCGTGCCGACCTCGGCGGCGATGTCGATGCCGTCGTGCGTGCGCCAGTCGCCAAGCGTCTCGTTATACGTGAGCTCGTCGACCGAAAACGCCGCGACCTCCTCCCCCACGAGCGGCGCGACCACGAGCCGCGGGGCGACGGGCTGCGCGTCCGTCTCGCTCTCCATCGCGGGGACGGTGTCCTCCACGCCCGTGGCCTCATCCATCACGATGAGGTCCTCGGGCGGCTCCTCCACCGGCTCTGCCGGCTTTGCCGCCTCCTGCGGCAGCTCCGCTTCCGGCATCTGCGGCGTTTCGTCCTGCACGGGAAGCTCTACCTGTGAGGAGACGTTCTCCGCGTCCTTGTCCGTCGTATTTTTCGGCAGCAGCGTCCAATAGCCCGCGACGGCCAGCGCCGTCACACCGAGGAACAGGGCTATGTATAAGCCCGTCCCGCCGAAGAAGTGCCGCTTTGCGCGGCCGTTCGATCCTGCCATGTTTCATCCTTTCCGCCGCTTTGCGGCTCGTGCGAAAATTGCGAGCAAAAAAAGCTCTGACGGTAGTGTGTACCGTCAGAGCTTTTTCTAAACATGGCAGATTCGATTTTTTAGCGGACGATCAGCGTCTTGCCGTCCATTTCCGCGGGCTGCTCAAGGCCCATCACGTCGAGGATCGTCGGCGCGATGTCGGCGAGGCGGCCGGGGCGCAGCTCGGTACCTGCGCCGCAGAGGATGAAGGGCACCACATTCGTCGTGTGCGCGGTCATCGGGCTCTTGCCGTCACTCTGCAGCATCTGCTCGGCGTTGCCGTGGTCGGCGGTGATCATCGCAATGCCGCCCATCTTGAGCGTCGCCTCCACGACCTGACCGACGCACTCGTCGACCGTCTCGACGGCCTTGACGGCGGCGTCGAACACGCCCGTGTGACCGACCATGTCGCAGTTGGCAAAGTTCAGAATGATGACGTCGTACTTGCCGGACTCGATGCGCTCGACGCACTTGCTCGCGACCTCGTAGGCGCTCATCTCGGGCTGGAGGTCATAGGTCGCGACCTTCGGGGACGCGACGAGTACGCGGTCCTCGCCGGGATACGGGTCCTCGACGCCGCCGTTGAAGAAGAACGTGACATGCGCGTACTTCTCGGTCTCGGCGATGCGCAGCTGGGTCATGCCCATCTTGCTCAGATACTCGCCAAGGCCGTTTTTCACGCTGATGCGCGGGAAGGCGACGAGCACGTTCGGCATGGTCGCGTCATACTCGGTGTTGCAGACGTAGGTGAGCGGGAAGAACTCGCGCTTGAAGCCGTCGAACGCGGGGTCGACGAACGCGCGCGTGATCTCGCGGGCGCGGTCGGGGCGGTAGTTGAAGAAGATGACCGAATCGTTGTCGGAGATCATGCCGTCCTTGTCGCAGACGATGGGCTCGACGAATTCGTCCGTCACGCCGTTTTTATAGCTCTCCTCAATGGCATGAATGGGGTCGGGATCCTGCACGCCCTCGCCGTAGACGAGCGCGTCATAGGCGTTCTCGAGGCGGTCCCAGCGCTTGTCGCGGTCCATCGCGTAGTAGCGGCCCATAACGGTCGCGATCTTGCCGACGCCGAGCTCACGGCACTTTTCCATGGTCTTTGCGACAAAGTCGCGGCCGGAGGTCGGGGGCGTGTCGCGCCCGTCGAGGAACGCGTGGATATACACGCGCTTTAAGCCCTTGATGTGCGCCATCTTTAAGAGCGCGTAGAGGTGGTCGAGCGTGGAGTGCACGCCGCCGGTGGAGTGCAGACCGTAAAGGTGCAGCGCAGAGCCCTTTTCAATGCAGTCGTCCATCGCCTTGTTGTAGGCGGGATTTTCAAAGAATGTACCGTCCTCGATCGAGCGGGTGATGCGCGGCAGGTCCTGGAACACGACGCGGCCGCCTCCGATGTTGGTATGGCCGACCTCGCTGTTGCCCATCTGGCCCGCGGGCAGGCCCACGTCAAGACCGGAGGCCTGGAGCGTCGTGTGGGCATACTCGGCAAAAAGGCCGTCGAGCACGGGGGTGTTGGCCGCGCGCACCGCGTTGCCGACGGTATCGTTGGACAGGCCGAAGCCGTCCATGATGATCAGCGTGGTGGGAGTCTTATTCATCGATTTTCCTCCTTACTCCTGGTTGGCAGCGTGGACGATCTCCATCAGCGCCTTGGGGTCGAGCGAAGCGCCGCCGATCAGGCCGCCGTCGATGTCCTCGTGCGAGAGCAGCTCGTGGGCGTTCGAGCCCTTCATCGAGCCGCCGTACTGAATGGTCACGCTGCGGGCGATGCGCGCGCCGTACTGCGCGCGGATGAGCGAGCGGATATAGGTGCAGACCTCGGCCGCCTGCTCGCCCGTGGCGGTCTTGCCGGTGCCGATGGCCCAGATGGGCTCATAGGCGATGACGCAGCGGCGCATCTGCTCGGCGCTCACGCCCGCGAGGGCGGACTTGACCTGCAGCGCGATGAGCTCCATCGTCACGCCCATCTCGCGCTGGGCAAGGCTCTCGCCCACGCAGATGATGGGGTTCAGCCCCGCCTCGAGCGCGGCGAGGACCTTTTTGTTGACGATCTCGTCCGTCTCGCCGAAGAGCGCACGGCGCTCGCTGTGGCCGACGATGACATAGCGCACGCCGAGGTCGGCGAGCATGTCGGCGGAAATCTCGCCGGTGTAGGCGCCGCTCTTTTCAAAGTAGACGTTCTCCGCGCCGACGGCGATGCGGCTGTCCTTGAACGCGCGCACGGCGGCAGAAAGGTCGACCGTGGGCACGCACACGACGATGTCGCACCATTTGGTTTTGGGAAGGATGGCCTTGAACTGTTCGGCAAAGGCCTTGGTCTCACTGGGGGTCTTGTTCATTTTCCAGTTGCCTGCGATGATGGTTTTACGGTATCTGCGATTCATATTGGGTCTTTTCTCCTGTTACTGTCTAAATCTAAGATCTATGCGAATATATGAAAATCAATAGAGATTTTTCTCACTTGTCTAAAAGGCACGCAACGCCCGGTAATTCCTTGCCTTCCAGGAACTCGAGCGACGCGCCGCCGCCGGTGGAGATGTGCGTGATCTTGTCGGCAAAGCCGAGCTGCTCGGCTGCCGCCGCGCTGTCGCCGCCGCCGATGATCGTGACCGCGCCGCTCTCGGCGAGCGCCTTGGCCATGGCCTTCGTGCCGGTCGCAAAGGTTGGGAACTCAAAAACGCCCATGGGGCCGTTCCACACGATCGTGCCCGCGCCCTTGGTCGCCGCGCAGAAGAGCTCGACGGTCTTGGGGCCGATGTCCATGCCCATCATATCCGCGGGGATGTGCATCGCGTCGACGACGTGGGGCTCTGCGTCGGCGGCAAACTCCGTCGCCGCGACGGTATCGACCGGCAGCAGGAGCTTGACGCCCTTCTGCTTGGCCTTTTCGATCATCTCGAGCGCGTAGGCGCACTTGTCTTCCTCGAGCAGGGACTTGCCGATCTCGCCGCCCTGCGCCTTGGCGAACGTGTAGGCCATGCCGCCGCCGATGATGACGGTGTCGGCCTTGTCTAAAAGGTTGTTGATGACAGCGATCTTGTCGCTGACCTTTGCGCCGCCGAGCACGGCGACGAACGGGCGCTTGGGATCGTCGAGCGCCTTGCCCATGACCTCAAGCTCCTTGGCAACGAGCAGGCCCGACACGGCGGGAAGATAGGCGGCCACGCCCGCGGTGGACGCGTGCGCGCGGTGCACCGTGCCGAACGCGTCGGAGACGTACAGCTCCGCCATCGAGGCAAGGGCCTTGGCGAGCTCGGGGTCGTTCTTGGTCTCGCCCGCTTCAAAACGGGTGTTTTCAAGCAGCATGATCTCGCCGCCCTTGAGCGCCGCGGCCTTGGCCTTGGCGTCCTCACCGACGACGTCGTGCGCGAAGATGACATCCTTGCCCAAAAGCTCGGACAGGCGCTTGGCGACGGGCGCGAGCGTCAGCTTGTCGAGGGACTTTTTCCACTTCTCCTCGGTCAGCGTCGCGGGGTCCTTGCCCTTTTCGGTCTGCTTTTTCACCCACTTGTCAAACTTGGCCTCGGGCTTGCCGAGGTGGGAGCAGGCGATGACCGCCGCGCCGTGGTCGAGCAGATACCGGATGGTCGGCAGCGCGGCCACGATGCGCTTATCCGAGGTGATCTCGCCGGTCTCCTTGTCCTGGGGCACGTTGAAATCGCAGCGCAGCAGCACCTTCTTGCCGCTCACGTCCACATCGAGAACAGTCTTCTTGTTATAATTCATGTTGTTTCCTCCTCATAATATACACATACGATTTGGTTACGCAGTTAAAACGAATTTGGGATCTTACGTTTTTTCGAGCATTTCCCCCTCGTGCTTGAGACCGGGAAAGCCCGTCTGCCGCAGCGCTTCATACGTCAGGATCGCCACGGAGTTCGATAGATTCAGGCTGCGCGCCTCCTTCCGCATCGGAAGGCGGATGCAGCGCTCATAGTGCGCCACGCGGAAAGGCTCCGGCAGGCCCGCGGTCTCCTTTCCGAAAAAGAGCCAGCAGCCGTCCTTGAATTCCGCCTGGCAGTAGTCCTGCGGAGCCTTGGTCGTGGCGAGCCAGCAGTCGCGTTCCGCCTCGGGATGCTTTGCAAAAAGGTCGGCTAAATTTTCGTACACGCTGATATCCACAAGGTACCAGTAGTCCAGCCCTGCGCGCTTGACGGCGCGGTCGGAAATGTCGAACCCGAGGGGCTTGATGAGATGCAGATGCGCCCCCGTCGCCGCGCAGGTGCGCGCGATATTGCCGCAGTTTTGCGGGATCTCCGGCTCGACGAGCACGATATTCAGCATGACAGCACCTCCTCCACGCGAAAGTTTTATCATTGTACCGCAAAAATATTGCGAATTCAACCTAAAATGCAGTCTTTTGAAACGAAATTTTGAAAATGCAAAAGTAAAGCCGCCAAATCAAAAATTTTTTGTTTTTTTTGTGAGAAACGGTGGATTTTTCGGGCATCTTTGCTATAATGTCGTTAATAGAGAGTAGAATTGAAAGGAGATGAGCTCCGATGGATCAGAAGTTGGCAGTTCTCTTTATGCCGGACGATATGACCCTGACAAAAGAACAAGCACCGCTGATGCTGAGGCCCATTTTGTTCTGCCCCATTCTCACGTGGATGGTCGAAGAACTGATGGGGCGAGGCATTGAGCGGTTTTTTATTGTGTCTGACAAACGGGCGCACGACATGATGCGCCCCTACGTCCCCGAAAACGCCGATGTTGTCTACGTCGACGGTGCCAGACACGGGGAAGAGCTTTTAACGCTCCTCAAGGATGAAAAGGGCAGCGTGCTCATCGTCAACGGCGCGGTGCTGCCCGTGGGCGTGTTCTCCGGCGGCGCGGTCTACTCCGCGGACGCGAAGGAGTGCTGCAAGGTGCTCAAGGAGCACGGTGCCTTCGCCGCCTTCCCCAAGGGGGCGGAGATCACGAAGGGCTTTTTGCCCGTCGGCGATGACGAGGAGCTCAGATCCGCACAGGACATGTGCCGCCGCAAGATCGCCGACAAGCACTTTGCCGCGGGCGTTTCCATCATGGACCCCAACAATACCTACATTGACCCCCGCGTCAAGATCGGCAGCGGCACGGTCATCCTGCCGGGAACGATCCTGCGCGGCCGGACCGTCATCGGCAAGAACTGCACCATCGGCCCGAACGCCATGATCCGCGACTGCACGGTCGGCGACGAGACCGAGGTGAACGCCTCGCAGCTCAATGAGAGCACCGTCGGCGCGCACACGACCGTCGGTCCCTTTGCCTATGTCCGCCCGAACTCGAAGATCGGCGATCATGTCAAAGTCGGCGACTTTGTCGAGATCAAAAACAGCGTCATCGGCAACGGCACGAAGATCTCGCACCTCACCTACGTCGGCGACAGCGATTGCGGCGAGCGCATCAACTTCGGCTGCGGCACGGTCACGACGAACTACGACGGCTTTAAAAAGTTCCGCTGCACGATCGGCGACGACGCTTTCATCGGCTGCAACACAAACCTCATCGCCCCCGTCACGGTCGGAAACGGCAGCTACATCGCCGCCGGCTCCACCATCACCGACGAGGTGCCCGCCGATTCCCTCGCCATCGCGCGCGAGCGTCAGGTCAACAAGCCCGGCTGGGCGGAACAGTGGCGCGCGGCGCACGAGAAAAAGTAACTTCAGAAAATTTTTTATAAACAGAGGAGTACATCAACATGATCTCTCACGGTAAGGACATCAAGATTTTCACCGGCAACGCAAACCCCAAACTGGCAGCGGACATCTGCAAGATCATCGGCACCAAGCTCGGCGAGAGCGAGGTCAAGAGCTTCGCAGACGGCGAGGCCTCCGTCTCCCTGTACGAGACCGTGCGCGGCAGCGACGTGTTCCTCGTTCAGTCCACCTGCAAGCCCGTCAACGACAGTCTGATGGAGCTTCTGATCATGGTCGACGCCTGCCGCCGCGCTTCCGCCGGCCGCATCACCGCCGTCATGCCCTACTTCGGCTATGCCCGTCAGGACCGCAAGGCCAAGAGCCGCGACCCCATCTCCGCCAAGCTCGTGGCCAACATGCTCGTCGCCGCGGGCGTTGACCGTGTGCTGACGATGGACCTGCACGCCAACCAGATCCAGGGCTTCTTCGATATCCCCGTGGATAACCTCTTCGGCAACCCCATCTTCGTCGACTACTACGCCAAGAAGTTCGGTTCCGTGTGCGAGGACATGGTCGTCGTCTCCCCCGACGTCGGCTCCGTCGCCCGCGCCCGCACCTTCGCCCAGAAGCTGCACATGAACCTCGCCATCGTCGATAAGCGCCGCCAGAAGGCCAACCAGTGCGAGGTCATGAACGTCATCGGCGACGTTGAGGGCAAGGAGTGCATCCTCTTCGACGACATGGTCGACACCGCTGGTTCCCTCTGCAACGCGGCCAAGGCCATCGTTGAGGTCGGCGGCGCGAAGAAGGTCTACGCCTGCGCGTCCCACGGCGTTCTCTCCGGCCCCGCGCTCGAGCGCCTGGCCGCGAGCAGCATCGAAGAGCTGGCCCTGCTCGACACCATCCCCGCCCCTGCCGGCGAAGAGGAGCTCGCCAAGTCCCGCATCAAGTACCTGACCGTTGCGCCGATGTTCGCCGAAGCGATCGAGCGCACATATCAGGAAATTTCTATCGCGAAGCTGTTTAACTAATTCGTTAAAACGATTTTGTCCCCCACCTTAAGTGGGGACGCGGTTAAGGGGGATATTCTCTTTCCTCGGAAAGAGAATATCCCCCTTTGACCCCCAAGAG
>OGGG01000116.1_pt1 | contig 90467 bp, 64 predicted proteins | sample 1571201 | NCBI WGS metagenome assembly OGGG01 (sample SAMEA2581946, study PRJEB24529) | metagenome | biome: Human gut stool | place: China | collected 2011 | reverse complement strand
GTTTTAACTTAAACGCCTTTACGTTTTAGGTAAAACGCAAGGGCGTTTTACTTTAAATGCACTTGCGTTTGAAAGCAAACGCTTAGGCGTTTTAGAAGTGCTTACCATGATCCCAAATAATAGAATTTTATTTTACAAATCAGAATTTTATTCTTATCTTTGCCACATGACAATCGAGTGAATCTAATGAGAATATTTACAGAACAAGCTATAAAAGAATATGCAGAAGCGCATCCTGATGCAAAAGTAGCTTTGCAAGAATGGACTACCATAGTCAAAAGAAGCGAATGGACTTGCTTTGCAGACGTAAAGAAGACCTTTAATAGCGTAGATAATGTGGGTAACCAACATTATGTATTCAATATCAAAGGCAATAGCTACAGACTGATTGTAGTGATAAAATTCACTATAAAGTTCGTTTATATTCGTTTTATAGGCACTCATGCCGAGTATGATAAGATAGCTGATTGTTCTGTTTTATAATTAAACCGAATCGGCAATTACCGATCAACCAAGAGCCATGACAAAGATAGAAACAAAAGCTCAATACGATTGGGCAGTAAAAAGAGTTGAGGAATTACTTCCACTGGTCACAGATGAAACCCCTCTGGATAATCCTCACAGTATAGAGTTGGAATTACTTTCTAATCTCGTTGCAGATTATTCTGAAGAACATTTCGCACTGGGAGAACCAACGCTGGTTGATGTCCTCAAACTTCGTATGTATGAGATGGGACTTAATCAGAAATCTTTAGCAAAATTAATCGGAGTCAGTCCTTCACGCTTGAGTGATTATATTTCCGGTAAATGTGAACCGACCTTGAAAGTAGCCCGCGAAATCAGCCAGAAATTGAATATTGACGCCAATATAGTACTGGGTGTTTAATATGAGTATAGAAAACAGAAAAACCGCTTAATTCACCATGGAATAAGCGGTTTTAAGTCGGAGCCGAAAGCGGGACTCGAACCCGCGACTTACTCATTACGAATGAGTTACTCTACCAACTGAGTTATTTCGGCAACGTGTTTCGTTGAAAACGGTTGCAAAATTACTCTTTTCTTGAAACCTGCCAAATAAAAAAGAGATTTTTTTCCGAAAAACTACATTTTTCCGGCCCGTACAACCCGTTTCCGTTACATCACAAGAGCATTTGACACATTATTACGTGTAATTTGTACAATAGTCCCTTGTCTGCCTTCTGCCGATTTTCTACTTTTACCCGCAAAATGAAACATTACACTACCATGAAAAAGAAACTGATAATTTCACTGCTGGCACTAGCTTCGCTGGGAGCCGGAGCACAAAACTTGCAAAAGGGAGACTACGGATACTTGTACTGCCACATGAGCGGACGAGGAGAATGGACGGCCTACGCCCTGAGCCGTGACGGCGTACACTTTCACGACCTGATTGATGGCGACCCCGTATACAATGTAGAAGAAATGTCAAAAATAGAGGGAGGAGCACGCGATGCCTTTATCTGCCGTACGTCCGACGGAAAGGGCTACCTGATGGTGACTACCGACATGAGCAACGCCAAGAGCCGCTCGTGGTTCAACTACGGTATCAACCTGCTGAAAAGTGACGACCTGATTCACTGGACTTCTACCACCTTCGACTTCCGCCAGGGACCGGGCATCTTCTGTGACCCTCAATCGCCCGACGTCTATAAGGACTACAGCACCATCAAGCGCGTATGGGCACCGCAGATTTTCTGGGACCCTTCGTACGTATGGGCCGATGGCACGAAGGGCGGATACATGATATATTATTCACTGCTCAATCCGGCAGAAGACCAGTACGACCGCGTGTTCTATTCCTATGCCGACGCCACCTTTACACGTCTTACCAAGCCCCGTCTGCTGGTGGACTGGGGATATGCTACCATCGATGCCGACATCAACTATGTGCCGGCCGACGGACTCTACCACATGCTCATCAAGAAAGAAGGAGGTACACCCGGCATCTTTGCCGCTACAGCTACAAAACTGACTGGTCCTTATAAAATAAAAGATGAAAACGACTATGTGAAGTTTGAAGGCAACAAGAAGTGTGAGGGCTGCTCTGCCTTCCAGCTGGTGGGCGATTCCACCTGGCGCGTGGCCTACATCGAATATTCTTCCAAACCCAAAAGATACCGCATCTGCCAGGCAGACGAAAAACTCGCCAACTTCCACTCCCCCGTCACTATGGAGGGTGTGAAACATCCGCAGCACGGCTCGTTCATGCGGCTCACCGAAGAAGAGTACAAGCGCCTGCAGGAATGGTCGGACAGCATCATGCGCGAAAGAGCCGCCCGTAACAGCGGAGAAAAGAAATAAAAAGAGGAAAATGAAATATTTTTGTAAAAACTTTTGGCAAACATCCTTTCATTTGAGCAGAAAACATTATCTTTGCACTCCGAATTATGACGTGACAAAAGAGTTTGATGTATTACTGTATAACACATAGTAAAAAGAATAAGCGCACATTCGGAGTTCCGGCGGAATGGACAAATGCCGGAAGCTATTTCTTTTTTCTTTTATGTCACTTATTTCCTGAATATTTAAGATTTCCTATTTTTTCAAACACCCGGAACTGCTTTTCGGCAAGTCCGGGCGTTTTTTCGTATATACGAGAGTAGAATAGAAAAAATACAAGATATAAAGATTATTAGTAACAAGGTAATGAGAAATGTAACATTGATCCTCGACGACGGGAGCCGCTTTCATGGCAAGTCGTTCGGCTATGAGAAACCGGTAGCCGGTGAAGTAGTTTTCAATACGGCAATGACCGGATACCCCGAAAGCTTGACCGACCCTTCGTATGCCGGTCAGTTGATGACACTGACTTACCCGCTGGTAGGTAACTATGGTGTGCCTCCCTTCACATTCGAAGCAAACGGACTGCCCACTTTCATGGAAAGCGAGAAAATCCATGCCGAAGCGATTATCGTAAGCGATTACAGTGAAAAATACTCTCACTGGAATGCTGTGGAAAGTCTGGGCGACTGGCTGAAACGCGAACAGATTCCGGGCATCACAGGCATCGACACACGCGAACTGACAAAGGTATTGCGCGAACATGGAGTGATGATGGGAAAAATCGTGTTCGATGATGAGCTGGACAACATTCCCGAAGCTACCTATGCAGGTGTGAACTACGTAGACAAGGTTTCTTGCAAGGAAGTGATTCGCTACAACGAAGGCGAAGGCAAGAAAAAAGTAGTACTGGTAGACTGCGGCGTGAAATCAAACATTATCCGTTGCCTGCTCAAGCGCGACGTGGAAATCATCCGCGTGCCTTGGAACTACGACTTCAACTCTCTGCAGTTCGACGGTCTGTTCATCTCCAACGGTCCGGGCGACCCCGACACCTGCGATGCAGCCGTGCAGAACATCCGCAAGGCCATGCAAAACGAAAAACTTCCTATCTTCGGTATCTGTATGGGTAACCAGTTGCTTTCAAAAGCAGGAGGTGCTAAAATCTACAAACTGAAATACGGTCACCGCAGCCATAACCAGCCGGTACGCATGGTAGGCACAGAAAAGTGCTTCATCACCTCGCAGAACCACGGTTATGCCGTAGACAACAACACACTGGGAGCCGACTGGGAACCGCTCTTCATCAACATGAACGACGGTTCGAACGAAGGTATCCGCCACAAGAAGAACCCCTGGTTCTCGGCTCAGTTCCATCCGGAAGCTGCCAGCGGTCCTACCGACACGGAATTCCTGTTCGATGAGTTTGTAAAGTTGCTGTAATCCACTAAAAAACAAAGAAGACAATGAAAGAAAACATAAAGAAAGTATTGCTGTTAGGTTCAGGAGCCCTGAAAATCGGTGAAGCAGGTGAATTCGACTACTCTGGTTCGCAGGCCCTGAAAGCGCTGAAAGAAGAAGGTATCGAAACCATCCTGATTAACCCGAACATCGCCACCGTGCAGACTTCGGAAGGTGTGGCAGACAAAATCTACTTCCTGCCTGTTACTCCGTATTTCGTAGAAAAGGTCATCGACAAGGAACGTCCCGACGGCGTGCTGCTGTCATTCGGTGGACAGACTGCCTTGAACTGCGGTGTGGCTCTCTACAAAGCCGGTGTGTTCGAAAAATACAACACCCGCGTACTGGGTACTCCGGTACAGGCCATCATGGATACGGAAGACCGTGAGCTCTTCGTACAGAAACTGGACGAAATCAACGTGAAGACCATCAAGAGTGAGGCGGTAGAAAACATTGAAGATGCCCGCCGTGCAGCGAAGGAACTGGGTTATCCGGTCATCATCCGTGCAGCTTACGCATTAGGAGGTCTGGGTTCAGGTTTCTGCGACAACGAAGAAGAACTGAACGTACTGGCCGAAAAAGCGTTCTCTTTCTCTCCGCAGGTGCTGGTAGAAAAGAGTCTGAAAGGCTGGAAGGAAGTGGAATACGAAGTAGTGCGCGACCGTTTCGACAACTGTATCACGGTCTGCAACATGGAAAACTTCGACCCGCTGGGTATCCACACCGGTGAGTCTATCGTTATCGCTCCGTCACAGACGCTGACCAACAGCGAATACCACAAGTTGCGCGAACTGGCCATCCGCATCATCCGTCACATCGGTATCGTGGGTGAATGTAACGTACAGTACGCGTTCGATCCTGAATCAGAAGACTACCGCGTAATCGAGGTAAATGCCCGTCTGAGCCGTTCTTCTGCACTGGCTTCTAAGGCTACAGGTTATCCTCTGGCTTTCGTTGCAGCTAAGTTGGGATTGGGCTACGGACTGTTCGACCTGAAGAACTCAGTAACTAAAACAACTTCTGCCTTCTTCGAACCGGCACTGGACTACTGCGTATGTAAGATTCCTCGCTGGGACTTGGGTAAGTTCCACGGCGTAGACCGCGAACTGGGCTCCAGCATGAAGTCGGTAGGTGAAGTCATGGCCATCGGACGTACCTTCGAAGAAGCTATCCAGAAAGGTCTTCGTATGATTGGTCAGGGCATGCACGGTTTCGTGGAAAACAAGGAGCTGGTTATCGAAGACATCGACAAAGCACTGCGCGAACCGACCGATAAGCGTATCTTCGTCATCTCAAAGGCTATGCGTGCAGGCTACACAGTAGACCAGATTCACGACCTCACCAAGATTGACAAGTGGTTCCTCGACAAGCTGATGAACATCATGCAGACTTCAAAGGAACTCCACGAGTGGGGTAACAACCATACACAGCTTTCACAGCTTCCGAACGAGCTGCTCTACAAGGCAAAACGTCAGGGATTCTCCGACTTCCAGGTGGCACGTGCCATCGGCTACGAAGGCGATATGGAAGACGGTATCCTGGAAATCCGTAACCACCGTAAGAGTGTAGGCATCGTGCCGGTAGTAAAACAGATTGACACGCTGGCAGCCGAATATCCGGCACAGACCAACTACCTGTACCTGACTTATAGCGGCGTGGCCAACGATGTACACTACCTGGGCGACCACAAGAGTATCGTTGTACTGGGTTCAGGTGCTTACCGTATCGGTTCATCCGTAGAGTTCGACTGGTGCGGCGTACAGGCACTGAACACCATCCGCAAGGAAGGCTACCGCTCAGTAATGATCAACTACAACCCTGAAACCGTATCGACCGACTACGATATGTGCGACCGTCTGTACTTTGACGAACTGACTTTCGAACGTGTGATGGATATCCTCGACCTGGAAAATCCGCACGGAGTCATCGTATCCACCGGCGGACAGATTCCGAACAACCTGGCATTGCGTCTGGACGCACAGAAGGTAAATATTCTGGGAACTTCTGCCAAGAGCATCGACAACGCAGAAGACCGCGACAAGTTCTCGGCTATGCTCGACCGTATCGGCGTAGACCAGCCTGAATGGAGCGCACTGACTTCTATGGAAGATATCAACGCGTTTATCGAAAAGGTAGGATTCCCTGTATTGGTTCGTCCGTCATACGTGCTTTCTGGTGCAGCCATGAACGTATGTTCTAACCAGGAAGAGCTGGAACGCTTCCTGCAGCTGGCCGCTAACGTATCGAAGAAGCATCCGGTAGTAGTAAGCCAGTTCATCGAACACGCCAAGGAAGTAGAAATGGACGCCGTGGCACAGAACGGTGAAATCGTAGCTTACGCCATCTCTGAGCACATCGAGTTTGCCGGTGTACACTCAGGCGACGCTACCATCCAGTTCCCGCCGCAGAAACTGTACGTAGAAACCGTACGCCGCATCAAGCGTATCTCTCGTCAGATTGCGAAAGAGCTGAACATCTCTGGCCCGTTCAACATCCAGTTCCTGGCTCGTGAAAACGACATCAAGGTAATCGAATGTAACCTGCGTGCCAGCCGTTCGTTCCCGTTCGTCAGCAAGGTACTGAAGATTAACTTTATCGAACTGGCTACCAAAGTCATGTTAGGCTTGCCGGTAGAAAAGCCTGAAAAGAACCTCTTCGATCTCGACTACGTAGGTATCAAGGCCAGCCAGTTCTCGTTCAACCGCTTGCAGAAGGCCGACCCTGTGCTGGGTGTAGACATGGCTTCTACAGGTGAAGTTGGCTGTATCGGCGACGACACTTCATGTGCCGTACTGAAAGCCATGCTGTCTGTAGGCTACCGCATTCCGGAAAAGAACGTCCTGATGTCTACCGGTACACTGAAACAGAAAGTAGATTTGCTGCAGGCAGCGCGCGCCCTCAAGGCCAAAGGTTACAACATCTTCGCTACCGGCGGTTCTTCTAAGTTCCTGGCAGAAAACGGAGTGGAAAACACCCGCGTATACTGGCCAAGCGAAGAAGGTCAGCCTCAGGCACTGGAAATGCTGCACAAGAAAGAAATCGACATGGTGGTAAACATTCCTCGTGACCTCACTCCTACCGAGCTGGAAAACGGATACAAGATTCGCCGTGCCGCAGTCGACCTGAACATTCCTCTGGTAACCAATGCCCGTCTGGCAAGTGCATTCATCAATGCCTTCTGCTCTATGAGCATTGACGACATCGCTATCAAGAGCTGGGACGAATACAAATAATCCGTACCGCTTAAAAATATAGATAAAATTAATCCCCTCCGGAACTATTTGTAATGAATGAGTTCTGGAGGGGATTTTTATTTGAGCGCATCGTACGTACAGTGTCCTAAAACCTTTACTACTATACCCTAAACTTCCCTTTTATTGCCTCAATACGTTCCCTCAGTTCAGGAACAAACACTAAGAAACCATTTTCTTCCATAAACACACGGCCATAGCTATTGCCCTTGTCAGTCATCAGACTATGTACGGAACCGTAAGGGTCAGTCGCAATGTGCAGGGTTTTGAGCTTGTCTATCAATCCGCTGCATGTGATACGCTCATACTGCAGATACACAGCTATGATTTTATACACAATGCTATACGGTTTGTCGGCCCATTCGAATATCCGCTCGCATTTCTTGACTGTCGTTTTTTTGTCTGGCAAGACCTGAATTCCCTCCATGCTTATATCGTGCACGGTAGGCTCCACGCAATGTATCTCACGTCCTAATTTACGGGCTTCTTCTACCACCGTCACGACCTCCTCATTCTGCCGCTGACATTCCACCACAATCATCTGCTCACATAGGGCAGCCATCAGGCGTTCGCACAGGCAAAGATTTCTGCCAGACGACGCACCAATCCATTGCGTAGAAATCACCAGCCCGCCTTCATCCACAATCCTCTGGCACAAGGCATTCGTTGCCACACCGTCAAACCCAGCCTCCATAATGGCTATCACGTGACCATCTGCATCCAGGCAACCTTCCATTGCGGCTACATCGCATGCGTTTGCCAGCCTGCCTACTACGATACAAGATTCCTGTCCATCATATCCACTACCGTACTTCTTCCCCCACTCACGCGCAATGGAGGCATCCTGCGGAGAGGCTTGTAGGGAACCGGTAATAGATACCGACGGCTGCATGTCCAACAGGCTCCAGTCGCCCATGCCATGCAACAGTATCGGACGAAAAATATCCAGTTCATTCAGTCTGCATGGATAAGACATCTCATCCAGAAACGACACTGTGCGTATGCCCATTGCCCGCTGTCGTGCCAGAATATGCCCCGCTTCTTCCAACAAATCTGCCGGAAGGTCTTTCACCATCGGAACCAATGAGACACAATCATGAATGCAGACGCTCAGTTCATCTATATCGCCCCTCAGCTGCAGGGCCAGCAGTTGCTGATGTGACACCGGTGCATGAGCTGCATCATAATCGGCTGTCAATTCTTGTTCCAGTTTCTCGTTCTCTGTAATCAAATGAGATACATAACCTTTCATAATCAATTTACTTTTAAAATTTATTCTGAGACAAATATCTGCACCCACAAGCTCAAAAGATGACCCTGTGAACAAAAAAAGTGATATATTTGTGTAAGAATCGCCTACTTACCATGAAAAAATTAAAAGGACAACTGCTGCGCTGGATACTGATTGTGCGAAAACTGCAGAACCAGCCTTACATATCGTTCCGTGAACTGCAACGCGAACTGGAACGTGAGCTTGCATTCCGCGGCTACGACCCGGTATGCTCGGACGCTACCCTGAAACGTGACCTGAATGAACTGAAGGAAGAATTTGGTCTGGATATTACGTATAATCGCACACACAAAGGATATTCATTGCCAGCCGTCCGGAAAGGATGGCTGGATATGGACTGCATCATTGAACCGATTGAGGTGATGACTGCCTTAGGCAACCACAGTCTGCCGGAGTACATCTTGCCGGAACAATATCAGACGAGGGGTACGCAGCATCTTTCCTATCTTCTTCATTCCATCCGACAGCGCCAGAAAGTGCATTTTCTCTATCGCAAGTATGCAGATAATACCCGCAGTGAACGTACGCTCTCGCCATACGCTCTCAAGGAGTGGCGAGGCAGATGGTATGTATTAGGAGCGGAAGAAAGCGGAAAGATAAAAACTTTCGGGTTGGACCGCATCGAGCAGCTCACCCTTCTGCCAGAAACATTTTCCAAAAACGAGGGTTTCGACCCTGTGCAGAAGTTTAAGGATAGTTTCGGCATTTATTCCTCTGAAGAATATTCCATCGAAGAAGTAGTATTCGACTGCGACATGGAAGACGGGAATTACTTGAAATCGCGTCCGCTGCATCCCTCCCAGCAATTGTTGAAGGAAGAGAACGGAAGAATGGTTTTCAGTCTGCGGGTACGCATCACCCCCGATTTTCTGATGGAAATCATGTCGCGCAGCTGGTCACTCCATATCGTGCAGCCGGCATCACTCAGACAACGGCTTTGCGACATCTATCGGGAGGCATTGCAGCGGAATGAATCATCTTCTACGGAAACCACATAAAATAAAAGGCTGTCTTGGAGGACAGCCTTTCTTCATTAATAAAACCTATAATTAATCAACCAAAGGGAACATAAAGCCTTTTCCGTCATTATCATCAAACTTAGCTTTTGAAGGAAGAGGCAGATGTTTGGCATTGTTGCTGAAATCCCAGAGCATGGTTTCGTCCTCGGTGATTTCTCCTGTTTCAAGGTTGCGCTTCTTTCCGTTCAACGGATAATACAGCACCAGATTTTCGTCACTTCCGTCTACCGTTTTCCACATGAACTGCTTCAACTGCTGGGGTGTACGGGCTGTCTTCCAGAAACGGATTTCACGAACCAACTCATTCGCACCGCCAATCCAGAAACCCACCAGACCGTAAGGCCCTGTACGGATTTCACGGTCGGCCACCAGTTCGCCATTCACATATACGTAATTTTTCTTACCGTCGTACACGAAAGCTATCATGTACCAGGTGTCGGGCTGCGCTGTAAAGACATCCGCCGGCACGTCAATCTGAGAACCACCAGTCTTAAACTGAAGCTGGTCGGGACGGATAGTCACGTCACCGAAGCGAGGATAGATTTCATCGAGTGCACCGGACCCAGACACGAGTTTGGTACCACAGATGGAACGGTTGTTGCTCTGGTATGAGCTACGGTTTACCATGACCTCCATCGTCCACTGGTCTACCTTGAAATCGTCCGGGAACATTTTCGCATCTTCACTGCCGTATCCGTCAATGCGAAGACACTTCGTATTGATGCGCTGCTCCAGTACAATCAGTGATTCAGATTCACTGTCAATCACGGGGACCGTACCGCCACTCAGTTTCACCGGCAAAGCATAGCTTCCCTGCAAGGAGAATTTCACATCCTTGAACTTTACCGGCAGAAATTGCTGCGTCTGCCTGGAACTGAACACCACCTCCTTGCCTACTTCATACATTTCGGGCGGCAGCATCAGGTAGTCCGTTCCGTGCTTCTTGTTGTATGCTTCCAGCTGTTCCTTGCTGCCGGCTTCTACCGTCACCGTCTTGGCATCGTTTTCCTGCTGCACCAGCGATACGGTGATAGACTTCACATCGACTTCCTTTCCTTCTTCCACGAATACCTGAGAAGATTCGCCAGTCTTGATGTAAGCCCCCTGTGCCGACTGGTATTCACTGGTTGCATCCTTGTATAATTCATTCTGGCAGGAACAAGCCAGCAAGGCTCCTGCGAATATGCTGAAATATAATTTCTTTTTCATAATTCAAAATTTAATCTAACTTACCCGGATAAACCACATTTCCTAAGTGCAAGGCTTCTCTGAGCCATTTGTAAGGAGGAGTATTCGCATAGTCGTATTCCATGTGATACGTGCCGATGCCGCCGATGCGTCTGCCGTCGGGAAGGTCCAGCGTGGCATAATCAAAAATCTGACGCCCTTCCGGATAAGCATTGATTTCCGGACGCACGCTGGTGTAATTATCTACTCCACCTGTCTGCCAGCCTTGCTCAAACTCTACGGTGATAATGGTCTTCCGCTCCCAGTTTTCAAGGTGAGGCTGATTGATTTTCCTAAGGACCTGCGCGGTGGAACGTTCCCAATACGCCTGATAAATATAGTGGTCGATGTACTTGGAAGCCTCGGTAGAAAGTTTCTCAGGCTGGCCGTCCATTACCAGCATTCTGCCAGCTGGGCGCAAACGGTCTGAAAGGGTCTTGATAAATACGAACATATCCGTATTGCCCGAAGTTTCACTGATCATCTCACCGTTGGCCATCGAACCTGAATGACCATAGCTGGGTTCATAGTCAATGTCGAAACCGTCCAGGTTGTACTTCTCGATGGTATCGCAGATGGCATTTGCATAGGCCTTCACGCCTTCCATAAAATTGCCACCTCCCTTTTCCACAATCCAGTAATTCTTCGGGTCTTGTCCCGGAGGAGTCATCTGGTCGCCCAAGTCTTGTACAATCCAACACAGCAGCGCTTTTCCTCCCTTGATTTCCTGGAAAAACTTCAAGTCTTTTTTCTGCTCTTCCGAAAGGTTTCCTCGCGTACCCCACAAGGATACGAAGTCCACGCTATCGGGCAGCATCTTCAGGTAGTTCTGCGCATTGCTGCCTCGTCCAGTCCAGTTGCCGAACCAGCCGAATCCCTTCACATGAGGCATCTTACGGTATTCTCTCAGTTTGGCAAAATAGTCACGCATGGAGGGAGTCAGGTCGGCTTCACTTTCCGCCTCCAGCAAGGGAATGTATTTTTCCAGGTTCTCCTGGTTTTCGAACGTTTCTCTTTCAGGCACGTTCCATTCGGAACAGGCCACGAAGCCTGCTGCCAGCAGCAGGGCTCCTGCATATCTTATGATTCTTTTCATCACTTCATTTGTTTGACATTTCCGTAAAACTCATTTCTCATTTCGGCTGTTTCGGACGGTTGTTGCGCACCCACCACAGCTTGGTTGCTCCCTGGTCTTCACCACCCAGCAGCGCCGGCACTTCCGACATGTTGGGGTTTGTACCATATTCGGCCGGAGCAAAGCGGAATCTTTCGGGCGTGATGGCATCTTCTTCACCTCCTATGCTCACGTAAGCTTTGTCATAAGCCGGCTTGAGCAGATAAGGATAGCCTGTTCGGCGATATTCGGTCCAGGCTTCCACGGCATTGGGATAGAGTGCCAGGTATTTCTGGGTAATGATTTTCTGCAACTTCACTTCGTCCGAATCCGCATCGTTCCACTTGGGAGACACATTTCCGGGAGAAAGCTTGCAGGAATACTGACGGTTGTAAGGCAACACAGAACGGTTGATGTCATAAGGAAGGTCGTCAGTCTGCAGATAAGCTGCAACTCCATTCGCACCGTTTTCCTCGAACGACTTGGTAACACCTTCTTCATACAAATCTTTCGGATTGCCTCCTGTCAGTTTGTAAAGTGCGGCTTCTGCCTTCAGGAAAGACACTTCCGAAGCACGCAACCAGAACAAAGGAGAAGCCGCATCGACCTTGGGCTTGGAGGCTCCCGTCTTGGCAGCGGAGCTAAGAGCATTGTTGTTCGTAGGAGGAAGAGGCATGAAATAGCCGTAAGAATCGGACGTGAACAAGGCACTCAGACGCGGATCGTCATACCCCTGCATGTAGGCCCAGATGGTGGCACCCAGGCGACATTCTCCGTAGTCCTCTACAGTCGGCAGCATGGAGTTCATCAGCGGCAACTTGTCCGTACTCCGTATTTTGGCCTCCTGTGCCACGGTTTCAATGACACCTCCGTGAGAAGGGTCAAGGGCAAACGTGATGTATTCCTTTGCCAGCGCTTCATCCTTGAAATGCACGCGGACGGCTATGCGCAACATGAGCGAGTTAGCCAGTCGTACCCAGTTGGAAGCGTTTCCGTTATAAATCACATCGTACGACGGAAGCACCTTCGATGCGGTATTGACCAGCAGCTGCGAAGCATCCTTCAAATCGGCCAGCATCGCTTTGTACACGGTCTCCTGAGAATCCAGTTTCGGAGCAATGTCTCCGTTGCCGGCATTAGTATATACAATCGGGCCGAACACATCCGTCGCACGGAGCCAGGCGGTCACCTTGACAATGTTGGCTACAGCCTGCACTTCCTTGTCGGCAGGGTCTTCCGAATTCTTCGTATGCTTGTAGATGTCATTCCATGCACGGAACAGTTTCGAATAGAAATTCTGGTAAGCATAGCTCATACGGGCATCCGTAAAGTTCCACGTAGCCTCTGTATTGAAATTCCAGTTGTTGTTCATGCCCCAGTAACCGATGTAGTTGCCGGCCGACATGATGTCCGTATTGGCCAGGTCGTTACCCGGTCCTGTCGATTCAGTGGGCGAACCGATGGGAATAACCAGCTTCTGCATGTCCATGAAAGGAGCCCCATACAGCAGTCCGCCCGTCTTCATTCCTTCTTCCGTCACACCATAGATATTTGTATTGATCTGCTCATAGTTGCAAGATGCAAGTGCCAATACGGAGAATACAGGTATCAAATAGTTTCTTATCTTCATATTATACGTTGTTTTTCATGATTTGTTAGAATCCAAATTTAAGGCTCACTCCATACGTACGCTGGCTGGGCAACATAAAGTAATCGTATCCCTGTCCGAAGGTACCGGTAGAAGCCGTCAGTTCCGGATCAAAAGGAGCTTTGTTGTAAATCATCCAGAGGTTGGTGCCATACACGGAAAGGTTCACGCTATGGAATGGGGTACCCTTGAACCAGGAATTGGGGAAGGTGTATCCCAGACTGGCTTCCTGCAGGCGGACGTTGGTAGCAGAGTACACATTGTACGCATCCAGGTTCACCACCGACTCATAGTAGTCCTTTGGCTGAACTGCCACATTGCCCACCATGACTTTTCCGGCATCACGCGCATCGGCCGAAGCCTGTGACACACCGAACTGGTCGAGCACGGCCTGTGTCTTGGATATCACGATACCTCCCAGACGGGCAGTCACAAGGAAGTTCAGGTTAAAGCCTTTGTAGGTAAAGCCGTTTCTCCAGCCCAGGTTCCACTTGGCATTGACACTGCCTAGCTTGTAAGGTTCCGTAGATTCCGTGGTAATGGTCTGACCTTCGTTGTACACGATGTAACCGTCCTGATCACGTTTCAGGCGTTCTTCCGCATAAATCGTACCTACTTCTTCTCCTTCGCGCAGACGGAAACGTCCCACCTTGATGTCACTCAGGTCGAGTGCTTCTCCGGTCACGGGGTTCTTCACGTTCGAAGCCAGTGCGATGATTTTATTACGGTTGGCAGTAGCCGTCAGCGAAGTACTGTAAGAGAACTTGCCAAAAGTCTGGTCGTATCCCAGCGTCAGTTCGATACCCCGGTTTTCCACGTTACCGGCCTGCACGAACATATAGTCATAACCCGACGTTTCCGACAACTTGGCTTCGAGCAACTGGTCATAGGTATTCGATTTATACAGCGTCACACCGAGCGACACGGTATTGTTCAGCCACTTGGAGTCGATACCTACCTCATAAGAGCGGGTTCTTTCCGGTTTCAGTTCCGGAAGCGGATAATACTTGAAAGGTTTGATTACACCTCCTTCAATGGAGTGCGTAATGGTGCCGGGAGTCAGTCCGGTGTAAGGAATAGGCGAACCCACCTCCGTATAGGAAGCACGTACTTTCAGGAAGCCCAGCACCGGTGAAATGGACTGGCGCATGGTTTCGGGCAACAGGTCGGTTACGATGGCCGAAAGTCCGACAGAAGGATAGAATATCCAGGGCGACTTGCTGTTGACTAGCTGAGAAGGCTTGTCGGCACGACCGGTCAGTGTGAGATACACGGCCGATTTCCACGAGATTTCCGCAGAACCGAACACACCGAGGTTCATCTTACGGTTGTCACCACCCGTCTGTGAAGGCACACCGGTAGAAGGGTCTATGTTGTCATAGGCAAACAGATTCGGCACCAGAAGCAACTGTCCACCGTATCCTCTTCCCTTCGTATCGTATTCTTCAAAAGAAGCACCCACGTTGACATTGGCATAAAAGTCTCCGGCAAAAGGCTTCGAAAGGTTGGCCATGATGTCTGCATATTTCTGGCGGAAAGTCTCATTCGAATAAGCATAACGTCCCAGCGGCTTGGCAAACGTACCGTGTGTAGAGGCATAACGCTTGTCTTCCTTCTCCGTGTAGGTATTATCCAGACGGCCTCGTGCACTCACGTTCAGGTAATCGGTAATTTCATATTTCAACGATGCATACAGCATGTAGCGGTCTTTCACCTCAGGACGCAAATTGCGGTAAGCCACCCAGTAAGGGTTCTGCACAGCCATACCGAAGTCGCCCGGTGTCCACGACTGCACATTGTAGCCCAGCTCGGCATCATAGCGTTCGAAATACGTTTCCTTCTCAAAATTCTCTCCGCGCGGATACAGATAAGCTCCCAGAAGAGGGTTGAAATACGTACCGTAGGACAGCATGTTGTTGTAATACTCACGCACGTAGCTGGCAGACAAGTCCATGGTCAGCTTATCGTTGAAGAACTTGGTGGTATTTCGCACCATGGCATTGTAGCGGTGGTATTTGTTGTTGGGCACGATACCCTTGGCATTGACCGCCGAACCGGACACATACGTCTGGTTCTTGTCATTTCCCACAGACAGATTAAAAGAGTTGGTAAAAGTGGTTCCGGTATTGAAGAAGTCGGCCGGATTATATGAAGAAGGTACCGGCAGTTTTTCTCCCCACGAGGCAGCCTCCCCACTCACGTTTCCGTAGGTGTTCTGAAAGCGTGGCAGCACGAAAGGATTCGAGAATTCAGCCGATGACGACACGTTGACACTCACCTTTCCGGCAGCACCTTTCTTCGTGGTAATCAGGATGACACCGTTGGCCGCATTGGCTCCGTAGAGTGCAGCAGCCGAGGGACCTGTCAGCACCGACAGACTTTCAATATCTTCAGGGTTGAAGCTGGCAATACCTTCACTTGACGTGCGTCCTGCACCGAAGCCCGTACCGTCGCCTGTGCGGTCGGCCTGATTGCCCATGGGCACACCGTCAATCACATACAGCACGTTGTTGTCTCCCTTGATAGACTTGTTTCCACGCATCACCACGCGGGTACCTCCACCCACACCCGAAGCACTGCGCTGAATGCTCACACCGGCTACTTTTCCGTTCAGGCTGTTCACGAAGTTGGCATCCTTTACCTTTGTCAGCACATCATTCTTCACCTCCTGCACGTTGTAGCTCAAAGCCTTCTGTGATCGCTTGATACCCAATGCCGTTACCACTACTTCATCCAGTTGTTCGGTATCTTCCTTCATGACCAGAACACCCAGTGTTTCCTTGGCAGAAACCGTCAGGTTCTGATACCCCACGTAAGAGATTTCGAGTGCGGCCCCTTCGCCTGCGGACAAGGTAAAGTTCCCGTCCATGTCGGTAATCGTACCGTTTCCGGTACCCTTTTCCAGCACGCTCACCCCTACCAGAGGTTCTCCGTTGACGTCAACGACTGTTCCACTCACTGTGATTTTGTTTGCTTGCGCCGACACTTGTACGGAAGAAGCACTGGCTCCTCGCGGAAGGTTGGCATAGGCTGCATTTCCTCCCTGACTTATCAGCAAAAGGAACAGCAGCTGAGTAGCTCTTTCTATTTTCATAGATGATTTAAGATTTTGTTGGACAATTAAGTTTAGTTATCGCGGTTTAGTGGTACCCTGAGGAAGGGAATTCCCCTCCTCAGGTACCGGTAAAAAAAAGTCTAGTTTGGTTTTTGTTAAAAAAAATGGGTGTAACATTCCTGCACAGGTACTTCCCTGAACTGTAAAAACAGTCTGCGGGCCGTATCTGTCCTGCTTGTCAGTTGTATTCTCCAATTCCAGAAGAACGCTTTCTCTATCCTTTTAAATAATGATACAGGCTCGGTTTATTATCGGCCTTACGAAGTGATTTTTTTCTGTAGTTTAGCTTAAGCTCGTTCAGTTTGTGTCCGTAAAAACAAGGTCGGTAGTTTTATCGGGCTGCAAATATATGCAATTTTTATAAACTTACAAACATTTATAAAAGAAAAAGAGAAAATCAACGATATTTATACCGTTTGATTTTCTCTTATTTTCCGTGATTCCGCTGCGATTCGAACGCAGGACCCACGCCTTAGAAGGGCGTTGCTCTATCCAGCTGAGCTACGGAACCATCCTTAATTGCGGTGCAAAAGTATACTTTTATTTTGAATTACACAAATTATTCGGCGGTTTTATGCAAACCTGCAAACGGTTTTTACGTTTTCTGCACGCAAACCATAGGTTTTCCAAGGCGAAACCCTACGTTTTCCGGACGGGAAACATACAGTTCCGCACCGGAAAACATAGAAAGCTTCCAGGCATTTTCAGCATATCGCAGGAAGATTTCCGAATACACGTGCCACGGTTCTCCCCTCACTAATCGGCCGTTTCCTGCGGTTTTTCCGCGAAAATTCCGTAAGTTTGTGTAACGAAAACCCTAAAAACGACATCACACATGGAACAGCATCCCCAGCTTTTAGTCTACAAGGCTTCTGCCGGCTCCGGCAAGACCTTTACACTGGCGGTACATTATATAAAACAACTGATTGAAGACCCGTATGCCTACCGCAGGATTCTGGCGGTGACGTTCACCAACAAGGCGACGGCGGAAATGAAGGAGCGTATCCTGGAACAGCTTTACGGCATTGCTACGGCCGACGAAGGTTCGGAGGGCTACCTGAAGAAGATTCAGAAAGCATCAACCAAATCGGTTGAGGAAATCCGGGAATCAGCACGCGAAGCATTACGGCACATCATTCATGACTACAGCCGTTTCCGCATCGAGACCATCGACTCGTTTTTCCAGTCGGTGATGCGCAACCTGGCGCGTGAACTGGAGTTAGGGGCTAACTTGTCTATCGAACTGAACAATACGGAGGTGCTGAGCGATGCGGTGGATGCCATGATTGAGAAGCTGGACCGGCGCTCACCGGTGCTCTACTGGCTGCTGGAGTACATCGAGGAACGTATCGTGAACGACCGCCGCTGGGATGTGTCGAAAGACATCAAGGGATTCGGACAGAATATTTTTGACGAGAGCTACATCGAGAAGGGAGAAGGACTGCGCCGGAAACTGGCCGACCCGAACTTTATTCCTTCATACCGGGATGAGCTGAAAAGTATCCGTGAGGAGGTGCTGGAATTCATGAAGGGATTCAGCGAACAGTTTACAGGCTTGCTCGAAATGCACGGACTGACTCCGGCAGACCTGAAGAACGGCTCACGGGGCATCGGCAGTTATTTCAACAAGCTGGCTAACGGAAAGCTAAGCGATGACATCCGCAATGCCACCGTGGAGAAGTGCCTGGAAAGCGAGGAAAACTGGACGACCAAAACGTCGGTCCACCGCGATGAAATCCGTTCGCTGGCGGCTTCGGAACTGATACCCTTGTTAGCGGAAGCAGAAAACCGTCGTCCGCAGAACAACTTGCTGCTCAACTCGTGCGACCTTTCGCTGCGTTACCTGAACAACCTGCGTTTGCTGGCGCACATTGACGAGGAGGTACGCTTGCAAAACCAGGCGCACAACCGTTTTCTGCTGTCGGATACCAATGCCTTGCTCCATAGCTTAATCAGGGAGGGAGACGCCTCGTTTGTCTACGAGAAAATCGGTACCACCATCGACACAGTGATGATTGACGAGTTTCAGGATACCTCGCGCATGCAGTGGGAGAACTTTCATCTGCTGTTGCAGGAAAGTCTGGCACAGAAGGAAGGCAGCCTCATCGTGGGCGACATCAAGCAGAGCATCTACCGCTGGCGAAGCGGCGACTGGAAAATTCTGGCGGGACTGGGCAATGACCGGAGTTTCCGCATCAAGGAATGTACGCTCGACACGAACTGGCGAAGTGAGGCACGCATCATCCGCTTCAACAACGAGTTTTTCACGGCGGCCTGCCAGACACTGAACCGGCGCTATCAGGAGGAACAGGGCATGCCTTGCGCCCAACTGGAACAGGCGTACAGCGACGTGCGGCAGCGTTGTGCCAAGAAGGAGGAGAAGGGCTTCGTAAAGGTGACCTTCCTGCAGGACTCCAAGGAGCGGCCTTACACGGAAGCGACCTTGGAACAGCTGGCCAAGGAAGTGGAACGCCTCACGGCAGAAGGTATCCGCCTCAACGAGATGGCCATTCTGGTGCGAAAGAACCGGAGCATCCCCGACATTGCCGCTTACTTCGACGAACATACCCCCTACCGCATCGTATCCGACGAGGCGTTCCGACTGAGTGCATCGCTGGCAGTGAGTATGCTCATCGACGGACTGCGGTATCTTTCTTCGCCCGACGACCGCATCGCACTGGCACGACTAGCGGTGGCTTATCAGCAAGGAGTATTACGCAAGGACATCAGTCTCAACACGGTGCTGCTCGACGACCCGGCCCGTTACCTGCCGGCAGCCTTCCAGTTGCAGGCAAACGAACTCCGTTTCATGCCGCTGTACGAACTGCTGGAGAAGTTGTTCGTACTGTTCGACATGCAGTTTATCGAGAAGCAGGATGCATATCTCTGTGCCTTCTATGATGCGGTGACGGAATATATGCAGAACAACTCGTCGGAGCTGACGGCCTTCATCCGTTTCTGGGATGAGAAGCTGAACGCGAAGACCATCCCTTCAGGCGAGATTGACGGTATCCGCATCTTGTCTATCCATAAGTCGAAGGGACTGGAGTATCACACGGTGCTGTTGCCGTTCTGTGACTGGAAGATGGAGAACGAAACGAACAATCACCTGATATGGTGCAGCGTGGCAGGCACAGGCAAGGAAACCGACATTCCGCCGTTCAACCGCCTGGACATCGTACCGGTGAATTATTCAAGTGCCATGGCGGAATCGGTATATCACGACGATTACCTGGAAGAGAAATTACAGCTCTGGGTGGACAACCTGAATCTGCTTTACGTGGCGTTTACACGCGCCTGCAAGAACCTGATTATTTTCGCAAAGGCGGGACAGAAGAGCACGGTTTCAGAACTGTTGTATGACAGTCTGCCGCTCATGCAGGAGGTGGAACTGCCGCTGACACAGGAGAATCCGGAAGACGATGCAGTGGGCGAATACGGGGAGCTCTGCACGGCGCACGATGAGAAGAAGGCGGGCAAATCCAACCGGCTTTCGTCGCCCCGCGAGGGAGTGCCCGTGAAGATGGAAAGCATCGAAACGCACATCGAATTCAAGCAGTCAAACCGTTCGGCCGACTTCATTCAGGGTGATGACACGGAGGACACTCGCGGACAGTACATTCGTCAGGGACAGTTGCTGCACCAGGTGTTTGCCCACATCGAAAAGGCGGACGACCTTCCTTCGGCACTGGAACGGCTGAGCTTTGAAGGAGTGTTCGAATCAGAGGAACAGAAACAGCAGATTCAGGGACTGGCGCACTGGGCCTTGCAGCATCCTGCCGTGAAGGACTGGTTCAGCGGTACGTGGGAGCTTTACAACGAGTGTGCCATTGTGTACACCGACGAAGAGGGACAGATGCAGACACGCCGCCCCGACCGCGTGATGCGGAAAGACGGACAGGTGATCGTGGTGGACTTCAAGTTCGGAAAGAAGAACGAGGCTTACCGCGCACAGGTGCAGGAGTACATGGACTTGCTCACGCAGATGGGCTACACCCATATCCGGGGATTCCTCTGGTATGTGTTTGCCAATGAGCTGGAAGAAGTGACGCTTCCGGCCTGAGTTTATTTTTTCACAACGATATTTCGACAATGCAATATATGGAAACTTTTTTGAAGCAGGTGGCCGCCGATTTGTACCGGAAGATGAACGGGGACTTTACGAAGATAGCTGTGGTTTTCCCGAACAAGCGTGCCAGCCTCTTTTTCAATGAATACTTAGCACAAGAATCCGACCGTCCGGTGTGGTCGCCAGCCTACGTGAGCATCAGTGAGCTGTTCCGCCAGTCGTCGCAATGGGTGACGGGCGATTCCATCAAATTAGTGTGCGACCTCTACAAGGTGTTCCGTGAAATAACAGGCAGCAAGGAGAGCCTGGACGAATTCTACTTCTGGGGCGAGATGCTCATCAGCGACTTTGACGATGCTGACAAGAATATGGCCGACACCAAAGCACTGTTCAGCAACCTGAAGGACCTGAACAAGCTGACGGGCGAATATGACTTTCTGGAGGAAGGACAGAAGGAAGCGTTGAGCCAGTTCTTCCGCAATTTCTCCATCGAGCAGGTCACGGAACTGAAGCAGCGTTTCATCTCATTGTGGGACGTGCTGGGCGACATCTATACGCAATACAAGGAATTGCTCCGCGAGCAGGGCATCGCCTACGAAGGAATGCTCTACCGCGAAGTGACGGAGACCATGGACGTGCAGCAGTTTCCCTACGACAAATATGTGTTCGTGGGATTCAATGTGCTGAATAAGGTGGAACAAACCCTGTTCAGCAAATTGCACGAGGCAGGAAAGGCCCTGTTCTACTGGGACTACGATACCTTCTACCTGAACAAGCATCCGCACGAGGCGGGCGAGTTTATCCGCCGCAACCTGAAGAATTTCCCTTCGGAGTTGCCGCCTTCCCTGTTCGACCACCTGAACCATCCGAAAGAAATTACCTTCATCGAATCGCCTACGGAGAACGGACAGGCACGCTACTTGCCGCAATGGATTCGGGAGAACCTGACGGAGAACGAAAAGGAAACGGCCGTGGTGCTCTGCAACGAGGCCATGCTGCAACCTGTGCTTCACTCACTACCGGATAACGTGCGCCACATCAACATCACCATGGGTTTCCCGCTCTCGCAGACACCGGCCTACAGCTTCGTAAAGACGTTGCTGGAACTGCACATTGCGGGCTACAATTCCCGCAGCGGACGTTACCAGTTTGCCGAAGTCATCTGCGTGCTGAAGCATCCGTACACGCAACTGCTTTCCGGAGAAGCCGCTCCGCTGGAAAAGGAACTGACGGAAAAGAACCGCTTCTACCCCCTACCCTCGGAACTGGAACGGGACGAAGCCTTGTCGCTGCTGTTCAAACCGTGCAGCCACAACCTGGAGCTGTGCAAGCGGCTGGCCGACATCTTGAAGCAGGTGGCACAACTCTATCGCAAGCAGGCAGCCTCCACCAGCGACGCCCTCGACCAGCTCTATCGCGAAGCCTTGTTCAAAAGCTTCACCATGGTCAACCGCTTCCATGCCCTGCTTGAAAGCAAGGACCTGGAGGTACAACCTGCCACTTTCCACCGCCTGCTGGTACGAGTCATGTCGACAGCCAGCATTCCTTTCCACGGAGAACCGGCCATCGGTATGCAGGTGATGGGGGTACTGGAAACACGTAACCTGGATTTCCGCCATGTCATTCTGCTGTCGGTCAACGAAGGCCAGTTGCCCAAGGCAGGCGGTGATGCCTCGTTCATCCCCTACAACCTGCGCAAAGCATTCGGCATGACGACTATCGACCACAAGATTGCAGTCTATGCCTATTATTTCTACCGCCTGCTGCAACGGGCAGAGAAGGCTACGTTACTCTACAACACGGTGAGCGACGGCATGAACCGGGGAGAGATGTCGCGCTTCATGCTCCAGCTGCTGATTGAATGGGGTTATCCCGTACAGCGGAAACAACTGGAGGCTGAGCAGTCGCCCATTGCTTCCTCACCCATCTGTATCCCCAAGTCGCCCGACATCATGAAACGGATGCAGAGCGTATTCGATGTGCGGGTAAATCCGAAAGCCCTTCTTTCCCCGTCAGCCCTGAACTGCTACCTGGACTGTCCGCTGAAGTTCTACTATAAGTACGTAGCAGGACTGGCAGCTCCCGAAGAAGTAAGCGCCGAAATCGACTCGGCTAAATTCGGAAGCATCTTCCACTACGCTGCCGAACACATCTACAAGGAGCTCACGGCACACGGAAAAGTCATCAACAAAGACACCCTGGAAGCCCTGCTCAAGGAAGAAGTGAAACTGCAAAACTACGTGGACAACGGGTTCAAGGAGCTGTTCTTCCACCTCCCTGCTGACGAGCGTCCGGAATACAACGGAGTACAGCTCATCAATTCCGCCGTAATTCTGCGCTATATCCAGCAGCTGCTTCGCAACGACCTGCGCCACGCTCCCTTTACCTTCGTAGGCTCCGAACAACGGGTCATGGAGGACGTAGAGATACAGACACCCAAGGGAGCCATCCGCTCGCGCATGGGAGGAATCATCGACCGCATGGACAGCAAGGACAACGTGCTCCGCATTGTGGACTACAAGACGGGAGGCAAGGCCGACACCCCGCCCAGCGTAGAATCGTTGTTCACGCCCGGCCCCAAACGTTCCAATTACGTATTCCAGACTTTCCTGTATGCGGCCATCGTATGCCGGAAACTGCGGGAACGAAACGATGACCGGAAGGTAGCTCCTGCCCTGCTCTACATTCACCGGGCTGCGGCAGAAGATTACTCGCCCGTCATCCAGCTCAAGGAATCGTATAACAAAACCACTCCCGTGGAAGATTTCTCATTGCTGGAAGAAGAGTTCAGAACCCGCCTACAGGCACTTTTGGAGGAGATTTTCAATCCTGATTTGAGTTTCAGTCAAACAGAAGAGGAAGACCGGTGTACTTATTGTGATTTCAAGGAAATATGTAAACGATAGAAACAGAATCAAAACAAGTGTTAAAAACACATTTTTCTCTGAACAATCCAAGTGAACCGGATGTTATAAAGATGTTTTTCATAGTAATAGATAAGAACAGTATTGGTATTTGTGAAAATATCAGCTGTAAGGACAAAAGCGTTTGTTCTTTAAAAAATAAGAGAGGCTGCATTTCCCCGGCAGCCTCTCTTAATTTTTTATCCTCTACACAAATGTTTTTTTATTCCTGATAATCATAGTACCACCAGTAGGTATCGCCAAATTCGCGACGCATACGGTTGCGTTCTTCCAGCGGAGAACCCTCTTTCTGCTGCAAGGTCTGGTAAGCCCTGAAACGATCTAAAGTCAGACTGTCTGCACGCGAAGATACAGTATCATTCCGCTGGACATGATACATTACCAATGCTTCCCGATAATAACGCGGCAAGGTATCTTCCGGCAAATAGAAATCGGGAACGGCCTGTGCAAAGCTATCCAGTTTCTTTTCAAGCAGCAAGGCAGAAAGGTAATAATCCAGCGAGGTATATTTCCCCGTTCCCTTGTAGCAGATGTTCCGCAGGAATACCATGCGGTCTTCTCCCGAATATGGACGTGCTCCCAGCAGGTAATAAATGGAATCGTTCGTATAACGGAGCGTGTGCAAAGAATCCGTTTCAAAGAACAACCCGTCGGAACGGTAATACTGCGGATAAGCAAACAGCTTGTCGCCCATCTTTCCCAAGCGCGACAAGGCCACGGCACGATAGGCTGTCAGCGTACGGCTGGCCTCCAATGATTTTTCTCCTACATGTAACACCTTGTCATACTCCCCGGCACGCAGGTAATGTTCCGCCTCCAGCTCATGATGAAACTGCCGGTTGGTACTGCCCACACACACTGTCAGCAGACACAATCCCAACAAAATAGCCAGGTTACTGTTGACCAGTCCCCAGAGACTTCCTTCGTGATTCAACTGTACGCGAAAAACTCCACGTAGCCAGTAGCCAATTCCCACAAACAGCAACACCAGTAAAGGCAACAGCCAGGTCCACGGAGTATGGTAGTCGGAGATATACACCCCCCGCCCCACATCCGTCAGGGCACAAAGCACTAAAAAGGACGGCACATACGCCAGGACACGCACCCTTCCCTTCAGTCCCAGCAGACTGTTTACCCCCCAGCGCAGCAACAGCAAAATCAGCGTAATGACCAGCGCGCTGGCCATCGGAGCAAAGGTAGTCTTTCCATGAGCCAGCGAGAAATGAAGGGCTTCCAGCACATCGCGCTGGAACACATAAAGATATACAAAACTAAACAGAGAAAAAAGAAGACCGCATACAGCAATCATGATGCGTGCAGTCTTCTTATAAAATGCATTTGTGTAATCACTCATACAATATCAATTCAATCTTTCACTCGTTTTAATACAACTGCAGAACGGGCCGGCACATACAGTTTCAGCCATTCTTTCTTGTCTTTTGCATAAAGCGGGTCGGCACAGGTGAAGTGGCGGAGACTGTCGTCTGAGAAGCCGAATCCACCAAACTGCTTGTTGTCTGTGTTCAGAACCACATCGTAGGCACCTCTCGGTACGAGGAAGCCATAATCGGTAAACGAACGGGTCGGGTTGAAGTTGAACACAAACACCAAATCCTTGCGGCGGTATGCCAGAATCTGGTCACCATCGTTATGCCATACCTCGATGACATCCGATTTCTGGATGTTCTTCACGCTGCGAATCAGCTTGACCATTGCCTCATCGAAGTCGCCCAGGTAATGATAGCACAAATCCGGATTATCAACCAGGTTCCACTGACGGCGTGCATACTTGTATGACCATCCGTTGCCTTCGCGCGGGAAGTCAATCCATTCCGGATGACCGAACTCATTACCCATGAAGTTCAGGTAACCTCCGTTGATGGTAGAAGCCGTGAGCAGACGGATCATCTTGTGCAGGGCAATACCTCGTTCCACCACTCCATTCTCGTCGCCGATCTTGAAGTGCCAGTACATGTCGGCATCAATCAGGCGGAAGATGATGGTCTTGTCGCCCACCAGTGCCTGGTCATGGCTTTCGCAGTAAGAGATGGTCTTTTCATCCTTGCGGCGGTTGGTCACTTCCCAGAACAGGCTGGACGGTTTCCAGTCTTCATCGCGACGTTCCTTAATAATCTTAATCCAGTAATCAGGAATGTTCATGGCCATACGGTAGTCGAATCCGTAACCTCCGTCTTCGAACGGAGCAGCCAGTCCCGGCATACCCGATACTTCCTCGGCAATGGTAATGGCCTTCGGATTCACTTCATGAATCAGCCGGTTGGCCAGCGTCAGGTAGCAGATGGCATTGTCATCCTGATGACCGTTGAAGTAGTCACCATAGTTGCAGAAGGCCTCACCCAGTCCGTGGCTGTAATAAAGCATAGAAGTCACCCCATCGAAACGGAAACCGTCGAAATGGAACTCTTCCAGCCAGTATTTACAGTTGGACAACAGGAAGTGAATCACCTCGTTCTTGCCATAGTCAAAGCAGAGCGAATCCCATGCCGGATGCTCACGACGTCCGCCCTGATAGAAATACTGGCAAGGATCACCGGCAAAGTTGCCCAGTCCTTCTACCTCGTTCTTCACGGCGTGTGAGTGTACAATATCCATAATCACGGCAATGTTCATCTGGTGTGCCGTGTCGATAAGCTGTTTCAGTTCTTCCGGTGTACCGAAGCGTGAAGAAGGAGCAAAGAAGCTGGACACATGATAGCCGAAACTTCCGTAATAAGGATGTTCCTGAATGGCCATAATCTGAATACAGTTGTATCCGTCCTTCGCAATTCGCGGCAGTACATTCTCACGGAATTCATTGTACGTACCAACCTTTTCCGCATCCTGTCCCATACCGATGTGGCATTCGTAAATCATCAGCGGAGCCACATTAGGCGTAAAGGTCTTTTTCTTGAACTTATACGGTTTCTCCGGATTCCATACCTGCGCACTGAAAATCTTGGTCTGTTCATCCTGCACAACGCGGGTAGCCCATGCCGGAATACGTTCACCGCATCCACCTTCCCAATACACTTTCAGCTTGTACAAGTCGCCGTGCTTCATGGCCTTTTCCGGCAGATTGATTTCCCAGTTACCCGTCTTGCGCACACGTTTCATGCGAAAAGCCGGTTTCTCCTGCCAGTCGTTGAAATCGCCCACCAGGTAGATTTCCGTCGCATTCGGTGCCCATTCACGGAAGGTCCATCCCTTGTCTGTGCGGTGCAGACCAAAATACATGTGTCCGGTAGCAAAATCCGACAATGTCTTCTTTCCTACCAGTTCCTTTTCTTTTTCCACCACATGCTGATGACGGCCGTTGATAGCATCGGCGTATGGTTCCAGCCACGGATCATTCTTTATGATATTCAATACCTTGTCCATAGTATTAGTAATTAGAAATTATTTGACACGTACTTTTACAATCACTTTTCTTACTCCGTCGGGAGTTACGCCCGGTGCATGTGCATCTTCCGGGAAGAAAATAGCAAACATACCCGGCTTTACGGTCAGGTAGTCAGTAGCCAGTCCTTCATAGAAGGTAATATCTTTTTCTGCATTGTAGGCAGCTTCGGGCAAATCCGTACGCGGCATATAGCCCATTACTTCCACCCCCGACAATGGAATCTGGATGTCGATGAAATCATTGTGTGTTTCCAGACGCGCTTCTTCCTTTGTCTTCGGACGTGCATCTGCAAAATTCACCACCAGTTCACCTTCCTTCAGCACTACCTTCCCCACTTCGTGTGCCTGCAAGTCAGTTGCCTTCAAAAAAGCTACAGCCTCTGCAAACAAAGGATTCAGTGACACATATTTTTCCAGATTTTCCAATTTGTCAATAACCATATTCTTTCAATTTTAAATCGTTAATATTTTATTCAAACTCATCTATCGTTTCATTTGTAAAATCGGCAAAGCGTTTCAGCTGGCGAAACACGTCGATAATCCGTTCCATAAAGTCCGGACGGGAAAAGAACTCATCTTCCACCCGGCAGGCCACCGTAAAGTCCTTGCAACGGATGTACTGCGGATAAGGAAAATCCTTCGGAAACCCCTTGGGCACCGTCTTCAGATGCGACTCGCCTACCACCGGGAAATACTGCTTGAAAGCCGGGTCTTCCACAATGGCACGATACTCGTCAATGCGGTCGCACACCGACTGACGCACCGCCCGCAACATATCGGCAGGCATGCACCAACTTCCTCCGGCCAGCATACAGTTGCCCGGTTCCAGATGAAGATAATAACCACAGTGATTGGATTTCTTTCCCCTTGCATTGATATACCCTCCGATGTGGGTCTTATAAGGAGACTTGTCGGAAGAAAAACGGACATCCCGGTAAATGCGATACGTGCAGTCACGCGGAAGGACGTGCGCCACACTTTCATCCCATGGCGAAAGGCGGGCAATCACCCCTGCCAGCAACTCCTCGAAGTCTGCCTGCACACTCAAATATTCCGCTTTATGTTCCTGAAACCACTCCCGGTTGTTGTTTGCCGCCAGTACTTTCAGGAAATCCAATATGCCCGGTATATCCATATTCTTTACTTTTGAGTCACACAAACTTACGAAATTAATTCTTATCTGTCGAATAAAACGATATTTTTTTACATTATCCCAGCAGATTCAACAGAAAATCGTGCACCTTTCCGTTGGAAGCCACCACTTCGCGGCCGGAATAGCATGAATCACCCCCGGAAAAGTCGGTCACCCTTCCTCCGGCATTCTGTACCAGCAGGATACCTGCCGCCACATCCCACGGACAAGTGAAGGCTTCGGCACGCGCTTCAAAACGGCCGTCGGCCACGTAACACATCTCGGCAGCCGCCGCACCGACCACCCGAATGCCTGCCACATGCCCGTAGCAGCCTTCTATCAGGCGGTTGAATACCGGCTTGTAAGCCTCCGTTTCGTACGGAAGACCGAAAGCCATAAAAGCCTCATCGGGCACAGCCACCTGCGACACCCGAATCTGCCGGTCATTACAATAAGCAGGTGCCCCCTTGTAAGTCCAGAAACACTCGTCGCGGCACACTTCATAAACCACCCCCAGCAAGATTTCCTCACGGTTACGCAAGGCAATGCTCACACAATAAGGTGCATGGTTATGAATGAAGTTGGTCGTACCGTCCAGCGGGTCAACCAGCCAGCAATACTCCTCGTCGGTGTGAGTTCCGCTCCCCTCTTCAGCAATAAAACCTGCCTCGGGAAGCAACTCCCGCAGACAGGCTACTATTCTTCGTTCCGATTCCTTGTCGACATACGACACATAATCGTGTGCGTGCTTCTTCTCAATCCGCTCACGGCTGAACTTCTTCCGCTCCTCACGGATAAAAGCTCCCGTAGCTACAGCCAGTTCACGCACCTTCAAAGTCAGTTCGGATAATTCCATCATTATTTTTTCTCCTCCAATAAACGTCCGTATCTGAAAGTCCCTTTCCGGACAATATTTCCGTTGGCATCCATCTCTACGAATGGACCGTCTTTCTTTCCCTGCTTGAAGAAGCCCTCAAAGCGAGTGCCGTCCTTTTCAATCAGCACACCCTTTCCTTCTTCCTTTCCACGTACAAAGGAACCGGTATAGACAGAACCGTCGGCCATGTGAAGCACACCTTCTCCCTCGGCCATGTTGTTCTTCCACTGACCTTCGTATTCATCACCGTTGGCCCACTTGTATTTTCCGGTACCCGAGCGCTGGTTCTTCGACCACTGCCCGTCGTACACCGCTCCGTTGGCCCAGGTGAACGTGCCTTGTCCCTCCTGCTGTCCGTTCAGGAAATGACCTACATATTTGTCACCGTTCGGATACGTATAGATACCCCTTCCCGTGCGTTCGCCGTTGGCATAATCCCCCTCATAGCGTTCGCCGTTCTGGAAATAATAGATACCCTTTCCGTCCTGCACATCATCCTTCCAGTCGCCCACGTACTTGTCGCCGTTGGTATAGTAGAAAGTACCCTTTCCGTGACGCATGCCGTCCTTCCAGTCACCTTCATACTTCGACTTGTCGTCCCACACCATGGTGCCCTTCCCGTTCTTCAGGTCGTTCTTCCATTCGCCGGTGTAGACCGCTCCGCCTTTCCAGGTATAAGTACCCTGTCCGTTGCGCTTGTCATGATGCCAGGTTCCAGTATATAAGTCCCCGTTATAATAGGTCATCGTACCCTCACCCTCCTGGTAGTCAGTGTACCACATCCCGTCGTAACGGTTGTTGTTCATGAAATAATACGTTCCCTTGCCGTGCTGCTGGTCTTCGTACCACTCTCCCACGTACTTTTCTCCGTCGCTGAAAGTGTAAGTACCTTCGCCCTGGCGTTTACCCTTCACGTATTCACCTTCGTACACGTCGCCATTGCGGAACACCGTCTTTCCCTTTCCGTTCGGGCGACGTCCTTTCAGTTCGCCGGTATATTCCGAACCATCCTTAAACTGGTAGTATCCCAATGACAACTGGGCCGAAGCCGATACCGAGCTGAATGCCAGCAGGGCAAATAAAAATAATGTATGTTTGTTCTTTCTCACGTTCTTAGTCTCTTTTTTAATTCCGCTCAAAAATAGTCTTTTTACTTTTGCACGAGCCGGAAGGTTTATACTTTTTTACCTGCCACTACCTCTATTAAGTTTTCTTTGCAGAAATAGCGCTGAGCCAGTGAAAGCAGTTCGTCGGATGTCACTTCACGGATGGCAGCCAGCGACGCATCAAAAAAGTCGGGCTTCAATCCGGCCGTTTCGATGAATATCCAGGCATCCGAAAGCGAAAATGCCCCCTCGTACGAACGGCACATATCGCCCAGCATGTAGTTGCACACCATCTCCAGTTCTTCTGCCGGCACCTTGTCCTGACGCAGACGGTCCATTTCATGATACACTTCCGTAATGACAGACTCCATGTATTCATTGGCCGCCTCCGTACTCACCACCAGCAGACTCGTGCCCGGATAAGGCACCAGTCCAGCCCCGATGCCGTAGGTATATCCCTTATCCTCACGGATGTTCGACATCAGACGACTGCCGAAATATCCTCCGAACAGCGTAACCAGCACACGCAGTTTCAGGTAATCAGGATGCTTGCGGTCGAGCGAGAAACCACCCATACGAAGCGAACTCTGCAGAGCATCCTCCTTCTCCACGTGAACCCGTTTACGGGCATCCTTCACAATGTCCCACGTGCGTTCCACCTTCTCTGCCGTACAACTTCCCCAGGGCGCTTCTCCCCAGTGACGTTCGATGCAGCGCACCACCTCGGGCGTTACCTTACCCGACACGTACATGGAGCAATTGCCCGAATGATAATGACGGTGATAGAAATCCTTCAGTGCCTCCACCTGAATGCGTTCATAATCCTCCAGTTCGGCATAGCGTCCCAACGGATGCGAAGTACCGAAGAGCGAACGGTTCAGCTGCTTGCGAGCCAGTACGTCCACCCGCTGGTTGTTCACCAGGAACTGCTGGCGGTTGATGTCGCAAATAATGCGGAACTGCTCTTCCGGAAACACAGACTCCTTCACCAGTCCGGCCACAATCTCCATGGTGCGGTCAAGGTGTTTCGTCAGTGTATACAACGTCACAAATCCACAGTTCACAGAAGAAGAAAGGTCAAGCCACGCCCCGTAATAATCCAGCCGTTCGGCAATCTCGCCCGATGTCATGCGCACCGTTCCCTCACGCAGCATACGGTTGGTAAACACGGCCTGAAGCGGCTGCGACTGGTCGAGCTGTCCGCTCCGCACCAGCAAGTCGAAACGAATCACGTCCTCGTTTCCGGCCGAAAGCACATACAGCGGCATGCCGTTCTTCATACGGTGCAACTCCGGCTGCAAGATGGAAAAATGCTCCAGCTGACGGATGGCAGGCGCCACACTACGGTCGAGCTGCGTCATAGTGCCTCCTGCTGATTGCGCAGAAACTCTTCGGCCCGTGCCAGATCCTGCGGTGTGTCAATACCAATGGTCTCCACCTCGCTGATGCCCACCTTGATGGAATAGCCGTTCTCCAGCCAGCGCAACTGCTCCAACGATTCGGCCAGTTCGAGCGACGACTGCGGAAGAGATGTAATCTCCTTCAACACCGGCGCGCGGTAGGCATAAAGTCCGATATGTTTGTAATACGTATGTCCGGCCAGCCACTCCTTCTTGTCGCGGTTACGCTGGTAAGGAATGATGGAACGGCTGAAATAGAGCGCCTTCATCTCCTTGTTCACCACCACCTTGGGCGAGTTCACGTTTTCCAGCGCATCAAATCCGTCGGCAGGCGTAAACGGTTTCACAAGTGTGGCAATCTGTGTTGACGCATCGTCAAAGCAAGCCTTCACGGCTTCCAGCTGCGAACGCTGGATGAACGGTTCATCACCCTGAATGTTCACCACCACGTCATAGCCGCTGCCCACCTTGCAGTAAGCCTCGTAGCAACGGTCGGTACCGCTCTTATGGTCGACCGACGTCATTACCACCTTTCCACCGAAGGCCTTTACAGCCGCTTCGATGCGTTCGTCGTCGGTAGCCACGTAAGCTTCGTCCAGCACACCAGTCACTTGTTCATAAACTCTTTGTATCACGGGTTTGCCTCCCAGTAGTGCCAAAGGTTTGGCGGGGAAGCGTGTAGATGCATATCTTGCAGGAATAATTCCAATAAATTTCATGGTTATTGTATTTGGGTTATGCTTCGCAAATGTACGAATAAAAAGTGACAAACAGAAAAATGTCACCAAGTTATCGGCAGAGAAACGTTTTTGCAAGGAAGCTTGAAAAGGATAATATACCGTGCCTGCCTATAATCGAACTATCCGGAAAACTGGATAGAACACTAGCCAAAATCTTGTGTAAATAGAAACAGAATTCAAATGTAAAATTCTTCTTATATCTGGACTCTGTTTTATTTACACAAAGTTTCCAACAATTGTACAACTTTATAAAGCAACGTTAGGTACAATGCCATTTTTATCCCTAGCCGGTTCTGCTTCATCTGAAACAGCAGATTGAGATACTATCACAGAATTACCGTTGGAAAATCTAGGATTATCATTAGCTACTGTATAATTGACTGTATCTGTTTTCTTCGGTTTTGCCACAATTTCATCAATTGTCACATCTGAACGTAACAAATTAAAGGTATTATACATTTGTATTCTACTATAATTTTGAGAAACATTTTTTAGCTTCACTTCTATAGTCTTGTTTCTATCCCATAGAGGATGATAAATCATTACTAAATCAGAGCGAAATCCTTGCTTTCTAATCCAACAGATCTGATCAGGATCCTTTTGTTCAAAATTCAATTTCTTGGCACTTGCTTCAATTATTCTTGAAGAATCATGCAACTCAGGATACTTTAAAGCCCCACTAAATCCAAAATCATAAGTCGCATCCAGCATTAAATTAATAATTCCAACTCCCATCCGCCAATCAAGTACATGATGAAAACCTCTATTCGTATATGTATCAAGACACTTCTGGCAAGCCGTACAACAATTGTATCTATGTTCTTTTGCTAAAAGCGATTGCATGAAATTTGTACGAAATTCTACGATATCTTTAAGGATCTCCTTAAATTTCTCTTCATCAAACAAATAGCCAACCAATCCAGCACCATTAGGTAAAGCATCATTTAAATATATTACAGGAGAATCATCAACAATCTTTTCTGATATTTCTATCTCTTCAGGTTGAACATCAAGTTTATCTGCAAGAGTACGCTGCAACAAAAATGCAGCAGAATAAAATGCAGCCCGAATAGCAGATCTATTTCCTGACTCAAGTTTTAAATTTAAGCAATCATTCCATTTATCCAACTGAATCCTTATCATTTCAGTTGGTTTGCGGGCGCCTAATGCTATATCAATAGTATTATTATCTCGCACTATCCGTCTTCTTTGTCCTGCATTCCCTTTATCTTGAGTATATTCATAAAACATGAAGTTTCCATGAACTCCATTATTGCTACCTGGTTGTCTATACCTATCGTATTTTCCTGTAAAGAACTGATTATTATTTGTATTGATATACCATACCTCTGAAGCATCATGTAAATTTACCCCGTAAACAGAAAGCTTAACATTCCCTACGCTCTTTACATTAGAGCAATTGCTGTCGTCTTTTGCAAATATAATGCTCTGAGAAAAAGCACTTCTTCTTTCATTATTATCAATGGCATGCCCCATATTTCCTATAATATTCCATGAGCGGTATGCATGAGGTATAATGAGCAACCGCTGATTAAGTCCATAATTTTTAACCACCGTTGATGCATCGTCATTTACCGTTATGTTTTCAATATTTGTCACAGATGCATCAGGGAAAATTGTTCCAGGAATGATGTCTTTATCAAAACAAATTGTATACCTATCCGAAAGAGCATCATCAACACCTTCATCAAAGCATAAGGTCACAGTATTATTTGCTTTTTTTCTAACTATAATAGGAAGCGTTATTCCTTCCACGCGATACTTTCCTTTATCCTTTGTTTTTTCACATCCTGGAGCGAACTCATTAATTGACATATCCAGATTCCGGTCTATGCTTTTTACCTCATTATGTTTTTCATCAAATCCATGATAAAACAACCTTAAATCTGACGGCAAACCATACATAGGTAAGAAGCCGGCTTCAGCCATACATTGAGCCAATCCGACAAACTTATTCGGATATTTAGACACAACATTATCAATCTCTTTTACCAAATCATTCACTACCCAATAATAAATATCCTCAATGCCTTGACTGATATCGATACCGTTTCGATTATATTGTGCAAAAAAAGAATTAATGATATCTCGTATTACATCCCCATTATTTTCAATCCAATCACGAATAATGACCTTATTTTTGCTCTCCCATTCTCCCACTCGGCCAAATTCACCAGCATTATCAATCAGATCATAATCAAACGCTTGTCCACGAAGTGCTTCCCGGAACACGCTTTTTACAATAACCCGTTTCATAATGGCTTGCTTCATTTCATAAACTACTATCCCATTCTTCATATCTTTGTAAGGAGCGAGCGAAAGTTTAGGGGCAGCAGGAACAGATCCTAACATTTCTTCCGTGGCTTTATAATAATAGTACACATCGTGACTCCTGCCTCTACAGAAAGTAACAGCCGTAGAGAAAGCCTGACCACGACGTCCCCCGCGACCTACCCTCTGTTGATAATTATAACGTGTAGGAGGCATATTTCCTTGAAAAATAGCTTCCAAACTACCAATATCTACCCCAACTTCCATTGTGGTTGTAACATTTACCATGTCAATGGATTTAGTTAGCTCGTAGCCTTTTCGGTAGTTCTTATCTTCCTGACCCTGATCAAGCAGAATTATATCCTTAAATTCTAGAAGTCTGTCTTGAATATTATCTGTCTGTCCGGTAAGTTCTTCAGTATGAAGTCTGCGAGGTTCTTTGGGTTCAACTAAAATATCATAAGATATGAAATGGTTCCAAAGATTCTTTACCTTTCCTGTAATGACTGTATTGTCAAATCTCTGCAAGCAATTTGTATTAGTACAAAAGCCAAAGCCTTTATTCAAATGAATCCGGTGACATTTAGGACACTCATAATAGAAATCTTCTCCATCAACCATTTTAAATGCAAGGGAATTAAACTCCAGTTTCATTCCACTACCACAGAACTTTTTCAAAAAATCAAACAATGTATTTCCAAGGATATTTTCATCTATTGCATATAATTCTGAGAACTTTTTTATAACAGATTTAAGTCGTTTACCAGCTTTACCATACTCCGTAATCTCAACAATAGATTCATAGTCTGGATCTTCATATCTATAGTTATCACCCAAGATTCTAATATAGGCATCCACAAAGTCATATACACTGATTCCCGATGGCATCAATAAACTTTTTAATTGATTATAGGAATCAGATTTTTCAACCTCATTTGTTCGTTTACAACAAATATAGCCAATACCTGAATCAACTGTGCTAACTCCCATATATTTACCAAATGAATTAGAATATATGGCAGAAATCAAAGACTTCTTTACTCCATTAACATAGTTTTGATCAGTTTGTGCATTGCTTCTGATCGTTCCCTCGTCAAAATCGAAAGCTTCACTCCAGTGCATGGATCGCTCTTGATCACAAAATTGTTTGTCATAATCTACACCAGCTGGATTAATACCTAACTTTACCAACTTCTTGACAAGAATTCCATCCAAGGCATTTCCTTTACCAACAAATGATTCCAAATCAACAATATTTGAGCGGTATTTATCAAGATTGGCTGTCAAGTTGCTTTCTTCTTTTATATTTCCCAGAACAACTTTAGAAATATCTTCAGCTACATGACAATTCACAAAATTCTCTTTGATTATCCCTGGAATATTCCATAAATCAGTATTATTATCCCATTCTTGTTTAACTCGATGTGCGATTTCATTTATAGGTGGAATTTTTTCTTTTACACAATCCACAAATAGCATTCTCACCATGTCACGGTATTGTTCTTTCTCTATACCGAACGCTTGTTTGGCCGCATCTTCACGACTATCAGAGAAGCCTATAAGTTTACTTGAACCTTCAGACAGTTGATAAATAAGATCTTTACTAATCAACTGATTGTTACGTTCCAAACCTGTTCGAAAACTACGTATCGGTGATTTTGCATATTTTCGTTCGGTATAATTTTGACGGCATTTAGGGCAACAACAAGGCATCGCCTGTATCAGGGATTCGTCATATCCATGGTTATCATAAGGTTCCAAACTATATTTCAAACCTTCTATCAAGTCACCAACATTACCTTGAAGATCAGTCGTAAATTTTCCGGTATTTACATTCAGATATCCATGTTCCCATATGGCTCTTGCATGAACCCGACCGAACGCTGTTTCTCCATCATAGAGAGATGCCACATGTTCTTCTTCTGATTCCAATACTATCCCCTTCGTTTGAGTAGGCCAAAATAGCGCATATTCCTTAAAAGACTTATTTTGTACCATTGGAGTAGGATTAAAATTGGGAACATGGCTTAAATCGGGATAATTTAAGAACAAAGAGATGCCACCGTTTTCATCGACTTTCTTGTTTCCACCAATAAACAACTCCCCACAACATTCACAACGAAGCAGTTCAAGCACCTTGCGATTATGGGGACCGACTTCCTGTGGTACATAAGCGAGAGATTCAGGACTGATAGGAGTAGAACCAGGATCCTGATAAGTTGGGTTTAATTCTCCCCACAACCCTTCAATATATTTAAAGAATTGATGAAAACGGAATCTAGGCAAATGATGATGTAATCCATTGATTTTATCCACGTATCCACGAAAGATTAAGAAACCACGCAAAGATTCTTCGTCAGGAAATAAAGCATGCTCCTTCTTGAATAAATCAGTATAACAGATTGGATGCAAAATTTTATCCTTATCATTATACAATTCATGAATAAAATCACTGAAAATCGTCCGCTCATACTTTTGTATAAAAGTAACGATATCCGAACAATTAAACTTTCGAGCAAGCACTCCCAGTTCTTTCAGCTTTTCATCGTCACTCATGCCCACAAAATCCGGGGTTATAGTTGCAAAATTACCATAATCCAATGGCTCTGTATCGGCATTAGGACGATAGTCAGTCCCTTCTTGTATATAGAAAGAATCCGAACCGTCATCATTATACACCCCAAAGAAATCTTCGAGATATTTGCGGGTTTCTACTCCCAATGATGCAGAGGAAGCTAAAATTCTAAGTTGTGGATTACGATGTTTTTTCCCATCCTCACCTATAACCGGTGACAACCCTAATTCACGGAGAAGCATTCGAAGAAGACAAGCCACTTCACTTCCCGGCGTGCCGCGATAAAGGTGAAGTTCATCAATTACAAGATGGAATATATGCGATTTATCCTCTTTGAGCCAATCCCGCGTCTTTTCAAACATATTTTCTTCCGCCTTCCGCATAAGCATAATACTCAGCATAGAAACGTTAGTAATCATTATGTCGGGAGGTGTCACCTGCATATCCCAACGAGTAACCATCTCTGCCGTACGTACCTTCTTATCAAGTCGCGTTGTCACATAGGGAGCTTTATCTTCTATCTTTATATAGCGTTTATACAGTTCATCCAATTTGCGACTTACATCATTCTGCTTATTCAGGAGCAACTGATTATTATTAAGTTGGCTGGCTCTTTCTTTAATTATATCATAGCTTTTACTTCCTAAAGTATCACCGGTATATCGCCCAAAATAAATACGATTTCCTTTTAACCCATCATCAGAATCAAAAAACGCACGTACTTTATCAGAATCAAGCGCTTTCCGTAAACGTGCCAGCTGATCTTCCACCAAGGCATTCATCGGATACAGTACCAATGCACGAAGGGCAGAAGGTCGAGTTTCACCCGCTCTTTGCCGGGGAGTATATCTCTTGCCAGCAAACCAATCAGCACCTGTCACATATTGCGGAGCTTTCCACCCCTTAGCTTCCTTAAATATTTCTGCAAAAAGAGGCAATAAGAAAGATTCAGTCTTACCGGAACCGGTTCCTGAAGTAATAATGACATTTTCTTTATTTTTAAATGCGTGTGTCAGCATACTGACCTGATGTCCGTAAGGAAGATAATTCATCAAGCCTTGTTTTATAAAACAAGAAAAAAATTGTTGACTTACCTCTTCCGATGAAAAAGCATCTGTGAATTCTGTGGCCAAATCATCAATGCTCGTTATATGGTTTACAGCTTCATATTCCGGTAATATTTCCAGATATGGTTCTTTGTACAGATTATCGTCTTTACTAAGTTTTTCTATTCGTTTGTCATTCAAATCTTTTTGATCAATTCGATAGGTATGTCTAAAATAACGAATATAATCTTCCTTGATCTTCTCAAACGCTCCAATAGGATCTTGAGCAAGAAGGTGTTCATAAATCTTTCTTTTCATAACAATATTTTTTTTTACTTTATTTCAATTTCTTCCATGTCATAATCTTCTACAGAAGGTAATTCCTCTAAGAACTCGTTATCAATAAAATTAACACCTAACTTATCCCATGTACCATATTGATGAGTAATTAAAGTACTAAAAATACAATTGGGAGTTCCAATCACTTTTTGATATTTACCATCTCTATATATATACGTTGAATAAAAAGTTGCAATAGCTTCATAATCTTTCTTACCTATATATTTTAGGGTAAGAATAAACTTGTTCTTCTTACTGAATTTTTCTTTCCTCTTCCATAATTGTATAGAATATTTTAAATGTGACTGCACTTTTAGAATCTGTTTGTTGCCTTCGGTACAACCTGTTCCTGTCAATAATGAAATAATCTTACACAGACGATCAGTATTAGTACCTATATTATATATTTTCATAGGCGAATAAAACTCATCGTGTGTAAATTTATTATTACATATAAAAACCTTTTTGTATTGAGGCTGTCCTACATTCATCAGGAACATCACTCGCTGAAGCAAATATGGCAAATGTATATTATCTGGAATACAAATCTCCCCTGTACTACTATATAAAAGCATTGGAACATTTTGTTTGTACTTACAATAAAGTTCCATCCAAGCAAAATCACGAATTGGACTATACATATAACCTTCAGCATCTTCAATCCATTTTGTCCGCTTATATCCTTCCGCAATAGAAGTACGAATACGCGGAAAATTATTTCCATCTTCGTCTAACAAAGTGATGTTCATTACCCCGTCAAAACGTTTCAACGTATTGTTATAATCAATTATGGATGGCAGTTTAGAAAGTATTTCCATTGACAAGTCTCCACTATTACAGATACAATGATTGCCTGTCTCATTGTTAAAATCTTCAGGATCAAAATTATTATCAAGAAGGAGTACTGGAGGTAAAAGAGAATATGCACTAGATGCAGATTTTCCAGACTGCAGTTTCAGCCTAATTGTTAAATTTCGTTCTTCATTTTCACAATACGATATAAGATCTGTCATAAAATGCTGGGTATAACACCCGCATAACATATACCAATAAGTAGCCCCTTGCTTCTTTTCTACATTCACAGGCGCAGGTATTTTAACAAATGTAGGAGGGATTGCCTGATAAAGAGTTTGCTTTCCGTATGAAGGACAAATATAACCTGAATTGACAAGAAGATTACGCAACCGAGAGACAAAACAACCGTCTGAAAGATAATCTATATTAGTACGGGTTGCGGCATACCGAATACATTTTTTGAGAATTTGAGTCGTTATTGGACGACCTTCGTTCATAAAACAACATGCAGCAAGCAAATTGATAAAATAGAATGATGAAAGATCATTTTTATCAATCAGCCCAAGATTACCCAAATTGGCAGCCACTCCCCATAAATAGCATCGTTCAGCACCTGCCACTATATTGCCATAAATAAGTCCATCCGTTTCTGAAAACTCATCAACAACCTGGCCCCATTTGTCATATTTAAATAATTTCTCAGGATATTTGACATCCTGACCACAAATATAAAAAGAACTGGAACAACAGCCAGCAAACAGGTCACTATTATATTCTATCAAAAGATCAAACTCGTGTGAATAACCCGAAACAAAAGCATTGTCCTTAATATCAATAATAAGTTTATTTTCATCTTTGATAAAAAGATGATATGATTTACCTTCAGCAACATTCTCATTATCTATGTTTATAAATACCTTAAGCTTGTCACGGTCTATTTTAACAGGAAATTCGAAATAAGGAAGTGCGTTAGCAAGATAAACATTCTTTTTATTGTTTGGAACAATACCTCCTTTTTGAAGAATCTGTCGTTTATTTATCTGAATCTTACTCTTTTCATCAATTCCTAGCGTTTCTTTATAATATGGGGCATCAAACCCATTCGAACAGACAAATAAATGCCACCCTTCTCCTAATACAGGCCGAATAATATCCGAAGAAATTTCCTCCGGATTTTCACTACTATGTTTTTCAGTCCAGCCATACCATATCCTAAGTTTACGGTCCGATACGGCTATGTATGTTTCACCTGTACATTGGTTACGAGTCTCAATATAATAAGAATCACTATATTTTTTAAAGAAGACAATTCCATCGTTTTTCAAAGAACGAATAAGCACCTTTTCGCTACTTAATTTATAGTCTTCAAGTTTTATTTGATCAGATTTATTAACCTTTACATGATTAGGATTATATCCTCCAATACGGTCATATAATTCAGAACAAATTTCATAATCATTACATTGAATGGGTAAACTACACACATCCGTCAACAAAACCAACCTGCAGCACTCATCCTCTGATTCCGGATCTAGATTAAAATATAAAGCATGTACAAACGTCCCGACTGTTCTACGGTTCTCAATATTTTCACCTACTTCATATTCTTCAAAATCAAAATGGGAAATGATATCATCAATACGTTTTTGATGTGGAATACTGTTCAACGAAGTATGAAGCAAATCTTTAATTTCATCATCCACATAATCAAAAATCTTAAATACTTTTTCAGAATAGGATGAATCATCATCAAATTCAAATCTATTCCTATACAAAGATTTCTTCAAACTGTCTATTTGTCTGTCAGAAAGTACAAGTTGATATTTAAGCAACCCGACATAACGCTGGCCTGTCAGAGCATAATTTAAAAAAGAAGGATGTATAGAATGAAGTTCCTCAAAAAGCGCCTCAAGACAATGGTAGTCTCCATTTTCTTTCTTCATCATCTTTTTCAACTCCCTTTTAAGATACCTTCCCAAAGCACTGATATCATTTGTCTGTGCAGTACTTACAATGTATATAGCTAATACCAAGTAATTTAAAAAGGCACAAGGAATATATTTATAAAGATTCTTATTAATCAAACAAGTAGCAAAACAGAAGATACTCGGATCCCTTTTTAAACCTGTATCATTTGTACCTCCAATATATCTCCTATATAATACATCATAAAATTCGGCACGTTCATCTTTATTTAGCAACACCGTAGAAAGAAAATCTTTCAATGAGCCCAGATTATTTTCTTTACCTATCTCATTGATTTTTTCTTCTGTAATATATAAAAAGACCTCTTCATCTTCATTCCTCTTATTAAAAAAATAATTATTAAAAGCGTTATTCCAGTCTCTATAATCATCAATTCGTTTGTGCAATTCTTGAATGCGTTCTTGTATTCCAGGCATATGCATTGTAATTTAGTCATTAATATTCCATTCCATAAAATCACAATATGTTTCTGATAATTCTTTTAGCATTTTGCCGATTTTACTGTGAGGATCAGAAAGAGTAATAATAAGCGTATCTACCGGACGTGTTAATGGCATCAGTGACCACAGCATAGTAGAACGCCATTTTTTGAGATCCTCGTCAAATCCCAAAGTATTCTCTACTAGCTGGCAATTGTCCAGCTGATCCTTAATTAACTCATCAAATCTATCACAGACCACACACCATCCTTCTAATCCTCTACATGAATGATATTGAAATAAACGACATTCATCTTTTGTCGGATAGAAAGTCCTATTAATTGAGTTCGTTCCGTCATAAATTTTTATACCGGCACTCTGATATTTGTCAGCATTAATGAAATGAGCGCTACCATTGACATATTCAACCATCATTCGAGGAACTAGAATAAGAATATCATAATTCTCACACCCAGCCTCTTTGCAGCAATCAATGAGTTGACTATGGATATTAGTGTTATATCCTTTATATATTTTGATTTCGCCACCTGGCAGATCATGATTGGGCTTTACAGACCAATCAATACCAGCTTTCTCTGCATATGCATTAACAAAGGTTACTAAATTGGCTTTTTGCCTACGTTCCAGATTCATTTCCTTAGGCCTGCGTATCATATCTTTATGAATACCCCTATCCCACGTCTGTCTTTCTTTATTTCGCATAAACTGATCTATGCCATCTGCTACAATCATGCGCTTCAAGCCGTACACCTTAAAAAGGATTTCTTTTTCATAATCAGAGAAATCCTGTGCTTCGTCAATCAAAATAAAATCCCAATCAATCGAACTATCGGGCAAATCTTTCAACGATTGAAGGTCATACTCGCTACATAACTCCACAACATATTCATGAAGATGTTTCAGATATTTATTATACTCCTCAATATAAGTTTTCTGACTTGGCATTAGTTTCTTATCCAATACTCCCGTTTCCCTCATCAACATTTGAAAAAATGCCTCTATGGTTTTAATAGCAACAGTTCTTCCATCTATTTTAGACGGCATAGGTGTATAATCTATTAGTCGCTGAATATCACTGACAAGTGCATTATTATATGTCAAGATCAGGCATCTCTTGTTGTTCTCCTCACTTGCTAGACGGAACGCCAGTTGAAGTAACTGGATTGTCTTCCCCGTACCTGCACGCCCTGTTACAATTGTTAATTTATTTCCTACTTCCCGAGCAAGTCTATCAATTTCGGTGCTGCTCTGGCTAATTATCTCAAATTTATTTTTTGTCAGACCTTTTGGCTCTCGCTTAGCAGTAAAAAGATCGATTATCTTTTTATAAAAATTACCACCATTGGGAAATGCATCCAAATAATACTGAGCCCCATCATTTCGTACATTTATTTGGAGAAGAATAGCCTTGACAAAATCTTTAAAAGAAAATCCAGAATGCAAAGCATTATCATAAATTCCACTTCGCATTGCATCAATATCTTTTTTTGTCAAGCCATTAAACCATAAAATGTCAGTAACAAAAGGGGTAACACCCAGTTGGTCATTTAAATGATTAATCAACGAAAATTTAGCTTCAGAACATTGAACAGATGCGTTATGTCTGACATTTCCATACTTGACGATGTAGTCAGTACCTTCATGAGAAACTTTATTCGAAGGATGTGATTTTAACTCAATATTTGATATAAAACTTCTGATCTCTAAATCATTAACTTTTCCATAATTTTTAGTCATTACCTCTTTGAAATGTAAGTTCTCGACGAATCCCATTATCAAAAGATCAATATCATTCCTTTTCTGACCAAAAATTCGAATATTGGTTAAAATATAAATATCTCCCTCTGCATGCTGATATTGTTTAAGTTCTGATCGTAATTGTTCACATAAACTCATTGCAGCTCGTGACTCAGCAGTATTTGATGTATCAGGAAGAATGTTTGTGCAATGTATCCTAATCATATGATTTCTTTTAGTGTTAACTTTCAAGTTAGTTTTCCATCATCTCTTTAACATAACCTCAAAATAAAAAAATAATTAACGTGAAATCGAAAATAAAAGTAAATATATTCCACTAATAATTAGAAACATAGCGATAAAAGCATTAAATTTAAGTGATTGAATATAACATTTAAACGATTACCACTATTTTTCTAAATTCTAAAGTTACAGAGATTTATTGTACGGTCAATGATTTTTGCAAGGAATTTACGTTGCAATAGGAAAAACATAAGATTGAAGATAAGAAAACTAAACATCGTAACAACGCAAGTGCATTCAAAACAAAACGCCTTTGCGTTTTAGATCAAACGCAAGTACGTTTTAAGTAAAACGCAAGGGCGTTTCATCTTAAACGTAAGGGCGTTTTAGTCCAAACACAAAGGCGTTTTTCAGAGGATTTTTACACCTCTGAAAATCAATCAATTACATTTTCTTAAATTTTGCGGATAACCCAGTATCCTCCCACTACCTGCAAGAGCATTCCGGGAATACCGATGCGGAAATCCTGCAAGGCGGTGAACAAGTTGCCGGAAAGTGCCCATTCACCCAGCGTACCAGCTAACTGATAGAACAGCACCACGGCCAGCAGCAACGGCAAGGTGACTTTCTGAAAGCGGGCTGCCACCAAACCGGCACCCACAGCCAACAGCACGGATTTCAGCAGGATGGCAGGCAGCACGGCAGGTGCAGGCATGCCGAACCACCATGAGTTGAGCAACGGCGAGAGTACGGCCGTCAGCAGTCCGGCCTTCCAGCCGTATTTATAGGCTCCTACCAGTGTGAAGAAATAAATGGGCAGCCAGGTGACTCCTCCCTGCGGCACCAGGTGGAAAAGCTGGGGCAGGACAATGTTTCCGGCCACAAACAGCAGGGCGGTGACGTAGGTCTTCACGCGACTGTATCCCAATGTGTAAAGTTTTACGGTTGTTTCCATGTGTATTCGTTATTTTTCTGAGATTGTTTTTTCTTTTTCTCCGGCTCCCCACATGCGGCGTACAAAGTCTTCAATCACGGGATAGAGTTCCACGGGATTGTCCGACACGTCGCAAAGGGTTTCCAGCGGACACCGTCCTGTGCGGGTGCGATTGATGATGCAGGGCACTTCTTCGGCATAGGCCACCTCTACCCCTCCCTTCCGGAGCAAGTCGAGTGCAGGGGTGCTGACTACCCGGGTCCATACGCGGGACACACCGCCCAATACCATCAGGGCTGCCGCTCCCTTTCCGATGACTTTATCGGCCAGCCAGGCTCCTTTCAGGAAGGCGCGGTCTGTGGCATACAAGCCGTACAGGTCGGCCACGCCCCGACGGGAGAACGTGCGGGTTTCTTCGCCCTGACGCACCACGCAGGAATAGTTTCCTTCGTTCAGCAAGCGTATCAGTTCGTCCATCACAGTGTTTCCTGTTTCAGTTGTTCCACGTAGGCATCAATGCGGTGAAGCTCCTTCGGAATGTCGATGGACTGCGGGCAGTGCGGATTACATTGTCCGCAACCGATACAGTGACTGGCCTGACGGAGTTTCGGCACGCTGCGGTCGTAACCCACCAGGAAGGCACGGCGGGCCTTCACGTAATTCTCGTCCATGCGGTCTTTCGGCATGTTGCCCTCGTTCACGCACTTGTTGTAATGTACCAGCACGCCGGGGATGTCGATGCCATACGGGCAGGGCATGCAGTATTTACAGTCGTTGCAGGGCACGGTGGGATATTTCTGCATCAGGTCGGCCGTATCGAGCAGGAACTGGTTTTCCTCGTCAGTAAGCGGCACCAGCGGAGAATACGTGCGGAGGTTGTCTTGCAGATGCTCCATGTAGGTCATGCCACTAAGTACGGTGAGTACCTTTTCCGGTGTACCGGCAAAGCGGAAGGCCCACGATGCCACACTGCCTTCGGGATTACGTTCTTTCAGGCGGCTGAAGATGTGGTCGGGGATGTTCGACAGGCGTCCGCCCAACAGCGGTTCCATCACCACTACCGGAATGTTCTTGCTGCTCACCTGCTCGTACAGGTAGTCGGCATTCACGTTACGTCCCGATGCGTGCTGCCAGTCGGAATAGTTCAACTGAATCTGCACGAAGTCCCAGTGCACCTGGTCGTGCATGGCCAGTGCCCGGTCGAATTCCTCTTTTGTACCGTGGAACGACCAGCCCAAGTGACGAATACGTCCGGCTTCGCGCTCCTTGAGCAGGAAGTCGAGCAGACCGTTGTCAAGGAAACGGCCCTGCAAGCCGCTTTTTCCGGGAGCACCCAGCATGTGCAGCAGGTAATAGTCGATGTAGTCCACCTGCAGGTTCTTCAGCGAGTTGTGGTACATCTTTACTCCGAAATCATAGTCGGAATTGGAGAAGTTCGACATTTTGGTGGCGATGAAGAACTTGTCGCGCGGATGACGCTTCAAGGCGATACCCGTCGACTTTTCCGACCAGCCCTGCACATAGACCGGGGCCGTGTCGAAATAGTTCACGCCATGTTCGATGGCGTAATCCACCAGCCGGTTCACTTCTTCCTGATCGATAACGTTACCGTCGCCACCCGGTGCCGGAAGTGTAGGCCAGCGCATGCAGCCATAGCCCAGCAGCGACACCTTATCCTCGTTGGGAGGGAACTGGCGGTAGGTCATCTTGCCGACGGGCACTTCCTTAGTGCTTTCGCCGGATTTTTTCTTGTCGGGCGTACAACCGTAGAAAGCCGCTGTAGCTCCCACCGTACTGATGCCGACTATTTTAAGAAAATCTCTTCGATTCATCTGTTTTTTCTCGTCCATTCTCTTTCTATATATAAAGGTAAGACAATCCGATTAAAGTACACGATGGCGTTCATGTCCTTCCACGTAGATGGCACTCAGCGGACGGGCCGGACACAGGTTTTCGCAGGCTCCGCAACCGATGCAGCGTGCTTCGTTCACTGCCGGAATCTTCAGTGAGTCGGGGTTCGACGGGTCGGACGGAACCATGGTGATGGCGTTCACCGGACAATGGCGGGCACAGTTGCCGCACTCCTGCTTGTCGGTAAGCGGAATACACAAATCTTTTACCCACACGGCATGACCTATCTGGATGGAAGACTTCTCTGCCTTGTCAATTTTCAGGATGGCTCCGGCGGGACATACCTCGGAACAGCGCGTACACTCCGGACGGCAGTAGCCGCGTTCGTACGACATGTAAGGCTGCATGAAAGTATCCAGCGAATGAGAAGGACGGAGCACTTCGTTCGGACAGGCCGACACGCAAAGCTGGCAGGCCGTGCAATGTGACTGCAGATGGCGGAGTCCGCGTGCGCCCGGAGGCACAATCGGAGTTTGGCGTACCGGCTCTTTCTTGTCCACGATGTCGGCCAGTCCGCCATCCATCTTGATGGCCTCGGCCTTCTTGGCTACCTGTGCTTTCAGTACCGAACCGGCCAGCAGCAAGGAACCGGCCAGGAACTCGCGTCGTCCGGCGGTACGGTCGGCTGTTTCCGGTGCCGGAGTTTCTGCCTTTTCGGCTTTCTTTCCGTAGGCAAACCGATAGCCGATGGCTCCCTTATGGCATTTGTCCAGACAGTCCATGCAAGCCACACAGCGGCTGCCGTCTATCGCATGGTTCTTCACATCGATGCAGGCGGCCTTGCAATTGCGGGCGCAAAGCGTACAGCCGTTGCATTTCTCCTTGTCAATCGTGATGCGGAACAAGGCAAAGCGGGAGAAGAATCCCAGCACGGTGCCCACCGGACAGATGGTATTACAATAGGTACGTCCGTTGCGTGCCGCCAGTACCACTACCAGTACCAGCATGACGGCTGCCACTATCAGCACCGGCAGACTCTTGAGCCAGACATCCACCGAATAGAAGGCATAGCTGTCCATGCGTTCGGCCATAGAAGCCAGCAGGTTGTTTCCCCACATCCACAAAGGTTGCAGGAAGCTGTGTGCCGCACGGCCGTACACGGCATACGGGTCGAGCAAGGCTACCAGGGCATGCACACCCAACAGCATCGCCAGCACGAACACTGCCAGCACACCGTAGCGCAGCCAGCTTTTCGGCTTGGAATACGTGTAGGGCATCTTCTTACGTCCCCGGCCCAGACGGGCCACCACGTCCTGAAACACGCCCAGCGGACAAATGACCGAACAGTACACTCTGCCCGCTACCAGCGTGAGCAATATCAAACACAAGATTACTCCGGCGTTCAGTGCCAACAGAGCCGGAAGGAACTGTATCTTCGCCATCCAGCCGAGCCATGCATGAAGCACGCCCGTAAAATCGACGAACAACAGTGTCACGAATACCAGGCACAGCATCCCCAGCGTGAGCCTGACTTTTCTCAACATACTCACAGTAAAAGCAATTTTAGTTAGTTATTATATTCTTTCTATCACGTTTTCGTGGTAAATCCTCACAAAAATAAAAGGAATTGTGTTTCGAAGAGTCTTTTTGCGCAGTTTTTTATCCCAAACAGTATAAATATTCGATTAACTTACGCATAAAGGGCCTTTTTGCAGCATTTATGCAGAAAAAATGTCATAAATATTGATTATCTGAATTACAAATTCTAATTTTGTCCACTATTACCTAACAAAAGAACAGCAGTTACAACATGACATACGCATTTATTACGGCAGCCGAAGCCGCTGCCACCATTCATCATGGGGATACCGTCGGCATCGGCGGTTTTTCATCGGTAGGTACACCGAAAGCCGTGCCGGAAGCACTGGCTGCCTACGCAGAAGCACAGCATGCACAGGGGAAAGAATTCAAGGTAGGCCTTATCACGGGCGGTGCCACGGGCTGTCAGGTGGACAGCGCGCTGGTCAAGGCGCACGCCGTATCGTTCCGTACGCCTTTCCAGTCGAACAAAGACATGCGCGAATCCATCAACCAGCACGAGGTGCAGTACTTTGACCTCCACCTGTCGCAAATCGGACAGGACGTACGCTACGGTTTTCTGGGTAAAATCCACGTAGCCATCGTAGAAGCTTCCGACCTGACGGACGACGGAGAAATCATCCTGAGCACTTCCGTAGGTATCTCGCCTACCCTGCTCCAGGTGGCCGAACGGGTTATCATCGAGCTGAATGAAGCGCATACGGGAAAACTTACCGGCATGCACGACATCTATATTCCGGCCAACCCGCCTTACCGGACAGAGATTCCGGTGTATCACGTGAACGACCGCGCCGGACACATCAGCGTGAAAATCGACCCGAAAAAGATTACGGGAGTGGTACGCACGAATGCCCGCGACCACATCGCGGCCTTTACACCGCAAAATGAAACAACCCTGCAAATCGGACATAACGTGGCTGCCTTCCTACTGCGCGAATGGAAGAACGGGGCCATCCCCAAGGAGTTCCTGCCCCTGCAGTCGGGTGTGGGCAACATTGCCAATGCGGTACTGGGTGCACTGGGCGACGACCCGAACCTTCCGGCTTTCTCCATGTTTACGGAGGTGATACAGAACTCCGTCATTGACCTGATGATGAAAGACCGTATCCGCTTTGCTGCCGGCAGTTCGCTCACCTTGTCGGAAGACCGTCTGGACACGATGTACGAGCACATCGACGACTTCCGAGAACGCATCCTGCTGCGCCCGCAGGAAATCACCAACCACCCGGAGATGATTCGCCGTCTGGGTATCATTGCGGTAAACACGGCCCTTGAAGCGGACATTTTCGGCAACGTGAACAGCACGCATGTATCGGGCAGCAAAATTATGAATGGAATTGGAGGCTCGGGAGATTTTGCCAGAAACGCATATTTGTCTATCTTTACCACCCCGTCGGTGGCCAAGGACGGACTGATTTCGTCCATCGTGCCCCAAGTATCCCACGTGGACAGTACGGAACACGACGTACGCATCCTCGTGACGGAACAGGGCGTGGCCGACTTGCGTGGCAAATCGCCTTCGCAACGCGCCCGCTGCATCATTGAAAACTGCGCGCATCCGGACTACAAGCAACTGCTGTGGGACTACCTGAAACTTTCGGAAGGAAAGTCCTGCCACACGCCGATGTCGCTGCGCAACGCTTTCAAGATGCATATAGCGTACGCCGAGACGGGTAACATGCGAAACACCCAATTTGAATCATAAGAATGGAAAAATTCGACATACACATCTTAGGATGCGGTTCAGCCTTGCCCACTACCCGCCATCAGGCGACCTCGCAGGTGCTCAACATCCGCGAGAAACTGTTCATGATTGACTGCGGCGAAGGGGCACAGGTGCAGCTCCGCCGCGCCAAACTGAAGTTCAGCCGGCTGAACCACATCTTTATTTCTCACCTCCACGGCGACCACTGCTTCGGCCTGATGGGACTGATTTCTACCTTCGGCATGCTGGAACGTACCGCCGACCTCCACATTCATGCCCATGCCGACCTGCAACGCCTGCTGGAGCCTCAACTGGAATTCTTCTGCAAGGGAATGCCCTATCAGGTGGTGTTCCACCCTTTCAACCCCGGCGAACGTACCGTCATTTACGACGACCGTTCCGTCAGCGTGGAAACCATTCCTCTGCGTCATCGCCTGCCCACCTGCGGTTTCCTCTTCCGCGAGAAGCCGACACCGAACCACATCCGGCGCGACATGATTGACTTCTACGGCATTCCCATCTGCATGATGAACCGCATCAAGAACGGCGAGGACTACACACTGGAAGACGGCAGGGTGATTCCCAACTCAGAACTGACCACTCCCTCCGACCCTCCCCGCGCGTATGCCTATTGCTCGGATACGGTCTACCTGCCCCGCATCGCAGCACAAGTGGCTGGAGTGGATTTGCTGTTCCATGAAGCTACCTTTACCGAAAGCGAAGCCGTCCGCGCCAAACAGACCCTGCACTCCACCGCCGCACAGGCTGCCCGGATTGCCAAGGACGCACAGGTGAAGCGTCTGCTCATCGGGCACTTCTCTGCCCGCTACGAAGACGAGAAGGCCCTGCTCGAAGAGGCCCAAGCCATCTTCCCCGACACACTGGCCGCCGACGAGGGACTGAAAATCTCACTCTGAGAAGTTAAAGAAAACTAACCCTATTAAACCGAACCAACGGATTGTCGTCTTACCCAACAATGACGAACCCGCACACGCCATGAACAATTATAACGAAAAAGAAACCATACTGATGCTTCAGGACCCGTCGACCCAGCAGAAAGCGTTCGAACGGATTGTGAAGGCCTACAGCGAACAGCTGTACTGGCAGATACGACGCATGGTGGTTTCGCACGACGATGCCAACGACTTGTTGCAGAACACGTTCATCAAGGCCTGGACCAACCTGGACTATTTCCGGGGAGATGCCAAGCTTTCCACGTGGCTCTACCGCATCGCCTTCAACGAATGCCTGAACTTCCTGAACAAGCAGCGCGCCGAAAACCAGCTGTCCATCGACGATGCCGATGCCGCTCTGATAAACAAGCTGGAAAGCGACCCTTACTTTAACGGCGACGAAACGCAACGGCTTTTTCAGAAGGCCATCCTGCAACTGCCCGAGAAACAGCGCATCATCTTCAACCTGAAATATTTCCAGGAAATGAAATACGAGGACATGTCGGAAATCTTAGGCACCAGCGTAGGCGCACTGAAGGCATCCTACCATCATGCCGTCAAAAAAATAGAAGATTTTTTTCACCAGCATGATTAAACCTTTTTTACAAATTCGAATCTAACTTCCAAAGGAGGCAACAATATGAAAAAGGAAGAAACTGACTTATTAAAGAGATGTGGAACCGAGAACCCGTTCACAGTGCCTGAAGGTTACTTTGCTAACTTCACGGAACAGCTGATGGACAAGCTTCCGGAACGAGAAATACAGCCTGCACCTCAGCTCACGCTGTGGGCACGCGTCAAACCTTGGGTGTACATGGCTGCCATGTTCTGCGGTTTGATGCTCAGCGTGCGGATGTTCGTGGGTGAAAAAGAAGCACAATCGCCTGCCGCCGGCACTATGAGTGACATGGAATTTTCAGAAGTACCCGATGAATACATCGACCCCATTGTCGACCAGACCATGATGGACGACTATACTCTATACGAGTATCTCACTGATGCAGATACGGAAATTTATAAATAAACCAACCATGATAAAAAGAACTTTTTATGCCCTGACTCTCCTGCTCATCTTGTGTGTGAGCGGCATTCAGGCACAGAATACCAAATTCAGCAAAGAAGAATTCCGCAACCGCCAGAAAGAATTTTTCATTCAGCAGGCGGGACTGAGCAACGACGAAGCACAAAAATTCTTCCCTCTCTATTTTGAACTGCAAGACAAGAAGCAGGCGTACAACAAAGAGGCGTGGCAGAAACTGCGTCAAGGCAAGAATCCCAACACCACGGAAACGGAATATGGGAAAATTGTGGAAGATGTGATTCAGGCACGTATTGCAGCCGACGAACTGGAGCTGGAATATGTGCGGAAATACAAACAATTCCTTCCGGCCAAGAAAATCTATCTGTTGCAAAAAGCGGAAATGCGCTTCCACAGAGAACTGCTAAAAGGTTTCAAACACGGTCAGAAAGGTCCGGAAAAGAAAAAATAAGGGATACGGATAGATTTTTTCTTCCAAAAATTTGGAAAACAAAAATCTTTGCGTACCTTTGCACCGCCTTTGAAAAACAAGGCAACTCTCAAGAAGAGTTTTGGAGAGGTGGCAGAGTGGTCGATTGCGGCGGTCTTGAAAACCGTTGTACTGCGAGGTACCCGGGGTTCGAATCCCTGTCTCTCCGCTGAAATAAAGATAAGTCCCGTAAAATCAACGTTTTACGGGACTTTTTTCTATTTATCCGGTGGACAACCGAAAGACACACAACGCTGTATTTACAGAACCGGAAATGCCGAAGCTATAACGATTCTTTAAAGAAAAGCTTACTCTTTATTTTGATTTTACCCGCTTTATCGTTTCTTTTGCAACCAAAAACATTCAATTCTTTGACACATGAAAAAACTACTAGTTTGCTGCACTGCATTTTTGTCATTATGGATACAGCCTTTCTTCGCTCAGAAAGCCGTCGTTGAGAGGATTATTGAAATCGGACACCAGGATAATCAGGCCACACACCAGCTGGATATACTGACTAACCGCTTTGGCGGACGCCCCATCGGGTCGGATGCGTATGAGAATGCTGCCGAATGGATGATACACGAATACAAAAAGTGGGGGCTGGATGCTCAGCTGGAAGAAGCCGGTGAACTCTCTGTAGGTTTTAATCGCGGGCCCTGGTTTGGAAAATTGTTGAGCCACGACCATGGAATGACCCTCCATTTCGCCACTCCTTCGTATACTTCCGGAACGAAAGGGGTACAGCGTGGCCACGTTTTGATGGAGCCCCGTACCGACCAGGAATTCGAACGCATCAAACTCAAATTAAAAGGAGCCTGGGTACTGATTTCCGGCACAAACAACGGCTGGCCCATCGACCGGACGGCACAGGCTGATTCTATTCGTCAGGCTATCAAACAGGAAAATAAGGAAATCGACCAGAAGAATGCCGAACTCCGAAAAAGAAACAGAGAGAAAGGTGAAAACAACAAGATGATTCCTTATAAGGAATTCCCGGCGCTTTACTACCATGAGATGGTTGAAGCCGGTGCCTTAGGATTCATTCAGTCATCAGAGGTACCCATCCGCGCGCTCTATGACCGGAAGATGATTGACAGCATGACGTTCGACAACCTGCCGGAAGTTCCTGACATCAAGCTCGACCGGCATCAATTCGACATCATTGCTCAGATGGTAAAAGAACGGCGGGAAGACTTCCTGCTGGAGTTCGATATCCGCAATCATTTCAAACTCGGACCAATTAAATATCACAACGTGGTGGCATCGATACGGGGTAGCAAGTACCCGGACGAGCAAGTCATCGTCTGCGGACACTTAGATGCCTTTGATACGGGTACAGGCGGCATCGACTGTGGCACAGGGATTGCTCCCATGATGGAAGCGGCCCGTATGCTGGCATTGTCGGGAGCCAAACCCAAGAGAACCATCCTCTTCATCGCCTTTGCCGGAGAAGAGTTCGGGCTGTTAGGCTCGAAAGCTTATTGCAAGAAACATCAGCAGGAGTTGCCGAAGATTGTCAACGTGTTCAACCGTGACGGTGGGCCGGAACCTCCCGTCGGAATAGCTGTCTCGCAGGCGATGTATGATGATTTCGTCAAAATAACCCAACCCATCCAGAAGATTCGGGCAGACATTCCGTTCAAAGTGACCGTGCGTCCGCCCCGTAAACAACCGAAGGTAGCGGGTGGTACCGACTCGGAAGTATTTGCCACGTATGGCGTCCCCACATACGGATTTACCACAAAAGATGTCAAAGGATATAATTTCAATTATGGGGAAATCTGGCATACGGAACGTGATTTGTTCACCAAGAACATCCCGGAATACCTGGAGCATACGGCAACTGTCACCGCTATCACTGCCTTAGGTGTAGCCAACCTCGACAAACCTCTACCGCGGGAAGGAGTCTATGAAGAGAATTGACAATGAGAAAAGATATAGATTTCTAAAAAACAGACACATTCTTTGTCTTTAATCTGCCTTTACTTATATTTACACAAACAATTAAACCTGAATCCACATGAAAAATAAAATTGCCCTACTGGCATTGGCCGCCACAGCATGGCTGGGCACCACCGCAAACACACCTGTCACCAGAAGCGTAGAAAACCCCTTCATCGAGTCGGCCAACACCATGACACTCGATATTTCGAAAGCAGAATTGAGTGACACGGCTACAGTGCTCTATACGGACGCCTACTTCCGCCCGCATTACTGGATAAAGATCAGTTCCGAATCTTACCTGCAAGCCGACGGCAAAAAATATGCCTTGAAAGGCACACAAGGCATTGAAGCTGATTCTCTTTTTTGGATGCCCGAAACGGGAGAAGCCTCCTTCCGGCTGAGCTTTGAGCCCCTTCCCCGCGACACACGCTCGTTCGACTTCATTGAATCCGACTGCGACGACTGTTTCAAACTGTTCGGTATCGACCTGACGGGAAAAACGGAAGCCACCGTGCCATCTGACATCCCGGCCGAAGCCATCCGTGCGACTGAAGCCGTACCTTCTTCCCTTCCTGCTCCCTTGTTCAAAATGGGTGAAACCATGGTACACGTCCATCTTTCAGGCTACCGGAAGGAACTGGCAAAGGAAGTCAATCTCTATGTCAATACCCTGCTAAACGGCCAGCAGTCTTACACCGCCCCCATCAATCCCAATACGGGAGAAGCTGAATTTAAGTTCTGGCAGTATGGATCCGCACAAGCTTTTATTCTCGTAGGAATAGGAGTAAACAGGGTCTGGCTGGCTCCAGGTGAAGAAATTGATTTGTATATTGACATGCACCAAAGCGGACAGATGCTCATGGACCGCCGGACTCAGAAAAAACAGCTTCCTCCTTTCAAAAGCGCACCAGGATGCTATGCCACAGGCACATACGCAGGTCTGACCTCTTCCGCATTGTATCCGGATAAACCTTACAGCATGAATCTTTTTTCAAAGGAATCCGCAGACTACAAGATGACGGCCGCCGAATATACCCAGCATGTCGTCCAACTTTACCAGTCACTTTCCGATAGTATCGCACAAAGCGACCTGCCATCTGTAGGAAAAGAACTGGCCCTGCTAAAATTGAAACAGGAAGCTGTGGAAGCTATGGCCCAAGGCGACGCTCTTCGTACATATAATTACCGGATGGTACATAACCAATGGGACCGCAACAAACCGCTGGACATTAAAATAGACTCGCTGACAGCCGAAAACCGTGCCGCATTGTGCAAACTCTTCCCTATTGCCGACGAGCAACTGCTGATGGGAGAAAATATCATGTCCTATGCCCGCAGCATCTCCAATCCACTCATCGCCTGGCCCGAAGAAGCAGGACTAAAAGGCACCTTTGCCGACGACCTGCAACGGGTCATCCCCTTAGTACAGAAAGCCGCGAACATCTCACTGACCGAAACCGACCGGAAAATACTCGAAAGCGTACACAACCCGTTCTATCGGGATGCGATTCTGAAAATGCTGGAAAACGCGTAGATTGCTCTCAAGGAGGTAGAAGGAAAAGCCATTATCGAAAAGACACCCGAAGTTGCCCCAGACAAGCTCTTCGAGGCCATCATTGCGCCCTACAAGGGAAAAGTTATCCTGGTGGATTTCTGGAACACCTGGTGCGGACCTTGCCGCATGTCCATCCGTACCAACGAACCGCTGAAGGAACAGGAACTGAAGAGCGACAACCTGGTATGGATTTACCTGGCCAACGAAACGTCTCCCCTCGTCACTTACAAACAGGCGATTCCAAACATCAAAGGAAAACATTTCCGCCTGAACGACGAGCAATGGAAGTATCTTTGCGAACAGTTCAAAATTGACGGTATTCCTTCGTATGTGCTGGTAGACAAGTCTGGACACTATCAGCTCCGCAACGACTTCCGCGACCATGAAGTCATGAAAAATACTTTGAAGAAAATGATTGAATAAACGCAAATCCAATTTGAAGAGGCTGGCTCAAATAAACTTCAAACTTATTTTGAGCCAGCCTCAATTGATACCATTAGAGTTGGTTAAACCTGTTATTGCAGTAACCTTTATATCATCAACTGTATCAATGTAAGACTTCATGGCTTTACAACCATTATGCTTTCATTTCAATATTCAGCAGAAAATCAACAACCTATTTAGTCTGACTTCAAAATAATCTGGATTCATTTTTTATACGTTCATTTAGCATATCACAAATCTCATTTCCTCTCATTGTTAAATTGGACACAAGAATGGCTTCAATGGATCCTATCAATTGCAAATTAAAGACCATAAGTTTTTTTATAAAATTAGACGTTTCTGGAGATTCCATTTTTTGTGAAATATATTTTGTCTTATATTCAATAGCTATGTATTTTACATGATGCATCTTTATCAACCGAAAAAATTTCACGTCTTCAAACTTAACAACCTTATAGGTACCCTTAAATTATACATATATCTCAACTCTATCTTTATATAGGATTAAATATGGGATATGTCTTATAGAATTATAAAAAGTAGTGACGCATATAAACAGCCCTCCACCTCCAAAAAATATAACACCTAACCAGCCTCCACAAACTTTGGTCATGATTTTACAACTATCGTCTGCAATAATAAAAATTGCTCCTATAGCAAAAATCACACAACATATAACCAACAGCAAGTTTTTCCACAAACTTTGATAAATCTTTATTTCTGCACCCATAATCTCTTGACTTAATTTATTCAGAATCTCACAGTTTATCCGTTTATTTCATAATGAATGAGTTACAATGAAGCAAGAAAATCTTCTAGCATTCATTTTTCACCTAAAATCTAAATTACTACAAGCAAGCCATACTTAAAAAAACATCTGTTCATCACAAAATCCAGATAATATGCAATTTATAAAAAAGTAAGGAAAAACCAAAACTTGCATATTGTGTTATCAGATACATTTTTACCATCATTGACAGGTGTCATTATTCCAACACCTCACATAACATTGTATAAGAATATAGAACTCTTACAAAGATGTTATTTAGCATAAGCATATAATTCCCCAATATAATATCATGGCCCTACAAATAAATTTCAGTATCTTTGGTTATTAGTATAGTTCATCAAAGTTACTCCACATTAATTCATCTGTACCAACAATATGAATATTTATATCCGATTCCTATTCTCAGAAAATAGAACCTTTGACGGTTCTGCCAAATATTGAGCATCTAAAAATCAAAAACAAGACATCTTGACTGCCCTCTGGAAGAAAAAAAGAATAATGTACCTATACATATTATAATCAGTAAAAAGATAACGATTTCCTATTACAGATAAAAATAGAAATATATCTACAATAATAATTATCAGATATAAACAAATTTCATTATATGTTTCAAAGTAACGAATCAAAAAGAACCTATTCCTATTTATTAATAATCTTTACAATCATCATGTTCGGCATCGCAATCTATCTGCTAATGACTCAAGGTAGCAGTCATGGAATAGTATGGGGCGGCCGTTATGGTAATAAACTGGAAGGTACACTTAATGGTTATGGAGTTTTATTAATTGCCTGCGGCATGCTGTTATGTACACTCTGCTGGTTATGGCAAAACAGGCCAAAAGGTTTTTCCATTTCAATGGGAGAAACAAAAAATGTAGTAATCAGCAATGCCACAACAGAACAAGCAAAGGAAATTCTTTCATCCGAATATTATCCGGCAAAAATATGTATGTTTATAACCAATAAGGCTAACAAACATACTTTACAAATCATTAGAACGAATATCAGAATCTTCCAAATATTCTTATTTGACAAGAACAGACAAGTATTCCATCTTATCGGACCTCATAAAAATACAGAAATCTCACTTGAACAGGTTTGTAAAATAACAGATGATTATTTCTGCTCTTCCAACCTACTGAAAGAAGAAAAGTACACATGGGAGATAAGTTTATAAATACGATCTCCAAATCGGAAATATTTTTATATGGACTGCATTAAAAGCCATTCTAATGCATTTTTAATACAACTCTAACAATATTCTAATACCACCTTCTCCCATTCCCGCAATACCTTTGCCAGAAAAAAATATGATGTTATTTTACGATTACTTGGCAAGAATGGGCTGTGCTTTCGTAATGGGCACATTAATTGGTATTGAACGGCAGTACAGGCAACGTAATGCCGGGTTGCGGACTAACATCCTTGTTTCAGTAGGAGCTGCAGCCTTTACCGTACTCTCATGTGACATGACGATAGGTAATGGAGATCCGTCAAGAGTGGCAGCACAAATTGTTTCAGGGATAGGCTTTATAGGAGGAGGCCTCATCCTGAAAGACGGGTTTAATGTCAGAGGGCTGAACACAGCAGCTACTATCTGGTGCTCTGCTGCATGCGGCACATTATCTGGAGTCGGCCTATATACAGAAGCAGCAGTTTTAGTGGCCTGTGTATTAATCACACATTGCCTGTTCCGGCCTTTATGCACATGGATGGAGAAAAAAGAATCAGGACTTTTTCAATATACAGTCCATGTGGAGTGCGAGCAAAATCTGTCCAATAAAATACAACAAATAATCATGAATGTCTTGTCTTTTGACCGCAACGTAAAATTAAATGCTTTATTCCACAAAACAAGTGGCAAAAAAGCAATTGTTTATTGCGATATGGAAATGCAAGGAGAACACAAGGTTTTATTGGACCTGCTTGTATCCCGTTTACGTTCGCAAGATGGGGTATTCAGTGCAGGATGGGAAAAGAAGAACTTACCACAAGAGGATTTCTAACATCAAAATAGATAACCTAAAAAGGACTATGAAATAAAAGAAACATGGAAAAGCGCTTTTTACGTTTCCCGACCGTGAAACGTACGGCTCGCTATGCGGAAACCTACGTTTCCCACATGAAAAACGTAAGGTTCCGGTGCAGGAAACATAGAACAAACAAAGAAAATTGCAGGAAACCGTATATAGGTTTCCTTGTTTCGATGCAGAATATACTCTTATAGCTGCTGCCAGGGCGTACCTGAAACAGGAAAAGCATAAAAAAAGTCCTTGATTCACTCAGAACCAAGGACTTTTAAGCGGTGCGTACGGGACTCGAACCCGTGACCCCATGCGTGACAGGCATGTATTCTAACCAACTGAACTAACGCACCATTAAGTTTTTTCGTTGCTATCTCTCTCGATTGCGATGCAAAGGTAGTGCTTTTTTTTGAATCTGCAATAGCTTTCCGAAAAAATATTCAAAAAAGTTTTACGCCTCATTTTTTAGAAAGCCACGCATAGGAGCTTCTCACAAAAACCTTGTCAGAAAACCACCATCACAGACAAACTTTTTGTCGCTTTTATTAGGAGATTGTTTATAATTCGTTACTTTTGCAAAAACTATTTTTCCTACAAAAAAACAGCACTGAATGAAAATTGCAATCATAAAATACAATGCAGGCAACCTCTTTTCGGTGGATTGTGCACTGAAGCGACTGGGTGTGAAACCTGTCATCACCAACGACAAGGAGACACTGCTCAGTGCCGACAAGGTGATTTTCCCGGGAGTGGGCGAAGCACGTACCACCATGGATTACCTGAAAGCTTGCCACATGGACCTTCTCATCAAAGAGCTCAAACAACCAGTATTAGGTATTTGCCTGGGGATGCAGTTGCTCTGCCGACATTCGGAAGAAGGTGATGCAGATTGCCTGGGAATTTTCGATGCGGAAGTCAAGCGATTCCAGTCGACCAATCCCGAAGAGAAAGTTCCCCACATGGGATGGAACACACTGTCACACCTCCGCAGCCCGCTCTTTCAAGGCATGAAAGAAGAAGAGTTCGTGTATTTCGTGCATAGTTTCTATGTGCCGGTCAATGAATTTACAGCGGCTACCACCGACTACATCACCCCTTTCAGTGCAGCCTTGCACAAGGATAATTTCTATGCCACCCAGTTTCATCCGGAAAAAAGCGGAAAGGTGGGAGAATGTATCCTGCGCAACTTTTTGAATCTCTAATCACAAAACATTATATAAAATATGATAGAACTTATACCAGCCATCGATGTCATCGACGGGAAGTGTGTACGACTTTCTCAGGGCGATTATCAGTCGAAAAAGGTTTACAACGAGAATCCGGTGGAAGTGGCCAAGATGTTTGAAGCGCATGGCATCCATCGCCTGCATGTGGTCGACCTGGACGGAGCGGCTTCCAAGCATGTGGTAAACTATAAGGTACTGGAAGCACTGGCCGGACAGACTTCGCTGGTCATTGACTTTGGCGGAGGCATCAAAAGCGATGAAGACTTGCACATTGCCTTCGAAAGCGGAGCGCAGATGGTAACGCTGGGCAGCATCGCCGTAAAGGAGCCGGATACGTTCAACCGATGGATGGAGGTATATGGCAGTGAGCGGATTATTTTGGGAGCGGATGCCAAAGACGGGAAAATAGCCGTCAACGGATGGCTGGAATGTAGCCGTCTGGAGCTGATGCCGTTCTTGGATGACTATATAAAGAAAGGTGTCGCAAAGGTACTCTGTACGGACATCTCTCGCGACGGGATGCTCAACGGGCCGTCTTTGGAGCTATACAAGCAAATTATGGAGGCGCACCCCGACCTGCATCTGATAGCCAGCGGAGGCATCAGCGGCATGAAGGACATTGAAGCACTGAACGAAGCAGGTATTCCGGCAGTGGTATTCGGCAAGGCTTTCTATGAAGGGCGTATCACCCTGCAGGACTTGAAAGCTTTTCTTTCTTAACTCTTAACTCAAGAAACTGATTATGTTAGCAAAAAGAATCATACCCTGTCTTGATATCAAAGACGGACAAACGGTGAAAGGTACCAACTTCGTCAATCTGCGACAAGCGGGCGACCCGGTGGAGCTCGGAAAGGCTTACAGCGAACAAGGAGCCGACGAGTTGGTGTACCTTGATATCACTGCCAGCCACGAAGGACGGAAAACGTTTACAGAGCTGGTGAAACGCATTTCTGCGGAAATCAACATTCCTTTCACCGTGGGAGGAGGTATTCATGAACTGAGCGATGTGGAACGTCTGCTAAATGCCGGAGCCGACAAGGTGTCTATCAACTCTTCGGCCATCCGGAACCCGCAGCTCATCGATGACATCGCCCGCCATTTCGGTTCGCAGGTATGTGTGGTGGCCATTGATGCCCGACAAACCCCGCAAGGCTGGAAATGTTACCTTAACGGAGGAAGACTCGAGACCGACCGTTTCCTTATGGAATGGGCGGAAGAAGCCAACAGCCGTGGAGCCGGGGAAATCTTGTTTACCAGCATGGACCACGACGGGGTAAAGGAAGGATATGCCAACGAAGCACTGGCCGAACTGGCCGACCGGCTTACCATTCCGGTCATCGCTTCCGGAGGAGCTGGCAAGAAAGAGGATTTCCGTGACGCATTTACGTTAGGAAAAGCTAACGCCGCCCTGGCTGCCAGTGTTTTTCACTTCGGTGAAATTCCAATTCCCGAATTAAAAGATTACCTTTGCAAAGAAGGTATCGCCGTGCGCAGATAACTGTTTAAACTAACTATATTATATAAAGTAAGATTATGGAACTGGATTTTGAAAAAATGAATGGCTTGATTCCGGCCATTATCCAAGATAACTATACGCAAAAAGTATTGATGCTGGGATTCATGAACAAGGAAGCCTACGAGAAAACCATGGAAACGGGTAAGGTGACTTTCTTCAGCCGTACCAAAAACCGTCTGTGGACCAAAGGAGAAGAAAGCGGAAACTTTCTGCACGTGGTTTCGGTAAAGGCTGACTGTGACAACGACACACTGCTCATCATGGTACATCCGGAAGGCCCTGTCTGCCACAAGGGCACAGATACTTGCTGGGGAGACAAAAACGAGCAGGACATCATGTTCCTGAAAGAGTTGCAGGATTTCATCGACCGTCGCCGTCAGGAAATGCCGGAGAAATCGTACACCACCAGCCTGTTCAATTCGGGAGTCAACAAGATGGCACAAAAGGTAGGTGAAGAAGCTGTAGAAACCATCCTCGAAGCCTGCAACGGAACCGATGAACGCCTGATTTACGAAGGAGCCGACCTGCTTTACCACTTGATTGTGCTGCTTACATACAAAGGCTACCGCATTGAAGACTTAGCCCGTGAATTGAAAGAGCGTCACAGCGCCACCTGGAAAAAACACTAATCACTATATATGGAAGAACAACCACTCATTTCTTACCAGCACGTAAACGTAAGCTTGCAAGGACAGGAGATTCTTTCTGACGTAAATCTGGAACTCCGGAAAGGCGAATTTGTCTATCTCATCGGAAAGGTGGGCAGCGGAAAGTCTACTCTCCTGAAAACCATCTATGGTGAGGTGGAGATTGATGCCGGAGAAGCATGGGTGCTGGGAAATGCCATGCGCACCCTGAAACGGAAGGACTTCCCTACCCTGCGCCGGAAACTCGGCATCGTGTTTCAGGATTTCCAGCTACTGACCGACCGTACCGTGCACGAAAACCTGAAATTCGTGCTTAAAGCTACCGGCTGGAAAAACCGTACTGAAATAGAACGGCGAATTGAAGAAGTGCTACAGCAGGTTGGCATGGAAAACAAGGGGTACAAAATGCCTAACGAACTTTCCGGTGGAGAACAGCAGCGCATCGTCATCGCCCGGGCCATACTGAACAAACCGGAAATCATCCTGGCCGATGAACCGACCGGCAATCTGGACGTGGAAACCGGACGGCGCATCGTGGAATTATTGCAGGACATCTGCCGTCAGGGCTCGGCCATTCTGATGACCACGCACAACCTGAACTTGCTTTCGGAATATCCCGGAAAAGTGTACAAATGCGAACATCACCGTCTCACGGAAACGACAAATTCATAAAAAAGACAAAGGAGTAAAAGGATTTTTGCCAAAATGACCTCAAAATAGGGTTTTTATTATTACATTTGCTCCCGAAATTAATTAATTATAGAACATTTAAAATTCGAAACGTAAAATGAAAGTTTTAAAGTTTGGAGGTACATCTGTGGGTTCTGCACAAAGAATGAAGGATGTGGCCAAATTAATCACTGACGGCGAACAGAAAATTGTAGTCCTGTCTGCCATGTCAGGTACGACTAACACATTGGTTGAAATTTCGGATTATCTGTACAAGAAAAATCCAGAAGGTGCAAATGAAATCATCAATAGACTGGAAGCGAAATATAAACAGCACATTGATGAGTTGTATTCTACCGAAGAATATAAACAGAAAACACTGGATTTCGTAAAATCTGTATTCGATTACATTCGTTCTTACACGAAAGACATATTTACTTTATTTGAAGAAAAAGTCATCCTGGCTCAGGGAGAAATCATCTCTACCAACATGGTGACTAACTACTTGTGCGAGCAGGGCGTAAACGCGACATTGATTCCGGCACTGGAATACATGCGCACTGACAAGAACAGCGAACCGGACCTGACTTACATCCGCGAAAAACTGTCGGCACAACTGGAAGCAAACCCGGGTTATGAAATCTATATCACTCAGGGATTCATCTGCCGCAACGCATACGGTGAAATCGACAACCTGCAGCGTGGAGGAAGTGACTACACAGCTTCTCTGATTGGAGCTGCCATCAATGCTTCTGAAATCCAGATCTGGACAGACATCGACGGTATGCACGACAACGACCCGCGCGTGGTAGACAAGACTTCTCCGGTACGTCAGCTTCACTTTGAAGAAGCAGCTGAACTGGCTTACTTCGGTGCGAAGATTCTGCACCCGACTTGTATCCAGCCGGCAAAATATGCCAACATTCCGGTACGTTTGCTGAACACCATGGAACCGACAGCTCCGGGTACACTAATTTCTAACGATACGGAAAAAGGTAAAATCAAGGCGGTAGCTGCCAAAGACAACATCACCGCTATTAAGATTAAGTCAAGCCGTATGCTGCTGGCTCACGGTTTCCTCCGCAAGGTATTTGAAATCTTTGAAAGCTACCAGACTCCGATTGATATGGTATGTACTTCAGAGGTAGGTGTATCTATGTCAATTGACAATACAAAACACCTGAACGAAATCGTAAACGACCTGAAGAAGTACGGTACGGTAACGGTAGACCATGACATGTGTATCGTCTGTGTAGTGGGCGACCTGGAATGGGAAAACGTAGGTTTCGAAGCAAAGGCACTGGATGCAATGCGCGATATTCCTGTACGTATGATTTCATTCGGTGGAAGTAACTATAACATCTCTTTCCTGATTCGTGAATCGGACAAGAAACAAGCGTTGCAGTCGTTGAGCAACGTGCTTTTCAACGGTAAAGAAAAATAAAAGCAACCTTTTATAAAAGCTAAAGGCGGAGGATACGGTCAGTAAAAACCGCATCACCGCCTTTTTTATTCTTCTAATATAACAACAATCACAACTAAACCCATTTTATGAAAGCTAATTTTCCAATAGAGCAGTTCCGAAAACTGGAAACGCCATTTTATTATTATGACACAAATCTGCTTCGTGAAACCTTGAATAAAATCAAGGAGGAAGCAGGAAAATACAATAAATTCTGTGTGCACTATGCGGTGAAAGCTAATGCCAACCCTAAAATATTAGGCATCATCCGTGAAAGCGGACTGGGAGCTGACTGCGTAAGCGGCGGCGAAATCAAAGCTGCCATCAAGGCCGGATTCCCTGCCAGCAAAATAGTATATGCCGGAGTGGGGAAAACAGACAAGGAAATCAATTTAGGACTGGATTATGACATCTTCTGCTTCAATGTAGAGTCTATTCCTGAACTGGAAGTCATCAACGAACTGGCTGCAGCAAAGAACAAGATTGCCCGCGTGGCTTTCCGTATCAATCCGGATGTAGGTGCTCATACGCATGCCAACATCACTACCGGACTGGCAGAAAATAAATTCGGTATCAGCATACAGGACATGGACCGTGTGATTGACCTGGCACTGGAGATGAAAAACGTGAAGTTCGTAGGATTACACTTCCACATCGGCTCACAGATTCTGGATATGGGTGACTTCGTGGCACTCTGTAACCGTGTAAACGAATTACAGGAGAAACTTTTTGCTCGTCAGATTATCGTGGAACATATCAACGTGGGAGGCGGCTTAGGTATTGACTATGCACACCCCAACCGCCAGCCGATTCCTGACTTCGCAGAATATTTTGCTACTTATCACAAGCACCTGCGCCTGCGTCCACAACAAACGCTTCACTTTGAATTGGGGCGCTCGGTGGTAGGTCAGTGCGGTAACCTCATCACTAAAGTCATTTACGTGAAACAAGGTACCAACAAACAGTTTGCCATCGTAGACGGAGGAATGACCGACCTGATTCGTCCGGCTTTGTATCAGGCTTATCACAAGATTGAGAACCTCACTTCAGAAGAACCTGCAGAAGCATACGATGTAGTAGGTCCTATCTGTGAATCATCGGATGTATTCGGAAAAGCCATCGACCTGAACAAGGTACACCGTGGCGACCTGATTGCACTTCGTTCTGCCGGAGCCTACGGTGAAATCATGGCTTCTGGATATAACTGTCGTCCACTTCCGCAAGGATATACTTCGGACGAGTTAGTATAAGCGCAACTATTTTTATTTGTTGAATAATTCGAAGGTAAATTTACATCCCACGGAGGTAAATTTACCTTTTTCATTTCCGATAAAGACACCCACATCAAACAAGTGGGTAGCAAAGCCGTAACCGAATTCCAGATAAGGATTCAGGTGGGGCATGAAAAGAACGCCGGCATAAATACGTTCCTTCTGTACGAACGACAACAAACGGGTGACCGGATATAAGAGGATGAAAGGTGCCTCAAAGGTCAGATTACCTCGTATGTAATGACTGGAAGCATTGTACCAGCGTCCGTCCAGCATCTGGAACGTACCTCCAATATCGTCATTCCAACCCTGGGGAAGATTCAGGTTGGCAAAATGCGCATAATCCACAAAGTACATATCAGACTGATTGGTGAACATACCGGCTCCCACATGATAAGCCAATGAACGCACATTCTTCAAACGAATGATTTGTTCTACAGAGCCTTCGATTCGCTCGTATGTACCGGAATTCTTCAAAACCTTGATACCCCGTTCGTAATCCAGCATAAAGGTGGGAAAGAAAGAGCCGACATTTATCTTTCGGTTGCCGTTCATATAATAATACATGCCCGGTGTCCATTCCAGACGAATACGGGGAGCGAAACTATTATAGCTGGAACGTACACGTGCCTCTACTTCCGGCGTACTCTTGGTATACCGCCAGTGCATAGCCAAACCTGTGCCTAACTTTAGTCCGTTGCACAACTCAATGTTATGCGATATATCTACGTATACATCTTTAAAATAATCCAATTCAAGTCCATCGAAGGTAAACGCACTATCCGGAATCTGCTCCAGCTGGTCGAGTACCACACTACTGTAAATTCGGTTACCATTTCCTCCATGTACTTCAATGGAGCCCAATTTTCGAGGATTGTAGATATATTCCATATCCGCCTTGGCATAAAACTCTTTCTTTGTAAAGTTATAACCAATCTGAGGAACAATACGTAGCAAACGCCCATCATGGAAAAGCTTGTTGTACTTAAATACCTGCCGATAGGATATTCCGTTCCGGTGGCTATAACTCACTAATAAGGGATTGATAATCGGAGAGCAGTTGATGCTTCCCACTTTAGAGATGTCAATGTCATAGCTGCTAATCAAGGCATCCCCCAGCTGCCCCAAGAACACCATGTTCTTCTTCAGTTTTGTAGGCTCTGCCTTTATCGTATCGGCCTCCCGTTTCAATCGCCGCTCATCCGCCGAACGGTAAAGCGAATCCTCATAAGCAGACAAAGGAATCGGCCGGATACGGTTGAACGAGTCACGCTCCACTACCAGCCGACTGGTATCACACGACAAAGTATAAGAATTCGACAGATTGTGGTCGTTCGTTTTCTTGACAATCCATTCTTCCCCCGGCTTACGGTAAACTACCGATGAATATTTCATCCATCCCGTGTACTTCATCTCCAGATGATTCTTTAGGAACTTGAAGTTTAAATCAAGGTTCAGCAACACAGGAAGGTACTTCGTATCTTCCTCCTCTCCCATCTGCATGCCCAGCTGGAAGTGTACCAGGTCATAACGCCCCCGAAGAGTCATCCTCCGGATAGTCCAATCGGCAGAAGAAAGCCACAAAAAGCCCTCCACCAGCTGCGTACTCCGGTAGCGGGGCACCACACAGATACAATAAAGTTCTCCTTCCAGCCTGTGCTCCACCCCTTCAAGCCTGTAATGATAATGCACCCGTGCCTTTTTGTTCAGCGGCGAGAGTATCTTGTTTCCCATCAGCGAAGGCGCATAGATATTGAACTTCATGTAGTCCATAATATCGAATATCTGCCCCCTGTTACTAGGGAAAGTCGACGACACAGCCCTAATCTTACGGTCGAAAATGGCAGGAGCCGTATATTGCAGTTCACTGATTGATTCATGGAAATAATCCTTCACCCCTTTTTCCAGACGGAACATGGAAGGCACATACTTGATAATCCGGTTTTGCTTATGCACTTTCAGATGGCCTTTCAGATACAAATCGCCCTTGTATCTTTTAACCTCGCGCGAATAAATGGAAGCAGAATGAAACATGTGTTCTAAAATCGAATCAGCCACGACAGGCTTTTTCGGAAGGTACGGAGCATTGTCACGCGCCCTTCCCTGCTGTGGGAAGCCGCAAAGCAGACACAATGCCAGCAAACCCCACAAAGCCGCATATAAGCCTTTCAATTTCCGCATATTCACAGCAAATATATAACAAACCCCTCATCCGAAGCCATTCTTATGATGAAAAAAAAGAATATTTTCAATTTTTCTTCGTACCTTTGTGCTTAATAACATGGTTTTAGAGCATTATATGGTAAAGAAGGAATTAACAGAAGCTGAGATTGCCGAAAGTATACCCGATTTATGGCAACCATTGACACAGCAACAACGCGAACTGTTGGCACAGAATTTCACGATTCAGAAATATAAAAAGAATGAAACGATTTATTGCGAAGGGGAAACGCCGGAAAATCTGATGTGCTTGTTGAGCGGAAAGGTAAAGATTTACAAGGATGGCGTAGGAGGACGCAGCCAGATTATCCGGGTAATAAAGGATAAAGAATACTTTGCCTATCGTGCCTATTTCGCGAAAGAAAATTTTGTGACTGCGGCTGCCGCATTCGAGCCATGTACCATGTGCCTGATTCCCATGCCCGTCATTGTACAGTTGATTATGGAGAATACGGAACTTGCCATGTTTTTCATCAAACAGCTGTCGAAAGACCTGGGTATTTCCGACGAAAGAACAGTCAACCTGACTCAGAAACATATTCGAGGACGTTTGGCAGAATCATTGCTCTTTCTGAAAGATACTTACGGTCTGGAAGAAGACCAGTGCACGCTGAGCATTTACCTCTCCAGAGAAGACCTGGCCAACCTTTCCAACATGACCACTTCCAATGCCATCCGAACCCTGTCCAACTTTGCCGCCGAGAAACTGATTATCATCGACGGACGGAAAATCAAGCTCATTGACGAAGAGAAATTGAAAAAGATAAGCAAGATTGGATAAACGCTTGCCCTCTGACAAAACAAGCAGTCCCGCCGGAATCACAGCGGGACTGCTTGTTTTATTCCCCCATCTTCACATATTCAGACGGAAGACAACCCACATACTTCTTAAAACTTGTGGCAAAATAAGAAGGTGTGTTGAAGCCTACCATTTCACTGATTTCCGTCACATTGTAACGCCCTTCCTTCAACAACCTGCAAGCCTCGCCAAAGCGGATTTTCCGGATGAAATCCATCGTGCTCTCCCCTGTCACTGCCTTCATCTTCAAATGCAAGGTAGAGCGTGACATGTTCATCTCACCGGCAAAAGCATCGGCCGAAAAAGAAATATCATCCAGATGGCGCTTCACCATCTCCATTGCCTTGCGCAGGAATTCTTCATCCAAAGGATTTAATGCCACCTTTTCCGGTTCAATTTCCATGGATTTTGAATAATGTTCCACTGCCTGCCGGTATGTGCGGAGCAGGTTACGGATTTTGGCTATCACCATTTCCAGCAAGAAAGGCTTCGGTATGTAGTCATCCGCACCGGTCTGCAAGCCTTCCAGCTGGTCTTTCACATCCGACCTGGCAGAAAGCATGATGAGGGGAATATGGCAGAACTTCAAGTTCCGCTTCACCTGTCGGCACAGCTTTATCCCGTCCATCACGGGCATCATGACATCCGAAAGAATCAAATTGACTTCCTCGTTTTCTTCCAGTATTTCAAGCGCCTCCTTTCCGTTGCTGGCCCGCAACACCCGGAAATAGGCAGACAATCCCTGCGACAAGTATTTCTGAATGTCTGCGTTATCTTCTACCAGCAACACACATGATTTCTTACCGTCCTCCACTTCTTCCGGTTCCACCGGCTCTTTAGCTTCTATCCTATCACCTCCGGCATCCATCAGGTACATCTCTGCGGTATTCGTAGAGTAACGGTAAGTCTCCTCACTTTCTTGCGCCGCATTTTCAATTTCTTCCGGTGAGTAAGCCGTTTCCCAGGCAGGCAATGCTACGGAAAATATGCACCCTTCCCCCGGCTTGCTTTCCAGTCCGACTATGCCGTGATGCAATTCCACCAGACGTTTCACCAACGACAAACCAATTCCGCTGCCCACATGTTCCTGATCCACCTGATAGAAGCGTTCGAAAATCAGCCGTTGCTTTTCCACCGGAATGCCTTCCCCCGTATCCTGTACTTCCATCAGAAGTTTTCCCGACTCTTCACTTGCCCGAAGGACAATACGGTCACCCGATGAAGTATACTTGAAAGCGTTCGACAACAGATTGTTCAATATCAGTTCAATGTATTTTTCATCACACCACACTTCCTTCCCCTCCAGCTCCGATTCCAGCCGATAGTCTATCTGTTTGGACTCCGCCAGTCCGGCATATACCTGATATATGTTCCGAAGCACTGCATGCAACGGGATTCTTTTCACCTTCAGACGGAAAACTCCCAGTTCGGCCCGACGATAGTCCATCAGCTGATTGACCAGATGCAGCAGACGGTTGGCACTGGCACTGACATACTTCAATTTCGACAAGATTTTCCTGTCCGTGATTTTTCCTATCACCTCTTGCAACGGAGCTACAATCAAAGTCAGCGGAGTGCGCAGTTCATGGGATATATTGATGAAAAAACGAAGCTTCATTTCGTTCACTTCTTTCATGCGTTCCTTGTCAAGCCGCTCCATCTCCAGCTGCACCCTCATGCTCTTGCGAATCCAGAAATAGCGGAAGACCAGTGCCACAACCCCCAGGAACAATGCCACAAAGCCCAGTCTGGCCCACCAGGTGGCATACCATGCAGGCAACACCACAATCCGGAGCTTCGTAGGTACATCATTCCAGATTCCATCCCTGTTGGCCGCCTTCACCATAAAGCAGTAATCTCCCGGAGGCAGATTGGAATAAGACACTCCGCGATTCACATGCCCGGTATATATCCACTCCTTTTCATATCCCTCCAGCCTGTAGGCAAACCTGTTGTGCATGCCTGAGATATAGTCGGCCACGGAAAACTGCAACGAAAAAGTAGACTGTCCGGCGGACAGTTCAATCTGCTCCGTTTCACTGATGTGCCGGTCCAGAATCCCTGAAGCATCTCCCGGACGAATCCGCCGGTTCAGGACAGACAGTTCCGTAATTACCACCGAAGGGATATAAGGATTCTCCGGGAACACAGCCGGATTGAATTCGGTAATCCCGTTCACTCCTCCAAAATACATCTGTCCTCCTTCTCCTTTGAAATAGGCATAAGGAGTAAACTGGTTGCTCTGGATACCGTCAATATCCGTAAAGTTACGGAACTCTCCGGAAGAAGGGGAATAGCATGACAGCCCACATTCCGTACTGAACCATAAATGTCCTTCCTCATCCTCCAGAATACCGTGTACCACATTATCCGGCAGTCCTTGATTTACGGACAGGTGATGCAGTTCTTTCTTTTGCTCATTGAAACGGTAAACCCCGTTACGGGTTCCTATCCAGAAAGTCCCGTCCGTTCCTTCATGAATCACATTGACAGAGGTATATTCTAGTCCTTTGTCCATAGGTAAGGTCAGGCAAACCGACAAGACGTCACCTTTCCGTCCGTACACGCGCACCCCTTCCTGCGTGCCTGTCCAGATACGCCCACGGGAATCACGGAACATGCTGATGATACGCTCTTCCAGCAGTCTGCCGTCAGAAAAAGAAAGACGGCGGAACTTTCCCGTTCCGGTTTCAAAAACCATCACGCTTCCGGTCACAGCCCCCAGAAGCAGCTCTCCGTTTGCTTCGGGCAAGATGCCATAAATTCCTCTTCCCGTCTGCAGGCTGTCGTGCGGCAGGAAGCTGAAGATACGTCCCGATTTCAAGTCGAGCACATTCAGCCCTCCCGAAGCATGTGCGCCAATATATACCTTTTTCGCTTTTTCATCCACATAAACCACCTTGATGTCATTCGAAAGCAATCCGTCTGCCACCGTATAGGAAGTGAACCACTCCCTCTTGAAGTCATAGCGGTTCAGTCCCCCATTGTTTGTTCCAATCCAGAGATTCCCTCCGGCATCTCCTACGATACAGCTCACCACATTATCACTCAAAGAGTTGTGATAAGGCACATTCCGTATGTTGCGGAAACGCTGGCGCAGCGGATGATAATAGTTCAGTCCGCCGAAATAAGTTCCTACCCACATGCCGCCCTGCGTATCCTTGTACAAGCTCCTGACGGACGTCTGCGACAGACTTCCCTCTTTCATCGGATTGCTGTCATACACCACGAAACGGTCTGTTTTTTCGTCGTACACATTCAGTGAAGTCAATGTCCCCACCCACAGATTTCCTGACATATCCAGAGCCAGCGAACGAATGTAATTGGAGCTCAGTCCCCCTCGTCCGTCCTTGTATTTCCTACATTCCCCTGTCACCGGATTCAGGCAGTACAGTCCCTCTCCTTCCGTCCCTACCCACAGGCACGTGTCCGTTTCCTTCAAGATTGCCAGTATGAGCGGCAAGCTGTAATCTCCCGTAAACAAAGCACGCACCGAACCGTCTTCCAGCGAACAGGCAAACAGTCCCTGATAAGAACCTATATAGACTTCATCTCCGTACCGGGCCAGTGTCCTGGGACGTATTTTCTGCAAATCCGCCGGGATTTGCGTCCTGTCGAACCTCCCTCTGCGACTGTCAAAAAGCAGGATGCCCGCATCCGTGGCTACCAGCAGGTTCCCTTTATCCAGGCAAACCACATCCAGCACCTGCTGTTCCTTTCCTTCACACACGCAGGAGTAATTATGGAAGATGTCCAGCTCAGGATTATACAAAGAAAGTCCGGCCTCCGTTCCAATCCAGATTTTCCCGGACTCGTCCAAAGCCAGAGAGCGGATGACATCGCTGGCAATGCTCGACGTATCGGCTTCATTATGATGATAGACGGTAAAATCATACCCGTCATAACGGTTCAGCCCGTTATGAGTCGCAATCCACATATTTTCACGCTTGTCCTGGAGGATGTCTATCACCGTACTTTGGGAAAGCCCCTGTTCCAGGCCTATGTGGAAGAAGTTAATTCTTTCTGCCGCCCCCACCACGGACATCGTCAGCAGAAAAGCAATCAAGGGAATAATGTTTCTCATGGTTTTGCTTCTTATTTTATAAATACAAAAATAAGAGTTTAAAACATTCCGAAAGGCAATTTCCGTGGAATATATTGTCAAATCTGTCTCATTTCCCATGAAAAAACACGGATTTGGCATATTTTTAAACAGAAACGAAAGTCCGTACAGCCGCTAGCGGCTATTTTTGCGTATACATCTAAAACCTAAAAAAACAACAGTTATCAAAAATGAAAAAACACTCTTTACTTATCCATGGAATGGCACTTGCCTTATGCCTTTCCGTCCTGTACGGAACGGATGAAATCCAGGCACAACGGACCACACTGGAAAGGGTACACGAAAATGTACGGGAAACGGCTTATCCGCAATCCATACACCAAATATATCTGAACCCGGCACCGTTGCTGCTTCCTAAAAGCGTACACGAAAAAGGAGCCTTGTATCAGTTCGAAATGAGTATGGACAAGACATTCCCTACCGGGAAAACGCTCACCGGAACCCCGAAGCCGTGGCTGATGTTCAATCCTCACAAGCTGCTGGACAAGGGAACCTGGTACTGGCGTTACCGCAAGATAGCCAACGCCGGGAAAGCGCAGGCATGGAGCCAGGTGTACGACTTCAAGATTGCCGGCGATGAACCGCAGTTTGCCACTCCGGCATACGACGTGTTCTTCAAGAACCTTCCGAAAGGCTATCCACGCCTGTTCTGCTTCCTCGATGACGACCTGAAAAAATCACGGTCCGGCATTGCGGCAAATCCGGAATATAAGGAAATGCTTCGCCGTGCCCAGATGGGGCTTGACTACCAGCAGGATGCCAATCCTTTCCCGAAAGCCAGAACCGAACTGTTGTACATCACTTACCTGCATACAGCCTATACGCTCACCGGAGAACAAAAGTATGCCGACAAGATGGTGCACATGGTGCGTAACTACCTTGCCAAGGGAGAACCTGATGCAAACCTTCTCCGCGATGACTTCTTCTGCGGCGACCTGATCGAGCAGCTGCTGATGACATACGACGCCTGCCATAAAATGTTCAAGCCCGAAGAACTGAAACAGATTGAAACGCTTGTCTTCAAGGTGGCAAAGCATCATCACGACCCGATGCGGCTGGGAGCGGAAGAAACACATATCTTCGACAACCACTTCTGGCAGCACGGCCTGCGACAGACCCTTGAAATCGGACTGATGTTTTATGAGAACAATGCCACCGCACGCGAAATGCTGGAATATTGCTACGAGCTTTGGACCACACGTGGCCCGGCATCCGGCTTCAACCGTGACGGAGAATGGCACAACGGAACAGGTTACTTCACTGCCAACGTAAAAACACTCTACTATGTGCCGAGTTTGTTTTCTTACATCACCGGGACTGATTTCCTGAAACATCCGTGGTATCAGAATGCAGGACAGGCATTGCTGTATGCTTTCCCCGCCGGAACCATGAGCGCGGGATTCGGTGACCAGAATGAAAGAGCTGCCGCTCCCGACCGCCAGCGCCTTTCTTTCGAGGACTTCCTTGCCAAGGAACTGGACAATCCGTATGCCGCATGGTATGCCACCAACTGCCAGCGCGAACTGAGAAGAGACTTCGACATGCGCCTGTACCGCATGGCTACTGGCTGGAAGACTTACACGGCATCGAAGACGCTCCTGCCAAGCAGCACCAAAGCGTTGTGGTATGAAGACATAGGGGAAGTAGTGGCACATTCGGCCATACAGAATACCAACCGGAATCTTTTCCTGAGCTTCCGTTCCAGCCAGTTCGGCTCGGGAAGCCATACGCTGTCCGACCAGAACAGCTTCAACCTGCATTTCCGTGGAGTCCCGGTCTACCGTTCCACGGGATATTACCTGCACTTCAGTGACGCGCACAACCTGATGTCGTACCGTCATACACGTGCACACAACACCATCCTCGTAGACGGCATCGGACAGCCGTTCACCACACGCGCCTACGGAAAAATAACCCGTATGCTGAACGGAGAAAACATCACCTACGCTTTAGGTGACGCTTCGAACGCTTATTGCGGAACAAGCGAGTACCCCATGTGGATAGAAAACTTCAAGAAAGCCGGCATCACCCAGACACCGGACAACGGATTCGGCGAAACACCGCTCACGAAGTACCGCCGCCACATCCTGCTGCTGCATCCCGACATCGTGGTTATCTACGATGAACTGGAAGCTTCGAAACCTGTCACCTGGGACTGGCTGCTGCACAGCCCCGTACAGTTCCAGATTGACCCTGCGAAACGCACGATGACCACACGCAACGAAGCAAAACAGTTCACATCCGTGGCGCAGCTGTTCAGCAACCAGCCCTGCGAAATCACACAGACCGACCAGTTCAAGGTGGCTCCCGACCCGAAAAAGATGAGAAAGGGAGTAAGCTATCCGAACCAGTGGCATCTGGACGCCAAGTTCCAGCCCTGCGACAAAAACCGCATCCTGACCATCATCCGAGTGACCCCGGACGGCAACAAGGAGAAAGTGATTTCGCGCAAAGGAACAAACACCTTCCACTGCGAAAGATGGAAAATCGAAGCGGAACTCGACCCCACCCAACCGGCCTCGCTCAGGGTGTTCAACGACCGCAACAATGCTACGTTCAGCCTTGGAGACGGAGATGTAGACATCAACGGAACTACCTACAAACGACTGGAGAGTGGCTCATCCGTGCTGTTCGACAAAATTGACGGAGAATGGCTCGTGCACGAAATGTCCGACTACGAACCTCAGTTCACCGGTGCCGGACCGAAAAAGTAAAATTCTACAATTTACATTAATATCAGTCTTCAACAAACATAAGTCTCAAAAAGATATTCTAAACGCTTATCTCTTTGAGACTTTTCATTCAAATTTCAACTTACAAATGACATTATCATGAAAAACAGCTCAAAAGCAATTGCATTTTCCATACTGTTTGCGATTACCACAACAAACATCCAAGCGCAACAATACGTCCAGAAGAAAGCCACAGACATACATATCATGTCAAAAGACTACACATGACCCACGGATACCGCTGTGTTGAAAAAACTTGACCACTGGCAAGATTTGAAATTCTGCGTATTGTTCCATTGGGGATTATACTCAGTAAACGGAATCAACGAATCATGGCCGCTCTGTTCAGAAGAACGTTTCTACCAACGGCGTAAAAACATCCGGCCGGAGTTGAACTACGAGCAATTCAAACAATGGTACTGGAACCAGAGCAAAGAGTTCAATCCCACAGAGTTCAATCCAGAAGAATGGGCGAAAATAATGAAGGATGCAGGAATGAAATACCTTGTTTTTACCACCAAACATCATGAAGGATTCTGCATGTTCGACACGAAGACCACTGATTTTTCCATCGCAACTGGACCGTTCAGGAATAATCCTAAAAAGGACATAGCCTATCACGTGTTCGATGCGTTCCGCAAACAGGGATTCATGATTGGAGCTTACTTTTCAAAACCCGACTGGCATTGTCCGTACTACTGGAATCCGGACTTAGCGACTCCAGACCGGAACAACAACTACGACATAAAGAAACATCCTGAATGGTGGCAAAAATTCCAACAATATACAGCTGCACAAATAGAAGAACTGACCACACGCTACGGGTTATAGACATTTTATGGCTTGATGGAGGGCAAGTGCGAAAATCCAACGGACAAGATATAAAAGTAGATGAAATCATTGACAAGGCCCGGCTCACCCAACCGGGAATGCTTGCCGTAGACCGTACGGTTCCGGGACGCAACGAAAACTATGCCACTCCAGAACATGCCATACCGGAAACTCAACTGGACTATCCATGGGAAAGCTGTATGACTATCACCAAAGGATGGGGATGGCGCCAAAGCACAACGCACAAGTCTGCCCGTACCATCATCAATATGTTGGCGGAAATTACGGCAAAAGGTGGCTCGCTCCTGTTGGGAGTAGGTCCCACCCGCAAGGAATCATTGAAGAGGAAACAGTAAAAATCCTGCATGAAGTGGGACTATGGCTAAAAGATTACGGAAAGGCAATCTACTCCACACGCATTACGCCGGTCTATCAGGATGGGAAGGAAATGAACCGAAAGGAAACATCCACATTTTGAAAGGAAACAAAAAAGTCAAATATAACTAAACTCGCCCGATTTCGGATGGATTTAGGAAGAATAATGTAAACTATTGGGTTTTCAGGGAGATACACGGCATTATTCCACATTTGTCAATATGTGCCTTAAAGCTGTAATTTGAAGAGTTAAGCAGAAAAATTGCTACCTATCCGTTGCCCATTCCGGTTGCATTAATCCGTTTGAATAGTCACTTCTGTTCCGACCGTAAAGAACGCAGTTTCATCATTTTGGCTTAGCGAAGGTACTTATTTTTTTTGAGATATGAAAAATATAGGTTCCGGAAGTCAATGGTGATAGCTTTGTCGATGTCTGACGATATTTTACATGCCGATGATTAACTCTGTCTCTGTTAATTTTGCAAACAATGGAACAGATTATGAATCAGACAGATGTAAAGGTTTCGTTCTACCTTAAAAAGAGCGAGGCGGATGCCAGGGGAAACTGTCCCGTGATGGCACGGCTTATTGTCGGCAAGCACTCTGAAACAGCATTCAGTGTCAAGTTTCGTGTGCCACAGTCATTGTGGTCATCCGGACGGGCGTGTGGAAAAAGTGTTGCGGCAAGAGACATAAACAACAGACTGGATGAAATACGTGCTGCCGCGCTCGGCATCTATGCGGAACAATCTGCAATCCGTGAGGATGTAACAGCAGAGGATGTAAAGCATCAACTTTTGGGTATGGCTTCGGAACAGGAAACCCTATTAAGCTATTTCAGACTTTTCATTAGAAATTTCGAGAAACGCGTTGGGATCAATCGTACGGAAAAGACATTGAGGGCTTACCGCAATTCCTACAATCATCTGGTACGTTTTTTACAGATGCAATATAAGCTGTCAGATATCCCTTTTGCCGCATTGGACCGTTCCTTCATTGAAAAATATGACTTGTATCTACGTACGGAATGTTGTCTGGCTTCAGGCACAATAGTCAATCTTACCGTCCAACTGAAAACAATTGTCGGAGAAGCTATTGCTGACGGTATAATAACAGTATTCCCGTTTGTCGGATATGAACCGGTACATCCGAAACCGGAACAGAAATATCTCACCTCCGAAGAATTGAATAGGATTATGACAACACCTCTCCATGATCAGATTCTTTATCATGTGAGAGATATGTTCCTGTTTTCCTGTTATACGGGTATTCCCTATAGCGACATGTGTCTGCTGACAAATGAAAACCTTTCTCTCGCGGAAGATGGTACCTGGTGGATCAGGAGTTCTCGCAAAAAAACCGGTGTGGATTTTGAAATACCGCTTATGGAACTGCCGTTCCATATTATTGAAAAATACCGCGATATGGCTCCTGAAGGAAAGCTTCTCCCCATGTATTCCAACAGTTCATTGAATCGTTATCTGAAACGCATCGCCGAAATTTGCGGTATAGGACGTAAGCTGGTCTTCCATGCAGCCCGTCATACCTATGCGACAGAAATTACACTTTCCCATGGCGTACCGCTTGAAACGGTCAGCAAGATGTTGGGGCACAGTCGTATTGAGACCACACAGCATTACGCAAAGGTGACAGACAATAAGATAGATACAGATACGAAAGCATTGGATAAAATAATTGCTGAGCGGTTTTCTGTAGTTATTTGATAATGGCAAAAAATAGGATTATGAAAAGAAATACTGACAATATGGAAATCAAACGTCGCAGTACATTTGCGATACTGTTTTATATAAACCGCACCAAAGTCCGTAAGGATGGAACGTGCCAGTTGCTGTGCAAGATAAGCATAGATGCCAAATGGGAACAGATAGGAACGAAAGTATCCGTTAATCCGGCCATCTGGAATCCTGAAAAAGGACGGGCTGACGGCCGCAGTGAGAATGCCATTACCGTCAACCGGGCTATTGATGATCTGACCAAAGAAATCAAGGAGCATTACAGGCGGATTAAGAACAGTCTGGGATTTATTACGGCAGAGCAGGTGAAGAATGCCGTGATGGGAGTCGGTCAGAAACCGTTAACTCTGCTGGCTCTTTTCAGAGAGCATAACGAGGAGTTCAAGAAGCGTATCGGTGTGGATCGTATAAAGGAGAGTTATGATTCCTACTTACGTTCATATAAGCACCTTTCGGCTTTCGTGCAGGAAAAACGCGGCGTAGAGGATGTACTGCTACGTAGTCTTGACCGTGTGTTCTACGATGACTTTGAACTTTTTCTCAGGACGGACAGGAATTTAAGCCCGAAGAGCGTGCATGAACATCTTTACAGGCTGAAGAAGATGACCATGCGGGCTGTCAGCCAGGGAACAATCCGCCGTGATCCGTATTGTCGCCTTCATCCTGAACTGCCCAAACGGAAAAGTCGTCATCTGAAGCTGGAAGATCTGAAGACACTGCTTACAACACCTGTCGAGAAGCCACAGCTTCAGTTTGTAAGGGATATGTTCATCTTCTCCACTTTTACCGGACTTGCCTATACGGATTTGAAAAAATTGAGGGTAAATGATATTACTCAATCTGAAGACGGTTCATGGTGGATCCATATCCACCGCCAGAAAACAGGAACACTGTCTTCTGTCCGATTGCTGGATATTCCGTTGAAGATAATAGAGAAATATCGGGAACAGAGAAAGGATGACAAGGTCTTCAATCTGTATAGTCGTACGTATTTCATTATGCTCGCCCACCAGTTGGGTGAAGTTTACGGATTTGAACTTACATTTCATAAGGCACGACACAATTTCGGAACCCATATAACCCTTTCATTAGGTGTTCCAATCGAGACAGTCGGCAAAATGATGGGGCACATGCGTATTGAGACCACGCAGCTTTACGCCAAAGTGACTGACAGGAAAGTGGACGAGGACATGAAACGGCTGAAAGCAGCCGGAATGGATCGGATTCCTGGTCTGTATGAAGAAGATGTTATTGTCAGGAAACGAAGAAGGAGATTCGGATACCAATTGTCCGACAACAAAGAAACGACCTTGTAAAGAGGCCGTTTCTTTTACTTTTGCTTCATACCCATCGCTGTTCTTCCCTGCATCTTTTATAAGCGTCATCAAGAACTTTTTGTATGTCTGACTCTTTGTAAAGGGCTTTTCCCTGCACAAGATAGTAAGGTATCACACCGAGGGTCCGGTATTCCTGCAAGGTACGCCGGCTTACTTTCAACAGCTTTGAAAGTTCCTCGTCCGTGAGGAAATAATCACCGTGAAATGCGGGCCTTGGAGCCGTCCGTATTGCGTCTATCATGCGCTCCATGTTTTCCAGCCCTTTGAAAATAGTATCAATCCGCTGGTCTTTTCTGTTTATAAGATCGTAACTCATGGCTTTCTTTTTTGTGGGTGATAACTTGATTCCAACAGGCTTTGTACATCTTCCGGTTTGTAGAAGAACTTGTTCTTGATCCGGGTGAAAGGCAACAGTCCTTTCTCGCGATATACCTGAAGTGTTTTCTTGGATATTCGGAGAACCCCGCATACATCCTGATTGTCCATCCATTTTTTCAGTCCCGCGTCTTTGGTCTGACTACATAGACCGATGACTTTTTTCTCAATCAGGCTGAGGCGGACAACCAATTCGTCAAAGGTCTGTTTTTCCATACATATAATTTCCATACCGTCATTTTATTAGGATTGAAGACCGAGTTCCTTTTTTATTTTCGCAGGCAGCACCTTTCCCTTTTTGTTCAGGAAGTCCTGGACTTCCGAAGCTTTGTAATAGGTACGTCCGTCAATCATGTAGTATGTGACGAGCTTCTTCTGGCGGTAGCGTGCAAGGGTACGCTTGGTAACACCAAGGAGTTCGCACATATCCTGGTTGTCAAGCAGCTTGTCACCTTCAAGGGCGGCCGTCTGCCTGTTCATGCGGTTCAGTCTGTCATCTATCCTGTCAAACCGTTCCATTATCTGATGGAGCATCATCTGGAATGTCTCCCTGTCTATCTGTATCATAATGAATTCTGTTTTTAGTGTAATAATTCCATTTTTTACACCGTGTTGCGCAACAGGTTTCATTATGATATAGGCCAAAACATGGACCAATGCAGCAATACACACCCACATAAAAATATATCCCACTGGATTACAGTGAGATAAAAAATAGAAATTCAAAAAGACATGTTTGGGTAACGTTGCAGAAACATTGCAGTTGCGAGAAGCTATTGCAATGTTTTGCGATATATAAGACGGCAAATACCGTTACGGAAACTTTTTGAGGAGTGCAGATTCCAGGAGCAGGAATCAAGAAAATCAGATATTCGTATTCCATGTCCGGAAATTACAGGCAGCATGTAGATGACAATTTCGTCGGGAAGGTGATATACAGACAGTCTGCGTAATATTTCCGTATCTTCACGTTCGGATATTATTGCCTGGAATATGGAATCAGAGGAAGTGGTATCCTTGAAACAGATAAGATCGACCATCGGGTAGTCAGGGGCTATGGAAAATGTGCTGTGCTGTTTCCAGAGAAGGAATCCGTTCCTGTCTTCTCTTATCCATTCCATCAGCCTGTCATCATCCGGGAAGTAACCGTCGATGGTCATTGCGAATACGATCTGAACTTTTGCCATACCTCTACCTGTTATAAATAAAAGCGTGAAACTCACACATTTTCAGGTAGGGGCTCTGGTAAGCCCATTGTAGATAATGCATGAGCTCACGCTATTTTTAGGCATAGCATAAGCTGCACGCAAAAGTCTCTACAATTTGAAATTTACCAGATTCCTACCTGAGACGTCTTGCGACTTATGTATAATAGGCGACAGCCGCTTTGCGGCGTCGTCATATTTTATTTCAAAATACAGACATGGCCAATAGACCAGTCTGTTACAAAATTAGTCATTTCGCCGGAATTACAGGCAATTCACTGCAAAAAATATTCATTTCAGCTCATATTTGTTCATCTTACGGTACAATGTAGCAGGATTGATGCCGAGCAGTTCTGCCGCTTTTTTCCGGTGGCCGCCTGTGGCTTTGAGAGCCTTGATGATGGACAGTTTTTCTTCTGTCATGCCATCATAATAGACAGAATTTGCAGATACGGTATTCGTATTGATGCTGATATCCATGCACTCCGGTTCGATGACCGGTTTTTCTGTCAGCAGCACGGCCCTTTTTATCTTGTTCTGCAACTCCCTGATGTTCCCCGGCCATTCGTAGGAAAGGAGAAGCTGCTGGGCTTCTATGGAAAATCCTTCAGTATCTCTTCTCAGTTTGGTGGAAGATTCTTTCCTGAAAAATTCCGCGAGTGGCAGAATGTCTTCGGGACACTGGCGTAATGGAGGTTGCGTTATCTCAAATTCTCCCAGTCTGTGATAAAGGTCTTCACGGAAGCGTCTTTCCGCTATGGCTTTGGGAATATCCTCGTTCGTGGCCGCAACTATTCTTACATCCGCATGTCTTTCCTTGCTGTCCCCTACAGGTATGTACGTGTTTTCCTGCAAGACTCTTAAAAGGACAGACTGTACGGAATAAGGCAGCGTCCCTATTTCATCCAGGAACAGTGTCCCTCCTTTTGCAAGGTCGAAATATCCCTGTCTGGCTGTATCAGCTCCGGTGAATGCCCCTTTTGCATGACCGAACAGAAGTGAAGCCGCGAGCTCCCCGGGAATGGCTCCGCAGTTTACCGCGACAAACGGAGCTTCATGCCTGTCGCTGTAGTTATGTATCATCCTCGCAACCGATTCCTTACCGGTACCGTTTTCCCCCAATATCAGTACCGACATATCGGATGGAGCGACCAGTTTTGCCTGTTTTTCACATTTTACGGCTTGTGCGCTTGTCCTTTTGAACAGATGCTTTTCACCGTTCCAGACAGCGGACATGTGCTTGAGGAATGTATCCACAAGTTCAAGGAGTTGTTCCCTGTGAACCGGTTTGACCAGATAGTCCTTTGCTCCGAGTTTGATCGCACGCACCGCGTCAGGATAGGAAGCGTATTCGGTCATCACCACAAATGGAATATGAATGTGTTCCCGGTTTATCCATTCAAGCAGTTCTATGCCATTTCCTTGAGGCAGTCTTACATCTGAAAGAATCAGGGCAATATTTTCGGCTTTCAGTACTCTTTTTGCCGCAGGTTCATCCATGGCGGTTGTGACAGCATAGCCGCAACGTTCAAGCCAGTCCCTTTGCAGTTGGGACAAGGCTACGTTATCTTCAACTATCAGTATTTTCCTTTTCATTTTCCTGTCTGATTAAACTGTTTATCTCATTTTCTGCTGCCGAGACAAGTCTGTCAAGGCTGGCTGTTATTTTCAAGGTCCATTCTTTCATGATCTGATCTCCGGAGCTGTCATCGTGGACAAGGTTTCTGTATTCTTGCAATTCTTCTGCAATTCCGAGCATTTCCCACATGGGAAACATCCGGTGTATTATCTCCTTTATCCGCATTCTATCCTTATTTCTTATTGCTTCCACAAGTTCTTCCTTGTTCGTTTCGGATTCTTTTACAAGCATTGTCAATACCTTGCGTTTGTTTCCGGAATCCGATATGAGCGGCCTGAAATCTATTGATTGTGATTCAGGCTTGTTCATCTTTTCCATAATATAGGACAGGAACAGAAGCAGTTCCGGGCTTGAAAAAGGCTTATGGATACATCCGGTGAAACCAGCCTTGATGAAATTCTCCTTCTCTTCATCTCCTCTTGCAGTCATGGCAGCTATCGGAATGCTTCGTGAACTGCCAATATTGGAGTTGCGCAGCAGATTGAGCAGACTGAAGCCGTTGGTTCCCGGCATTTGTATATCTGTAAGTATCAGATCATAATCCTCTTTTCTCAAAAGACAGACCACTTCTTTTACATTTTGGCAGGCATGACAACTGACTCCATTCCTTTCCAGGATGTCGCGTGTTATTTCCATCTGGACAGGATCGTCTTCCACGACTATGATACGGTGTGGAAGTCTTTTTGCCGGATTTGGAAGCGTTGTGCATTTTTCCTCAATTGTTTCTGATGTTTCTTTCAGCGGAATGCTCACCTTGAATGTACTGCCTTCTCCGATTTTGCTTTCCACGGAGATATTTCCTTTCAGTAAGGTTACGAGTCCTTTTGTAATGGAGAGGCCAAGTCCGAAACCTTCAGGACAAATCTCTACTGCTGCCCTTTCAAATGGAGAAAATATGCGTTTTAAGGTTTCTTCGCTCATGCCGATACCTGTATCCCTGACTGTTACTGTCAGAATATCGTTTCTGAATATGGCAAAGAATCCAATAGAACCGGATTCTGTAAATTTTATGGCATTGGACAGCAGGTTGCCGATTATCTGCTCTATGCGGTCCGCATCGCCGGTAACGGTAATGTCGGTTCCGATAAAGTCTCCGGATAGCATTATTCCCTTGTCATTGGCGATGCGTCCATATTCTTTTTCGATGTCTGAAAGGAAGGTATTCAAGCGGAATGGAATTTCATTTAGAGTTTCCTTGGCTTCATTCAAGCGTGACAGGTCCAGAAGGCTGTTTACCAGCCGCATGATATGTCCAGTAGAGCTCAGGATGTTGTTCAGATAGGAATTTCGTCGTTTTCTGTCTTTGGTATCCATTGCCAGTTCTGCACTTCCCCGGATGGCATTCAGGGGGCCCCGAATGTCATGAGAGAGCGTGATGATAATCTTTTTGCGTATCTCCAGCATTTTACGGTTATGCAGGTCTGAGTCCTCAAGTTCTTTTCTCTTGCGGTGTTTTCTGTGTATATCCTTGGTTATGAATATGGATAGGAACAAGGCGCATAATAAGGCTGCTGATGATATGATACATATTGTGTCGAATGCTTCTTCCCTAAGTTCAGAAACCCTTTGATGCCGTTCTGCAGTACGCTCCAGGGCGTCTTTTTCCAATTCATTGATCAGTCTGGAGATGTTCCGGTTGAGAATATGGTTCTTATGCTCAAGAGAGTCCGCGAGTGATTCAAAAAGCCGGTTTTGCCTTTCCAGTACCTCGTACATTTCATCCCCGAACTTTCGGATGTTATGGGCGTTATCGGTTTGTCCGGCTTTTTGCTGTATTGATGTTTCTGTTTCCTTCTGTTTCCTTTTCCGGGAAAAAAGGCGGCTCAGAAAATTTTTCTTTTCAGGTTTCGTCGGTTCCGTATGTAATATTGTAGCGGAAGAAGTCATTTTTCTTTCCAGTACCGGAAGCTGACTTGAGAGGATACTGTCCATCTGTGTGAGTACGGAAGGGATATTCTTCAAAGAACGGATATGGTCATGCTTTTGATTGAGCAGGAACTCGACTGTATCAATGCGTGCCTGCTGAAGGGAGTCGGTATATACTTTTCTCAGTTCATCAAGCATGAAGAAGACCCTGTTCTCTTTTTCATTGTACTCTTTTTGGTCCGATATGTCACGCAGATATGCCGATTCGTTGTCCAGAAAGAGTGAAACAAGCGCTTTGAATGTCCTGCTGGTCAGTTCCCGTTGTGCAAGCATTGCGTTCTCTTCCGCTTCTGCTTCCGCAAAAACCTTTTTTTCATGCCATAAAGCAGCGATGATTCCTATAACCAGCAGTGTCAGGATAGTGTAACCGGCAAATATTTTTATTAGCAGGGAACCCGAAGGTTTTATTGGATTTTCTTTTTTCGTTTCCATAACCTTGTATCGTGATTTTTACAAAGTTACGGAGGTGACGATGAAGTGATGTTCTGATTACTGACGGATTTTTTCTGATTTTTATCGGACTGTGTCGGCAAGCAGTTCTTTTCTTAACTGCAAGGGTGTTTTGTTAAAATTCCGTTTGCAATAGTCGGAGAAGGTTGACTCTGACTTGAAACCGTTGTTTTCCGCTACCCGATATAACGGTATCGCCGGATTTTTCAGCATTCCTGCTATTCTCTTTTTCTTCCTTTCACGCAGCCATTGTGATACGTTCATGCCGAATTCACGCTTGAACCGTTCCCGGAATACGGTATTCGACATGTGGCATTTTTTCGCGAGCTCCTCTCCGGTCATATTTGCTGTAACCCGCAAAAGGACTGCTTCTCTGAAACCTGCTCCCTTGAAATCCGGGATATATTTTTCTGCAAGACGGAAATCGGATTCGGTCATAAAAGAATCGTTTGTTTTCATGTGCCGTTTGAATTCGCTGATGACATTTCCGGCCATAAGGTTATACAGGAAGTTCAGGTGCGGATATTCTTCTTCCGGGCTTATTGCATGAAGAATTTTAGCGCAAACCAACAGGCCGTGGGCATTACGGTTTTTGTATTGGTGCATGTAGGTGTCAATTACGTAGCCGAGCACTCTGTTGTTCCGACAGAAACTTGCCAGTATGTATAGCGCGGTTTCAGTCTTGTTTTCAAACGAAGGGGCCGACTGTAGTTTTCTCAGTTTTTCTGTCAGCCATATCATGGCCGGTATGTTCTCAGACAAAGGTTTCAGGATGGTCCAAGTCCGTGGAATACGGATATCTGTCTGCCGGACAGCTTCGGCAAGTTCGAGTACCCATGCCTCCCATTGTGTCCGGAATGAGTCGTGCTTAAGAGATTCTATAAGTATGTATTCCATGATTCGTAAGTTTCTGTGCAAAATTATAATTTCCTGTATGACAGAACAAATAATGGTTACCGAAACTTTTTGATTCTGTGCACTTTTCGTTAAATTTGCAAACGGCAGATGCCGTTGTTTTCTTAAAAGTATTATTATGGAATGGTTTGAAAAGGTCAAAGAATTCATAACCGGTTTCCCGCAGTTGCTTCAGACAAGCCCGAGGTACGGTTATCTGGTAGTGGCGGCAATACTGCTGCTGTGGCTTTTGGGTATAATCTGCGGATGGAAGTGGACCTATACACGTCCGGGCAGCTGGGGCGGAAATTTCTGGCTGGAAACACTCGGACCAAAGGCTTTCCGTTTCTGGCTGGGGGTGATCCTTGCCGTCGGGATAGGACTGGCTTTGTTGCTGTTCTCTATTTCCGGCAAGTAGCTGAACATTCTTTCCTCAGATGAAACCTGTAAACATAAAAAAGAGATTGAGTATGAAAACAATTCCAATTATGACCTTCTTCCTGTGTACGGCGATGTATGCCCAGGCACAGCTTAACATCGTTCCCAAGAGCGATGGACTGAAAGAGTACACGGTGACAAATGCCCTTCCCTATGACAGCCTGACGAACGTGGAGAAGCGGAGTTTCGCTTCCCTTCCGGGACAGACCCTGTACATGCATGGGGCGAGAAATGACGGGGACGGCTACTGGGATGCCTTCTACACATCCAACTTCCTTGCCGGGGATGACCGGACGGTGTACAAGGCGGTCAATATCAGTTCGACCCCCGCTAAAGAGGTAGTCGGAAAATATTACGAGGTGGTGAAGGTCTGGACCAAGACAGACTACCTGTCGGCAGGATGCTGCCTGCTGCTTCGTGAAAAAGAAAGCGGCGATGAGATGTATTATAACCCGTTCAAGTATCCGCTGAGCATGACCTGTTTAGGGTATTATGAGAAACTGAAACGCTTTATCGGGCAGACATTCCTGTCGCTTGCCAAGGCCGTGGAGACCGAGGACGGTCAGGTCATCACCCCGGCTGAAGGTGCGGAGTACCGTTGTGTGGACGTCGGCCTGAAGATGAACAGTGACGGGGCGTTTCTGCTGATGGAGGATGCTGACGGTGTACGAGTGGAAGCATTTCCTATAGGAGGTGACGAGGTGTACGAGTTTGTAAGCACTGCACGTATCGGCCAGCTGGAAAAACGGTACGGCAAGAAATACGGGAAGCTGATTGCCTTCCGCAAGGTCGATACCGGCATGACGAGGGAAATGGTCATCGCCGCATGGGGTGAACCATACCACAAATCGGAAGTGAAAAAGGAAGGCAGGACTCTGGAGACTTTGCGCTTTTCCGACGACCGCTGTGTGGAACTGCTTGACGGGAAAGTACAGTATGTGCACGTCTATTGAACGGAGGCGCATCTTTGCCTGTAAAGTCCCAGGCGAGATTTGCGTTTATCGTTTATTAACAGACAAAAGTACCAAAAAATCAGGGAAAAATACCTATCTTGCGTAACTCTATTTAATAGAGGAAACATTGTCCAAAACAGTAATTAAAAAAGAATTGATATGGACATATACCAGAACAAGCCCAGAATCAAACTTACGCCGACCGTCAGGTATGGCAGGAAGTTTATTGAGGCAGCCTTTGATGATGACAGCCTGCGGATACCTTTGTCTAAAGAGGAAGGCATTCAGCTTGTGGGCGGCAAAGCCTATTTGCCGGAAGAGCACTTTGTGCTTGCGGAGTTCTTTGACCGTTATGTAAAGATGGCTTTTATCGACTATTCCTCCATCAGAGAACTGGGTCCCAAGAAACAGGAAGACAGCCGTCCGCCTCTTCCGGAAGGTTATCAGGAGAAACTGGAGCAGGTACGGTACAGCGGACATACTGTCAGGGTTTATACATCCTATTTCCGGGATTTCCAGCAACATTTCAAAGGTCGTGACATCGGGACGATCACTTCCGGTGAGATAAATGACTATCTGCTTTACCTTATTCACGAGAAAAACATATCCTCTTGCCAGCAGAACCAGAGAATCAATGCCATCAAGTTTTATTATGAGAAGGTACTCGGACAGGAACGCCGATGCTACAAAGTGAACCGTGCAAAACGGGAAAAGACACTGCCCGACGTGTTAAGCAAGGAAGAGATAAAAAAGATACTTGATGTGACAGCGAAAGACCTGCGCTTCTTCTGTGTGTTTTCCATACTTTATTCCGCCGGGTTGAGAATCAGTGAACTTTTGAATTTGAAACCCGGAGACATCAGTGAGTCACGTTTCATGATCCGGGTGCGACAGGGAAAAGGCAGGAAAGACCGCTATACCCTGCTGTCCAAACCATTGATGAAGAAGTTGGCAGAATACAATCGACTGTACAGACCGAAAGTGTGGTTCTTTGAGCGCAGACCTGGAGAGCCTTTCACGGAAAGCATCATATCGAAACGCTTGAAGGCTGCCGCACTTGAAGCCGGCATAACGAAACGTATTTATCCTCACCTGTTACGTCATTCCTTTGCCACGCATCTACTGGAGCAAGGCACGGACATTAAGATTGTAAAGGAGCTTATGGGACATAACAACATTAAGACAACGGAAAGATATGTACATATAGCTGATACATTCAAAAGCAATATCAAAAGCCCGTTGGATGACCTGTTGACAGAAGAGGAATAGATATGATACTTAGAAAAAATAACAGCCAAATCGGCTGATAGCATAACATTATCAATCAAAATTAAATTATAATACTATGTACGAAAATTTAAGTGAGAAACGGAAACAAGAGTTGGACACATTGAGAGAATGGGCAGTTTGCGCTGGAGATGATTACTATTTTTCAATGGATCAATCCGACTTTGAAAAGAGTATGAAAGATTGCGAAAATGAAGAATTTTTTAAGGCATACTCACGCCAGCGAAAAATTGGAATGGAAGAATTTGCCAATGAAATATCAAGGCAAATAACATCAATTCACAATTCAGAAGAATTACATTATTTACTGGAGAGCTATAACTACGATGATGGCAATTGGACTATTATGCAGTGTATAAGCCATCCATGCTGTGATATACATACTGCACGAATGGTATATTGGCTATTAAGTCCAGATTACTACTATGATAGTTATACAGACCTTGAACACGTTCCCGATTCTGACATAAATGAAGGAACCCCCAAAGTGCTGAAATTCATTGAAGAAAAGGTCCTATCAAAAGGGTTCGTACATAGTTTAACATCTGAATATGAAGATGAAGAAGTGCCAAGCTCGAATGAATATACTGGTAGGATACCAGATTCCTTATTCGCAGGCAAAGATTGATAACACGCACCTCAATCGCCACAAATGGCGATTAGCTGCCGAACATTATCGGTCTAAAAATAAAATTGAAATATGGATAGTAAACTTCAATTATTCGCTAAGGTATTATTAAAAGAACGTTATGATGAATTTTTAGAAATGATTCAGTCGTTCAATATTGATAAAAAAACTTTTATCCTTCAACATAGGAAAATGTTTGAAAAGGGATGGTACGATACAAGTTCTGAAGTCAATGAATTTAGTGAAGTGGATATTATGCTTTGTTTTGCCATTGCTTCTCGCAGAATGGCGGTTATAGACTGGAGTGGTGAGGAATATCCAGGTCAGGTTAAGCGTTCCATCACAATGATGTTAAAGAATTATGGAATAGAACGTTTCTTATGGAATACTAAAAAGTTTGAGGATTCTTTGGATTGGAACAAAGTTCGTCGAGGTGACTATTTGCCATTGCTGTTCCGAGCTATGAACATACAACTTAACAAGGATGGATATTCCATTGCGTTTTGTGATACAAAATCTGATTGTTTTCATTATACAATATTACCAACCGTCGAATTCATGCAATTTGATAATACAGAATTAGATGATTGTCTAACTATTATCAGTCCTAAGATTTACAATATCTATCTTACAGACAAGGGAAATGAATTGTCTAAAATAATGCTGTACCTAAAAAAGAAATTTTCTGTTCCGCTAAGTGAAATCAAGCAATTTTGTTTAAGAGATAAAATTTTACTTGGAATAGGGAACTCTATAATCGTAGATGAATATAGAAAAGAAATTGAAGAACTTGGAGGAAAGATTGAAGTTGAAGAAGTTGACCGATAACAAACAGCACTACCGCTTAAAGCGGAACGCTTCCAAACATTA